>Ga0187893_10003897_pt1 | contig 29309 bp, 29 predicted proteins | sample MA1701074metaG_FD_139574 | JGI IMG/M metagenome (GOLD analysis project Ga0187893, IMG submission 139574) | White microbial mat communities from a basaltic lava cave in the Kipuka Kanohina Cave System on the Island of Hawaii, USA - MA170107-4 metaG ...
CACGAACGGGGTGAAAGGATGCAACAAGCGCAAGGAGATGTCGAACACGCGCGCAAGGGTGGCAGCGGTTTGCGCTCTTGTCGCTTCGTCCTTCAATTGCTCTTTGGCAACTTCCACATACCAATCCGCGAAATCAGACCAGATGAAATCGTAGATTTGCTGGCCAGCCTGCCCGTACTGGAAGTTCTGGAACTGCCGCTCCACATCGCGGACGAGTCCCTGCAATCGCGCCCAAATCCAAGAGTCGGCAAGAGACCAGTTATCAGCACCCGATACCTGAGACGTGACACCTGACACTGAACTGATCACAAACCTCCCCACATTCCACAACTTGTTCGCAAAGTTGCGGTTGGCTTCCACTTTCTTCAAGCCAACGTTAGTGTCGTTGCCGGGTGTGGAACCAACCAAAAGTGTGAAGCGAAGCGCATCCGTCCCGAATTGATCCATAACGGTGAGCGGATCAATCACATTGCCCGTCGTCTTGGACATTTTGCGTCCAATCTCATCACGCACGAGGCCGTGCAGGTACACGGTGTGGAACGGAATCTTGCCGGTGTATTCCAGTCCACTCATGATCATACGCGCCACCCAGAAGAACAAGATGTCGTAACCCGTTTCCATGTAGGAGGTGGGGTAGAAATATTTGTAGTCCAGCGTTTCGTCGGGCCAGCCCAAAGTTGAGAAGGGCCACAAGCCGGATGAAAACCACGTGTCGAGAACATCTTCGTCCTGATGGATTTCTTTCGAGCCGCACGTGCCGCATTGCGTTGGGTCTTCGCGCGCGACGGTCATGTGACCATCGGGGCAATACCACACAGGGATGCGATGTCCCCACCACAGTTGGCGGCTGATGCACCAGTCCTTGATGTTTTCCATCCAGTTGTAATACGTCTTTTCGAATCGCTCCGGCACGATCTTGATTCGCCCGTCCTTTACGGCTTCGAGCGCGGCTTGCGCGAGCGGCGTGATCTTGACGAACCATTGTGTTGAGATCATCGGCTCGACGATCTCTCCGCCGCGCTGTGATTTGGGGATGGTGGTGCGGTACGGCTCTTCCTTAATCACCAGACCGGCCTTCTTCATATCTGCCCACATGTTCTTGCGCGCCTCGAATCGATCCTGACCCTGATACTTGCCTCCGTTTTCGTTGACCTTTGCCTCCACGTCGAGCATGGAGATGATGGGCAGGTTGTGTTTCTGCGCGATGGCATAGTCGTTCGGGTCGTGACCCGGCGTGATCTTCAACGCGCCGGTGCCGAACTCCATGCTGACGTACTCATCGGCGATGACTGGAATCTCGCGGTTCAGAATCGGCACGATGGCGGTCTTGCCGATGAATTTCTTGTAGCGTTCGTCATCGGGGTGGACTGCCACAGCGGTATCGCCCAGAATCGTTTCAGGACGAATGGTTGCCACAGGGATGAATTCATCCGAATCCTTCAATTTGTACTTGAAGTAATAAAGCGTGACATCCTCTTCCTCGTATTCCACCTCGAGGTCTGAGACGGCGGTCTTGAGCCCTGGCGACCAGTTGATCAGGCGCGGACCGCGATAGATCAGTCCTTTCTCGTAGAGGTGGACGAATGCCTCCCGCACCGCGCGGCTCAGGCCAGGGTCGAGGGTGAAGCGTTCGCGGCTCCAGTCACAGGATGCGCCGAGGCGGCGGATCTGATTGGTGATGATGCCTCCGTATTTGTGTTTCCAATCCCACGTGCGTTTGATGAATTCCTCGCGCCCGAGTTCTTCGCGCGTCACCTCCTCGGTTTTCAGCAGGTTTTGCTCCACCATAAGTTGCGTAGCGATGCCGGCGTGGTCACTGCCGGGAATCCACAACGTGGAATAGCCCTTCATGCGGTGATAGCGGATCATCAGGTCTTCGACGCTGACGAACATTGAGTGACCGATGTGCAATTCGCCGGTCACGTTCGGCGGCGGGATGGCAATGACGAACGGCTCGACCTTCGGGTCGAAGCCCGGCTTGTTCGGGTCGTTGTGTGGCTGGAAGTATCCGCCCGCCTCCCACATCTCGTAGATGCGCGGCTCGGTGGATTTGAAGTCGTAGGCTTTGGGTAGTTCTTTGCTCATAGTTGCTCCATATTGTGTTACTCTGAGTGGCGCCCCGCGCCACGAAGAGTCTCGCTTCTCATGTTGGAGACACTTGCACCGAACGCAAGTACGGTGTGCTTCGCTACGCTCAGCATGACAAGGTCATTAAAACAAAAACACTCCGTCCATGATGAGGACGAAGCGCTAACTCCGCGGTACCACCTCGATTATGTTGTCAGGTTTGAACGTTTAGATGTTCTAACTTTTCAACATCTCTTGAATTGCTGTAACGGGCAAACCCGTGACGTTCTAGTAACCAGAGAACAGGTTTTCTTCGCCAGTACACTCAGACGACTTCTGCAATCTTTTTCTGTGAAGGTTTTCAGCCGATGACCTTCGTTTCTGTCAGAGAGCCGATTGCGTACTCCTTCTGAATGACGGGGATTATAAAGAGGGAGGCGGATAGAGTCAAGCAGTCCACTCGCGGTTCTCTTTGATATAATCCCACCTGCGCCCCGGTAGTTCAATGGACAGAACAAGGCACTCCTAAGGCTTAGATGTAGGTTCGATTCCTGCCCGGGGCATAGATGTGTGCATGACCGAAAATCCCTTCCTAAAAAACCTATTATGGAAATCTAATAAATTGCCTCTTGCAAAACCGATAGGGATATAGTAATATTCAAAGCGATGAACGCTAGGGTGCCCCCCTCACCCTGGCGTTCATCATTTAAGTCTATAGCGGGGAACTGTAATATGCGAGCGCATAAACCGTCACGCCGATTGATCACACCACTCTAGAGTATTGTCAACTTCCTCTCCCTCTTCCGCTCGCGGACAGTCAATATCTGCAATTGGCCATTTCACTCTTTTTCAAGAGTGATTGGAATATTGTTCTTCCTAAAGAAATCCTCAAGTCTTTCACCCTCCTGCCTTGAAGAATTACTTCGATGCGATATCACTCCATTCACATCAGTGTATTCGTATGATATGGAATGAAAACCTCCACGCTTACCAACCCTTTTGATAACATTTCTGGCATTCTTAAGGTGATCGTGCTTAGACTCAAAAAACTTTCTGAAGTCCCCAACTGTAAACTGAAAAAAGTCACTTCGCCACTCACCACGCCATTGACCCATAACTTGAATTTCATCATTCAAATCTAATATAGTCATAGGCTTATGGATAATGCGGACTTCTATAGTGTCGTCGGCAGGTATAAATACTAGAAGAGGTGTGTGACTTAATTCTTCATAATCAAAAATATCGCTTGTTTTGAAATAATCCTCAACATCGGTTCGACCGCCTGTAACTATTTTTATCATATAAGAGTCCTTTATGACAGTATAGTGTTGCCAACTGACTGATGTTTTCTTTCAGTACAGATAATCTCAAAATACTCTGCGTCCTTCTTCTATACTTTCCAAAATCTCCGAACGACTTAAATTCAATTTAATACCATCCACGGCAAGCGGAGAACCAACGCGTTTTTGTGGCTTGATCACGAATACCTGACCGTCACGCCGTTTGATGCGCACCTCGCCGTATTTTGCAGCTTGTTCCAGAAGAGACGCCAGTTTCTGGCGTGCTTCAGTGTATGTGTATGTATTCATTCTTCTACCTCCAACACTTGTATCTTCTTTCCCTTTGCAACTTGCACTAACTTGTCATCCAGTGTCAGTAACGGAAGTCGATATTTCTCGGCGCAACGCAAAAGATAGGCATCATAGGCATATAGACCGAACTCATCAGCCAGTTCCAGCGAATCGGTTAATTCGACCTCCACAAACCTGACGGGAATTTCCAAATAGATTTCTATTGCTTGTAAGGCTTCATTGATCGTTACTCGTTTTCGCTTCAAGAGGGACGAAAAGGCGTTTCCAATTTCCCAATGGACGGAAAGCGGGGCGATCAATTCTGCTTCGTTCGTCATCGCGACAAGCTTATCCTTTTCGGCTTCATTGGCAATTACAGCAATCAAAACAGAGGCATCAACGACTACTTCCATCCGAAATTCCTTGACTTGATATGTACATATGTACAACTGAATTATACTCCCTTTTCCCAGAAAATTCAACCCCCCTTTGCAATCCAATCACCGACTTGGAAACTCAACATCCTTATCATAAAATAATACGGCATCCACCTTCTCCTCTCGCGAAGATGTTACGCCGTCCCATTATTCTTCTTTACACGAACTACAACTTCGCGAACCGACTCACCACCTTGGCTGTCCCGGCAGGGCGATCCATGTTCCCGCCCTGATGGATTCCTATCGGCGTGCCTTCCTTCGCATATTTCAGATCCACGAATGCCTGACCGGTGATGAACCTCGCGCTGTCAATCGCGCACGAGGTGACGAAACCGATCCGTTCGCCGTTCGCGTTCACCACCGGGTCGCCGTTGTGCGCCATGCGCGTGCGCTGTTCGTCGAATGTAAAACGGACGACGACTCCCTTGCGCTCTTTCTCGCGCGCCACGAACGCGTCGCGCCCGATGAACCACGGCTTGTACACTTTCACGTACGAACCGAATCCGCCCTCGGCGACGCCCAAATCTCTTATCGGTGGTCTCGATATGTCCTTCGCTTCGCTCAGGACTACTCGACCACCGGAACCGACTCCCATCTCGTGACCGTATAGCGGAAGCCCCGCCTCGGTGCGGAGCGAGTCTCTTGCACCCAAACCGATCGGTTTGACGCCGAACAGCTCGCCGGTTTTCAAGACCGCGTTCCAAAAGTCTACGGCGCGCTCGGGGTGTACGAACAACTCGAATGCCATCTTCTCGCCGGTGTAACCCGTGCGTGACACAATAAGGTCAAAATTACCAATTACTGCATCACATAACTCAGTCCTTTTGAGCGCCAATACTCTCTTACGCGTCTCATCGTCCACGCCCAGCGCGAGCAGAATGTCGAGGGACTTCGGTCCTTGCAGGGCAATGTCCACGCGCATCGCGTCGCCGGACTTTGGGTCGCGCAGGTTGCGAATCGCCGCGTTGTAGCCGTACGTCCGCGCGAACGGGCGAACGTTGTCAATGCGCACCTTACCGTCGCGCACCGATTCGAGCCAGGCGCGATCCTTGTCATCGTTCGAGGCGTTCACGACTACGAGGTAATCGTCCCAGCCGCGGCGGTAGACAAGCGTGTCGTCAATCACGTCCGCATCGGGCGTGAGGAAATGCGTGTACAGCGATTCGCCGGGCGAGAGTCCGCCGCAGTCGTTGGCGCAGACCGCATCGAGGAACGACGCGGCGTCCGCGCCGCGCACGTCGTACACGCCCATGTGGCTGACGTCGAACAGTCCCGCTGCATTGCGCGTGGCGAGATGCTCCTCGTAAATGGACGTGTACACCACCGACATCTCCCATCCGGCAAACGGGACCATCCGGCCGCCGAGGTCGCGGTGGGTTTGATTCAATGTGGTCTTTTGTAGGGGCGAGTCATGACTCGCCCCTACGTCATTCCATTTGAACGGCGGCAGGGACTCTTTGCTGACGCTTCGATGCGGTTCATCGCTCCGACGGGGCAGGTCGCCGATGAACCAGGGTTTATCCTGACTGATGGCGCTCCCTCTCCCTTTGGGAGAGGGCCGGGGTGAGGGGAGTTTCTTCGCCGCCTCCCTCACTACGAACGGACCGGGCATTCGCGCCGCGGTGAAATCTTTTTTTCCCTCCACGTCGAAAGAGACGTAACCGTCCGAAAGATCGCGCAGCCACGTGCCGACGACGCCGGCCTTCGTGACCGGAACCTGCAGGAAGAACATCGTATCGTCCACTTTTGCCAGCGTGCCTTTTGCGACGCCTTTGGGCGTGGTGATGAACGTCGCCTGTGATTGTCCCTTCTTCAGCGCGCTCAAATCCGACGAGACCGCGTAATCCAGCACCTGCCGCACGCGGCGGCCCGTCAACTCGAATACGCCGGTCTTCGACTTGTCGTCAATAAAATAAAAATGGGGATATCCGCTCTTCTTATACTTGAAATCGATTCCCGCGCTTTCGGCGAGTTTGCGAATCTTCAACTTCGCTTCGTTCAACCCTTCAAAATCCACTTTCGCGCGGCGCTGCTTGCCCTTACGGACGGTGTCCACGCTGTGCGGCGTGCAGGCGAGTAACACATCTGCCATCACGTCTGCCAACTGGCGCGTCATCTTCTCGTCGAAGCCGCGTTGCGTGATCCACGGCGTGCCCAAACGGATTCCGCTCGGGTCGAGGGCGTTCTTATCGCCGGGAATCGTGTTGCGGTTGACGACGACTCCGATCACGTCCAAAATCCGTGAGGCTTGGTCACCGCTGAGGCGCGTGCCGTCCTCACCGACGATGCCTGTGCAATCCACATTCACGAGATGGGTATCGGTTCCGCCGAACGGGACGCGCAGTCCGCGCTTGGCGAATTGGTCCGCCATGGCTTTGGCGTTCTTCAATGTTTGCGCCTGCAGCTTCTTGAACTGTTTTGTTTGCGCCAACTTGAACGTCAACGCCAGCGCCGCAAACACGTTGACGTGCGGTCCGCCTTGTTCGCCGGGGAACACGGCCTTATCCAGCTTCTTTGCGATGGAGGCGTCGGTGGTCAACAACACCGCCCCGCGTGGGCCATCAAGGCTCTTATGCGTGGTGGACATCACAACGTGCGCGTGCCCAATCGGCGAGGGCACGACCCCTGCGGCAACGAGTCCGCCGATGTGTGAAATATCTGCAAGCAAATACGCGCCGACCTCATCGGCGATCTCCCTGAATTTCTTCCAATTGGGCATCCATGAATAGGATGAGTATCCCGCGATCATCAGTTTAGGTTTGTGTTCGTTCGCTAGTGTTCGAATTGCGTTGTAATCCAGCCGTTCGTTTTCATCAATCGTGTAATGCACCGCCTTGAACCACTTGCCCGAACGGTTGACCGACGAACCGTGCGAGAGATGCCCACCGTGCAGGAGGTTAAGTCCCATCACGGTACTGCCCAACTCGATCAGCGCGTGATACACCGCGTTGTTCGCCGGTCCGCCTGATAATGCCTGCACGTTGACGTAAATTTGGTCGGCGGAGTAGCCGTTCGCGGAGAAAGTCTCTGCCACGCGGCGCCGCGCCAGCGCCTCGACCACATCCGCGTATTCGACGCCCTTGTAGTAACGCGGGTCGCTGTTGCGGCGGTAATGCGCAAGCCGCGATGGGTAATCGAGAATTTCCTCCTCGCTCATCCAACGCGACTCTTCGTCAGGGTAGCCTTCCGCGTAAATGTTTTGAAACGCGGACGACAACGCTTCGCGCACTGCAAATGGGGCGGCCGATTCGCTGGCAATCAAAATCAATTTACGGGCTTGCCGTTCCTGTTCCAGTTGCTTCAGTTCGTACACGTCCGGGTCGAGCTTTGCAAGGTTTCCGCGGAATAGATAATCGGGCATGTGGTTAGTCTCCTACTCGAGCAGTCGGATAGTTGATAGTCTTTAGGCAAACGGTCTGACGGAGTGACGATGGGATCATAAGATGGGGGGAATTGTAGAACGGGAGAGGGCAAGGGTCAAGTGTCTTTAATCCGGGTACAATCATCCTCAAGGAGCCTCTATGAGCAACCTTCCGCGTTACATGCGTATTCTCGGCTGGATCGTCTTTGCCCTGATGTGGATTCCGTTCTGCCTGTTGTTCGCGTTCATGTTTATGCAGGGCGAAGATATGGAGGCGCCCTTCGAGAACCTTACCAGCTCGATCACGATCTCGCTTGCGCTGACGTTCGTGTTGATGTTCATCGCTATGGGACTTCTCTTCGGCTCGTCGGCAGTGAGTTGGCTGTTCAAACGAGTCGCTGTATCACGAGGCGAGCGGACGACCGCGCGAATCGTCAACATCAAACCGACAGGGACGACGGTGAATGACTATTATCATGAAATCCATTTCGATCTGGAACTTCATTATATGGGCGAAACGCTTAATCTCAGCACAGACAAACTCGTACCGCGCTTCGGCGCGCCGAATTACCAAACCGGAATGTCTGTGAACGTGATGTATGACCCGACCACAAAATTGGTTTCGATGCTGGATTAAATCCCCTCTCCCAAAGGGAGAGGGTTAGGGTGAGGGCGCCTAATCCCCGCAGGCAAACTCTTTATCCGATTGATCGGGTGAGGGTGTTGTTTTAATGACGAGGTTTGGGTCGGGCCATGTGCCCTGTTCAAAACGCTGGATGTAATCTCGCAGGACGTTGAAGTCGGCGTCCAAAATTTGAATATTCGCCCGTAGTTGCGGATCGTAGATTCTCTGTGAAGTGAAGGTCTTGATAGGGAAACTGGCAAAGACAATATCCGAAGCGTTCATTTGATTCGCAAGACAGGCAAGTTGGTTGATCTGTTCCGGGCTGAGGTCGGTCTGCACGTTACGCCGAAAGGTTTGCACCAGTTCGGGGATGGCGGGCACGATGGCAGGGCTGAGCAATTTCTTGCGCAACGCGCACATCACAATGTTTTGACTCTCCGCACGCCCAAACGTATGATACTGGCGGATGCGCGCCACCCAAAGAGCGGTCTCGCCGTCGAAGTGATGCTGACCCGCTTCGATATGTAGCCAATCGGGGTGCTCGGCTGAGCGCAAGCTGATCTCGTAAGGGAGGTACACGTCAATGCCCCCGACCGCGTCCACAATGTTTTCGAAAGTGGTCATGTTGACGGCGATGTAGTGATTCGGTTGCGCGCCGAAGTTGAGGTTCAGCGTGCGTGCCAGCAAGCCGGGTCCTTCGCCGGGGCCGTCATAATAGCCCAGTCCTTTGTTACCATACAGATAAGCCTGATTTAGCTTTCCGTGCGTGATGCCGTAATGATCTGAGATTTCAGGAATCTCCACCCACAGATCGCGCGGCACTTCGAGGATGGTGACGCGGGCGTTGACGAAATCCACGCGCACGAGGCGGATGATATCTGCCAGCCCGTAGAGGTAGTGGTCGCCGCGCGCGTCCGAGCCGATAGCGAGGATGTTCATCACCGGTTGTGATGCACCGCACAGCGGTTGCAGCGTGGAAGTCTCAGGGATGGAGGTGGCGGCTGAGGTTTCGAGAGGAAGAGCCTGCAATGGCAAAACAGGCAGAGTAGGTTGAGGCAGGCTGAGGCTGGGTCCGAGCGGCTGGTGATAAAGGAGGATAAATAGCGCGCAGGCGCAAAGAAGCGTCAATGCGGGAAATCCAATCAATATCGTCTTCTTCCAGCTCATCAAAGTATCCTCTCTTGCGCGAAGTTCTTGTCGTAAAAACGAACCACAAAGCCAAGCCGTTCCACACAATTTCCACACAACCTTATCACAGCTGCATAACACCCTCGGTATATGATTTGGTCAGGTTGGCGGTACCCCAGCCGACAAATAAAGAAAAAGAAATGGAGATAACCATGAAAAAGAGAATTTCAATTCTGATCGGCGGATTACTGGTTGCGTTGCTCGTCTTCGGCGCGGTCGGCGCGACGCATGTGCTGGCGCAGGGACCCACAGACGCTCCTCTTCACGGACGCGGTCCCGGTGGGCGCGGATTGAGCGGCGCGGCGTTGGAAGCTGCGGCGAAAGCCTTGAACATGACGACCGACGAGCTGACCGCCGCGTTGCGAGATGGAAAGACCTTGGCGGAACTTGCCGAAGAAGCCGGCGTGGATATCGAAGATGTGCGCGCCGCGATTCAAGCCGTGCGCGAGACTGAATTGCGCGAGCGAATCGCTCAAGCGGTTGAAGATGGCAACATCACGCAGGCACACGCAGACTGGTTGTTCGAGGGGCTCGAGAACGGTTTCCTCGGCGGACCCGGCGGCGGGTTTGGCTTCGGTCGCGGTCCCAAAGGGCCGGGCAATGGTCAGCCGCCTGCAAACCCGTAACCTGTTCCATTGCGAGAGTAAATCTAATTGAAAAAACATCCGAAGTCTTTGCGACTTCGGATGTTTTCGTTTGTGCGCGCTGACCGCGAAGCGCTCGTCGAAGCGAAGCGGAGATCCTCGAAGGGGAAACCCCCGATTAGCGATGAGTATAAAATGCCCCGCTTCGAAGCGGGGCATTTGTGGGCGCTGAGGGACTCGAACCCCCGACATCTTCTGTGTAAGAGAAGCACTCTAACCAACTGAGTTAAGCGCCCGGGCGAATCGCATTATACATCATGTTACACTTGATGCTGGAGGAAAGATGCGCATTGTTCGCTACGAAACACCAGAAGGAAAAAAACCAAAATACGGATGGCTGTTGGGCGACAAAGTCGGCGAGATCAGCGGAAATATTTACAGGCGCTACCGCCGCAAGGATGCCAGCACGCCTCTTTCGGACGTACGGCTGATTCAGCCGTGCGAGCCGGGCAAGATCATCTGTGTGGGGCGCAATTATGTGGAGCACGCGAAAGAGTTGGGGAACGAGGTGCCGAAAGTTCCGCTCATTTTTATGAAGCCGCCGTCATCGGTCATCCCCAACGGTGGGACGATCCTTTTGCCGCCGCAATCCGCGCAGGTCGAACACGAAGCGGAATTGGTCGCGGTCATCGGCAAGCGCGGGCGTCACATCAGCGCGGAGAATGCGAAGAAACACATCCTCGGCTACACCATCGGCAACGACGTCACCGCGCGCGACCTGCAAAAATCGGACAACCAGTGGACGCGCGCCAAAGGCTTCGACACGTTCTGCCCGTTCGGTCCATGGATAGACACGGACTTCGACCCGTCGGATTCGGTCATCACGTGCCGCGTCAACGGGCAGATGCGGCAGATGGCATCCACCCGCGACATGGTGTTCAACGTCGGCACGCTGATCGCCTACATCTCCTCGGTGATGACGCTCGAACCCGGCGATCTGATCTTTACCGGCACGCCCTCCGGCGTGACGGAATTGAAAAACGGCGATGTAGTGGAAGTGGAGGTCGAGGGGCTTGGCTCGTTGAAAAACCCTGTGCGGGTGGAATCATAGGGCTCCGCACCTACGGTGCGATCTCACATTCGTTAGACACCGCGTTCTCAGGTGTGAAGTCGGATAACCGCCCTGTGTGGTAGGCGATGTCTTCCAACAACGGATAATCGGTTCCAAAGTAATTATTAAATACGACCCGAAACGAATTGACCGGTGTGATAGTGGGATACAAATCATCTTTTGCCGCGTCGTTTAGATAATACGCATTCAGGATAGACATCCGCAACTGCGGGTTGTCTTTGCTCGGCACGCCCGAAGGTCCGTGGTCGCCCATGATGATGATGACCGGCGGCGTCTCTGATTGGGCGATGATTTCATGTGCCACTTCAGCAATTTGCGCGTCAATGAATTCAACGTTGGATAGATAACCGTCCACTTCATTTTCGTTCCAATAGAATTCTCCTTCCGGCGTGAAGATGAACGGCGGGTGCGGGACAAGGAAATGCGCAAAGACGAGCTTCGGTCCGTCCACTCCCTGCGGCAATTGCTTCAGTTCATTCAGGATGAAAAACGTCTGCTGATAGTGTTCGTAATACTCGGTCTCTCTTTGCTGGGCGAGGTCGAAGCCGGGGATTAAGGTCGGGATGTCGAGGGCGAGGCGCGCGAGCGAAGTCTCCAGTAGTTGAAACTCAAACTCGCTCAAGCCGCCGGTCAGGTCAACTTTTCCGGCGAGCAGTTGATTGCGCGAAAGCCGCAGGTCTTCGCCGAAGGCGAAATGTCCCTGCGAGCGATTCTCGAAGGTGACGACCCGGTATCCCTGCGAACGAAGCGTCTCGACGACGAGGCTCGAATACAAGGGGTAGAGAGTCTCCTCCTGATGGTAGTTCGCATAAAACGTGGAAGTCACAGAAAGTTTCGTCGCGGGATAGTTACTCTGCGCGCACTCCGCCACATAAAACCCGAGTTCCTCCAAACGATTCGTAAATGCGGAGTTATCGTAGTCGAAATATTCATCCAACGCATACGCGCTGGCGTGGGCATCGAGCAGGATGACGTAGATATCGGGTCTTTCGCGGACGGTCGAACTGCCCGCCTCCTCGCGAAACGATTCCATCTCCGCGCGGACCTCGCGCGCTGATTGATAGACTGCGAAATCATACTGAATTGAGCGCGCAACCGAAAACAGCGTGAGGAACGCGCCAGCTGCAGTGAGAAAATTGACAAGTGTTGCAGGATTCTTCAGCCGCCAAACGATGAACCAGAGCGCGAGCAAAAACAATCCAGTGAATATCAGCAAAAGATACCGGTGGCGAATCATCTGCCCAAACGCAGATTCGATCTGCAAGAAGATATGACCGTAGGAATAGAAGACGATTACGATCAACGTGGTGACGATTCCCGATTTCTGCGATTCGCGCGTGAGGAGGCGCAGTAATCCCCAAATGGTCCCGGTAGCGATGAGAGAAATGAGCAGGGGCCGCACCAGCGCGGCGGAATCTACGTAGGCGATGTTGAAGTTACGCAGTTCGACGATGGGATAGATCGCGAAGAGGAACGGGTGTAAATAAAGAAGTATTTTTTTCATGAGCCAGCGACGTATTATAGCCGAGGTGAATCTCCTGCTTTTGGAATAAGGGGAGGCGGAGTAAAATTGTATATAATTTGTCAACGCTCGTCATTGCGAGCCCGAAGGGCAAAGCAATCTCCAAAACAGTGCAGGGGATTGCTTCGTCGCTCATTACCGTTCGCTCCTCGCAATGACGAACGGAGGAATCCATGCACGCCTTTGAAGTCGCCCAACTTATTCAACAACGAAAAGACTCGAACAAACTCTATCTTGAATTCCTCAAAGTCCCCGACCTGAGTATGGGGCTGTATGTTCTCCCCGCAGGCGGGACGGATCCCCAGTCACCGCACACGGAGGACGAGGTGTATTATGTGGTGAGCGGACGAGGGAAAGTAATGGTTGCAGATGAGGATCGTGATGTTCAATCAGGTTCGGTCATCTACGTGGCGAAGAACGTGGAGCATCGCTTCCATTCGATTAGAAGAGTTGACGTTGCTGGTCTTCTTCGCGCCAGCGGAGTATTCGAATAGAGCATCGTAGATAGCTGTGGTTGTATAATAGAGACCGAGGTACAAAATGACGCAACAACTCATCGTTTCAGACCCAAAAGTGATGATGGGACAACCAGTAGTTGCCGGAACGCGCATTACCGTTGACCTGCTTTTGGAAAAGCTCGCGGCAGGCGAGACTATCGAGCAACTGCTGGAGGCGCACCCGCGCCTGACACGAGAGGCTATCCAAGCCGCCCTCGCGTTTGCTCGTGACGCCTTGCGCGCAGATGTTGTGTATCCCATCGCCGAGTCGGGCTGATGGACATCGTCGCCGACGAAAGCGTTGACGGGCCCATTGTCGCCCGTTTGCGGAACGATGGGCATAACGTCCGGTTCGTCGCGGAAATGGACCCGGGAATTGCGGATGAACAGGTGTTGGGCTTGGCGAGTCATGAAGACACCTTACTTCTAACAGCGGACAAGGATTTCGGGGAATTGATCTTTCGGCAGGGTTTTGTTAAGAAGGGTGTCGTCCTACTCCGTCTGGCTGGACGATCTTCAGCGGAAAAAGCTGACATCGTTTCATCATCGCTTGCAGAGCATGGCAATGAACTCCTAACTGCATTTAGCGTAATTACCGATAAATCAATGCGTGTTCGCAGGGTCTAATGACTGGTGGCGAAGAACGTGGAGCATCGCTTCCATTCGATTGAAGAAGAGTTGACGTTGCTGGTCTTCTTCGCGCCGGCAGAGTATTCGAATAGATAGAATGTTCTTCCGATTGGTGGTTAAGTGCGCCAAATTTCCCTTGAATTTGACAGGAGCCCCCGATTTGGTATAAGTAAGGTGGAGGTGAACATGGCAAAAATTGTTTTCAGAGGCAAAACCTATCACAGCGTGTTCGAAATGCCCGCTGAGGTCCGCAGAGCCTATCAGATCGAGAAGTCGAAATCTGGCGACAGGAAAATCGCCAACCCGCTGACCGATTTTGTCGAAATGTCGGATGAACTGAAAGAGATCTATGAACGAGCGTTAGGAGACGTCGAAGCAAAGCCGCTCTCCTCGCGTCCGCTGAAGGAACTTCCCAAGACCGAAGATCTCTATCGCCAAGCCGAGCAAGCGAGCCGGACGCCGGCTCCGACTGCGCCGCCCGCCATCGAAGTGGACGACGGTCCGCGCAGGCTGGTGTTGACGCTCCTGGTGATGATCCTGCTAGCCGCCGCACTGTTCATAGTAGTGCAATACGCGTCATAACTCAGCCGATTCTGGATACCATCAGCAACAGAGTTCCTGAAAAAGCCAAATTAAGCCTAACGACCATCCGAAATTAAGAGAAGGATGGGCATTTGTCGTTGGGGTAACATGCTGGAAGTCCTCCAGCACGTTTCGATTTAATGGCTGGAATTCAGTGATTGTCACGGCAATATCTATCATGTACAATCCGAGCCACGAAGGAACACAATCCATGCTTCGATTGAAGAACACCCCGTTTCACGAACGGACGTCCGCGCTGTGCCAGCCGCAGAACTGGCGCAAGTGGGCGGGATATTTCGTCGTCGGTTCGTACGAGCATACGATTGACCGCGAGTATTGGGCGATCCGCAACTCGGCGGCGCTGATTGACGTCTCACCGCTGATCAAATATGTCATCCAAGGGGAAGATGCGGCGGCGCTCTTGCACCGCGTCACCACGCGCGACATCCACAAGATGAAAGTGGGGCAGGTCGCCTACACTGGCTGGTGCGACGACGACGGCAAGATGATCGACGACGGAACCGTGTCACGCCTCGAAGAGCAGACGTTTCGCCTGACCGCCGCGGAGCCGAACTTGCGCTGGCTGATGATGAATGCGGTCGGCATGGACGTGGCGATCAGCGAAGTCACGGATGAAATTGCCGCGCTCAGTTTTCAGGGACCGAACACGCGCAAGGTGCTGAATATCGTTGCCGAACAATCTGTGGATGAGCTGAAATTTTTCCGCTTGATGAAGAACCGTATCAACGGCGCGGACGTGACCATCTCGCGCACGGGTTATACCGGCGACCTCGGTTACGAAATTTGGATGGGCGCAAAGGACGCGCTCACGATTTGGGACGCGCTGATGGAAGCAGGCGCGGATTATGGCATCCTGCCTGTCGGCATCCTCGCCATGGACGTGGCGCGCGTGGAAGCGGGTCTCTTCATGCTCGAAGTGGATTACACCTCCACCACGCACGCGTGGATCGAAGCGCAGAAGTCGTCGCCGTTCGAGTTGGGCCTCGAGTGGACGGTGGCGCTCGATAAGAAAGGTTACTTCGTGGGCCGCCTCGCGCTGGAAAGAGAAAAGCGCGAAGGCTCGGCGTGGAAGATGATGGGGCTCGAAGTGGATTGGGTGGGAATGGAAAACATTTTCAAGCAGGTCGGCTTGCCGCCGCAGATCCCCGGCATGGCGATTCGCGGAAGTCTGCCGATTCTGGTGGGAAATGTGCAGGTTGGTTATGCATCCACGTCAACATGGTCACCGCTGTTGAAGAAGTACATCGCGCTCGCGCACTTGCAAAGGCCTTATTACGAAATTGGCACGGATGTAAGAATGGAAATTACGGTAGAGCATCATCGCCAGCATGCGCCGGCGAAGGTGGTGAAGTTGCCATTCTACGAGCCGGAATGGAAGAGGAAATAAAAACCGAAAAGTGTATAGCAGTGAAATCCGCTCGGAGGATTTGAAGTCCATTCGGCATTAGGAGTAGAGGAAGCAGAAAATCGGATTTGTTGTATACTTTCGTGATGCTGAAGGTTCATTGTGCAAATTGATTACATTGTCTGTTCTGATGAAATCGAGGAAAAACTTGCAAAGAAGCATCGCGTTACCCTGCGCGAAGCACGGCAGGCTTTGCTGAACAGTCCTCGCATCCGCTTTGCGGAAAAAGGCTATACCGAGGGTGAAGATGTGTATGCCGCCTTCGGTCAGACCTTTGGTGGGCGGTATTTATCTATTTTCTTCATCTTTAAGCCGAGTGATAATACAGCGGTTATAATTAGCGCACGCGACATGAGCCAGAAAGAGCGTAAATCCTATGCCCGCAAATAAGAGTTCCGTTTCAAAAGCCGACTCCCCCGAAAAAATGGGTGAATTCTGGGACAAGAACGACTTCACCGAATTCGACGATCCCAACGCGCCCGATATCGAGTTTAATGTGACGGTTGCAATCCCCATCGAACCAGATTTATTATCGGACATCGAAGAGTTGGCACACCGACGGGGAATAAAAGTGGAAACATTGGTCAATCTTTGGTTGAAGGAAAAGCTGGTCGAAACAAAAGCGGGATAGTCTCAGATGAAAAAATAACAGGCGCGTCCATGCGACGTGCCTGTTATTTTACCGAAACGCAGACCTGACGGGTCTTTTGCCCAAATCCGTGTGGGAGGTGATGGCAGTTTGCTCATCTAAGTGATGTAGTTGTTTTGTTGTATACTTTATTTAGTTTGGATATTCAATCAGACAAGAGGTAAATATGAGCGATTCCAATTCAATATCAATGCCCGAAATTGAGAGAATAATAAAAGCGAAATTAACTGAACATTCAAACTACAAACTACTGAATATTGATTCGGGGATTACAATATACTCGCTTCTCTTACTCCATTCTTCACCCCAAATGCTAATTAAATTCATTGTTGATGAGCGATGCGTAGAGGATTTAATTTTGCTTTTTCTTGTAATGGGTATTTCAATCAATATTGTCTTAAGAGAAAGACCGATGATTAAAAAGAAAGATTTGCTTGAAAGAGCAGATGCAATTAATCAAATGGTAAGAAAAGAAAGTCTTAACTTTGACAACTTTGCGAAATTGTTACCCAATTTTCATAAAAATATTGGGAAGACAAAGTTATTAGTAGACAATTTTGTTGCTGAATATGAAAAAAAAGATTTTAATGTTTCAGATTATATTTCTTCTCATCGCGATCTTCTCTCATTAGAAGTTGATGCATATTTATTAAGTCTTGTCATAACTGCTCAAGAGAAGGCAAGTGATGAAGAAATAAATAACCTAATAAATGCAGTGCAAGAGCTAAGATTGGTTTTAGTGAATTATAGAGCAAAGGAGCATTCTTGATTTGATGGTTTAACTGTCAGATTCTTGCTCTTGACAACCTCCAGCCTCCATCATAGAATACAAAACAATAAATCAAAAAACGCTGACGAGGACGAGTACGTTTCAAAGCGGTTTTCAGAGAGTTGTGCGGAAGACGGTGAGAGCATAACAGAAGCGCAGAAACCGAATGGACCTCCGAGTTAAAAGAACGAAAGGTGGTTGAGTAGTTCCGAACGTTAGTAAGGAACGTATCGAAACCACAAATTAATAGTTCAATTCGGGCGCTCCCGTTATAGAGCAAGGGTATAACCGCCAATGAGCGGCGTACCTGAAAAGAGTGACGCTGGCTTTTTCCTCCCTGTTGCATCACAACAGGGAAATTTGTTTAATAAGGCGTTAACTTGGGTGGCACCACGAGATTCCCCTCTCGTCCCAATGGACAGGAGGGGAGTCTGTTTTTTAAATCAAATCCGCAGATTTCACCGATTGCGCAGATTGGTTTTTAAAATCTGTGAAATCTGCGCAATCTGCGGATAAGAAAAGGAGCAATATGCTACTCGAAGCAACATCTACAACCATCCAAACCATCATCCGTGAGATCAGCGCGGATCTCGAGACTCCCATCAGCGTATACATGAAACTGCGCGGTGAGGGAGCATCTTTCCTGCTCGAATCCGTGGAAGGCGGGGAGCGGATCGCGCGCTATTCGTTCATCGGCGTCAAGCCTCGGGCGCAGTACATCATTCGCGGTAACGAGATCGAGATCATAGATGCAGAGGGTTCGCGCATTACAAGCCACGACGGCGACCCAACCTTTTTCTTGCAAGAGGAAATGAGCAAGTTCAACTTTAGGTCACAGGCGGGAGTGCCGCGTTTCATCGGCGGGATGGTGGGCTATCTCGGGTACGAGTCTGTCCGTTTTTTTGAGCCAGTTCTCGGGTCAAGGATGAAGCGAGCGGCGATTCCCGATGGAATCTATTTGCTCGCCGATATCATTATCGCGTTCGATCATGCGCGGCGCAGTTTGTCTCTCATTGCGAACGTGCTCGATGGCGATGTCGATTCCGCAAATCGCAAACTGGATGAGATCGAGTCGCGCATCCATCAGCCGCTTCCTCCCGTACAGCCTCGCGATGCAAAGTCATCGAAGACAACATCGAACATGACGCAGGGGCGTTTCGAAGACATGGTGCGCGACGCCAAGGAGCATATCGCGGCGGGCGACATTTTTCAGGTGGTGCTTTCGCAGCGCTTCACGCGCGAAACGAATGTCGAGCCGTTCGATGTCTATCGCGCCGTGCGCCGCCTAAACCCCTCGCCGTATATGTTCTTTTTCGATTTTGGGATTGTGGATGATGAGCCGCTTTTCATCGTTGGATCGTCGCCTGAGATGTTCGTGCGTTTGGAGGGACGAACCGCTTCACTCCGACCGATCGCCGGGACTCGCCCGCGCGGGGCAGATGCCGTCGCCGACTCATCGCTGGCGGACGAGTTACTCGCCGACCCAAAGGAACGCGCCGAACATGTCATGCTCGTGGACCTGGGTCGCAACGATCTGGGACGTGTGTGCGAGTATGGTACAGTGAAAGTATCTGATTTTTTCACAGTTGAAAAGTATTCACATGTGATGCACATTGTCTCGCATGTGGAAGGCAAACTCAAACCTGACCTGACCGCGTTCGACTTGGTGCGTGCCTCCTTCCCCGCAGGGACAGTCAGTGGCGCGCCGAAAGTTCGTGCCTTGGAGATCATCTCTGATTTGGAACCCGATGCGCGCGGCGCATACGCAGGCATGGTCGGTTACTTCGGCTTCGACGGCAACATGGACACCTGCCTTGCAATTAGAACGATGATCGGACGCGGTAATACTTTTTCTGTTCAGGCAGGCGCAGGAATCGTGGCGGATTCAGACCCGTCCACTGAGTTTCAAGAGACCGTGAATAAAGCGTCTGCGATGTTGAAAGCGATAGAGATTGCGGAAACTAACGGTTGACAGTAGTCGGTGGACAGTTGATGGCACTGCTGCCAACTACCAACTGTCAACCACCAACAGAACTTGAAAGGAATATTAGGTATGACAACTACTAACTCCAAACCCCGCCTCCTCACAGGTGACCGCCCAACGGGGCGACTGCATCTCGGTCACTACGTCGGCTCGCTGGAGAATCGTGTGCGATTGCAACATCAATACGAATCCTTCTTTATCATCGCAGACCTGCACACACTCACAACCAAGCCCGAGCCGCAATATATCAAAGAGATTCCCACCTACATCAAAGAAACCGTGTTGGATTATCTTGCCGTTGGCATTGACCCTGATGTCAGCACGATCTTTGTTCAATCAGCGATCCCTGAAACCTATCAGTTGAATCTGCTGTTTGAAATGCTCGTCACTGTCCCGCGCTTGGAACGGATGCCGACTCTCAAAGACATGGCTCGTGATGCCAAAATGGACTCAATGCCATTCGGTTTGCTTGGTTATCCAGTTTTACAGGCAGTTGATATTTTGCTGCCACGTGCAGAAGCCGTCCCAGTGGGGCGTGACAACCAGTCGCATGTTGAGCTTGCTCGTGAAATGGCGCGTCGCTTCAACAACCTCTATGGAGAGACGTTCCCCGAGCCTGAACCCATTATCGGTGATGTTCCGCTTCTTGTGGGTACAGATGGACAAAGCAAGATGAGCAAATCCGTGGGCAACGCGATCTATCTCTCCGACGATGCGGACACAGTAAAGCAGAAGGTGATGAACATGTACACCGACCCCAAACGTCTCAAAGCCACCGACCCTGGGACAGTCGAAGGCAATCCCGTGTTCGTCTATCACGACGCGTTCAACCCCTCCAAAGCCGAAGTGGATGATCTCAAAGAACGCTATCGTGTCGGCAAAGTCGGCGATGTGGAAGTCAAGGAAAAACTTGCGGTTGCGATCAACAACTTCCTCGAACCGATCCGCGAAAAGCGTGCTTATTTCCTGGCACATCCCTTGATTCCGAACGATGTGCTTGCCAAAGGCATTCAACGTATGCAAGCCGAAGCCAAAGCCACCATGGAACTCGTCCGCGAGAGGACAGGCTTATCCTATTCACAGGAGATGTTTGTCGATCAGGTGGATATCTTTGGAGAATACGACTAACTAGGTGGTCGAGTAGGGCGAAGCCCGTATCGAGACCACCAGTAAGTAAAGCAGTCTCTGTTACATGCTGGTTTCGATACGCCTTCGGCTACTCAACCAGCGGAGTAAGGATAACAACTATGCTCGTCCTCATAGATAACTACGACTCATTTACCTACAACCTCGTCCAATACTTTGGCGAACTCGGCGCGGATATCAAAGTCTTCCGCAATGACCAGGTGACGATGAATCAACTCATCGCGCTGAATCCGAGTCATTTGGTCATTTCACCAGGTCCAGGCGAACCGATCAAGGACGACGGTATTTCATCAGATGCTATTAAACACTTCGACGGAAAAATCCCCGTGCTCGGAGTCTGTCTCGGGCATCAAGCGCTCGGAGCCGTCTTCGGCGGCAAAGTGGACCGTGCCCAACGCCTCATGCACGGCAAGACCTCCAAAGTCACACACGATGGCAAAGGCATCTTCAAGGGAATCCCATCTCCCTTTGAAGCGATGCGCTATCACTCGCTTGTCGTCTATGATCCCATTCCTGCCGAACTTGAAGTCACCGCCATCACACCTGAAGAAGAGATCATGGGACTAAAACATAAAGAACATCACACGTACGGCGTGCAGTTCCATCCCGAATCCATCCTCACCGAACACGGCAAGCAACTGCTCAAAAACTTTCTCGACCTGAACCCCGCTCCCGCCGCGAAAGGAGAACCTGTAATGCTCAAACCATTTATCGCCAAAACCATCAATCGGGTGGACCTCACCGATGCCGAAGCCGAAGAAGCGATGAACGTCATCATGACGGGGCAGGCGACGCCTTCGCAGATCGGCGCTTATCTCGTCGCCCTCCGCATGAAAGGCGAGACCATTCCCGAGATCACAGGCTCGGTCCGTGCGATGCGCGCGAACGCGGTCAAGGTCAAACTCAACACGGACGAATCCATTTACGATATCGTCGGCACAGGCGGCGACGGCGCGCGCACGTTCAACATCTCCACGGCCGCGGCGTTCGTCCTCGCGGGCGCGGGACGCAAAGTCGCCAAGCATGGCAATCGCGCCGCGTCCTCGCAATGCGGCAGCGCCGACGTCCTCTCCGCCCTCGGTGTCAACCTCGACCTCACCGCCGAACAAGTCGCGCAAGCCATCGAGCAAGTCGGCATCGGCTTTATGTTCGCGCCCAAGTTTCATCCGGCCATGAAACACGCCGTCGGTCCGCGCAAAGAAATCGGTCAGCGCACCATCTTCAACATTCTCGGACCGCTCACCAACCCTGCTGGCGCGCACATCCAACTCACGGGCGTCTTCGACCCCAAACTCACCGAGCCGCTCGCGCAAGTCCTCAATGAACTTGGCTCCAAAGCCGCCCTCGTCATTCACGGCGCGAACGGTCTCGACGAACTGAACACCACGGGCACGAATCGCGTAAGCCATCTTAAAAACAACTCTGTCGAAACCTATGATCTTGATCCCGCCGACCTCGGTCTCGCGCAATCCACCGTTGCCGATCTTCGCGGCGGCACACCTGACGAATCCGCGCAGATGATGCGTGACCTCCTCTCCAATAAACTCAATGGCGCTCGTCGCGACGCAGTCCTCCTCAACGCCGCCGCCGCACTCGCCGCTGAGTCGGGCGATTTCAAATCCGCGCTCAACGAGGCAACCGCCTCGCTCGATAGTGGTAATGCCCTCGCCAAAATGAACGCACTGGTTGAATTTTCGAAGGCGTTTCAGACTGTTCAATGAATATTCTCGAAAAAATCATCGAACACAAAAAGCTGGAGATTGCGGCGCTTGACGCCGGAGCCTTGAGACGCTCTGCCGAACAGAGTCCAACGCCCAGAAATTTTCTTTCCGCAATCCAGTGCCGCCGAATCCCCCCTCTCCTTTTAGGAGAGGGGTCGGGGGTGAGGTCACACCCGAGCCTGATCGCTGAACTCAAGCGCGCTTCTCCCTCCAAAGGGATTCTTGCCCCGCACCTCGACCTCTTCCAAGTTGCAGACATCTACACTCAAAACGGTGCCTCCGCCATCTCCGTGCTGACCGATGAAAAATTCTTCATGGGTAAATTCGAAACACTGCATGAATTGCGCTTTATAAGAAAATCAGAATTGCCTTTGCTCAGAAAAGACTTTATCATTGAGCATATTCAAATTTATGAGACAAGAGCGATGGGAGCTGATGCTGTTCTGCTCATCGTAGCTACATTGCCATACGACAAGCATCTCTTCGACTTGCACGCGCTTGCTCTTGAATTAGGATTGACACCTCTTGTTGAAGTCCATGACGAAGCCGAAACCGAACGGGCGTTGAAGATCCCAAATATCAAACTCATCGGTATCAATAATCGCAATCTGGCTACTTTTGAAATTTCACTCGAAACGACAGAACGTCTACGCCCGATGATTCCATCTGATATTACCGTCGTCGCTGAAAGTGGGATAATCAATGCAAGTGATGTTGAAAGATTATCGAATGCAAACATTGACGCAATTCTGGTTGGCGAAGCGTTAGTGACTGCGGAAGACATTGGCGCCAAAGTCAGAGAGTTGTCAGGTTTACAAGTTGAAAAGTTTGAACGTTCAAACCTGTCAACCTTCAAACATTCAAACTCATGACAAAGATAAAAATCTGCGGAATCAAAACGTTGAAGGATGCGCTTGCCGCAATTGATGTAGGAGCCGACTATTTGGGATTTAACTTCTATCCCAAAAGTGTACGGTTTGTTGAAAGACAAGTCTGCACAGGAATAACTGCTGTTTTGAAAAAAGAAAATCCACACATCAAACTGGTTGGTGTGTTTGTCAATTCATCTGTTGAAGAAGTGAAAGATATTCTCGATACCTGTTCGCTCGATCTGGCTCAACTACATGGCGATGAAGCAGTTGAAATGTTGAAAGCGTTGGATAGCAAAGCATTCAAGGCATTTCGTGGAATGCCTGAAAGCATAAATGGTTTTGAAAGAAAAGATGCACCTGCATTTTTAGTGGATGCTTCTGTGAAAGATTCTTATGGTGGAACAGGTTTTATCGCCGATTGGAACGGCGCGGCTAAGTTGGCGAAGAAGTATCCGTTACTGCTGGCGGGTGGATTGACTCCAGAAAATGTCGCTGAGGCGATCCGCAGAGTCAAGCCGTGGGGCGTGGATGTGGCGTCGGGTGTGGAGTCAGCTCCGGGGGAGAAAGATGCGGCGAAGATGTCCACGTTTGTGAAAGAAGTTAGGAGATCCGAGATTGGAGATTAGCAAGTCTCCAATCTCCAGTCTCGAAATGAGGAACTCATGACACTATTATCAACAAAATTCGGTCCTTATGGCGGACAGTTCGTGCCTGAGACATTGATGCCCGCATTGATCGAGTTGGAAGAGGCGTTCGTAGCGGCGAGGGCGGACGTTGCGTTTCAGGTGGAGTTCAACAAATTAATGGCGTCGTTCGTGGGGCGACCGACACCGTTGACTTACGCCAAACGACTCTCGGAAAAATTAGGTGGCGCGCAAATCTATTTGAAGCGCGAAGACTTGGCGCACACGGGCGCGCATAAAATCAACAACGCGTTGGGGCAGGCGTTGCTAGTTAAGCGGATGGGGAAAGGACGCATCGTGGCAGAGACGGGCGCAGGACAACATGGCGTTGCGTCGGCGACGGTGGCGGCGTTATTGGGACTCGAATGCGTGGTGTACATGGGCGTGGTGGACATCGCACGGCAGGAGCCAAATGTTTTCCGCATGAAGTTGCTCGGCGCGGAGGTGCGACCCGTGTCGTCAGGCACACAGACGTTGAAGGATGCGATCAACGAAGCGATCCGTGATTGGGTGACGAATGTGCGCGATACGCATTATCTGCTTGGCTCGGCGCTGGGACCGCATCCGTACCCGACGATGGTGCGTGAGTTCCAATCGGTGATTGGGCGAGAGGCACGTGAACAAATGATGATGGAAGTCGGGCGCCTGCCTGATACGGTCATTGCGTGTGTGGGCGGCGGGTCGAACGCGATCGGTGTCTTTAGCGGATTTGTGAACGATGAACAAGTGGAGTTGATCGGCGTCGAAGCAGGCGGAAGCGGAATCGAATCAGGCAAACACGCGGCGCGGTTTGGCGACCCGTCGAAAGGACGTGTGGGAGTCATACACGGCACGCGGACATATGTCTTGCAGGATGAAGATGGTCAGATCATGGAGACTCATTCTGTCTCAGCGGGATTGGATTACGCGGCGGTCGGTCCTGAACACGCGTTAATGCGGGATATGGAACGCGCTTTTTATACATCCGCAACCGATGATGAAGCGTTGGGCGCATTGGAGATGCTGTGCCACACGGAAGGGATCATCCCCGCGCTGGAGTCGTCCCACGCAGTGGCAGAGGTCATCAAGCGCGCGCCGAAGATGCAGAAAGATGAAATTATTCTTGTGAATCTTTCTGGGCGAGGGGATAAAGACCTGAACACGGTGATAAAGGAATTGGGCACAGAGATATAAACCGCTAAGAGCGCGAAGGACGCGAAGATTAAAAAACTCTTCTTGGCGCTCTTAGCACGCTTCGCGGTTCAAAAAGGAAACGAACTATGAGCAGAATTGATGAAGCCTTCAAAAACAAACCGATCTTCATGCCCTATTTCCCGTTGGGCTACCCTGACTTGGACAGCTCCATTGATGTGATCGAAGCGCTTGCCAAGAACGGCGCGGACTTGATCGAGGTAGGGCTATCCTTCTCCGATCCACTCGCAGATGGACCCGTGATTCAAAAAGCGACTCAAGTTGCGTTGGAGCAAGGGATTACCGTGAAGAAATCTTTGCAGGCGGTTGCGGAGTTGAGGAAACGCGGCGTGGATATTCCACTGGTGTTGATGGGTTATTACAACCCGATGCTGGCATATGGACTGGAGAAATTTGTCCGTGACGCGGTGGAGGCGGGCACGGATGGATTTATCATCCCTGATTTGCCTATGGAGGAATCGGAGGAATTTGAATCCGCGCTTGATAAAATCGGTGGTCGAGTAGACGGCGGTGATGTTCCGCCGTCGTATCGAGACCACCCGTTAATTCAAATGCTCGCGCCGACGACACCACCCGAACGCATGGAAATGATCGCCCGTAACGCCAAAGGATTTATCTATCTCGTTTCGGTGACAGGTGTGACAGGGGAGCGCAAGTCCATTTCAGAAGGACTCGGCAAGTTGATTGCTCGCGTGCGGGAACACACATCTGTGCCTGTGTGTGTGGGATTTGGAATCAGCACGCCTGAACAAGCTAGGGAAGTTGGAACGATGGCGGATGGGGTTATCGTTGGGACAGCTTGTGTGAGAACGATTGGCAGAAGTGAAACTCCCGTTGAGACGGCGAGGGAATTTGCGAGAAGTTTTAGGGATGGGTTGAGAAGATAACCTATTCCTCCAAACTGGTCATGGCGAATTTCTTCGCAATTATTTTGAATTTTACCTTTTTTCCTTGGAATTTATGTTCTATTGACAAACTGAAAGACAAGAATATAATGTTATAAATTGTGAAATATTCTCAAAAAATAGCAAAATAAGTAAAAGGGTAAAAATGTTAATCGAATTCAGTGTTGGAAATTTCCGTTCATTTAAAGATCAAGTAAGCTTGAGTTTCGTTGCATCTAATACCAAGGCTCGAGATGCTTACATCAATAAGAATAATACTATCTCAGTTAGTGATAAGTTGACTTTGTTAACAAGCCTAGCTATTTATGGGGCAAATGCAAGTGGAAAGAGTAATATTGTTATGGCTTTAGCTTTTATGAGTCAACTCGTTTTGTTGTCAGCGAATGAATCACAGGCTGGTGTTCCATTAGCAGTAGAATCATTTAGGCTGAGTACGGAAACTGAAAATGAACCATCTTTTTTTGAAATCGTTTTCCTCCTTGATGGTAGACAATTTAGATATGGTTTTGAAGTAAACCGTAAGCAGGTGATTTCGGAATGGCTTTTTTCATTTCAAAGTGCTAAAGAATCCACCTTATTTATCCGTGAAAATAATTCCATTAAGCCATCGTCAAGATTTTTCAAAGAAGGAAAGGGATTAGAAGGGAAGACACGTCCAAACGCTTTGTTTCTATCAGTTGTTGCACAGTTTAATGGGGAAATTTCTGAAGCGATTCTAAAGTGGTTTCGTAATTTAGGTTTTGTTTCTGGTCTAGATGATATGTTGTATCGTGCTTTTACTATTCAACAAGTTATCGATGGCAAGCATAAAGATGAAATAATCCAATTAGTAAAGAGTCTAGACCTTAATATTAGCGAAATCGAAGGTATGAAGTTGGACAAAAGCCAGGTTGACATTGCTTCGAGTATGCCTGCAGATGTTCGAGCTTTGTTTCTCAAGAGCATAGAAGGTAGAGACATGTTGACAGTTCGAACTAAGCATTCCAAACTAGATTCAAATGGAAAAGAAGTTGGTTTAGTTTCGTTTGATATGGATCAGAACGAGTCTCATGGAACTCAAAAGGCATTTTATCTTGCTGGACCAATTATTCATACACTTGCACATGGTCGGGTGTTGGTTGTGGATGAAATGGAGGCAAGATTACATCCACTATTAACTAGGGAATTGATTAAACTTTTTAATTCATTGAAAACTAATCCTAAGCGTGCTCAACTAATATTTACGACTCATGATACAAATTTGTTATCTAACAAACTGTTCAGAAGAGATCAAATTTGGTTTGTAGAAAAGGATGGTTTTAGTGCAAGTCATTTATACTCTCTTGCTGAAATAAAAATCGATGATAGCAAAGTTCGCAATGATGCATCGTTTGAAAATGATTATTTGCAAGGTCGTTATGGGGCAATACCATTTCTTGGAGGCGTGAAAACAATCGAATTAGGGGAGAATAACAATGACGAGGAAGAGTAATGCTAAACCCTTTTTACGCCCCAAAACCAGAAGTTACATGCAGAGGCGAGTGGATGAATATCCGATTCGTCAGAGTTTCTTAATTGTTTGTGAAGGCGGAAAAACTGAACCTTATTACTTCGAGAAATTTCGTGTACCAAGAATAGTTGTTAAGGTCGAAGGTCTCGGAATGAACACCGTAAGATTAGTTCAAGAGGCACTTGCATTACGTGATAAGGGAAGTTACGACCAAACGTGGTGTGTATTTGATAAAGATGATTTTTCAGCAAAGAACTTTAATGCCGCTATTTCTCTTGCCAGAAAAAATGGGTTGAAAGTTGCTTATTCAAATCAAGCGTTCGAATTATGGTATGTATTGCATTTTCATTATTTGAATAATGCCCTTCCTAGAGCAGATTATATGAAAATGCTAAGTAGAGAACTAAAACATGATTATGAGAAAAACAGCCAAACAATTTACGATAAGTTAATCCAGTATCAAACAGCAGCGATACGCAATGCAGAAAGATTGCTCAGCCAATACCATCCAATACGACCCTCTCAAAATAATCCATCCACAACAGTTCATGAATTAGTCAAGCAATTATTGGAACATTCCAAGCCTTTTGGAAGGTGAGCAACAATAAAATTCCCTTAGTTGCTTGTCAATTGTCAGTCTTCTCCGCAATCTCAATCGTTTGACCGGGCTCAAAATTGGACGTGAACCACCGATAGGCTTGTTCTCGGTCTGCGCTAACTTTGCTTGTCCGCTTTTATTCAATGTCGTCAAATTTGCTCAAGTACTCTTCATCCGACTGATCTTTTCCACCCAGGTGTTCCACCTCGTATTCTCGAAGTAACTTCTTCAATTCAGCCAGAGCCTCATCACGTCCGTTGGCGACTCTGCCATATTTTCTGAGCACCTCAAAGACTTCGTAATGGATGCCGCTGTATCCAGCTCCTGTGCAGCCCGATTGAACACGATCCCATGCGTCTGAATACAGTTGTGATAGTTGGTCGTACTCATCCAATGATGTTATGGAGTTCTTTTTCTTCGATGAGTTCTGCGACATGTTCACCCTCCAGTTTTTCGAGATGCTTCATAAGATTGATCTTGAGGCGTTTAATTTCATCCTGCAACTGCTCAAACGTTGCAGGTCGAATATCAGGGTCAAAGTGGATTTCGGGAAAATTGCGCTGGAAGATATTCTTCACCAGCAACACTTGATAAACCTTTCGCCCACTTTCCATCGTCCCTTGATCTTTCAAAACGCCTGTGTAAATCAACTTATCATCAATGTATAAACCTACATAATCACCAGGTTTCATATCAAACTCCTTAGCGTCAGGCAGATTCTATCATAGCTAGAATGCGGTCGTGTAGAATAATCCTAGTTTGGAGGTGAAACATGCGAGTCGCATATCAAGGTGAGCCGGGCGCGTACAGCGAACAGGCGCTGTTTGAATATTTTGGAAAAGTGGACACACAACCATGTGAATCTTTTGATATGGTTTTTGATTCAGTTGTGTCGGGTGGATGTGACGCGGGGATGATTCCTATCGAAAATTCCATCGCGGGCAGGATTCATGAAAATCACGGCCTGCTTGCTCACCATACATTGAACATTATCGGTGAACATGTGTTGCGCATTAGGCACTGTTTGATTGTCAACCCCGGGGTGACGATCCCTGAGATCAAGAGGGCGATGAGCCATCCGCAGGCGTTGGCGCAATGTGCGCGGTACCTTCAAGGTCAGGGCATTCAGGCTGAACCTGCGTACGACACGGCGGGTAGCGTGAAGTTGTTGAAAGAGTCGGGCGCGCGCGATACCGCCGCGATCGCGTCCCGCCGCGCTGCGGAGATATACGGCATGCAAATTCTGGAAGAAGGCATCGAAGATAACCCGCAGAATTACACGCGCTTCCTTGCCATCGCAAAGACGTCCGTCATTCCAGACGATGAGTCGAAAGATGCCCCTTGACGCATCAGCACGACAGGCATAGAATTGCGCCCAATATGCTTAAGTCCCTTCGCTGGTTTGCGTATTTCTATTTTTACGGTTTCCGAGACTCGGTTGCCGTTGGTGGCGCTTAAGCAAATAGGATTGTTCTGTAATGCTAAAGAGCGAGACCACACGGTCTCGCTCTTTTTATTTTATCCCTCACCCCGCCTTCGGCACCCCTCTCCCATTGGGTTCAGGGGCGGACAGGTGGGAAGAAAGTTGCGATGTACATTAACAATCTAAATGTGGCATGATATTCCCTGCAAACAACCACATGACTGCGGAAGGAGAATATCATGCCAGCGTCAGAAGTA
>Ga0187893_10003900_pt1 | contig 29299 bp, 33 predicted proteins | sample MA1701074metaG_FD_139574 | JGI IMG/M metagenome (GOLD analysis project Ga0187893, IMG submission 139574) | White microbial mat communities from a basaltic lava cave in the Kipuka Kanohina Cave System on the Island of Hawaii, USA - MA170107-4 metaG ...
CTCATCCAACACCGGTTCCAAGGCGGCAAAGCGGCGGCGAACTCCAGTAAGGGTATCCACTACTTCCAGGATAGCCCAAAACATTCTAAGATGGAAATGTTATTTCTTAACGATGCCTTAGCGACCGCGTTCCCAGACGATTTCCGTAGTGCCGGTGCGCCCAAGTACTTGCTGATCCTCGGGGCGCACGGTGATAACCAGCCGCTCGCCGTCGAGCTTGAAGTACCGCACGTAGTCGACACCAGACTGGCCACGGTTGCCGCGTTCTACGTGGTGTACTACCTTGCCTGCCTTCTCCGATAGCGTGTAGCGGCCGAAGTAGGCTGCCCCCCTTATCAGTTGCTGCAATTCGGGCAGCGTGGCGGACTGTAGGTTTACCGGCTTGGTCGGATAATTCTCGTTGTAAAGCTGCGCCGACATCCAGCCGTTCTCTGTATAGACAATCAGGCCGGTGGGCCGCTGACCGTAGGGGTAGGTCTTCTCACCACTGGGCTGGATATGGGTATAGGCGACGAGCTTCCAGGCGCCGATGAGCGGGCTCTTTGGTTGCGCGGCCAAAAGAAGTGGGACCAGGGAAAGCAGCATTAGACGCATGTGCGTCAGCGTAACACGGTCTATCAGCGAGCACTCGCCTACTGGTGCCGCCCTCGCAGAATCCTCGCCGCCTCCACTTCATGACACAGCTTCCGGTAAGCCTCATCGATCGGGATATCCGCGCTGCTGCCGGGCGCGAAGCCGCAGTCCGGATGCAGGCTGAGCCGATTCGGTGAGACGTACTGGAGCGCCTTCTCCACCCGCGCCACGATCTCCTCCGGGGTGTCCACGTGCTCGCCCCGGCAGTCCACACATCCCAGGCCGATCCGCCGGTCTTCCGGCAGGTCACCCAGAACCGCGTAGTCGCCCGCGACAGGAATCGAAAACTCCAGCATGTACTCTTTCACCCAAAGCCGGCGCAGGTGCCCCAGGATCGGGTCATAGCCGCCCTCCCCGACCCATCCCTGCCGAGCCTTGTTCCTCCGGCACAGGTGGATCGCCGTTGACAGGTCATCGAAACCCTCCAGAATCTGATTCAGCAGATCGACGCACAGGTCCATTTCCGCGCCCGGATCGTCAAACTGCCGGCGCACACGCTCATCGACAAACAGACATAGGTGTGGATCGTCGAACTGCACGCGGCGGATGCCGGCCGCCCTCACAGCTTGCAACTCGCCGCGAAGCACCGGAACCAGAGCCCGCATGAACGCTTGGCGTGTCGGGTAGGCCGCTGCGCTTGCCTGCTCATCCCACATGCGCTGCCCGAGCAGGTACGGCGAGGGAAGAGCCACCTTGGGCTCGGCCCGGCTGTGGTCGCGGACAAAGACCGCCTCGCGGGCCACCAGACCCGGATCGCGGATCTCGATCGGGCGCACCACGGTCGTCCAGGGTTGGTCGCCGCGATAGGTAACCTTGAAGCCGTCGCAGATATCCGCGATAACTCCGATGTAGCTCAGACGCCGCCACTCGCCGTCGCTGACAACATCAAGTCCGGCGGCCTCCTGCATTGCCACGATGTAGGCCACGGCCGCATCCAGGCGGCGAGTAAACTCGGCCTCGCCTACGGCCTCGCGGGTTCCTGGGCGGAGCAGATCGCGGACGAATTGCGGCCTCGGCATCGAGCCGACAACAGTCGTCAGAAAGGCGGCGCTCATGACCAGTCTCGCTGAGCCAGTTCGAAGTCCTGCTGTGTGTCGATCTCCATGTAGCCTCCCGGTGTATCGGCGTGCGCGAATTGCACGCTCTTCTCGATCATCTCCTGGAAGAGGTGAATCAGGTAGGCTTTCGGATTACGGCCCGCTTCCGAGGAATGGTAGTGCTCGCGCAGCAGCGCGGCCCCGGTTTCCGAAAACATCGCCATGCCCGTGAACTCGCCGTGCGCCTCCGCCGGATCGATCCCGCGATGGATGCGCGTCACCAGGCCATTACTGGTGGTCACCTTTTCGGCGTCATCCGGAGGATGAAGCGTGCGTTCCCGATACCGCGCCAGCCAGTCCGTGTCGATCAGCAGCGACAGATCGGCCTGGCTCGCAAGCAGCCGCGCTACCGCATCGGGTGTGAACAATGTGTCGGAATAGCAGGACACAAAGGGCTCGTCCATTTCCGATTCGGCGCACATCAGTGATGCCAGGATGTTGTTGTTCTCCCAGTCGGTATTGTGATGGAAGTGGAACTCCGGATGGGCAGCGCAAACCTTGTCGATCAGGTATCCGCCGACGAAGCTGACCCGAGTAACGCCATTGGCGGCAAAGGCGTCGAGAATCCATTCCAGGATCGGCTGGCCGCGCACCTGCGCGAAGCACTTCGGGGTATTGGCGGTCGAGGGCATTAGACGGCGGCCGCGCCCTGCCCCGATAATGATCGCTTTCATCTCCGCTCCAACGTCGGCTCCGGAACCGGCGCCGCGACCGGGCGCTCGGCCGTCGCGTTCCATAGTGGTGCGCAGAACGCTGCCGCCGCGAATGCGCATCCGGCCCAGGCCAGCACCGCCGTTCGCCAACCGTAGGAGTCCACCAGGCGGCCCGTCAGCAGGTCACCGCTGTAGGCGCCCATGTAGCCGACGAAATTCACGAAACCGGCCGCCGCGGCGGCGGTACCCCGTCGAGCCAGGTCAGCGGGCGCGGTTCCCACCAGCAGAACCTGAGGGCCGTAGATCAAAAAGCCCACCAGCATGAGAACAAGGACCGTCGCGGCCGGACTCGATCGCGCCACGCCGTCATAGAATAACGTCACCGCGCCGAGGCTGGCCAGCAGAATCGAGATCATCGGACCGCGCCGGCCGCCGAACCAGCGGTCCGACATCCAACCGGCCCCATACGCGCCCGCGATGCCGCCGACCGGAAGAATCGCGTAATTCAAAGCGGCCCTGCCGACACCGATGCCCTGCGTCTCCTTGAGGTGTGTGAGACCCCAGTCCACGAATCCGTAGCGGCATGCGTTCAGAAGCCCCAAAGATCCGGCGAGAAGCCAGAGGCGCGGATTGGTAAGGGTCACTAGCAGATTTGCCTGGAGCGGAGCGGTCGGCGGCCGGAGATCCGCGGACTGCACCGCCAGTGGGTATTCGCGGAGACAAAAAAGCATGAAGATACCGGTCAGGGAAAGCAGGATCGCAGGGACGTGGAATGCGCCGCGCCAGCCGAAATGCTCGGCGGACCAGCCGGCCACAACGAACGTGACTGCCGCGAGCGCCTGGTAGCCGGTTCCGATGATGCCAATTGCTCGGCCCCGGTACTCGACCGGAAACCAGTTGGCGGCCACGCGCATGCAAGGCGTCCAGCCGAGCGCCTGGCTATATCCGTTGGCGGCCCACACGAAGAGAAGGAAGTACAGGGCTTCGCCGAAGCCGAAAACAACGTTGAGGGCGGCAGAGCCGAACATGCCGGTTGCGAGCAGCCACCGGGCCGGGATCCGTTCAGCGAGCTGCCCGTTAATAAGCTGCCCGAGTCCGTAAGCCAGCTTGAGGGCGCCGAGAACGAGTCCGATCTGAGTCTTCGAGTATCCGAATTCGTCCTGAATGCCCGGTACGGCGGCCGAAATGTTGGTACGGCAAAAATAGAATGCGCCGTAGGTGAGCCAGAGAGTCCAAACGATGGCCCGTTCGCTGTTGGGCATAGGAAGTTACTGTATCACGATGATCGGGCGACGAGCGTCGGGTGGTGATCCCGATCGTCTCACTTCCCAATGCAAAAAGTAGCGAAGATACGGTTCAGGATGTCATCCGCCGTGGTGGCACCGGTGAGCGCATCGATGGGAGTGAGCGCAGCATAAAAATCGAGAAGGAGCATCTCGTGCGGGAGGCCGTGACCAAGTGCTGTACGTGCGTGCCGGAGCGCCTCGGCCGCCTCTTGCAGCAGTTGCTCCTGCCGGAGAGAAGTGATGAAACCGCCTTCCGTCTCCAGCCGCCCGTGAGGCGCGATGCGATCCAGGATGGCTTTCCTAAGATCGCCGATTCCGGCGCTGGTGAGGGCGGAGACTTGCACGGCTTGGGCGGGCAGCTCAGCCTGAACTCCAAGATCGCACTTGTTGCCGGCTACCAGACACCGGCCTTGCCTGGAGGCGATATCGAGTAGCTTGTGGTCCTGATCCGTAAGCTGCAATGACGCATCCACGACAACGACGGTGACATCGGCGTCGGCCATGACCTGCCGGCTTCGCTCGATGCCGAGGCGCTCGACGAGATCCTCGCTTTCGCGAATGCCCGCGGTATCGACGAACCGGACGGGTATGCCCTCAATCGAGGCCGTCTCTGAAACCAGGTCGCGCGTAGTCCCAGGGATCTCGGTGACAATGGCGCGATCCTGTTCGAGAAGCCGGTTGAACAGACTGCTCTTTCCGACATTGGGGCGGCCGATAATGGCGAGCGTGAAACCATCGTGAACGAATTTGCCGAAGGCGAAACTCGAAGCCAGCCTTTCGACCCCTTCCAGGACTGGCGACAAGCGGCGCTCGATCTCGCTGTCCGGTGCGATGTCGATGTCGTCTTCGGCGAAATCGATCCCCGCCTCGAGCAATGCGATTAACTCGAGGAGCTGCGTTTTGAGAGGGCCAATCTTGCGGGAGACGGAACCTTCCATTTGCTGTGCGGCTACGCGCGCCTGGTAAAGCGTGGTGGCGTCGATGAGGTCTCGGACGGCTTCGGCTTGCGGCAGATCGATGCGGCCGTTCAAGTATGCCCGTAGGGTGAACTCGCCGGGCTCGGCCAGCCTGGCCCCAGCGCGGCAGGCACGCTCGAGGGCATAGCGCAGAACGGCGGGGGCGCCGTGACAGGAGATTTCGACGACATCTTCCGCGGTATAGGATCGCGGCGCGGCGAAGTAGCTTACCAGTACCTGGTCAACGGTGGAGCCAGTGTCCTCAGCGAGCGCGGCAAGGTACACCGTCCATGGTTTCCATTCCAGTCCGGATGCGAAGCGGAGAAAGCTCCCCGCGACCGCACGAGCATTTCGTCCGGAGATGCGAATGACACCGAGCCCACCGCGTCCGGGCGGTGTGGATACGGCGGCGATCGTATCCTCGAGACGCACCAGTGGGGCTATCTTCGTCCCGGCGGTCGCCGCCGTCCGCCGCCGGAGTCGCGGCGTCCACCATCACGGCCCCCCCGATCGCCACCAGTACCGCGCCGGGGAGGCGGGGGCGGAGGCGCAGGACTGGATGGCATGTCCGCGGGATAGATCACGACATTGCGGCGCGGCTCGAAGCCTTCCGATTCACTGCGCAATGAAGTCTCGCCGCGAAGGGCGAGGTGGATGATCCGGCGCTCGCGGCTGTTCATCGCATTGAAACGAAAAGGCGACCGAGACGACTTCACGCGATCGGCGGCTTGCAGCGCACTCACGCGAAGTTCCTCGATGCGCAACATCCGGTGATCGTTGGCATCGAAGCACAGCCGGGTATGATCGTCGCCCGGCATGCCAAGGACCTCCTGGGTGAGATGCTCCAGCGCAAGCAGAACTTCGGTCTTGTTCGCCAGCAACAGGTCGATATCTGGCCCGTCGAACTTTACGCGGATTTCGGGGTTTTCGAATTCGGGATGAACCGTCTCGTTCTCAGCCATCTCGAAGCGGACATCCAGTCCGGCCAGATTGAGGGTTTTCCGAAGGAATTGTTCGATCTTAGGGCCGTGCTCGGCGACCGTGTACTTCACCTTCACGCTCACGCTCTATTTCCTGGATTTCTTACTCGGCGCCGGAACTGCTGCAGGAACTGGAGCCGGGGTGATCTTGTTGAAGAACACCTGTTGCGCGATTCCGACCAGATTACCGGTCAACCAGTATAACACCAGGCCGCTGGCGGCCTTCAGGAAGATGAAACCGAAGAACAACGGCATCAGGAGCATCATCTTTTGCTGCGTGGGATCGGGCGAGGTGGAGGGGGTCATCTTTTGCATGACGAACTGGGAGATCATCATCGAGATCGGTAGCACGTAGTAGGGATCGAGCCGCGATAGGTCCTGTATCCACATCCAGTTTGCGCCGCGCAGCTCGATGGAAGACGAGAGCACGTTGTAGAAAGCGATGAAGAAGGGTAACTGAAGCGCGATGGGGAGGCAGCCGCCCATCGGGTTGACGCCGTGCTTCTTGTAGAGATCCATTACCTCTTGATTTTGCTGCTGCTTGCGCGGATCGGTCATGCTCATGCCGCGGTACTTGTCGTTGATCGCCTTGATCTGAGGCTGGATCACCGACATTTTTTTCATGGACTTGAGGCTGGTGATCTTCAGCGGAACCAACAAAAAGTTGATCACCACAGTGATGAAAACAATGGTCCAGCCATAGTTGTTGAAGTAATGGTCATTGAGATAGTTAAGGGCCAGAAACAGAGGCTTGGCTAGAATCGAAAAATAGCCGTAATCGACCAGCAGCTCCAGATTGGGCGAGATGCTGCGCATGAGGTCCATGTCCTTGGGACCAATGAATATAGGGAATCGATTTACCCGATTGCCGCCGATGGCGACCCCGGCATTGCTTTCGTCCTTTCCGTCCTCGGCGGTAGGGAGAGGATCCGCCAGAGTGTGGATTTCGAACTCGCGGCCACCTTCCGGCATGGCGACCGCGGCAAAATAAGCGTCGGCTATACCCGCCAGTGAAAACCGCCCTCGATGAGCCTGGTAACGTTCCTTGGCGTCTTCGGCTTTTAGAGTGACCAAGGAAGATTGATCGAGGTCATAGCGGACGCTCGATTGCGCGGCGGCCGCGCCCAACACGGAAGAGTCGCCAAAGCCGCCCCGCCAGTAAACCAAGTGCGGCTTGGTGGAGCCGCCTTCCTTCACCTCGCTCGATAGTTGGACCACGTAAGAGTCGCGGCCGAACACCAGCGACTTCTTCGCCCACCAATGCCCGTCGCTGAACTCGAAATCAACCGACAAACCGTCGGTGGACTTTGTAACTTGATACAACCCGTGATTCAATTTGTCGGACGGCTGGTCTTCGTGGAACCGGACTCCGAGCGGCATTACCACTTTCCCAATGCTTTTCGGATTGACCAAGTCTAGAGGCTTTCCATTGCTATCCTTGTACTTCCGGAGAATCCAACTGTTGACCACCCCTCCTCGATTGCTGAGCTGCACCTGAAACACCTCGGTTTCGATGATCGTGATCTGTTCTTTAGCGGCTACTACCTGTGGAGGTGGAGCTACCGGTTTGGCGGCGGCTTTCGATTCACGTTTCGAGGGAGCCTTTTCAACTGACGGTGGCGTGATTTCGGGGGCCGGGACCGCCTTCGGCGTAGCCTTGGGAGCCGGCTGAGGTGGAGGCTGCGGCGTCAGATACGTCGAGACCAGCAAGACCAAGCCCATCAATGCGAACGCCAGGAGCATTCGCTTCTCCATGTTGAATTCGCCAGGCTTCTGAGGGGCTTTGTTATCGCTCATCGTACCGGATCAAAACCGCCTTCGTGGAATGGATGGCATCGGGCCAGCCGACGGATCCCCAACCACACTCCTCTTAACGCTCCATGCTGTTCAATAGCTTCCCGCATATAGTCCGAACAGGTTGGATGGAAACGGCAAGCTGAGGGCAGGAACGGCGATACCCATCGCTTATACAAACGCAGAAGATCGATCAGGAAGTTCGGCATTTTCCCACCGCTTTCTTTACCTCCTGCCGCAACGCGGCGAAATCCACCTCCAGAGAGGGTTTGCGCGGATGAAACACGAGATCGAACGGATGAGGGAAGCCCGCCAGCTCTAGCCGCACCGCCTCTCGCATTCTACGGCGAATCCGATTCCGCACCACCGCCTTACCGATTGCCCGCGGTGTCGTGAATCCAACCCGGGCGCCAGCCGCCTCCCCACGATGGAGGTAGTAGAGAGTAAACGAGGCGCTGCTCACGCGATGCCCTTGGTCGTAAACCCGGCGGAACTCGACGCGCTTCCGGAGCCGGGCACTCTTGGGGAAGGAATTGCGTTCGATGACGATTACTTGTTGGAGCGCCGCAACGCGCGCTCGTCGCTGACAGTTAGCTTCCAGCGGCCTTTGGCGCGGCGGCGGCTCAGCACTTCCCGCCCATCCTTGGTTTCCATGCGGCTGCGGAACCCATGTGTCTTGGCTCTCTTGCGATTGTTGGGCTGAAAGGTGCGTTTTGGCATATTGTTGATTTCCTGACTACTGCGCCCGGCTTCTGTTCACGCAAGCGCACATGGATACTTTCGGGAAACCGAATTTTCAGTATATCAGACCGGAACTTTGCGAAACGGCTTGGAGTCTAATCCATCCTAACGCGATGCTTGAAGCCCAGGGAATCACTAAATACTACACCTCGATCCCTGCCTTGGAGGATGTTTCCTTCCATGCCGTTCCGGGAGAGGTGCTGGGATATCTGGGACCGAACGGATCCGGCAAGTCGACCACCGTGAATATCCTCACCGGACTCCTGGAACCGAGCCGGGGCAAGGTTCTCTTCGAAGGCTATCCCATCCGGGACCATCTGATCGAATATAAGCGCCGTCTCGGCTATGTCCCCGAAGAACCCCACATCTATCCTTACCTGAGCGGATACGAGTACCTCGAATTGGTCGGGCGGCTTCGGGAAATGCCCGAAGCCACACTCAAGGACAAGATCGAGGGCCTCCTCGCACTGATGGCTCTTTCGCCCCACCGCCACTCCCCGATTTCCTCATACTCCAAAGGAATGAAGCAGAAGGTTCTCATCGCCGCCGCCCTTCTTCACAATCCGGATGTGCTTATCTTCGACGAGCCGCTTTCCGGGCTGGATATAACCTCCGCCCTCGTCTTCCGCCACCTGCTCACCGCTCTCGCCCGTCAAGGCAAGACCATTCTTTACTCATCGCATGTGCTGGAAGTGGTGGAGAAAATCTGCCAGCGCGTTGTCATCCTCCACAAAGGCAGAATGGTCGCGCATGACTCCGTCACCGAGCTCCGTCACCTGCTGAGCCTCCCTTCGTTGGAAGAAATCTTCTCTCAGATCGTGGTGCAGGAAGACACTGCAAAGACAGCGGACTCCATCGTCGAGGTCATGAGCTTGTGACGGATACGAGACTCCGCCTCCTGACGCGCCACTTCTTCAACGGCTTCTTCGATGTCGAAATCATACACCCCACTGCCGAATCCCACCTAACCGTCGGCCACATTCTGGCTGTGCTCGCCGCGCCGGGGGTGATGGGCGGCTTTGGGCTTTTGGGGAAGTATCTTCACATCCCGACTGCCGCCTTGGACCAGTGGGCCGACGCCGTCTGGCGCGACAAGTCGTTTCTTCTCTTTTACGCCAGCTCGATGATCGGGTTCGTCACCGTATTCCAGTGGGATACTCTCTTTCCCAGCCGTCGCGATTACGTCGTGTTCGGGCAACTGCCTCTGCGGACCGGTTATATCTTGCTGGCTAAGGTCCAAGCGCTCGCTGCTTTCCTCGGTCTGTTCACCCTTGCCGTCAATGGAATCACGATGGTCATATTCCCACTGGCTGCTAATCCGCCGGATGCTTCGCTCGGCTCCGCGATCTGGTTCTTCGTCTCGCATTGGATTTCGATCTTGGCCGCGTCCGCCTTCCTGTTCCTGTTCCTGCTCTTTTTGCAGGGCGCGATCATGAATCTTCTGCCGCCGCACCTCTTCCGGCGCGTCTCATCGATCATCCAAATCACCTCGCTCGTCGGCCTTGTGTTGATGTTGTTTACCTTACCAAGCTCGGAGAGGCTCCTTACCCTCTCGCGTCCGACGCAACATTGGTTCGTCTATTCCATGCCTCCGATGTGGTTCCTAGGGTTATCGGAATTCTTGCGCGGCAGTCCTGCACCAGCCTTCCGTCACCTCGCCTCGCTTGCCGTGTTCGGCTTCTTTGCGGTACTGATACTGGCCGCGGGTGTGTATCTTCTGAGCTACTTCCGCCACATCCGGCGGTCGCTCGAAACCGCCGTCGAACCGATCATCTCCCCTTCCTGGGTTAGCCGCCTGGTCACCGGGGCGTTGAATCGACTCTGGCTCCGGCACCCGCTCGAGCGCGCTGTCTTTTACTTCATCGTGAAAACGGCGTTCCGCAGCCGCCGCCATTGGCTGATCTGGGGTGGGTACGCGGCGGTTGGTTTCTCGCTCGTGCTGAACGTACTTCTCGCGCTGCTGGTTCGCCGAGGTTACACCGCACTTGCGCATCCCACTCCGCAACTACTAGCCATTCCGCTCGTGGTCACGTTCCTCCTGCTCGCCGGCTTGCGCTTTGCCTTCACCATCCCCGCTGAGCTCCGAGCCAACTGGGTATTTCGCATCACCGAATCGGCGGCCCATCATGCCTATGCCGCAGCCACCCGCAAAGCCTTTTTCGTCATTGGGATTCTACCCGTCCTCGTACCTCTACTTCCGGTTCACGCGTTCCTCTGGGGCTGGACCGTCGCGCTGCACCACTTTCTCTTTTGCGCGATCCTCAACTGGATCCTGATCGAAATCGTCCTGCGTCGCTTCCACAAGATCCCATTTGCCTGTTCCTACCTCCCAGGCAAGGCGAATCTTCCGTTTACGGCCGGTCTCTACATTTCGGGTTTCTTGACCTACGTCACTTCCATTCCCGCCATCGAATCCGGGCTCTTCCGGAATCCTAGCCGCTGGATCGTGTTCTACGGAGTGGCTGCCGCCATCGTCGCTTATCTGGCGATCCGGCGGCGCAAAGTTTTCCAGGGAGACCTTCGCTTCAGCTTCGAAGAAATACCGGAGCCAGCGGTGATGACGTTGAATCTGCGGACCTGACCCTTACCCTCACACGCCAGCAGATCGCGACTTGAGAATGTCGCGGATCTCGCCGAGAAGAACTTGTTCCTTCGGTGTTTCGGCCGGCGCCTCCGGATGTTTCAACCGGTTCATCTGCTTTACTACAAAGAACATGCAGAAGGCCACGATCAGAAAGTTGATGATCGTATTCAGGAAAACGCCATACGCGATTACGGGCGCATTGGCTTTCTTGGCGTCCGCCAGGGTCGCAAAGCTTCCACCGCTTATGGCGATGAAAAGATCCTTGAAATCGACATTACCCGTCACCTGTCCGATCGGCGGCATGATGACATCATTCACCATGGAATTGACAATGCCGCCAAAGGCAGCCCCCATGATGACGCCGATCGCCATATCGACGACATTGCCCTTCATTGCAAACTCGCGAAATTCCTTAAACATAGAAATCTCCTTTTTGGATACAGTCCGGCACAGCGTAACACAAGATCGGCGATGCGATTGAGATGATGTGACTTTGCCGCGCTGCCGTCCTTTGATGTAACCTTGCGGAGTTGCGCCGATCCATCGAGTTCTGGCTAGTCGGGGCAGCCTGTTTGCTTTTCCTTGCGCTGGCAGGCTACCAGATCGAATCGCCCGGTTTGCAAGCCGACGAGGTGTATTTCTCGTCCGGGATCTACGAACCGGACAATATTATCTACCAGGCGCGGGTGTTCAGGCGTACGGTGCCCTTGATGCTGATGTCCTATTTGGGCTGCCTCAAGAGCTGGTTGTACATCCCGATTTTCAAAGTTTGGACTCCGTCAGCCGCGTCCGTTCGCTGGCCGATGCTTGTGGCCGGGGCCGCGACTATCGCTGTTCTGGCGTTGCTGCTAGGCTCACTTGCTGGCAGCCGCGCTGCTGTTGCGGTCTCCGTGCTATTAGCCTCCGACCCCTCGTTTCTCTGGACAACCCGCTGTGATTGGGGGCCCACCGCTCTGCAACATCTTCTTTCAGCCGGCGGCGTCTATGCTCTCCATCGCAGTAGGCTGGCCGGTGCCGGCGTGCTGTTCGGTCTCGCCTTATGGAACAAGACGACGTTCGCCTGGTTCCTACCGTGGCTGGTTATCCTGTTCTTCCCGCGCCCGCTAAAGCCTCGTTCCGTGGCAACGTTCCTCGTCGCGTTCCTGCTCGGCGCCTACCCGTGGGTCAGGTACAACGTATCATCCGAAGGTGAAACGGCCCGCTACACGGCACACTTCACGCCGAAGGAATTGGGACAACGGACCGTGCCGCTGCTGCTGGCCATCGAAGGCGGTTCATTGATTGGTTACATGATGAGAGAGGGACCAGTCGGGCATCCCTGGCCGTTGCGGCGCAACGCGAATCTGGCGGTCCTGGGCTTGGCGCTATTGGCGACGATCGCTCTCCGTTCGCGGCTGGTTCTGCAATGGTTGGGATTGTGGGTGGCTTCCTGGGTGCTGATGGCATCGACGGCGAACGGCGGCGAATCCGTTCATCACATCGTCTTGCTATGGCCGTGGCTTTACGGGTGGGCGGCGTTGGCTCTAGCCGGGGCTTCTCACCGTGTACGCTTTGGCAAGTGGCTTCTGGGCGGGCTGCTAGCTGTGGCGCTTTGCGCCAATATCCTCGTTGTGACGCACATGCACTCCGCGCTGACCACCTATGGATCGGACCCGCACTGGTCCGACGCGATCTACCCTCTGGCGCAACGGATTCGCCGCGAGCCTCCGCCAATCGTATATGCCCACGACTGGGGTATCGCGGCGCCTTTGCGCGTGCTGACCACTGGGAGGATTCGCTTTGAGGAGACCCAAGACCATCGTCTGGAGGACATTGCCGGAAAGCCGGCGCTGTTTATCACACACACAGATCGATTTGAGGCTTTCGCCGGAGCCAACCAGAGGCTGCGATCGATCGTGGGCTTCACGCCGCGCTTGCTCTACACGGTCTCCGATTCCAAAGGAGTGGAGGTCTTTCAGGTGTTCCGTATGGAACCAAGTCGATAAGCCGACGCTCTTCTACTGCGCCGGCGCCTGGAACCGCGGATTACATTGCGCCCAGGGAATCGTGCTGAGCTTCAGATCGGCGCGGTTCACGTACAGGAACTCTTCGTCCCGCTCGCCAAATCGCAGAACCCGGATGATTCCGTTGCTGCAGGAACGGGTTCGAACTACCTGCATGGCCTCGATCTTGCGCGAGCTATTGGGTCCCCAGTCCTCGAGGAATTTTTCGTAAGGGTAGTCCCTGCACTTGGTTGCCTCGTCGTGGCAGGCCCACATCGCATAGGCTTCCTGGTGCTTGTGACTACGCACGAGATCGAAGAATGTCTTGAGCTGGCGCTCTTCTCTATAGTTCCTCAAAAACCAGTAGGCTGCGCCGCTCGCCACCAGCAGAATTAACAGGGCGAGGCCGATTCGCTTCCAGATCCGTTCCCGCCGTTCGTCTCCGGCTCCGTATCCCTCCAAATAGCCGGCCATGGAGTTCTCGAAGCTGTACCTACTTGACTGGATGAGCCTTGTCGTAGGCGGCAGTGGCTTGGGCGGTTACCTCGAGCGCGGGTTTGAAGAAGACAGTGTTGCTCACGTCGACTACCAAATCCAGTCCCATGCTCTCGGCGAGCTTCTTGACTACCTCCTGCATGCGATTGCCCGCCCGCTGTAAGATGTCGCTGCGCTCGCGGTCGACGTCAGCTTGCAGATCTTCGCCAATCCGCTGGAGTTCCTTTTGCTTACGCGCGCCCTGGTTCTGGAGTTCGGCTTCTCCCTGCGCATTGAGCTTGCCGGCAAGCGTCTGCAATTGCTGCTGGATTCCCTGGATGTCCTTCTGCAGTTTCTCCATCTGATCCTGGCGCGGCTTGAACTTGGCTTCCATGTCGGCTTGCGCCTTCTTCATCTCGCCGGTGTCGAGGAGGGCCTTCTGTGTGTTGATGACTCCCACCTTGACTTGAGCCGCGGCCGTCAGAGTGACGGCGGCGCACAGCACGAGCAGACGGGAAACAGGACGAATCGGCATGAAACGAACTCCTTGGATTCCTTTGACGCTGCGAGAACTCGCCGCGTTTCAAGGTATCATAGCAGACCTGTCGCAGCGCTTCTTCCAGGACAGTTCCAAAACCCCGCCTTGACTTTGCCGCCGCGAGTATTCTAATGTACCTTTTCAACGTAGCGGCGCTGCGCCGCGCAAGTCTCTTATGCCAGATTGGATGAGCGGCGACAGCAGGCATGCGGATTTACTGCTCGATTCCACGCTGGAAAGCGTCGACAAAGCGGAAGGCCTGGTTCTCCAGGCCGCTCGCGAGTTGGGCTTCGATGAAGACGGCCAGTATGAGGCCGGGATCGCGGTCCGGGAATCGATGGTGAACGCCGTAGCGCACGGGAACCGCTATAACGCCCGAAAGAAGGTTCACTTCACGCTGTGGAAAGGTGCTCGGCGCTTGGCCGTGGAAATTGAAGACGAGGGCAGAGGTTTTGAGGAAGAAGTTATCCCGGACCCCAGGGAAGGAGAGAACGTCATGCGGCACTCCGGTCGCGGTCTTCTCATGATCCGGGCCTATATGGATGAGTTTGACATCGAGCGACGCGAGCCTTCCGGCACCCGCGTCCGGATGGTGAAGTACTTGAAGCCGGTCTCCGAGGCCGGCGCGCAATCTTAAAGGATGCAACCAGAAGGAGGTTCACCTCAGTGAGTGTTAAGTTGACCACGCGGCAGGTGGGTGACGTTACGGTAATCGATGCCAGCGGCCGTATCACCCTCGGCGAAGGCTCCACGGCCTTTCGCGAAAGAATGAAAGAACTGGCCGGATCCGGCTCCAAGAAAGTCCTCATCAACATGGGGGAAATCTCGTATATCGACAGCTCGGGGATCGGGGAACTGGTATCCGGTTTCACCACGATTACAAATGCCGGCGGTATGCTCAAGCTCTTGAATCTCGGCAAGCGCGTCCAGGATCTGCTGCAGATCACGAAGTTATATACGGTGTTCGAAACTTTCGATGACGAGGCTGCCGCCGTTCGCAGCTTTTCTTGATTCCGGAAGAAGTCCAGCGAAGAGACTTTTCCGGTGGCGGAGCCACTACTCATCAACAGAGCAACGCGCGATCCAGCGCGCGCCGTTGCGATTGTGGGGAGATGATTCATGCCGTTGCCCGAGCTTATACTGGAGAAACATTCGGGTTCAGGCATATCGACGCTCCTGGCTCTTACCCAGGATTTGATTCGCGACGCCCTAGCGGCTCTGCTCACCGGCTCCGGTAAGTTCCGCGTCGTGGCAGCTTGTCCCGACGGAGTCCAGGCTTGGCAGAGATTGCGGGAATGCAAACCCGAACTTGCGGTCATAGACCTGGATCTCGGCGGCCTCGAAGCACTCGAGCTCATTGGCCGCATTCGAGACCACGGCCTGCCCACCCGGGCTTTGGTCCTCACCGACCGGCAGGACCGCAAGTCGGTTCTCGAAGCTCTACGCGCCGGCGCCAGCGGATATGTCTTGCGTTCCGGCTCCAGCCGGTATCTATTCGAAGCCCTTGACCATGCCCGCCGCGGTGGTATTTATCTCTCCCCGGTTCTCGATCCGGAAAAGGTCTTCGGCTTGCTTGGCGGTCCCGAGGTTGCGGATCCTCTCCGCCTGCTGTCGACCCGCGAGTATCAGGTATTCACTCTGCTGGTCGAAGGTGTCCGCGCAAAAGAAATCGCCAGCCGGCTCGACCTCAGCCCCAAGACTGTCGACAGCCATCGCGCCAGCCTCATGCGGAAGCTCGATATTTTCGACGTTGCCGGGCTCGTGAAGTTCGCCGTTAAACGGAACCTGACGACGCACCGGTGAGTTTCAACCCGCAATAGACGAAATCAACGGAACTACAGCGGTCCGGACTTCCCGCTGTGGTAACCTAAAATGTAGATTCCTGAGGTACCCCTTTGAACAAATTTACCCGTAAGGACCTGAAAACGGATCGCTTTGCGCAAGAAGTCACGCATTCACTCGAATACGTGCAGGATCACCGTAAACAAGCGGTTCGCTACGGTGTCGCCGGCCTGGTGGCGGTTCTTCTGATCGCGAGCGGCTGGTCGTTCTTCAAGAATCGGACGGCCACACGCCAAGCCGATCTGACGAGCGCCTTGCGGAACAAGGAGGGCATTGTCGCCGCTGTGCCAACTCCCGGCGATCCGAGGCAAACGTTCCCCACTCAGGAGGCTAAAGACAAGGTAGTCCAAAAAGGACTTGACGAAGTCGTCGCCAAGCACTCGGGCTCGAATGAAGCCGCCGTCGCCCACTACCATCTTGGAATTCTTTACGCCGACAAGGGCAAGTTGGACGACGCCGCAAGACAACTCCAGTCCTCCATCAGCAGTGGCAACGCAGATACCGCTTCCGTCGCCAAACTGTCGCTAGTGCAGGTGCTCCACGCGCAAGGCAAGTTTGCCGAGGCGGAAAAGCTTTGTCGCGAGCTCATGGATCGTCCCACGGCGCTGGTCTCCAAGGAACAGGCGATTTTCATGCTTGCCCGCGTCCTCGCCGCAACTAAACCCGCCGACGCGCGCAAGCTCATCGAACCGCTGATGAAGGACGAACGAGTCGCCGTGGCGCGTAACGCCAGCGCGTTGATCGCTGAAATCCCCACTCAATAAGCCGCTGCTCATGGCTTTGGCGAACCTGCGGTTTCCCGTTGCGAAAACCCGTGGCCGTCGTTACCCCGAGCCGTCCCACCCGTACCGCAATGAATTCCAACGCGATCGTGACCGTATCATTCATGCCCGCGCATTCCGCCGCCTGGAGAACAAAACCCAGGTCTTCACCCACCCCATTTCTGATCACTTCCGCAACCGGCTCACACACAGCATCGAAGTCGCGCAAATCGCACGTACAACCGCGAACGCGCTCGGACTCGACGAAGACCTCACGGAAGCCCTCGCACTCGCCCATGACCTCGGCCATCCCCCGTTCGCCCACGCCGGCGAGGAAGAGCTCGATCGCCAGATGCAACGCTTCGGTGACCGCTTTGATCACAATCTCCATGCCCTCCGCATCGTCGAAACTTTCGAGCATCGCTACGCGCGTTTCCCCGGCTTGAACCTCACGTTCGAAGTTCGCGAGGGGATGGCGAAACATTCGCGGGACTTCGTCACCGGCGATTTTCCCGAACTGGATGAGTACAAACCCGGTCTCCGCCCACCGCTCGAATCGCAACTCATCGACCTCGCGGACGAAATTGCCTACAATACCTCCGATCTCGACGACGCCTTCCATGCCGGTATGGTCGCTCTGGATCAGATCGCCGCTAATGTCCCAGGCTACTCCGGGATCCTGGAGTCGGTCTGTTTTCAGTACCCGGGCGCCGCGGAAAGGGTGCAGCTTTTCGAATCGATCCGCCTCCTCATCGATACGCTCGTAACGGGACTCATCCAGGGCACTCGCGAGGCTGCGGAGCAGTCCGGCGTTCGGTGTGTCGAGGACGTCCGTTCGCATCCGGCCCGTCTGGCCTGCCTCACTCCCGCGGGCGTCGAGACTACGCGTGCACTGAAACGGTTCCTGTTCAAGCACGTTTACGATGCTCCTTCCTTGCGAGAAGAAAGAGAGCGCTCCTGCGGCAGGATCGCGGCGCTTTTCAATTACTTCCTCGCTAACCCGGAGACTCTTCCCGAGCTGTATCGCGATCAAGTTAGCCAGACGGCGACTCACCGCATTGTCTGCGACTACATTGCCGGCATGACAGACGGCTTTCTGCTGCGAACCGTCGAAAAAACCGGGTGTTACCATAAAGAGGCATCATGAATCGCAGGCAGCTTCTGTATTCGACCCTCGCCCCCGCGGCTATGGCGGCGGAGCCGTACAAATACAATCTGCGCTATGCGCCGCGCATCGGTCTGATCCCCGAATTGCCCATCCCGAGGCAGCTTGAAATCTATGCCGAATGGGGTTTTAAAGCGTTCGAGTACAACGGCCTGCCGCGTCACTCCAACGATGAGATCGCCTCGTTCCGGAAGAAGATGGACGAGCTGAAAATGGGCATGGGTGTTTTCGTGGTCAACCGCGGCGGCTGGAAAACGTCAGCCATGGTCGATAAGCAATACCACCCGGAATTCCTCGCTGACGTCAAACGCGCCGTCGAAATCCACAACATCATCGGCAACGAATGCTCGACGGTCACGAGCGGCGTCGGCGTGCCCAACCTGAGCTTCACCGAGCAGACCAGATTTTGCATCGAAGCCCTGAAGCGCGCCGCCGAAATCGTCGACAAGACCAAGTTAATGCTTGTGCTCGAGCCTCTCAACATCCGGGTCGATCACGCGGGCTACTTTGTCGTTTTCTCGGACCACGCCGCCGAGATCATTTCTTCCGTCAACCACCCTAACGTACGTATCCTCTTCGACATCTACCACCAGCAGATTTCCGAGGGAAACGTCATCAATCACATCCGCAAGTATTGGGATTGGATCGGCTACTTTCAGGTTGGCGATGTTCCCGGCCGCAAGGAGCCGGGCACCGGCGAGGTCAACTGGCGGAACGTGTTCAAGGCCATCCATGAGAAAGGATTCAAGGGCATCCTCGGCATGGAGCATGGTCTTTCCGTTCCCGGCATGCCGGGTCTGAGGAAGTGTTTTGAGGAGTACCGCAAAGCGGATCAGTTCGCGTGAGCGATGCCGCACTATTGCCGTGAATACCGGGTTTGTCATCTTCGCGCACGGCTCTTCCGTTGAATCGGCCAATGAGTCGGTCCGCGCGGTGACAAATCGATTCGCCTCCGAGAGCGGGTACCCGCTGGTGGAAGCCGGGTTCCTCGAATTCGGCCAGCCGGATCTCGTGGGCGCGGTCGATCGGCTCGTTCAGCGAGACGTCACACGCGTGTTTGTGATCCCTTACTTCCTTACCCTCGGCAAACACTTGCAACAGGATCTGCCCCGAATCATCGAAGAGATCTCGCGCATCTATCAAGGTATAGAGATCCGGGTGACAGAGCCGCTCGATCCTCACCCGTCGCTCTCGGCGATCCTACTCGATCGTGCCCGTGCTGCTCTCGACTCCGAATGAAAGCCGTCCTTCGCAGCTTCCACCAGCTTGCGCCCGAGGTCCGCCACTTCGATTTTGAAGTACCCGAAGTTACCTCGCTGCCCTTCCTGCCTGGCCAATGGGTATCGTTTGTCCATGAAATTCAAGGCAAAGAGATCACTCGCGCCTACTCGATTTGTTCTCCTCCCGATGGAAACCGATTTTCATTGTGCCTCAATCTAGTGCATGACGGGCACTTGAGTCCTTTCCTGTTCTCACTTCAGGTAGGCGAATCCGTGGACATGACCGGTCCTCCCCTAGGCACATTCACGATCCGGCATCCCCATCGCGACAAGATCCTCGTCGCCACCGGCACCGGTATAGCTCCGTTCCGGTCCATAATACTCAACGAGGCAGGTCGTGATCATGCCTACACCACGCTGATATTCGGCGTTCGTTATGAGGAAAACCTGCTCTACCGTAGTGAATGGGAAGCAATCCGCGACCCCCGTTTTGACTTCCGCCCGACTCTGAGCCGTCCCCTACCGTCTTGGCCAGGCCGCACCGGTCACGTCCAGCCACATCTCCTGGAAGCTATTGGCAACCGCCGTGACCTGGACGTCTACGTCTGCGGCCTGGAACTCATGGTCGATGACGTTCGCGCGCAGCTTAAAGCACTCGGATTCGATCGCCGCCAAATTGTTTACGAAAAGTACGATTAAGGATTTCGTCCGTCTTTGTCGCGGCTCCAGGGAACCAGGAACCAGTCTGAATCACCGTCGGGGGATTCGCCCACTTGCTTTCGGATCGCCTCTTTCTGTTTCTGAATGGAGTCCTCCATTAAAATGCGCAGAGGTTTCGCGGGTAGGACCGGTTGGATGGCCGGAATCGGCTTCTCAACACGTTTGGGCGGAGCTACGACTTGTTGAGCTGCGAGAATCGGGACCAGCGTGAAGAGCAAGAGTCTCATCTGCATTAGAATCGTGTAGAAGCCTCGATCGCGTCATGCGTCAACTGCTGGCAGTACTGGTTCTATTTGCCGTAGTCCTTCCCGCGCAGAAGGGTACAGGAGAATTACGTATTTCAGTGGTGGACGGGACAGGTACAGCGGTAGAGGCGCAGGTCGAGCTGACAGGACAATCTACCGGCGTGCGGCTTTCGGGCGTCACGAATGGGGGAGGACGGTGGACTGCGAAACCGCTTCCGTTCGGGCCGTACGCGCTGCGAGTCACCCGGCCCGGATTTGAGACGCAGCTGGTGCGGCTGGAGATCCGGTCGGAAGTTCCCATCGAGCGCAAAATAGCTCTGGGAGTGGCGCCGGTGGAGACCACTCTCGTGGTGCACGAAGCAGAAACGCTGCTCGATCCACACCGCACCGCGACCGTCTATTTTGCTGGCAAGGACCAGTTGGCCGAGCATCACGCCGCGCACCGTTCGCGGAACGTGCTCGAGATGGTGAATTCGCAGCCGGGTTGGCTGCTCGAGGCTAACGGGGTGCTGCATCCGCGCGGCTCCGAATACAACACCCAATACGTGATCGACGGCATCCCAGTCACCGACAATCGGTCCCCAACGTTCGCGCCAGGACTCGAGCTGGAAGATCTGGAGTCCATGAATGTGCTCACGGCTGGATATCCTGCCGAGTATGGACGGAAGCTTGGCGGAGTGGTCGAGGTGGTGTCGGCGCGCGATCACGAGAGTGGCCTCCACGGGAAGGCGTCAGTGGAAGGAGGCAGTTTCGGATCGCAGGCGGGATACTTCGGGGTGCGGCAGAAGTGGTCGAAAACGGTCTTGAGCCTGGCGGGACACGGAGGCGCCACGCGGCGGTTTCTGGACCCGCCGGTCGAAGAGAACTTTACCAATCGCGCGACAGGCGCCGGGTACTCCGCGCGTTTTGAGCAGGATTTCACCGATCGCGACCGGCTATCGGTCTATCTGCATGGCAAGCGCGCTGGCTTCCTGGTTCCGAATGAACTCGAGCAGCAGGAGCATGGCCAGCGCCAGGACCGGCGCAACGTCGAGACGATGGGGCAGATCTCGTATCAACGCGTCCTTTCGCCCGAGCTTGTGGCGCAGGTCCGCGGCATGGCGCGCGACCTGACCTCGGACTTGTGGTCGAACGAACTCGCCACGCCGATCTTCGCCAGCCACCAACGTGGATTCCGGGATGGCTACGCCGGGGCCAGTCTCGCATGGAGTCGCGGCCGTCATGCGGCGAAGGCGGGCTTCGAAGGCGCATTCAGCGATCTATTCGAGCGTTTCGGCTACAGGATTACGGACAAGCATTTCTTCGACGACGAAATTCCTCAACAATTCAGTTTCGCCGAATCCGGCAAGGGCCGCGAGGTGGCGCTGTTTGTTCAGGACCAGGTCCGAGCCGGTCCGTTGACATTGAGCCTGGGCGTGAGATGGGACCGGTATTCGCTGGTGGTCAAGGAGAATGCCTTGAGCCCCCGGCTGGGCATCGCCTATCACGTTCCAAAAGCAGGACTGCGGTTGCATGCGTCCTACGACCGCGCGTTTGAGATTCCAGCCATCGAGGGGCTTCTGCTGGCCAGTTCACCGCTCACGCAAAGACTTACCGATGAGAGCACGGGCCTTCCATTGCAGCCGTCGCGCAGCCACTTTTCGCAGGTGGGCTTCGCCAAGACGCTCTGGGGCAGGATGCGGCTCGATGGTAATTACTTCTGGCGCCGGACCCGCAACTTTGCCGATGACAGTCTGCTTCTGAACACCGGTATCAGCTTTCCCGTCTCGTTCGATCGAGCCTCAATCCATGGTTTCGAGGCCAAACTCGAATTGCCCCGGTGGAGCCGGTTTGGAGGCTGGATCAGTTATTCGAACATGAGCGGTAAGGGATTCCTTCCGCTCACCGGGGGATTGTTTTTGGAAGAAGATACCGCTGAGCTATTGGAATCGCATGCGAGTTTTCCACTTACACAGGATCAGCGGAACACAATGCGGGCGCGGATGCGGATCCAGTTGCATCCGCGCGCCTGGATCGCCTGGGGCGCGAGTTACAACAGCGGGTTGCCGTTTGAGCGGGAGGGCAAGATCGAGCCGGAGGAACTCGAGGAGCGCTTCAGCCGTCGAATCCTCGACAAGGTGGATTTCATGCGTGGGCGTGTAAAGCCACAGTTTTCGCTCGACGCTTCCGTCGGCGTCGCGCTGTACCAGCGCGAGCACCAGCGCATGCTGGTGCAAGCCGACTTCTGGAACCTCACCAACCGGTTGAACGTGGTCAACTTCTCCGGCCTGTTCAGCGGTACCGCGCTCGCTCCAGCTCGGAACGGGTCCGTTCGGCTGACATGGGAGTTCTGATTGGCCGATCTCGTTATCTCCTCGATTCGCATTCATCGGCTGGAAGGCGAAATCGGCGAGCGGTTCGGCTGGTCTCTGGATTGGACGAAGAAGCGGCGAGCAACGATGGTCGAGGTGCGGACCGCCGACGGCATCACCGGATGGGGCGAAGGCACGTGGCAGGGCGCGGAGCGGATGCTCGGGCGTTCGGCATTCGAGTTGGCGGCGTTGTGGGAAGAGTCGCGCAGAATCGAGGGGAGGCAGCAGCGGCGAGGTCCGGCGCGCTGCGCGGGAATCGACATCGCACTCTGGGATATCGTGGGCCGCGCGCTCGGCCAGCCGGTGTGCAAGCTGCTGGGTTCCGTGTATCGGACCAAGGTCGAAGCCTATTGCACGGCGCTCTACCGTAAGGACTGGCCGGATCTCGCGCAGGGCCTGGCTGAGGAGGCGGCGGGTTGGGTGAAAGCCGGCTTCCGCAATATCAAGATGAAGATCGGCTATGATCCAGTGCTCGACGTTCGCATTACGGCGGCGGTGCGGGATGCGGTCGGGCCTGAGATCGGACTAGGCGTCGATTCCAATTGCGCCTACGACGCCGGTACTGCCATCGCCATGGCGCGGCGGCTTGAAGCCTATTACCTGTTATGGTGGGAGGAGCCGCTACCCTATGACGACCTCGAGGGCTACGCCCGGCTGAAGCGGCAAACTTCAATTCCCATCGCGGCCGGCGAAACCGAAACCGCGGACTGGCTCGCGCTCCACTACGTTCAGCCCAAGCGGGTCGACATCTTGCAGCCGGATCTCGAGTGGGTCGGGCTCACCGGCTTCCACCAGTTGAATCATTTGTGCTGGCTGAATCGAATCCGGCTCATTCCACACAACTGGGGTACGGCGCTGCGCACGGCAGCGACGCTCCATGCGGTGGCCACATGTCCTCCGCTAACGGAAGCTCTCAACCCTCCCAGCATCCTTTTCGAATTCGATTGCACGGAAAGCCCCTTTCGCGAAGCAGTCATCCGCGAGCGGCTGGACATCGATCCCTTGGATAGCTGCGTCCCGGTGCCGATGGGGGCAGGACTCGGAGTGGAAGTGATTCCAGATGAAGTGGCACGCTTCCGCGTGGAAGAGAAGGTAATTGAATAGCCCTGACGTCGCGCACGCCTTCAGCGTGCTGCGGCGAGTTTCAACTCGCCGGGTCGGCGAGTGGAAGGTTCGCCCCACGCGCCTCGGATGCATCGCCATTCGCCTGAAGCGGCACCTCGCAATGGCAACAGTCGCTGCAACGCCGGCACTTGTCACAGCGATGATTGGAACAGGTGTCCTTGGTGCAGACGATGCAGATTTCCGCGGACGGTTCCGCACAAATGCTGCAGGTGAACTTCAAGGTCGGCTGCATCAGGGGCTTTTCCTCTTGGGTGGGGCCGGGCGGGGCCGCCGCAAAATCTCGGATTGGCAGCGCTGGGCCTCCTTAGTCATAATGCCGAGCTCGACTTCCTTTGTGGCAACCAAGTCTACGAGATGGCCGCGCAGCCACCCGCGGTGATTGTTATTCTCCGAGATAACCCCCTGGATGAGATCGGCCAATGCCGGGTTTTGGTATTGGCGGACGCCCTGGCTGAGTGAGTCCAGCAAGCTTTCCAAGGCCTGGAGGCGAAAGTACGTCTCCAGGGTTTTTGTCATTTTTTCAGGCTCTTGTGACAGTTCGGAGGAGGTTTGCGCGAGGTAGCCGGCTTCATTGCGGGCCGATCTGAGTTGATCGGCGTAAGCCGTCGGGGCTCCTTGCGCGATCCAGTCCGGCACCTTGATCTCGTCCATAAGCGGCGTCAGACGTTTGGATTGAGCGACGAGCACGTCCAGCTTCTTCTGGAGTTCCCAGGCTGGCAGGATGCCGGGCGCCTGAGCGAGCATCATCGATGGAATCGAGGCTGGGATCAAAGCGTAGAGAAACCGTATCACCGCTTCCAGTTTCTCATAACCCAGCAGTTTCTTACCCACTCTTTGTGCAGAGGGCAAGATTGCTTGCCCTAGCCTACCGCCGGATTCCGGTTCTCATCGGTGGCGGAGGTGGAGCGGGCGCAGGCTCTGGAGGAGGCGCGGGCTTGCGAATCCGGCCGTCAAGCTTGGCGAGCGTGTATTCCTCCTTCGCCTTTTTGAACTTCGGCGTTCCAGGCGTCAGGCCGAGGTGGGCAATGTCTTTGTCGTTGACTTCCTGCGCCGCCGGCAAATATTTCTGAAGGTAATTCTTAATGCGATCGTGCACGATCCGCTGCCCTGTCTTCAGGTAGAGGTACATCACCTGGTCGGCGGGCGCCTCGCGCAACGCCAGATACACCAGCGACGCCTTGTTTAGCCTGCCCGATTTCAGCGACTTCTCCAGCTTCTTGGCTCGAGTCTCCAGCTTCTGCCAGAGCTCGACGTCCTGTCCGGACATTCCCAGGCTCTTCACAAGGTGGCTCTTCTCTTTGGCCGAAAACCTTTCGGTGAGCAAGTCCATGAAAAGTCCGAAACTCTCCGCCCGAAAATCGACCCCGAACGGGATCGACTGCCTCGCCTTAGTGAACTTGGAAAAGCCGGCGAGGTTCAGTTGCGGCCCGGCCAAAACGGGCGAAAACAGTGTGAGGAGCTTTTCCTTGTCGAGCGACTCCAACAGTTGTTCGGGATTCGGCTCGGTCGCCATTGCATGCAGTTCCGCCAGAAGAGCCGGCGCGGAAACCTTCTCCTCCAGCTTCGCCTCCCTCACGTTCTCATACTGCGACTGCGTCCGTGCGTCCAACTCGAACCCCATGCGAGCCCGGTACCGGAACATCTTCAGAATCCGGGCAGGCTCGTCGTACAGAGTGTAATTGCTGTTGGCGCGAATCTCCCGACGTTCCAAGTCCGACAAACCGTTCATGGGATCGAGCAGCAACCCCCGGGAGCTCTTGTTGAGGGAAAGTGCGATGGAATTCATCGTGAAGTCACGACCCTTAAGATCCTCGTGGATCGTTTCAGCCGTGTATTGCGGCTTCGATCCGGGTCGCCCATATTTGGCGACTACCGCCATCCCGAGCCACGCCTTCAAGTCGTTGGCAAACAGCAGCCGCACCGCTTTCCGCGAGTCGTCTTTCTCCACGATCCTGGCGCTGTGTTTCTCCGTCAAGGTCTTGATCAGTTTCCCCGGATTCCCTTCCACGGTGAACTGGAGTGCGCGGATGGGAAACCCTCCCATCATGTCGCGCATCGCGCCGCCAGTCAAAAACGAATTGAGACCCGCCTGTGCGTTCACCGCTTCCACCAGCGAAACCACCTGATTCTGTTCCGGACTCAGGTGGCTCTCGAGCATGAACATGTAGTCGCTCATGAATGTCCTTTCAACCTCGCATCGATGGGAGTAGCTTCCGTCCCGGTTGGAACCGGCTACGCCCGTGGATGGTGATCATCGATGGTCTTTCGAAGTCTGGTTCGTAAGACATGGGTATAGATCTGCGTTGTCGATATGTCGGCGTGCCCCAGCATCGTCTGGACGCTGCGCAGGTCCGCGCCTCCTTCCAGCAAGTGCGTGGCAAAACTGTGTCTGAGCAGGTGCGGCGTTAGACGGCGCCCGATCCCGGCTGCCAGAGCGTGCTTGCGGATCAGAATCCAGAAGCACTGGCGCGACATCGGCCCGCCTCTTGCCGTGATGAACAGATAGCCGCTCGCCCGCTCTTTCAATAACGCGGCGCGGCCTCTGTCGATGTATGACCGGATCGCATTCACCGCCGAGTCGCCCATTGGAATCATTCGTTGCTTGCTTCCTTTCCCGGTGACCTTGAGCACGCCTAAATCCAGGTTCACGTTTTTCATCTCAATGCCGCATAACTCCGAAACGCGCGGTCCGGAAGCGTAGAGAAGCTCGAGCATCGCACGGTCCCGTAATCCGGCCGGAGTGTCAGACGGTGGCGATTGGAGCAGCGCCTCCACTTCCCCTCGGTTCAAATATTTCGGCAACGAATGCGCCTGGCGGGGTAGTGGGACGGTTTCCACCGGATCGAATCCGATTCTGCCTTCCCGCAGCAGGAATGAGTAGAAGTTCCGCAGCGTGGTCAGGTGCCGTGCAATCGACCGGCTGGCCATTCCCCCGGCATACAGAGAATCCAGGTATCCTCGTACCCACTCGGCTTCCCCCGCTTCTACCGACTGGGCTACAAAACCGCCATACCGCGCCAGATCCTGACGGTAGGCGGATACCGAATTCGCAGCCAAACCCTTCTCGACCCGGCAAAAGGCGAGGAAGGACTCGACTTGCGCGCGCAAGACGTCCACCTCTGGCATTGAGCCAATGATACAATATTCCCGAAATTGTTTTAAACAATTTCGAGCGGATCTTGCCCTTCCGTGCCTCTGAGCGCCCGGAAGAGAGGCCAGAGAGAGGCCGAGAGTGAATAGACAGTGAGGGATGTTGTCCAGTTCCACCAGTAAGAAAGTGGTCGTCTACCGGTTTGACCGGGAGGCGATCCAGGGCTTTGTCACCGCGGCCTGGCTAGGCGCTGCCGGTGTGGAAGTGCTAACGCCCTCGGGCGCCGTGCTCCAGATCCCCTACAATGACGTGAAAGTCGTTTGTTTCGTTAAAGATTTCGAAGGTGTCGGATGGCGCAACGAGCGCCGCCGCTTCGCTTCCCGCCCCAAATCCGAAGGCCTTTGGGTGCGCGCCCTCTTCCGCGACCAGGATCTGCTGGAGGGGATTATTGCAAACGATTTGCTCAAGGTCGAGCCCGCGGGCTACGTGCTGGTTCCACCCGACGCCAACTCCAATAACCAGCGCATCTTCGTACCAAGGACGGCCCTTTCGGAATTCCACGTCCTGGGGGTGGTCGGTAGCGCTGCCCGCAGCCGGAGGGCCCGGCCGGAGCGCGCTCCTGGCCAGATCGGTCTGTTCGATTCAGAATGAGGCAGGTCCACTACCGAAGCCGATATCGAGCCAAGTCCTTCCAGCGGTTGACTGAATTGTTCTGCACGAAGATCAGGGACTGCACGGGGATCCCGTTGGGGCCGCGGAATACTTTCCACCTCATGGTTGCCGCCCGAGCGATGACTTCCGCCTCCCCCTCGGTCAACCCCTGTGCCAGGGTGACATGCGGGTGGTATGGGTATTGTTCTTTGTAGTCCAGCACGCCGCGGTTGAGGAAACGGTATATGTCGTGCAGCGAGCCGAACCCCGCTTCTACCGTGACGTATACTACGTTCGTCTTTGGAAAGACTGCGATCTTGCCAAGCTCCACCGCCAGTGGCCGCGTGAATCGGAGGTCGTGTTCCAACTGGGACCTTGCCTTGTCCACCGTGGAACCAGCGGTGAGAGGACGCGGTGGGAGGAGGGTTAAGTGAGAGCGCGGCGCGAGCGACTTAGGCTCCAAGTCGCGGCGGATCCAATCGAGAAATACTCCGAGGGGCTTCGGGATGTATGTGACTAGCGCATAACTGTTGATGGGGTGCGGAACCGGATTCGCCCCGCGGTCCGGCTCGCATTCGCGATCGGCCAACACTCCCATACATGATACGGCTTTTAGGAAACCGCCGCCTCAGATGCGGGCGGGAGCTCGGTCTTGATTTCCGGTAGCGCCCACCGCGCTTCCTCAAACCCCACATACTTGCAAATGCGGAGAGACCCATCCAAACCTTCCAGCAGATCACCCACCTGGAAGGCCTCTTCGGTTTCTTTCAGGCTCGCCCAAGCCGAGTAGGGCGAGCCGGCTTCGACCGTTTCGCCAGGTTCGTAATCTCTCGGCTTGACCTGGGCGGTTCCCGCGGTGTGCGCCGCCAAGCGGAAGCTTTGGCGGGGACCGTCCTTCATGCGATGGATGCGAAATAGAGGCATCGAGCACAAAACATAACACATTGAAATTGTTTGGCGCAATGCCAGCTCTACCACATGCCAGCTCTACCATGCGACAATGAAAAACACCCGTTCCGCACGGGACATCTCAAGCCTCTTTAAAAAAACTCAAATCAGCATGGAAATCATCAAGATCACCGCGCGGGAAATCCTCGACTCCCGCGGAAACCCTACCGTCGAGTCCGATGTCTTGCTTGCCGACGGCTCCCTGGGCCGTGCCGCTGTGCCCTCCGGGGCTTCCACAGGCGAGTACGAAGCGATTGAGCTCCGTGACGCTGATAAAGAGCGTTACCTCGGTAAGGGTGTGCAGAAGGCCGTTAAGAACGTGAACACGCTCATCGCCAAAGCCCTCATCGGCACAGACTCAACCCGCCAGGCAGATATCGACCGGGCCATGATCAAGCTCGATGGCACGGCAACCAAGTCAAAGCTTGGCGCCAACGCAATCCTCGCCGTTTCGCTCGCCACCGCACGCGCAACCGCCGTCTCGGTCCAGATGCCGCTGTACCGGTACCTCGGTGGAGTCAATGCCTGCCTGCTGCCTGTCCCACTGATGAACATCATTAACGGCGGGGCTCACGCCGACAATTCGGTCGACGTGCAGGAGTTCATGATCGCTCCGCACGGCGCCGCCCGGTTTTCGGACTCCGTCCGTATGGGGGCAGAAGTTTTCCACTCGCTGAAGTCGGTCCTCAGGGCGAAGGGTCACGCGACAGCCGTTGGGGACGAGGGCGGTTTCGCCCCCAATCTCAATTCTAACGAAGAGGCGCTCGAGGTGATCCTCGAGGCCATCCTCAAAGCCGGTTACAAACCGGGCAAGGAGATCAGCCTTGCCCTCGACTGTGCGTCCTCGGAGTTCTACAACCAGAAAACCGGTAAGTATGTCTTCAAAAAGTCCGATCAAAGCCACCGAACAGCGGAAGAACTGGTTGACTATTGGGCCGGCTGGGTCGCCAAGTATCCGATCCTGTCGATCGAAGACGGCATGGCGGAAGACGACTGGGACGGCTGGAATCTGCTCACTGAGAAGCTCGGCTCTAAGTGCCAGCTCGTGGGTGACGACTTGTTCGTCACTAACACGGAGCGCTTGGCGCGGGGGATCAAGAAAGGCATAGCGAACTCAATCCTGATCAAAGTGAACCAGATCGGCACGCTAACAGAAACATTGGAAGCCATGGAGATGGCCGACCGCGCGGGATACACCAACATCGCCTCGCACCGGTCCGGTGAAACGGAGGACTCCTTCATTGCCGACCTGGCCGTCGCCACCAGGGCAGGTCAAATCAAGACCGGCTCAGCCTCACGGACCGATCGGATGGCCAAGTACAACCAGCTTCTGCGCATCGAGGAAGAGCTTGGCTCGTCCGCGAAATTCGCCGGAAGGAGCGCCTTCCGGCAATGATCAAGCTGGTTCTGATCCGGCACGGCGAATCGACCTGGAATAGAGAGAATCGATTCACCGGCTGGA
>Ga0187893_10003901_pt1 | contig 29297 bp, 28 predicted proteins | sample MA1701074metaG_FD_139574 | JGI IMG/M metagenome (GOLD analysis project Ga0187893, IMG submission 139574) | White microbial mat communities from a basaltic lava cave in the Kipuka Kanohina Cave System on the Island of Hawaii, USA - MA170107-4 metaG ...
CAGAATTTATATTTAAGTCCTGCTTCATCCCCCATGATGATTCAGCTCGATACAGGCATTTATGATGATTTTGCTTTTAACTACGGTTGGACCGTTACCGGAACTGCATCTACCGGAGCTTGGGTAAGAGCCGTTCCTGCGGGGACCACTTATATTACACCGGGCGATGCCAATCCGGGAAGCGATGTAACGGATGATTGCTCCAAACTGTGCTTCCTCACCGGAAACGGAGGGGGAAGCATCGGTTTTGATGATGTGGATAACGGAACGGCTGTACTTACTTCTCCACCTTTTAATTTGACCGGAATGCCTGATCCGTATTTGAATTACAGCCGGTGGTTCTTCAATATACCCTCATCGAATCCTGCCAATGATACGCTTCGTGTAAGCGTTACCAACGGAATCAGCACCGTGATTCTCGAAAATGTGGTGGCATCCACCCTACCGGGCATGTCGCAATGGGTGAGCAGGTCATTCAGGGTACTGTCCTACATTGCACCAACGGCAAATATGCGGCTGATCATTTATACGGCTGACCAGAATGCCACTCCCAATACATTGGAAGCAGCTTTCGATTTTTTCAGTGTAACGAACAGCTCTCCATTACCGGTTGCTCTTGTTTCATTCACAGCTTCTGCTTATGAAGATTTTAATTTTCTCGAATGGACCACGCACAATGAAATAAATAATCTCGGATTTACCATCCTAAAATCGGCAGATGGAATAGAGTTTGCCGAAATCGGCTTTATTAAAGGGCATGGAACAAGTACATTAGCTCATTCTTATCAGTTCAAAGATTATGATTTGTCCCGGAACCCCGCATTTTACAGGTTGATGCAGACTGACTTCAATGGTTCGGTAACTTATTCAAAAGTCATTATTGTAAAACGCAACCACACACATCAGTTTGCCGATGTTTATCCCAATCCGTTTACTGACTTTCTTTTTGTTAAAACAGGACAGGATGCCTCTTTGCCCGCTGAATTAATATTGAAGGACCTGAGTGGTAAAATTATTTTCAATCAAAACCTGGTTATTTCTTCTTCGGGCGCTGCAGTAAATGTATCATTCCTTACATCCGGATATTACTTCGCAGAATTGATTTCGGCAGGAGGAAGCAAAAAATTCAAGCTCGTAAAATTGTAATGGCTTTTCTGAACGATTGATAAATAAATCGTGATGATTCATCCTCTCCGGCAGAAAAAATTCGGCTTAAATTTCTTTCAGCGAAGGATGTAAAATCACCAAAGCATCTTGGAGCCAGAGCAAGTGATCAAAACACCTTATAGAAATTTATGAGGGATTAACCTGATGAAGCAACCCGGCATTCCCTGTCCAGCACTTCAATGGTTTTATCGTAATAACTGCGCGCTTCCTGAACCGTTTCACCGATACACAATAAGCCGAGCTTCCCGAACTCGGACAGCGCTCCGATCATGTGAAACATCACCCCTGCCTGTTTTGCCCCGTCATATAAAATCTTGTTGTACATGGCAATGTCAATGAGGTCGTGAGGGGTTAGCCCTCTGTACTTTTCATTCATCACGTTGTCGGAAGTAAAATAACAGCGCACCTGCCCGTTAGGCATGGTGTAAACACCGTCCTTCCAGTTGTATGTGCCGTTGGTCAGGAACTGGAGCATAATGAACGGATGAGTGGTTCCCCCTTTGCGAAGATTGATTTCAATGGCATAATGATGCCATGAACCGTCCGGCTGCTTCACGGAAATAAAATCAATGGCAAACCTGCCGAGCACACCGAGCTTCTTTAGCTCATCCGCTACTTTTTTGCCGATGGCTCCGATTTCAACCGCATATTCTTTATTGGCGGGAAAGGTAGCTCCGAGATATACCTGCCCGCTTTCACCCCCCAGCATCTGATCGTGGGTGGAGAGCACATCCGGCTCGCCATGCGGATTAACGCGGCATTGCACCGAGGGGGATTCGATCACTGCACCCGGTACAAATTCTTCTACAATACCGCCCATGCCGCTGAATTTTTCGATATACTGATCGTAATTCACATCCGCTGCCACCACCTTTAGGTTATCGCGCAGGTTGCGCAGAATGGAACCGGCAGAAAAATCCGCATTGCCGGAATCCTGATAATAATAAATTGAATTGCCATCGCCCGAAAATCCGTCATTGAGCTTGACCACGGCTTTCTTCATCTGAGGTTTTTCAGATTTCAGCTTTGCAAGCGAACCGGCAATGTCAGCATCAGTGCGCAGGTTTTCATAACCTGCCGGAAGCCGTATGCCAAGCTGCTTGAACAGCTCGCGGCATCCCGATTTGCTTCCGAGATACCACAGGTCGGGGTTGCAGCCGAAAACGGGAATGTCGAGAGCAAGGGCGAGTTTCTTTTCGTAATCCGTCACATTGAAGGTGGCAATATGAGCAAGATCGGTGTTGCGGATATCTTCCCTGATGCGCCTGATGAGGCGGGGGCGCTCGAGAATTTTTTCAGTAGGTGATTTGTCGGACGAATCGTAGCAGCTCAGCATCCGTAAACGCTGGCCGGCATGATACCCCGTAATTCCCGGAAGCAGGTGCAGGTAATAATCAATGATGGTACTGTCAATAGGTATGCTGGTAACATAAATGAGCTTTGTGCGGGGCATCCGCAGCAGTAATAACATGCACAGCATCCTCTCTTCATAATGCACCACCCCTTTGACGCTTTTGAGGATTTTGCGGTCGAGGGTCAGACTGGGAATGATGACAACAGTTTTTTCAGCCAGGTCATCCGAAAAAATTTCTTCATATTTATCATGAAACCGCTGTTGAAGCCGGATGAACGCCTCATCAAGCTTTTTTGTTTCTGCATTGCGGGAAATTGATTCCGTCATTTCAACCATAACGATTCAAAAATAATGAGTGTAAAGAAATTCAATGATTCCTCAGAGAGAATCTGCATTTTTTGCATTTAATATTCAGTTGCCATCAAAAGCTTTCTGCAAAAGCCCCATATCAAATTTATCCATTTTCAGCATGACATTCATCACGCGGGCTGATTTTGCAGGGTCTTTGCCGGCAAGCATTTTATTGAGCATGAAGGGAACCACCTGCCACCACAATCCGAATTTGTCCTTAACCCATCCGCACCGTGATTCCTGTCCCCCCTCCGAAAGCTTTTCCCAGAAATAGTCAATCTCCTCCTGCGACTCGCAAGCGATGAAAAACGAAGCAGCTTCGTTAAACTTAAATTTGGGTCCTCCGTTAATAGCATAAAACTGCTGCCCGTTTAGTTCGAACACCACCGACATTACTTTTCCATCCGGTCCGGGTGTTTTGCTGATGATGCGCGAATTCTTGAAAACGGAAACATAAAAGGAAACTGCATCCATGGCTTTTCCGTCAAACCATAGAAATGGCGTTATTTTCTGCATACCTCAATTACGGCTTACTTTCCGAAATCTGCTTTACAATGCTGAGCGCTTTTGGAAAGATGTCATTGAAATACTGCTCGAATTCCTGCGTGGCATCCATTTCAACCTTCAATTCGGTTATACCGTTTTCTTCGCTGAGGTAATAGCTTTCTTTCGCTCCTGCCCATTCCTTGGATTTTTCGTCAGGGGGAAGCTCCACGCCATCCTTCACCATGCCGAGGTGCTTAAAAGTCATCTGGCGATTCGGTACCACTTTATCAATTACGCTCGACATGCCGCTTCCTTTTCCATCCAGAAACAACACTTTGCTCCCCTCCTTCCAGTCGGTTTCGGCATGTGATCCCTCGCTGAACACGGAGGTCCATTTATTGTAATTCGGTTCGTTCCACAGCGCCTTCCATACTTTCTCAGCCGGGGCGCTGATGCTGATTGAAAACTTTATTGGATTCATAAAATCACAGTTTAGTATTAATTGATGAGCGAAGATAATCATTGATTTTTATTCGGTGAAGTAAAAGCAGAAGATTACAAGCGGAAAAAAATTAAATTTGCTGCCTGATGTATAGCTACAGGATTTTTTTTTCAATCGTTCTGCTTGTTTCAGCATCATTCTTTCTTATTCCCGGAGAGATTATTCATCAGCTTTCATTCCATGAGGATACCTGCGATGCAGTTTATTCATGCAGCGGAGAAGAAGCCATAAGCAACCAGCATCACCATTGCGATATTCTGCAGCTTTTTATTTCTGCTTACCATCTGCATCCGGAATCGCGGTTGCCTGAAGGTGCAATTGCTTTTGTGCGGAAATCAACCGGTATGGCATCTTTTGTATCAGCTCCGGTTATCCGTCTTTTTGAAATCCGCGGACCTCCCTCCTCCTGCTGATTTGAACTGCGCTTTTGTACCTAAAGGTGCATAACCGGTGGCTGCATTTTTTACAGATTTCCTTTAAGTGTTCATTTATTATCAGTATGAAAAAAAAATTCTGCATCTGTATTACCTTCATTTTGTTCAACAGTTTTGATTCATCTGTGCTGGCGCAGGCAACCCTGTCGGGAAGCATCACGGATCAACACACAAAACTGCCATTGCCGGGCGCTACGGTATATATTCCGGATTTAAAGACCGGATCGGCAGCCAATGCAGAGGGAAAATATTCTATCTCGAAGCTGCCGAAACACAAGCTGCTGGTGCAGGTAAAATATATCGGCTATAAAACGCTTACCGCTGAAGTGAATCCCGCAGAAACCCGCAATCGCGATTTTGAGCTTTCCGAATCAGCCATTGAAACTGGTGAGGTAATCGTAACAGGCAGTGCGTTCACCACCGACAGGCAGCGCAGCAGTGTGGCTGTTACCGCCATTGATAAAATGACTCTTCTCTCAGCCACAGCTGATAACCTCGTCAGCGCCATTGCACGAACTCCAGGCGTTTCGGAAATCAGCACCGGCAACGGAATTTCAAAGCCCGTGATCCGCGGGTTGGCTTATAACAGGATAGTTACCATCAAGGATGGAGTGCGGCAGGAGGGACAACAATGGGGCGATGAACACGGGCTGGAAATAGATCAGTTCAGTGCCGACCGGATCGAAATTCTGAAAGGACCGGCAAGCTTGCTGTACGGCTCGGATGCTTTAGGAGGTGTGATTCACATTCTGGAACCATTGCCGGCACCGGTGAATACAATCGGGGGGGAAGCGTCCGCACAGTATGCTTCCAATAACCGGCTTTCAGGCAATTCGCTGATGCTCGAAGGGAATCACAGCGGATTTGTATGGCGTACCCGTGGAACATACAAAAGTGCAGCTCCTTACCGTACGCCCGCTGAGCGGGTTTATAATTCTGCATTTCATGAATGGAATGGTGAAGGATTCATCGGGCTGAACAAACATTGGGGCTATGCGCATGTACATGCAAGCCGTTGGGATTCCAGTATCGGATTGATAGAGGGAAAACGTGATTCACTCACCGGAAAGCTTACGGATGGTTCCGGCAATATGGTTCCGGAAGAATACCTTAACAGCAGGGAGCTATTTGTTCCTTTTCAGAATGTCCGCCATTGGAAAGCTGCTTCGGTCAACAGCATTTTTTTCGGGAAAAGCCGGTTAAAATTAAATGCAGGGTACCAGGTTAACCACAGGCAGGAATTTGAATCCTCCATCCAATCACCCGGTATGTTTTTGCATCTCAATACCATCACCTGCGACCTGAAATATTACTTTCCGGAATCTAAAGGCCTGGAAACCGTAATCGGAATACAGGGAATGCGCCAGCAGAATGAAAACAAGGGGGAGGAATTCCTTGTGCCGGATTATGACCTGCTTGATTTGGGTGGCTTTGCATCCGTAAAAAAGTCATTGGATAAGCTCACGCTGAATGCAGGCGTGCGGTACGATGGAAGGAAAATAAACAGCCGGCAGCTTGAAGAGGGCGGTGAAATATTATTCGCCTCCTTTACTAAAAACTTTTCTGAAATCACCGGCTCGGCAGGGGGAACTTACAGGGTAAGCGAATCCGTTAATGTGAAAGCAAACACCGGCAGGGGATTCCGCGCACCGAATATTTCAGAGCTTTCAGCAAACGGAGTTCATGAGGGTACGTTCCGGTATGAAATCGGCAACACAGGACTAAAGCCGGAAACCAGTCTTCAATTCGATCTTTCGGTTTCGTACGAATCAAAATCAATCAGCGCTGAACTGAATGGATTCTATAACCGGATTGATCATTTCATTTATTACAGAAATCAGGATAATGAAATCCTCACGTTGGATGGAAAAGATTTTCCCGTGTACAGGTATGTACAGGGGAATTCGGAGCTGAGAGGGTTTGAAGCCCTGCTCGATCTGCATCCGGTGAACCGCCTGCATATTGAAAATTCTGTTTCCTGGTTGGAAGGCGTCAACAGGGAAACAAAAAGTCCGCTTCCTTTTATTCCTGCGGCAAAAATTCATAACGAAATAAAATATTATTTCAAAAATATACACAGCCGTTTTGTGAAAGAGATTTATATCAGGGCATTCGTTGAGTCGCATCTTAAGCAAAGCAAATACGATGAATTTGAGAAGCAAACAGGAGCATATTCCCTGCTGAATGCCGGGGCAGGATGTGAAATTATCTGGAGAGGAAAAACAGTTGCATTCTATATTAATGCAAACAATATTTCAGATAAAAAATATTATGATCACCTGAGCCGGCTGAAAGAAAAAAATATTTTGAATGCCGGAAGAAATTTTATTATCGGGCTAAACATTCCATTCATCTTGAAGGAAATCAAAAGTCCACCGGATGATTCACAATAAAAAGCAGCGATGTTTTTACTATCATCAATTACTTCGTATAAAAGTTAATGGCAGACGGCTTGTACAAAATCGGAATCAGACGTGATTTGAAGAAGATTTCATTGCTTCCTTAATATCAAGGATAATTTTTTCAGCAAGATTTTCAGCAGTGGTTTCGCTGTCGCTTTCGGCATAAATTCGAAGAATCGGTTCGGTGTTTGAAGTGCGAAGATGCACCCATTCTCTCTGGAATTCAATCTTAAGTCCGTCCGTAGTATCCATCGGATGCTTACGGTATTTTGCTTTAATCGCTTCAAAAATTTCCTCCGCATTGATTTCAGTGCGCAGCTCGATTTTGTTTTTGGAAATAAAATAATCGGGATAGGTAGCGCGAAGCATGGAGCAGCTTTTACCATAACGGGCAAGGTGTGAAAGGAACAGGGCAATTCCTGCCAGCGCATCGCGTCCGTAATGCAAATCCGGATAGATGACCCCGCCATTGCCTTCACCGCCAATGACGGCATGTTGCTCCTTCATCATCTCCACCACATTGACTTCGCCTACTGCAGAGGCGAAATATTTTCCACCGGCTTTTTCTGTAATATCCCGCAATGCCCGCGTGGACGATAGGTTGGATACTGTATTTCCTTTTTTATTTTTCAAAATATAGTCGGCAACCGCCACGAGTGTATATTCTTCACCGAACATTTCGCCATCTTCACAAACAAGAGCAAGCCGGTCAACATCCGGATCAACAGCGATTCCGAGGTGTGCCTTTTTTCTGACAACTTCACGCGATAATTCCTCAAGGTTTTCGGCAAGCGGTTCGGGGTTGTGTGCAAAATTACCATCGGGTTCACAGTAAAGTTTATGAATGATTTCCACTCCGAGAGCTTCGAGCAGTGCAGGCACGGCTATTCCCCCCGTAGAATTAACGGCATCCACCACAATTTTGAACTTCCTTTTTTCAATAGCCCCCCTATCCACAAGCGGAAGCTCAAGAATAGCATGGATATGCCTGGCGAGGGCTTCATCATCTTTCAAAACCGTTCCGAGCGCGCTTACTTCTTTAAAAACAATTTCTGTGCTTTCGCTGATGCGGAGGATTTCATCCCCGGCACCGGACGAAAGGAATTCGCCTTCTTCATTCAGAAGTTTGAGCGCATTCCATTGACGCGGGTTATGGCTTGCAGTGAGAATAATTCCGCCCTGGGCTTTGTGCCGCATAACAGCCATTTCAGCCGTAGGTGTGGTAGAAAGTCCGAGATCAATCACATCTATCCCCATGCCGGTAAGAGTACCGGTAACCAGGTGATGAAGCATGGGACCCGAAATGCGCGCATCGCGTGCCAGAATTACTTTGTTTTTTTGTTTTGATTTTTTACTTCGGCTGTTGATCCATGCTCCGAAAGCGGAAGAAAATTTGACTATATCAAAAGGAGTGAGCGACTCGCCCGGTTTCCCTCCTATCGTTCCGCGTATGCCTGAAATAGATTTGATTAACGTCACCGCTGTGGCTGTTGGTTTGCGGGCAAATATATTTAATGCGGAAGCAAAATTGTTTTTAAGTTATTAACAAAAAAATGGAATGCTGGAAGATTGGAATACCGGAAGACTGGAATGAATGAATGCGTGCCTGCCGTAACATAAGACAGCGCGTTGGCACGCAGGGAACTTTTTTAACTCTGTTAAGTATTCAAACAAAAACATATTTTTGCACCTCATTTTTAAAAAGCACATATATATTAATGGCACAGGTTAAGGAAGAAAAAGACCTCGACATCACTGAAACCATCAGCAAAACGGAGAAGTATGTCAATGAGAATAAAAAAAGCTTAAGCATTATCGGGGGAGCAATCCTTGTTTTGATAGGAGGATATTTCGGCTATTCGCAATTCTGGGTGAAGCCGCAGGAAGAAAACGCGCAAAAGGAAATGTTTATGGCGGAGCGCTATTTCGGAATGGATTCATTGAATCTTGCGCTGAACGGTGACGGCAATTTTCCAGGATTTCTTGAAATCATTGACAATTATGGTTCGAGCAACTCAGCCAACCTCGCACACTATTATGCCGGAATTTGCTTCCTGAAAAAAGGTGAATTTGAAAAAGCCATTGAGTATCTTAAAAAATACGATGCAGAAGATGATGTAACCGGAGCCATTGCTTTGGGAGGAATCGGAGATGCTTATCTTGAACTCGGCAATACGGATGAAGCAAGGAATTATTATAAAAAAGCCGTCAATTGGGACAGCAACCAGTTTACGCAGGGAATTTATTCCATGAAGCTTGCTATGGTTTATGAAATGAAGGAGGACTGGAAATCGGCAAAAGAAGTTTATGAACGCATTAAAAAAGATTATCCGAACAGCACCGAGGGGCGTGATGTTGAAAAGTATATTGCACGGGCGGAAGCGATGATGAGTAAATGAAAATTGGAATGTTGGAATTTTGGAATATTGGAATGTTGAGCGAAACGAAATCATGATTTTTTATCAGAAGTGGAATGATGCCTGCCTGCCGTAGCATAAGCAAGCGTAATGGTAGGCAGGGAATATTTGAATGCTGAAATAGATGAATGGTTAAACGGCTGTTGATTTGTGAATGATTCATAATGCACAATTTTAATTCGATGAATTAAATTCGTACTTCGTATGCCTGTCCGCCTCTGGCGGATTCGTATGCAATTCGTAATTCGATGAAATAAATTTGAACCTTGTCTCGGATTAGCCGAGATGAACCTTAAAATTTGAACTGCCCTGACTATGGGAGGAGGAAAAAAAAATCTTTCACAATATGAAAAATCTTCTCTTCCCGATGCAAAGGATTTCCGGTTTGGAATCGTAGTATCGGAATGGAACAGTGAAATTACGGAAGCTCTCTTTAAGGGAGCTTTTTCTGTTTTAAAGGATTGCGGGGTGGATGATCAAAAAATTTTCCGTCTGAATGTCCCGGGCAGTTTCGAGCTGACCAACGGAGCCAAGTGCATGGTGGAAAACGAAAAAGTAGATGCGGTGATTTGCCTCGGATGCGTCATAAAAGGAGAAACCCGCCATTTTGACTTCATCTGCAATGCCGTTGCGCAGGGGCTTACGCTGCTGAATGTGCGGTTTAGCATCCCGTTTATTTTCGGAGTGATTACGGCTGATTCAATGGAACAGGCAAAAGAACGTGCAGGGGGCAAGCACGGAAATAAAGGAGTGGAAGCGGCAGTAACAGCCATTAAAATGGCAGCGTTGAAAAACCAGTTCAAAAAAGGAAAGCAAATCGGTTTCCGGTAATTTATTTATGGCAGTGAACATTCCTAATCCGTACAGGCAGATAATTTTTATTATCGTGCTTGCTGTATGTTTTGCCAACTGGATGAGCGCACCGCTCGCATTGCTGGCAGGAATCATCATTGCCTTCACTATTGGCCACCCGTTTATCCACTTGCATCACATTGCTCCGAAAATTCTTTTGCAGATTGCAGTGGTCGGGCTTGGGTTCGGAATGAATTTTTATTCGGCAATGGAAGCCGGCAAGCAGGGTGTCATCATTACATTTTGTTCCGTGTCGGCAGTGATGCTTATCGGATTAGCCATCGGAATTTTTTTCGGGCTTAACCGCAACATCCGCGTACTGATTTCAGCCGGCACTGCGATCTGCGGGGGGAGCGCCATAGCAGCCATCAGTCCGGCCATTAAAGCGAAAGAGGAAGAAATTTCCGTTTCGCTTGCCACAGTTTTTATTCTGAATGCCGTGGGATTGCTTTTGTTTCCAGTCATCGGCCACTGGCTCGAAATGGATGAGCACACTTTCGGGTTCTGGACAGCAATTGCCATTCACGATACAAGCTCCGTTGCCGGTGCCGGTCAAACGTACGGACCGGAAGCGCTGCAAACGGCACTCACCGTAAAAATCATCCGCACCCTCTGGCTTGTTCCGTTGATTTTTGTCATTACGCTTTCGCGCAAAAAAACTTCCAAGAAGATGACCATTCCCTGGTTTATTTTCGGATTTGTAGCTGCCATGATGATTAACACTTATGTCCCGGTAGTATCACAGTTGACTTTTATGCTGTCCGTTTTTGCAAAAAAATTACTCATCATCACCCTCTTTTTAATCGGTGCCAGCTTATCGAGAAAAAATCTGAAACAGGTGGGCTTCCGTCCCCTGCTGTTCGGAATCATTCTCTGGATATTAATTGCTGTGGTGAGCTTGTTTGTGGTGAGGGCTGTGGTGTGAATCCCTGTCAAACACTTTTCAGAAGATGTTTTGTAATAATTTCTGAGGCATTCCCCCTGCCGTAAAATTTTTCATCATACTTTTTCCTATCCGTTGAATTGAGAATTTTGGATGCGGAAGAAATTATTTTTCCGGAATCAGTTCCGCAAATGATTACATAGCCGCCCTTTTTAAGCTCAGTCCATTCCGTTTCACTTCGCATAACGATACAGGGTTTTTTGAAAAAATAGGATTCCTTCTGCAACCCCCCGCTGTCGGTCATTACAAATTCAGCATTTGAAGTTAATTGAAGCATATCGAGATACCCTGCCGGAGAAATGGATTTAAAATTTGTTTTCAAATCAAGCGATTGAAGCTTTTTCTTTGTCCGGGGATGAACAGGCATTACCACTTCCAAATCATTGTTAATATTATTTAAAGCATGAATGATGCTCCTGAGATGATTCGCATGGTCCGTATTTTCTGCCCGGTGCAATGTGCAGAGAGCAAAAGAAGAAAGCTTATTTCTTTTCAGAATATCAGATTTTTGCTTAGCCATTTTTCTGAAATGCAGCGCAGCATCATACATTACATCCCCGCTGCGAACAATTTCACAATCAAAATTTCTGAATCCCTCTTTTTCCAGGTTGCCGACAGATTGCTGCGTGGGACAAAAAAGAAAATCAGAAATACGGTCGGTTAAAATGCGGTTCAGTTCTTCGGGCATTTTCATATTGAAGCTTCGCAGTCCGGCTTCAACATGCGCAAGTTTTAGGTGCAGCTTTTTTGCAGCAAGCGCCCCCGCAAGCGTTGAATTGGTGTCGCCATAAACGAGAACCATGTCTGGCTTTTCGTCAAGAAGAATTTTTTCAATCCCTTCTGCCATTCTTCCTGTCATAGCTCCGTGATTCAGAGAATGAATGTTCAGGTTGTAAGCCGGCTTCGGAATCTGCATTTCATCAAAAAATATTTTAGACATTTCCCTGTCAAAATGCTGCCCTGTGTGAATGATGGTTTCTCTTATTTTAAATTTTTTAAATGCGCGGCTGACCACCGAAGCTTTGATAAACTGGGGGCGTGCTCCAAGAACCGTAATGACTTTCATATTTCAGACAGGAAAAAAATGTTTCGGGAAATTCAAATTGACATGGTCAATATTACACAAAATAATTCCATCCTTCGATTTGCAACCGGTTTACAATTGCGACTAAATATCTGTTGAAAATGATTTTTTATTTTCGACTGAGAACAACACATAAAATACTGCGAAGAACATCACTCCGCTTTGCACTTCGAGCAATGATTCGGTCATACAATTCAGAATGATGATAAAAAGAAACAAAGTGAACTGGTAACTTTTTTTTCTTATGGAATCAATCAATGGGTAAATTAAAATCAGCATCAAAAAAATCAAACCTGCTGCACCGAGAATGACTGATGAATGTATGAACTGGTTGTGGGGGCTGTACGAAAACTCGATTCCGCGCTGGAAATTTTTTCGTTTATAAACCTCAATCAATTCTTCTTTCAGGTCGCCAGTTCCCACTCCAAAAACAGGATTTTGACGGATGACTTCAAAAGCGCAATTCCAGAAAATTAACCGTTCAGTAAGACTGTTATAATCGCTTTCTTCCAGCTTTCCCGAGTTAAATTTTTCTATCAGTGCATCGCGGTTCTGAACCGTTGTAATCATTTCCGGAAAACGGCTGCTTTTTATCAGCCAGGTTCCTGACAATACTATTCCCGCTGCCAGAATAATTCCGGCCACAAAAAACCTGATGCCTAATTTAACTTTTTGCCTCACATAAATTATTATTAAAATCAAAATGGAAATTATGCTTACCGCAATGGATGTCCGTCCGCTGAGGAGAAAGATGCTCCCCAGGAAAAAAATCAAAATCAGGATTCGGGGAATAAATTTCCGGATGCCGAATTCAGAATCAAAAATCTTTTCTATTAAAATTATAACGGCAAGATTTAAGTAAACAGCAAAATAGGTAGGGTGGATAAAAACGGAAAAGTGCGTGTAATAAAAATAATCTTTCAGATCATTTTTTGAATATTGAATGATGGCATACGCCAGGCATGCGGCAGCAGCAGCGAGACACCCCGCGATAAAAGCTGTTTTAACCTTTTCAGCTTGCTGCCGCGATTGCATGAAGAACGGCAGCACAACCGGAAACAGCAGGAATGAAAATTTTGTCTGCAAATCGCGCAAGCCGTAATCCAGGTTATCAGAATAAATCATCCCTGCAACATGCAGGAAATAAAAAAGAGTAAGGAATTTTAAATACGGAGAAGAAAGATAAAGCGTGAATTTATTTTTATAGTTTCCGCCAGCCAGCCAAATCAGCGTCAGCGCTGCAATGGAAAAAATGGAAATTTTCTGAAAGGTTGGAAGAAAAAATACTGCAATCCACAAAAGCCATTCGCCTGCCTGATGCAAATTAATCTTCTTCATATCCGGTGTAAAAGTAGAACTGATTCTTTATTTGAGAATTTTTCCTGCAAGGAAAATAAAAGATTCCGGATGGAGGAAAGCTTCAACGTTTTTTCAGAGTTCTTTCAAACGACTTTTTTACTTCTTCCAGTGTTTCCATTTTTTTACAGAATGCAAAGCGGACCTGGTTGGTGGTTTTCTTGCCGGAATAAAATGAAAAGCCGGGAACAGTTGCCACCCGCGTTTTCTCAATCAGCTTTCGCGAAAAATCAAAATCGTCTGTTGCATTCAATATTTTTTTTAAGCCGGACATATCAGCCATCATGTAATAAGCCCCCTTTGGCATCACAGGTTCAAAATTAAATTGCGTAAGCAATTCAAACAAAAACTTTCTTGCCCCTGCATAATGAGCAGCAAGCTCATCGTAATAAGACGGTGGAAATCCGAGAGCCGAAGCGGCAGCATGTTGCAGCGGAGTAGGCGCGCCTACCGTCATAAAATCATGCACCTTGCGGATTCGCGATGTGATTTCGGGGTTGGCAATCGCCCACCCTACCCTCCACCCTGTTACGGAATAGGTTTTCGAAATGGAATTGATGGTGATGGTACGCTGCTCCATTCCGGGCAATGAACCCAGTGAAATATGCTTTTTACCGTCATACAGGATGTGCTCATAAATTTCATCCGTGATTGCATAAGCATCCCACTTACTGCACAACTCCCCTATTTCTTTAAGCTCCGCTTCCGAAAAAACTTTACCAGTGGGGTTGTTCGGAGTGTTAATAATTATTGCTTTCGTTTTTGTATTGAATGCTTTGGCTAACTCACTGATATCATAATTCCATTGAGGGGGTCGAAGCGTTACATACCTGGGTGTGGCGCCTGAGAGAATTCCATCCGGACCGTAGTTTTCGTAAAAGGGTTCGAAGATGATGATTTCATCTCCGGGGTTGATGATGGCGCGCAATGCAGCGAGCATGGCTTCGGTGGCTCCGCAGGTTACGGTAATTTCGGTTTCAGGATTGCAGGAAATGTGATTGTACCATTTTGCTTTCTTGCTAATCGCCTCCCGCAGCTCAGGTTCACCAAAAGTAACGGGATACTGATTGAAATTTTCCTCAATGGCTCGAATGGCTGCCTTCTTTATTTCTTCCGGTGAATCAAAATCGGGAAAGCCCTGGGAAATATTAATTCCGTTCATCGAATCGCTGATGCGCGTCATTTCGCGGATAACGGATTCGGTGAAGGTTTCAGTAATGCGGGATAATTCTTTCATTGAAAATTAAGGCAGCGAAGTACGAATTATATACAAAAATACTAAGTGTGAAATGTGTTTAACGAAGTACGAATTATTTACGAAAATACGAAGTACGAAATGTATTTAGCGAAGTACGAATTATTGACGATAATACGAAGTACGAAATGTGTTTAGCGAAGTACGAATTTATTACGGAAATACGAAATGCGAAATGCGTTTAGTGAAGTACAGATAATGAGGTAAAGTATAAATGGCTATTTGCTTTTGGAAGATAAATCTGAGTCCTGAACAATATTAATAATCCGTTTAAACAATACTCCTTCGGTGGCAAAATTTATAAGTAGCGCCAATTTAAGCTGAGAAATTTTCAGATAATTAAATACCTGCTCTATGCGGGTTTTTGAAAACCTCCCATCCTTTTTTAGTTCAATAATTATTTTATCCTCCACTTTAAAATCCAAGAATCCTTTGCTGATTATTTCATTCCTGAATTTGATTGGATAATACGCTTGCTCAATAAAAGGATGATTGTTTTTACGCAGCATCAATGCATACGCTTTCTGATAAGTCTTTTCAGAATGCCCAGGTCCCAATTCATCAAAAACTTCAAATGCATAACCTATTAATTTATATGAAAGTTCGGGGTAAACCAAATCATCCCGAATCAGCGAAGTTTTCACAAGAAATTTTTTTTGGGATTCATAAGCAGCAAAGTATGAATTAGCGGTAGCGAGTACGAATTGGTACGAAGATATGAATTACGAATCAGGCGCAACGAATTGTAAAGTTGAGAAGCGGGTTAAGGTTCGAAAGTGCAGAATATCAAATCTGATTCGAAAATTCGTAATCCGATGGCGTAATTCGTAATCCAATGGCTTAATTCGTACTTCGTAAGTTCGTATTTTCATTCGTAATTCGATGGATTCATTCGTAATCCGATGGATTAATTCGTAGTTCGATGTGAGCAGTTTCCTTTTCAATAATTATTTATTATAAAATCTTCTCACCACCTTTATCACATACTCCACTTCATCATCGGTAATCTCAACACACATGGGGAGAGAACAAACTTCGCGGCTTAATGCTTCGGTTTCCGGAAAGCCACGGTCTGTAAGGTTTAATGCAGTATGCTTATAGTATGGTTTGCGGAATTGCGTGAGCACTTCAATTCCGCTTTCTTTCAGATAATTTGAAAATGCGTCCCCCTCTTTTGCTCTTACTACATAATTCTGGTACACATGATCGAATCCGGGTTTGTCACAAACGGGAAGTAAAAGATTGGGCAGATCAGAAAATGCTTTAGTGTACCGGTCAGCAATTTTTCTTCTTATCTGTATCCATTCATTCATTCTTTTCAACTTCACATCAAGAAATGCTGCCTGCAAGTTATCAAGCAAACAGGTAAACCCATGTCCGTGATATTCTCCGGTTTTTCTGTCTTCACCATTGTATCGCATTCGCGTGGCATACAAAGCAACGTTTTCATCGTTGGTAGTAATGGCTCCTGCATCACCGTAAGCCCCAAGAATTTTAAACGGATAAAAACTGAAACATCCGGCAATGCCCCATGCGCCCGCACCTTTGCCATTTACAGTTGCACCCAGACTCTGGCATGCATCTTCCACCACAACGAGCTTATGCTTCTGCGCAATCTTCATGATTGCCGGCATATCTGCCATTGTTCCGTTCAGGTGAACCGGCATGATGCCCTTTGTTTTGGGAGTGATCGCCTCTTCAATTTTTGAAACATCCATATTAAAATCTTTGCCTACATCAACAAGCACGGGTGTTCCTCCTGCATTTACAATGGCAGAACAGGAGGCGACAAATGTATGCGCAGGAACTATCACTTCATCCCCTTGCCGGATTCCTGCAATACGCAATGAAAGATGCAGCGCATCATATCCGCTGTTCAGGCCAACCGCGAATTTTGTTCCGACAAACTTTGCGAGATTGGTTTCGAAACTTTTTAATTGTCCGCGGTTAACCAAATCTCCTTTGCTCATAACCTCAAAGTAGGCAGCGTCCAATTCCTCTTTGTACATCTTATATAATTTAGCCGGATTTACAAACCGTACTTTTTGAGAAACTAATGTATCCATTTCTTTATTGAGTTAACTATTTTTTCAGTTGAAATTCCATAATGATCGCGCAGATAATTCTGATCTCCCACCCTGCTGGTGAATTCTGAGGGCAATGCAAAGGAAGAAATCCTGCCTGTGTCAATTCCTTGTTCACCAATGAGACATTCCACTACTGCCGAAGAAAATCCACCAATGATTGAATGTTCTTCCAAAGTGCAAACACGTTCATAATTTCGAACGATGTCAAGAACAACTTTTTTATCAATCGGCTTCACTGTATGAAAGCTATAAACGGAGGATTCAAGATTCAAATCCGTTAGTAACCTGTCGCTAACATTCTTTGCCACTTCCAGCATTCCGCCAACTGAAAGTAACGCCATTTTTCTGGACTTTGACTGAACCAATGCAAGGGGTTTGCAGATTTCAAGCCTGCTGATTGATTCCTCTGAATGGAGCGTGGCTTCGCCTGCCCTCCCGATGCGGAGATAAACAGGACCCAGATTTTCGCTGATGATTTTGCGGGTAAGCTCATACGCTTCGCGCGTGTCGCCCGGAGCAAGCACAGTCATTTGAGGAATAGCTCTCAGGATGGCAATATCTTCGGTGGCGTGGTGCGAAATTCCAAGCGAGCCATAAGCAAGCCCCCCTCCCACAGAAACCACCGTCACATTAAGCTCATGGTATGCAATGTCGTTTCGGATTTGCTCCAGCGCGCGCAGAGTATTGAAATTGGCTATAGAATAAGTGAATACCTTTTTTCCGGCCATTGCCATTCCTGCAGCAATTCCGGTCATGTTTTGCTCAGCTACGCCTGCATTTAAAAAATTCTTCGGATGCTTTTTGGCAAAATCATCCAGAACGCCAAATCCCAGATCTCCCGTAATGAGCATCACATCCGGAGTGACAAAATCATGTAATGCTTTAACGAATGCGTTTCGCATAGTTTTTTTCTAACTCGGATAATGCTCCTTCATATTCATTTCCCTGGGGGCTGCGGTAATGCCACAATACTTTATTCTCCATGAATGAAATTCCCTTGCCTTTAATTGTATGGGCAATGAGGCATTTGGGCTTAACCGAAGTTGAACCAAGCATTTTTTCCATTACATCATTTAATTTTTTTATGTCATGACCATCCGATTCAAAAGTTTCCCATCCAAAACTTTCCCATTTAGCGCTAAAGGGTTCAAGCCGGATGGTATTTTCCACCCAATCGAGACTCTGAATTTTATTATAATCAATAATGGCAATCAGGTTATCGAGCTTAAAATGTGCGGCAAACAGCGCTGCTTCCCAAACCGAGCCCTCATCACACTCTCCATCGCTGAGCAGAACAAATGTTTTGAACTTTTTCTCATCCACCTTTGCAGCATAAGCCATACCCGCACCTATCGGCAGCCCATGACCAAGTGAGCCGGTGGATACTTCCACTCCCGGAATTCCTTTGTGTGACACATGTCCTGAAAGCAACGTTCCGTTCTGATAATGTCCTTTCAGATTTTCCACCGGAAAAAATCCCTTTTCAGCAAGCACTGCATAAATTCCCGCACCCGCATGACCTTTGCTTAGTATAAAGCGGTCCCGGTCTTTCCAATCGGGTTTCTCCGGATTGACATGCAATATGTCGTTATATAAAACTGCAAGCAAATCAGCCATTGACATCACAGCTCCAACATGCGAGCTTTTTCCCAGGTGAGTCATTTCTACAGCATGTCTGCGGATACGGTAGGCAAGTTCTTCAGTGGTCATTTGACAAGCGATTAATCAAGAACTGCATATCCGATGTACGGGTCGAAATCCATTCGTTCAATTTTCAGCTTGTTGATGCCAATGGAATCGAGTAATGCAAGTGTTTCACCGGGCCAAATCGGATTGTCCAATTCATCAAAAGCAATTACAGCCCCCTTTGGCATTCGCGGAACAAAATGCTGAAGTGCAATTTTTGTAGGTTCATACAAATCAAAGTCAAGAAAAAGCAAACTCACTACAAGGTGTTTGTTTTTTTTGATAAATTCCGGAATGGTTTCAGCCGCATCCCCCTTAACCAGCTTTATTTTATCAATGTGTCCTAAAAAGCGGTTTTTATCAAATGTCTGAATTAATTCCTGTAATTCTGAATATACATCTGCCTGCAAATCGCCAGCTTTAGGATTCCTTATTTTATTCCTGTCTTTAACCGATATATTCGGAAATCCCGAAAAGGTATCGAATCCATAAATTTTACGGGTCAGGTTAACAGGTTCCAGCATATCACTGAATAATGCCCATGACATCACCCCCGCCCCCCGGAATACCCCGCATTCAATTACTGACCCTTTCACAGTTAATACTCTTTTAAATATCTCATATCGGGCGATAAGACGGGTCATGTCCTGCCTGCGGATGTATTTGGCAAAATTCTGCAGTTTGTTTTGTGTATTATCGCCAGCACGATCAAAAATCTGTGCATATTCAGAGGCCGCATCAATTTCAGATTGCCGCCTGAAATTTGATTCGGCAGCTATAGGTTGAGCGGATATTTTACTTGATTTTTTCCGAATCATCATTATGGTTTTTAAAAATGCTTGAGAATGTCAAAAAAATTATTTTCAGGTCGGTCAGGAACGAACGCTCCTTTAAATATTGAAGCGAAAGTTTCATTTTTTCCGGATGAATCAATTCCATATATAATTTATCAGGATCTGCGGATCCTAAAAGAATTTTTCCTTCATTGCGGAACCGGATGCTGGCAAAATCAGTAATGCCGGGTTTAAGCTGCAGAATTTTTTTTTCTTCATCCGAATAAAGCTTAACAGCCCATTCCACCTGCGGGCGGGGTCCCACAATGCTCATTTCCCCCTTCATCACATTGATAAATTGCGGAAGCTCATCGAGCTTGAATTTTCTCATGAATTTTCCGGGTGCCGTAATCCTGACATCGTGATTGGTAGTAGAAGATGCACCCAGCTTATCAGCATTAACAACCATGGTTCTGAATTTTAACATCCTGAATAAATGGCCATTCTTTCCTACCCTTTGTGCAGAATAAAATACAGGTCCTCCGTCATAAATTTTAATTATTAATGCGCAAATTATAAATAGCGGAGATAAAATGACTAAAACCATGATTGCAATTCCAAAATCAAAAAAATTTTTCATCATTTACGAAAATCTGCTTGCGAAAATAAGAAACTTTCCACCCGTGTTTCCGGCTTAATGTTTTACAGCAGTCCAATAAATTATTTTATACCTGCTGTTTTCCTCCTCCGGATTCAAGGGATGCGGATCGGCAAAATCGAATATTCCCTCATTAAGATCAGCAGGCATGGGAATTGTTTTTCCGATAAATATATTTTTCAGAAATGCCCTTAATTTAAGACTTCGGGGAATTAAATGCAGATGAACGGCAATTCTTTTAATTATTGAAAAAATAAAAGATTTAATTCCTTCTTCTGTTCTGAATGCACCATAAATACTTACCTCTGGAAAACGCACACGCAGCATACTCGCAAGTACGTCCGCTGAATAATATTTCTGAACAAAAGGGGATGGATGAAAATCTTTCCAGTTAATATTTACACTGCAGATAATCAGCACCCCGCCCGGTTTCAATACCCTGTGTGCTTCAGCTATGAATTGTTCCGGATGTGTCAAATAGTAAATGGCTTCAAACAGGATCACTGCATCAAAGTAATCTCCCGGAAAATTTAAATAATGCGCATCCATTTTTAATGTTTTGATTTTCGGATGATTTTTAAACCGGCTGTTTAAGATGAGCAAATTTGATTCATCAATATCCCCCCCAGACACCTCGGAGGCGCTGTCAGCAAGGTAGCTCAATCCGATGCCGCTGCCGCAGGCAACTTCAAGCACCCGTTTATTGATGCAGTATTTTTTTGCAAAATGATACCTGTGATAAAGGCGCTGGAGCTGCTCTTGGGTGGCTTTCAATCCCGGCACTTCGGTGATAATGGAATAGTCAGGATGCTTCATTGATTTCTGAATTGCCGGTAAACAGATTCAACATGTGCAGCATATTCATCGTAAACATTTCCGGAGTTAAATAATTTATTAAATAATTTATCCGCATTTGCAGACATTCGGGAATAATTCTCTGTATCTGCAAATAATTTATTGATACCAGAAGCAAGAGCATTTACATCATTTGCCGGGTAATGTATCCCGCATTCATATTTTTCAATTATTAATTTTAAATCGCCCTCAAAGGAGGAGAGTATTGGCAAACCTGCAGACAGATAGCTCCCTGCTTTATTGGGAAGTATGTCTGTATGCTTCGGAGTTGTGCATGCTCCTGCTTTTGCTTTACTCAGCCAAAATGATATTTCATCTTCCCGGAGCCAACCGGTGAGTGTAACATTCGGAAGTGATTGCGACCGTTTCTGAATTTCATTGAACAATTGCCCGGTTCCGGCTATTACAAAATGTATGTTTTCATTTTCTGCAAGTTTTGAAGCAGCTTCGGTAAGTATGAGGGGGCTGTGGTAATGCGACAGAGTGCCGACAAAAAAAATAATAAATTTATCCTTTATTTTTTCAAACAGGTCATGATGAAAATTGCTGATATTGGAAGGAGCATCAGGAATTTTATTTTTCTGGGCAAGGTAAAATACCCGGTCGAAGTCTCTTTTGTCACGCCCGGCATAATGAAGACCCCATTGAAGCAGGGTGTTGGTGGTCGCAAATAATGCGGTTGAATTTTTTAAGGCGCAACGTAGTTTATTGAATTCATTTTTTAACAAAAGTTTTACTGTTGACCTGAAGAAAGCCGGAACGGATTGAATAAAAACATCGGGCCAGGGGTCGCGTATGTCTGTAATAACCGGGATGCCCTTTTGAACCCCGTATTGGACAACGGCATGAGCTAAATCATGAGGTGGCATTGATGCAACAATAATATCGGGGAGAGGTAGTTTCGCAGCACGTAATTCAAATTTTGAACTGATGATCCGGTGATCTGAAAATCTTTGAAACGAAATATTTTTTTTATAACCACCGCCCTTCATAATCTCCAGTTTATAACGCGAATTAAGAGTAATGCTTTCATCATTATCATAAATCCATTTTTTTTTCAAATGGTCAAATGCGCTGGCAAAAAGAGTGACGGAATGGTTGCGGGCAATGAGGCAATCAGCAAGCAATGAAGTACGAAGTTTTTTTTCTCCTTCCTGCACCGGAAGCGGTTCACCGATGGTTACAAGCCAGATATTCATTGTGAAAAATAATTTTGCAAAAGAAAATTTACGGAATTTTTCATGTGGTTCACAAGGGTTTTGCTTTTTAGCTTTCCGGTGGATGAATGCTCCCGATGACGGAGAGATAAAGTGCTGTCGTAAATTACTTTTTGGTTTTGCATCCTGGCTTGTTCTGCAAGGTAAATTTCCTCGCCAAAAAGAAACGAAGGATAATGAATGGTGCCGGAGGTAAAAAAATTTTTCAGCAATATAATAAACGAGCCATGCACTGCATACACCGGTTCATGCCTGGCTGCATCTTCCCGGGAGCGCATGCGTATAGAAAATAATTTTCTTTTCACCCGCGAAAGAGATTCATAAATAATATAAAATAAATAAAAAGAAAAAATAATTCTCAGAAATTTCAGCTTGGTAACTGAAATTCTCTCTTTAAGAAAAGGGTTTTGATCTGATTCCGTTGATGTCGAAATTATTTTCGGACCTATGATGGAGGTACCGGCAGGATATGAGCGGACATTGTTCATCAATCTCTCAAAAAAATTTTGATCGGTAAAACTGAGATCGCTGTTGGAAACAATAACGGCATAGGGAAATTGCCTTCCGGAATTCAAATAGAAATCCAAACCACAGGCAGCCCCCCTGAGGTATCCTGAATTATTTCCGGAATTTACCAGCATTATGCTTTTATGCTTTGCGGCAAGATGGGTCAGCTTTTCCGGGTGATGGCTTCCGTTGTTTGTTATCACCATCTGCAGATTTTTGCCTGACTGTTGTAAAAGCTGATTTTCAATGAATGAAACCGTTTCCTCTTCATTAAAATAATTGACAAGCAAAATCAACAATGGTCCGTTCATTTTCTGTAAAGGAAAGCAATGAATAAAAAAAACAAAATACAGGCAAACAATACTGAATTATATGCCCAGATTGAAGCTATACCCGACCAGAATACCAGTGCATAAAGCGGAGCCAGAAGGGACGCATGAATTGCACTTCCGGATAATGATTTTTGGAAAAAGTAGCTGCTGCAAATTCCCAAAATAAGCATAAAACAAAGCGCGCCAGGGAGTGAAAAATCATCAGTAATAAAACGGAAAAGTGTGAAAATATTTGTAAAAGTCATTTTGTTATCCACATCGTATTGCAAATGGTAAATGCCTGGCTTCCGCTCAAGCAAACCAATTTGCTCATAAATTCCGGCAAGCGTGTTCCCGAAAAAAATTCCTGTTTGTGAAAGGTCAGCATTATCAAACCAGATGCTGTATGCAGAAATATTTCCTGAAAAATATGATTTGATGTAATCGGCAATGTATGCAAAATTGGATAGCGTAAACGGATTCATGTTCAACCGCCATGCCTGAGCAAAAATAAAAATGAAATATCCGCATGCTGCAATCAAAACACCAAATACAAGATTGCGGGGATTGATGATCTTGCTGAAAGTCTTACCGCATAAGGCGCTCGCTGCCAAAAATCCGCTGAGCCATAATATGCATCCAAACAAAAAAACCGCTTTTGCGGTGCAAATAAATGTGTAAGCAAAAACAGGAATCAGAATAAAAGTGCAGCAGATTTTTTGAACGGGCGATTTATAAATTGCACCCATCCATCCACCTGCAATGGCTCCCGCGTATGCAAGTGAAAGAAGCAGCATGGTGAGCCGTGATTGACCCCCTCCGGCATAACGTTGTTCGGTAAGTTCTGAAGATATGATTTTGATTTTTTCCCAATTGAATGCATTTTGAATGGTTAATCCTGATTCATTCAGCAAGGAAGCTACCGACAGGAATGAACAAGCGAGCATAACCAGATAGAATATAATAAAGCGATCGCGGTATTTGTTAAAATTAAGTTCTGCTGAGTCCGGTAAATGGTTTACCGGCAAAAGAAAGTTCCGGATTATTGAACTCCCTGACCAGAATACGAAAAGGAGAATAAAAACATAAAGCAATGCTGTTGCCGAAAAATAATATCCGGGTGCGGAAACAAGCGAGAACCCCGCTGTTAAAATCCAAACCAGCAGAAATAATGACGAGGGGGAATACCAATATTTATCTCTTGAAACCAGAAATCCTCCAATTAATGCAAACAGCGAAAAAATTATCAGGCAATTTAAATAGGAATCAGGCATGGATGATTTTATTAAATTCATTTGCTGAAAAATAATATGCCGCAAAACAATACACCAGTGTGCACATAAGGGTGGAATATGCAGCCGCAGGATAACCGAAAATTGGAATGAACCAAATATTGCAAAGTATATTTAGGAGCAAGGTCAATGAAATGCACCACAGCATTTTTTTCTGCATAAAAAGCATTTCGAGAGGTTTTTGAATGAACAAAACACTTTGCCACAATATTGAGCTCACAGCAAGCGGTATTACCGTTACAAGCAAATTTTTTTCTCTGAGCAAAATAAACACGTTGAATATCCAGTCGGAAAACAAAAGATAACCCATAATCAGCAATACCAGAATGAACAATTCAAATCCGATAAGCTTTTTGATCAGGCGTCTGCATTCCGAAAATTTTTTCTCCTCCCAGGATTGGGAAATTGCGGGATGGTATGACAGCAGAACGGGCATGCATAAAAAAGCAGATACTTTATAAACAAAGTCATAAATGGCGGAATATGCGCCTACCTGATCCAAAGTGGTGTAATGCTGAATAATGTAGCGGTCTGAATAATTAAATAAGCCGGAAATCAACAGCCACAGCGTAAGAGGAAATCCGAATCCGAACATGCGTATAAGAAAATCTTTCTTAACTATCTCCTGCGTATTTGCAGATTTTGAAGCCGTAAAAAAAAGTTGAAATAATAATTTACCGGCTAACAGGACGGTTAATGTGATAAACATTCCATAAAAAAATGCAAAGGAATTATTCATTGAAAAAAAGTAAATCAATGCAAACGCAATCAGCAAGCTGAATAAATAATAGGATGATTCCATTGTTGCATATCCAAGCGATTTAAATTGCACCTGCCGGATAGTAAGTTCCACAAACAGCAGAGTCATCAGCGCAGTAACACCTGAAAAAACCAGGTTGGAAATCCAGTTAAGCTGAAAATAAATTGTTCCGGTGATTAATCCGGTAACCAAGCTGAACAATGCAGCAAGTAAAGCAAGCTGATAAAACTTACGGATGGCTGCATGCCGGTTTTCACGATATGAAAAAAAAAAGCGCAGAATGCTTTGCTGGATCCACCCTGCAGCCAGCGAAGAAATTATCATTGCTGCATTAAATAACAGAATATATTTCCCGAATTCAGCTTTGCCCAGCAGGCGCACGCCAAACGTAAGAATTGCAAGCTGGCATAATGCAGGAATTATTTTTCCGAAAAAATACGTGATGACATTTTTTCTTTTGTCCATCCGCCAATATTTATTTTCTTAATTGCCTGATAAAAACGGCAAGAAAAATTCCGGCAAAAAGCAAAATGACATTGTACTTGAATAGTTTTGACATTCCCGGTTTTCCATAATATACAATGGAATCATCATTGAACGGGTAAATGGCAAATTCTTTCAGCAGATTAATTTTAATATTCGCTAAATTAATGTTGTTAACCTGGTAAGTGGTTTTTTTGAACTGAAGGTCATAACCTGTTAACCGGTCGGTGAGTACAAGCATGGAATCAGCGGTTTCAATCAGCCGGTTTTGATGCTGAATCACCTGATCAATTGCTTCGATTCGTTTAAAATATAATTCATTAATAAGTGAATCGTTTTTGATTTGTGCGATTAAGCTGATGGCACGTTCTCCCGCACCGGCACTATCGGGAAAATCCACCAAAATTTCAAAAATATAATTGTCTTCAGAGCGGTACGAACTGAACGATCCAGCGCCTTGCTTTTGAAATGCAGGGTCTTGTTCATTCAGAGATGTGCGAAGTATTTCTGTCAACCGGTCATAAACCGCTGATTTGGTTTTAATTTTAACCGATGCTCTGTAAAAGGGAGACTCATTGCCCACCCTCAAAAAATAAATTAAGTTACCTGCAATAATCACCGTTAAGATTATTGCTAAGTTTCTTTTGAAAAATCCGGTTAGCTTTTTAAAATCTAAAGTATCAGGCATAACATTGCTGTTGGCAAATGTCTGCAATTAATAATTTATGAAAAATGAGCTTTTAATTCAAAGATTAAATTGAAATGCAAATCACTTTGCATAATTCACCGACCGCGTTTCACGGATCACTGTTACTCTTATCTGTCCGGGGTAGGTCATTTCAGTTTGGATCTTGTTTGCAATTTCAAAGGAAAGTGATTCGGCTTGCTTGTCGTCCATTTTATCGCTTTCAACAAGAACACGCAGCTCACGACCTGCCTGGATGGCAAATGCTTTTTCCACTCCCTTATATGACAGAGCGAGCGATTCAAGGTCTTTGAGCCGCTTGGTATATTGTTCCAGAATTTCGCGCCTTGCACCCGGTCGCGATCCTGAAATGGCATCACACACCTGAACAATGGGCGAAATAAGACTGGTCATTTCAATTTCGTCATGGTGCGCACCGATGGCATTGCACACTTCCGGATTTTCCTTATGCTTTTCGGCAAGCTTCATTCCGAGAATGGCATGAGGAAGTTCGGGCTGGTCATCGGGAACTTTTCCAATATCATGCAGCAGTCCTCCCCTTTTCGCAAACTTTACATTCAGTCCAAGCTCCGTTGCCATAATGGCGCAGAGGTTTGCTACTTCGCGCGAATGTTGCAAAAGATTTTGTCCGTACGAAGAACGATATTTCATTTTCCCGACCATACGGATTAATTCAGGAGCAAGTCCGTGAATCCCGAGATCAATACAGGTACGCTTTCCTGTTTCGATAATTTCTTCTTCGAGCTGCTTTTTCACTTTATTGACCACTTCCTCAATTCTTCCCGGATGAATTCGTCCGTCACTCACCAATTGGTGCAGAGCCAATCGTGCAAGCTCCCTCCTCACCGGATCGAATCCGGAAAGAACGATGGCTTCGGGTGTATCGTCCACGATGATTTCAATTCCGGTTGCAGCTTCAAGTGCGCGGATGTTCCTGCCTTCTCTGCCGATGATGCGTCCTTTCACTTCATCATTTTCAATGTTGAACACGGTCACTGAATTTTCAACTGCCTGCTCGGTGGCAACCCGTTGAATGGTTTGAATGACGATGCGTTTCGCTTCTTTGGTGGCTGTTAATTTTGATTCTTCAACAATATCCTTGATATATGCCTGTGCATTGGTCTTGGCTTCAGCTTTCAAAGCTTCCACCAGCTCGGCTTTGGCATCTGCTGCCGAAAGCCCTGAAATTTTTTCGAGCGCCTGCACCTGCTGCTCGTGAGTGCGGCTCATATCCTGCTTCATTCTTTCCAGCGCCTGGCGCTGGTTATTCAGATTTTGCTGAATGGCATCAGTCTCGTTCTGTTTGCGTTGAAGCTGTTCCATTTTCTGAGAAACATTTCCTTCTTTCTGCTTAATTCGGTTTTCAGCTACATTAAGAGCACGCTCTTTTTCTGAAATATGTTTCTCATGTTCCGCTTTTAACTGGTAAAATTTTTCGCGTGCTTTCATCTCCCGGTCTTTCAAAATAACTTCACCTTTCGCCTCCGCTTCCCGAAGGATGGCATCGGCTTTTTCCTTTGCGGCAAGTTCTTTGGATTGATTCGACTTGCGCATTGCAACCCAGGTGATGAGAATGCCTAAAACCAGCGCCAGCAATGAAGCGGCAATAAGGAGGATGATGGTATCGTCAGAAATATTCATTTTAATCAGGTATAAAATTAAATAACAATGACCTGCTGCTGCTCACAACCGGAAGATTAAATCAGAACCGCAGCGTTTATAAAAAATTATTTCAGGCATAAAAAAACCCGCAACAAATTCTGTCGGTTAATAAACCCCATTTCAGATATGGGTGGAGATGCCGGGTTTTTCTTGCTTCCGCTTATCCGGCATCACTGCGGGAATCAGGGCGGCTTGCATTACGAACCCTTGAGCTTTGTCTCCAAAGTAATCGTGTTGAGTTTAAAACTAAGATCAGAATTTACGCGGGCTTTATTTTCAGGATTAATCCTGTGAAGGATCAATCCGGATAATGCCTTTAACAATTCAAAGAACAATTATAGCTTTCCGAGATAATCGGTAAGCAGCGAATCAATTTCCGCTGCTGCTTCAATCTGCATGTCAAAATTACCCATCTTGCCCGATTTGCCTGTTTTATTTTCAACTGCAAAGTGAAGTGCCGTCATGGCAATCAGATCCTGCATATCGCGCACTGAATAATTCTGTTCAAATTCTTTAATTTTTTCATTAATCAGCTTAGCGGCTTTGCGGATGCTTTCCTCTTCATTGCGGTGAATGCTCAGCGGGTACTGGCGATTTCCTATTGTAAGCTTTATGGATAACTTATCTTCCATTTTTTATTTATGCAGAAAGGCAAGGCATTTATCAATTTCACGGATGTACTCATTTATTCTGCTTTTCAGCTCGCGGGTGTTCTGATCCCCACCGGCACCGTGTGTAAATGCCTGTGCTAATTTTAATGCTTTATTTTGATTTTCCAGTTCTTTAATTTTTTGCTTTTGTTCGTCAATTTTTTCGTTCAGCTTTGAATTAAGCGTTTCAAGATGCGTTAATTCTTCCCTGAGATTATTATGCAAATGTATTAATTTCTGAACTTTGATTTTTACTTCCGTAAAGTTTTTTTCGGCTGACTGCATGACCATTTATTTTCCGGAGCAAATGTAGGTGCTGACCCTGACGCTTCCAACTGACTGTTGAAAACTTATCAACCGGTAAAGCTTAATAAGTGTTTTGAATTTAGCTTTTTAGCAAAGCCGACTTCATTATTAATTTTGACATGCCAATACAAAAGAGATTTATTATAAAAAATTATTTCTATTCAACATTTAACGGAATGATGAATCTTTGCTTCTGCTTAAAAACCACTATTGATTTGTGAGAAAAATTCAGGTATTCAAATTTATCGCATTTCTCGTGATGGTTTCCAATATTCCTTTATCAGCACAGGACACTCTGAATACTTATTTTCAATCGCCCATGTTGCTGCCATTTAATCTGTCAGGCACTTTCGGTGAAATCAGGAAAGATCATTTTCATGCAGGCATTGACATCAGGACGAATGAGAGCGAAGGGTACACTGTGCTTGCTGCGGCTGACGGATACCTGTGGAGGATTAAAATAAGCGCCACCGGTTTCGGAAAAGCAGTTTACCTGAGGCATGATAACGGAATCACATCTGTGTATGCGCACCTGAGCTTATTCTCTGATACCATTCAAAAGATTGCGGAAGCAGAGCAGATGAAAAGAATGTCGAATGAAATTGATTTTTTTCCGGATAGTCTGGCGCATTTTATCAGCAAAGGAATGCTGATCGGATACAGCGGAAACAGCGGCAGCTCCGAAGGTCCGCACCTTCATTTTGAATTGCGCGATTCAAAAACCGAAGAACCCGTTAATCC
>Ga0187893_10003902_pt1 | contig 29286 bp, 27 predicted proteins | sample MA1701074metaG_FD_139574 | JGI IMG/M metagenome (GOLD analysis project Ga0187893, IMG submission 139574) | White microbial mat communities from a basaltic lava cave in the Kipuka Kanohina Cave System on the Island of Hawaii, USA - MA170107-4 metaG ...
AGATTATCATACCCACGTGGTGCTCCTTCCCGGCCCGGCCGACGCGGAAGCGAGCTATCATCCGGCGATGCGGCGGCTCACCCTGCTCTTCGCCATCGTGTATTTCGCGCAGGGAATGATCTACCTCCCCGACCAGGTCGTGGCCATCGTCTTCAAGGAACGGGGGCTCTCCGCCGGGCAGCTCGCGACCTTCACCTGGATCACCACGGTGCCGTGGTTCATCAAGCCCCTCTACGGGCTGCTCTCGGACTTCGTGCCGCTGTTCGGCACGCGCCGGCGGAGCTATTTCATGATCAACGCCTCCCTGGCCGCGGCAACCGCGCTCGCGGTCAGCTTCATGCCGGGAGCCCCCTACTGGGCGCTGACCGCACTGATCACCCTGATCTGGCTGGGCGTGGGCTTCACCGACGTGCTCACCGACGCGCTCATGGTCGAGACCGGCAAGCCGCTCGGGCTGACCGGCACCTTCCAGTCCGTGCAGTGGGGCGCGATCAGCGCCGCCTCCATCCTGGTGGGCGTGCTCGGCGGCTACCTGGCCGAGCACCGGGCGGTCGCGGGCGCCTTCGCGCTGGTCGCGTGCTTTCCGATCGTCTCGCTGCTGATGGCGGTCTTCGTGGTGCGGGAGCGGCCGGCCCGCCTGGACCTCGCGGGCCTCCGTGAGACGGCACGCGCGGTTCGGCGGGCGCTCGAGCGCCGCGACGTGTGGCTCGTGGCCGGCTTCACGTTCTTCTTCTCGTTCAGCCCCTCCTTCGGCCCGGCCTTCTTCTACTACCAGACGGACGTCCTCGGCTTCTCCCAGCAGCTCATCGGCCTGCTCGCCTCCCTGGGCGCCGCCGCGGGCATCCTCGGGGCCCTCGTGTACGCGCCCCTCTCTCGTCGCTTCTCGCTCAGGCGCATCATCATCTGGTCGATCGGGGCGAGCGTGATGGGCACGCTCGCCTATCTCGCCTACCGCGGCGAGCCGTCCGCCGTCGTGATCACGCTGGTGTTCGGGGCGGTCGGGATGACCACCCAGCTCGCGTTCATGGACCTGGCCGCCAAGGTCTGCCCGCGGCGCGTCGAGGCCACCTTCTTCGCGCTGCTGATGTCCGTGTACAACGTGGCGATGCGCAGCTCGGAGTGGACGGGCGCCCACCTCTACGACCTGGTGGGCTACACCCCGCTCGTGCTGATCTCGACCCTCTTCACCGCCGCCGCCTGGCTGCTGGTCCCGCTCGTGCCCATCGACGCCATCCAGACCGCCGCGCGCGAGACCGAGCCCGCGCCGCCCCCGTGAGCGGCGCCGCGCCTCACCGGCCCCCGCGCTCCTCCCGCTCGAGAGCCTGCTTCGCGCACTCGTAGGCACGACGGAGCCAACGCACCGCGCGCCCGACGTCGCGGGGCGCCTCGACGCGGCACTCCACCCAGCCGCTCGCGCTCATGCGGCGATGCGGCGAGCAGCCGCCCGCCAGGGCGCGGCGCTGGTCTTCCGGACCGAGTCGGATCCAGAGGTCGGCGTCCTTGGACCGAAGCGCGAAGCAGGCGAAGAGGCGCGGGCCCACGAAGTAGCCCCAGCGCCCGAACATCGGGGTGATCTTGACCCGGGGCCAGTTCCCCAGGGTCTGGTTGAGCTCGGCCGCCGGCCCGATTCCCCCGCGCTCCAGCGTGCGGCGCGTCTTGCGCGCGGAGCCGAGCCCGCGGAACGGGCGGCGAGGGTTCACGCTACCGCCAGTTCCACCGCTAGCGCGGCGGATCGATCGGGCCCAGCGCGGTGAGCCCGCCGTCCACCACCGAGGTGTAGCCGGTCATGGCTTCGTTGGCGAGCAGGAACACCACGCTATCCGCGACCTCCTCCACCGTGACCGGCCGACCGATCGCCGCGAGCCTCCCGGTTTGCTCGAGGAAGTCGGGGGTGATGAAGCCACCGCCGAAGTTGGTGCCGAGGAGACCCGGGGCCACCGCGTTGACCCGGATCCGGGACGGCGCGAGCGCGCGGGCCAGCGACTTGGTGAGCGTGGTGAGGCCCGCCTTGGAGGCGGCGTAGGCCAGCGAGGAGCCGGTACCGGTGAAGCCCGCCACCGAGGTGATGTTGACGACCGCGCCCCCACCCCGCCGCTCCATGTAGGGCACGGCCGCGCGCACGCAGTAGAACGGCCCCCGCAGGTTGGTGGCGAACACCCGGTCCCAGATCTCGTCGGTGAGATCCTCGAGCTGGCGATGCGGCACCCGCGCCGTCCAGCCCGCGTTGTTCACGAGGCAGTCGAGCCCGCCCAGCTCCCGCGCCACCTGCTCGACCATCGTGCGGACCTGGGACTCGCGCGACACGTCGGCCTGCACGGTCAGGGCGCGCGCGCCCGCCTGCTCGGCGAGCCGCGCGGCCTCCCGCGCTTCGGTCGCCGACTTCGAGTAGTTGATCGCGACGGCGGCGCCCTCGCGAGCCAGGGCGAGCACGGTGGCACGACCGATGCCGGTGGCGCCTCCGGTGACCAGGGCGACCTTCCCGGCGAGCGGGGTCTTGCCCTTGAGTGTCATGCGGCCCCTCGCGCGTCCGAGGCGCTCAGGGGAAGTGGTACCGCGAGATGTGCAGATGCACCCCGTGGGAGGATTTGGGCTCGACGGTCAGCTCGCCCGCCCCCAGCAGCAGGGCGGCCTGCGCCTTCTCGAGGCGCTGGATGAGCGGCGGCAGGTCCGGCGCCACCATCGAGAGCGCCACCATCCCTTCCATGCCGCCCACCTCGCCGGCCGGCACCATCAGGAGCGTGCCGCCGCCGGCCCAGCCCAGCATGGTGCGGGGCCCGCCGTTGACCTCGACCTCGGGCAGCCCGAAGAGGTCCTGGTAGGTCTTGGCGGTGTCGTGGGGGACCCGCGAGCCGATGACGAGCCGCTTGAAGCGCACCGGCGACTCCGCGGGGGTCTCGGCCGCTTCGGGAGTGGCCAGCTCCACGAGCACGCCGTGACCGGCCCGGGGATGCAGGAACCCGATGCGCCCGGCGAGGCCGCGGCGGGGCGTGGCGTCCAGCAGCGGGACGCTCTTGGCCCGGAGCGCGGCCAGGTCTCCGCCCACGTCCGGGGTCTTGAAGCAGACGTGGTGCAGCCCTTCGCCGCGCTTGGCCAGGAACCGGCCAACCGGGGTCTCGGGCGACAGCGGCTCCAGCAGCTCGATCTCGCTCTCGCCGGCGGCCAGCAGCGCCGCACGCACGCCCTGCTCGGCCACCTCCGCCTCGCGCGCGAGCGGCAGCCCGAGCGTGTCCCGCCAGAATCGATACGACCGCTTGAGGCTAGCCACCGCGATGCCGACGTGATGGATATTCGTCACCATGGCTTCGTTCCGACGACCACGCTAGCCGACGGGGCCGCGCTTTTCAAGGTCTTTCACCCTGGACCTCCGCCGCGCGTGAAGAGCTTGTCGCTCGGCGCGGGCGGTACCGACACCAGGAGCGCGTTCTCCTCCACGTGGGCCACGCGCCTCATCCCGCAGAGGGCGGTGCCGACGCCCGGCGTCGATCGCACGAACTGGAGCGCCCGCTGCGCATCGGTGCTGAGCCCCTCCAGTACCTGGCTGAGAGCGGGCGGGAGGTTGCGGGCCAGCTTGCCCTGGAGGATGGACGCGGAGGTCATGACGTAGACGCCGAGACGCTCGGCCGCCTGCAGCACGGAGAGGGACGCCTTTCCCACCGGCTGGTTGGTCAGGGTGAGGGCCTCGGTCATGGCGAGGTTGTAGGGGAGCTGGATCACGCGGAAGTGATGCCGGGCGCCTGCCACTTCGCGCGCCAGGCCGACCAGATCGGGCAGGGACAGATAGTCGCGAGCGGTCGCGGGCCGGCGAAACCCCTCCCAGGTCGCGGTGCCGTACCAGCGGATCTTGCCGTCACCCGCCGCGCCCTCCAGGAACTCGAACGCCGCGCGCATCCGCGCCGTGAACGCGGGCCGGTCCACGACGGCGAGCTGCGTCTCAGGATTGTGGACGTAGTAGACGTCGATCGTGTCCACCCCGAGGTTGGCGCGGCTCCGATCGAGCTGGTCGGCGAGATAGCGCGGGGTCATGCAGTGGCTGCCGCCGACCACGTCGGCCGCGGTCAGCACGCCCGGTCTCAGATAGGTCTCAGTGAAGTAGGCGCTGGGGTTGGCGGGCACCGCGCCGTCGAACGGGATGAAACCGCCCTTGGTGGTCAGCAGCACCTCGTCGCGGGCGAGCGCGCCTTCGCTCACGAGCCCACGCAGCGCCGCCCCGATGGACCGCTCGCTGCGCTGGTGGCGATAGTTCACCGCGGAGTCCACCACGTTGACGCCCAGCTCGAGCGCGCGCCGCAGCGCCGCCTCATAGGCGCGATCGGTCTCCTCGTCCGCCTCGCCCAGGTAGGTACCGACTCCCACCGACGACACCCGGAGCCCCTGCCACGTCTTGAAGTGCCCCTTGCCCGCCCGGGCGCCGAGCCGCTTCCGGTACCCGGCGGTGCCCTCCGCCGTCGCGAAGCCGCGCATGCTCATGTCTCTCTGTAGACGAGCAGGATCAACCCGATGATCGTCATGCACGCGCCCCAGATCCAGCCGGGGATCCGGCGGTCGGCGAACGGCAGCCGCACCTCGAGCCAGCGGCCCCAGGCCATGAGCACGCCCAACAGTCCCACCGGCGCGTGCGACACCTCGGTAAGGAACTCCGTCTTCAGATTGAACATCGCGTGCGAGTGCGTGAGGAGCAGCCCGCCGCCCGCCGCGCAGAGGAGCGGGAACACGAGGGGCCCCGCCGGCCGGGTAAGCCGGCCTGAGCGCACCATCCACTCGAACAGCCCTAGGGCCGCTACCAGCAGCACCACCAGGCGATGCTGGAGCACGTCGGGCAGCACCATGCTCTCCCAGAAGCCGGCCGGCCCGAGCGGCCACGCCCGCGGGTCGTTCCGTACGAACAGGAAAGCGGCCAGGCCCAGGAACAGCAACGGCCAGTGGCGCGCCCAGCGAGACCAACCGGCCCGGTCCAGGAGGGCGAGCAGGCCCATCAGGAACACGAAGGAGCCGGCGGCATGGTGGTTGTACTCGGACCAGGCGTACTCCTCGGGCTGTCGCTTGGCCAGGGTGTCGTCGATGGGCGCGGCCGCGGCCAGCAGCTCGGATACCGGCGGCGAGCTCCACCGCGGCATCGCGGGCCGGAAGCGCGCCGCCACCTCGGCGGGCGTGGCCCGAGCGGCCACCACGTCCACCGAGGGCGGCAGCGAGGTGAGCGACGCGGCGGCCAGCAAGAGCGTGATGCCGAGCCCCACCTCGGCCTCGATGAAAGCCGGCACCCGGGCCGCCACCGCGCCCGCCCCGCGATCACCGCCGCTCCGGCGGAGAATGAGGAAATTGAGGCCGCCCAGGACGAGGGCGCAGATCAGCAGCGCCACCTTGGTCAGTACCATGACCCCGTAGCCGGTGCCGACGAGACCGCCCCACCCGCCCACATAGCTGAGCGCGAGATAGATCCCCGGTCCCAGCACCAGCACGAGGGAGCCGATGGCCACCGCGGAGAAGCGCGCGAGTACGCGCACCCCGAAGGGCTCGATCGCCGGCCCGCCGGCCCGGCGCCAGAGCAGCGCGAAAGCCACGAGGTGGATGAGGCCGCCGACCCACACCACCGCCCCCAGCTGGTGCAGCACGGTGCCGACCATCAACGGGCCGCGGCCGTGGAGCCGGCTCACCGCGTGGGCGAGCCAAGCTGCGTTCGCCATGAGAAGCACGCCGAGGCCGGCCGCCACCGCCCACCGCCCTGGAGCCGGGGCACGGCGGATCCACGGTACCGACGCCAGCAGGAGCAGTGCGAGGGCGAGGCGCCCCAGAGCGGCCAGGCCGAACTCGGTGGTGAGGAACTGGCCGAGCGGCCAGCGTCCCGCCTCGTCGGCCAGCGCCCACGGATGCACCACCAGCAGGAGCAGCGCGGTCGCGCCCGCCACGGCCAGTGCGCCGGCGGCGATGAGGGCCAGGGCGCGCGCCCGCGCGGCGGCCACGAGGCCCCCCGCCCCGGGCGCTGGGCGGAGGACGAGCAGCACGTAGACGAGGCCGCCGACCGCCGCGGAGAGGCCCACCGTCCCGACACCGCGCAGCAGGACGTCGAGGAACCCGGCCAGCAGCGTCATGCGCTAGCGCGGGGGGCCGACCGTGAAGCGCAGCGCGCCCTCGGTGATGTGACCATCGACGGCGAGCACCCGGTAGCGGAGCACGTAGACGCCGGGCGCGAGCGGCCCGAGCGGGACCACGATCCGGTCCGGCCTGGCCGGGTCGTCGCTCTCGGGGAGCGCCACCGCGGCGGGCGGTTGATCAGCGGCGGCGAGCGTGATCCGAGTGAAGCGCTTCTCGATCTTGCTGTTGAACCGGAGCGTCACCTGTCCCGGCGCGCGCTCGAGCACCGCGTCGTGCACCGGTGAGGACTCGAGCACGATCGCGTGCGGTGAGCCGGGACGAGGCGCCGCGAGCACGAGGACCAGGCACAGGAGCAGGGCCGGCCCCACGGCCGGCGGGGAGAAGCGGGTCACGGCCGATCAGCGCCAGTCGTCCAGCACCAGATCGCTGGCGTCTTCGTAGTCCTCCTGCTTGCCCCGCTTCATGCGCACCATGGTGAAGTCGACGTGATAGCCGCGCTCGAGCAGTGTCTGGTAGGCCGTCCAGTAGTAGGTGTAGGCGGGGACCACGACCCGCTGGAGCTGTCCGGCGGCGGCCAGCTCCTCCACGCCGGCGAGCAGGGCGTGCAGGTGCTCGGGCTTGCGGTGCCGGTTGTCGATGGCGAGGAGCTTGACGTAGGCGCTGCCGTGAGGCGCCTCGCTGTTGGGCGGCAGATGGCAGACCGCGAAGCCGATGACCTCGCGCCCCTTCTCGAGCAGGAGCGTGTCGCCGAGGGTGAGACCGTCGACGATCTCGACCTCCTTGGCCAGGTCGAGCCCGCGCCAGAGAGCGTTGGTGATCCGCCGCACCTTCTGCATCACCTGCTTCTTGCGCGCCTCCTCGAGCGTCGAGTAGCGGCGGGCGGTGAGGCCGGGCTTCGGCGCCGGCCTCGCGGCGGCCAGCCCATTCCGGTCGAGCGTCTTGCTCGTCACCACCACGAGCCCCTTCGGCTTGTAGCCGAACTTCTGGTAGAGGATCAGATGCTTGGGGCTGTAGGGATAGGTCGCCAGGCCCTGGAGGGTCGCCTTGTTCTCGTCGAAGAACTCCTGGCAAGCGGTGAGGAGCTGCTGGCCGATGTCCTGGTTCTGATAGTTGGTGAGCACCGCGACGGGGCCGATGAGGCCCACCGTGCCCCACATGACCGCGATGGCCGCGCCCACGATCTTGCCGTCGCCCTCCTCGGCCACGAAGCAGCCCCACGGCTCCATGAGCCAGCGGTGGTGGACGTACTGGGCGCCCCCGAAGACCTGGCGCGGCCGCGTGCCCACCTGACGCTCGAAGAAGTCGCCGAAGGCCTGCTCGATGACGTCGCGGACCTTGGCGAGATCGCCCTTGCGAACCCGCCGGATCTTGATCAAGGGGGAGCGGCCTTGGGAGTCGAGGCCGGGTCGATCGACGGTCGCCCTCATGATTTCTCCGGCACGCCCGCCAGCTCCTCGAGGAGCGTGATCACGCCGGAGTGGTCGAGCCCGCCCTTGCCCTTCACGCGCATGGCGTTGAACAGCTCCTGCACCATCGCGGTGCACGGCAGGGGCACGCCGAGCGCTCGGGAGGACTCCATGATGAGGCCCAGGTCCTTGAAGTGCAGATCGATCTTGAAGCCGGGGTTGTAGGTGCCCGCCACGTAGTTCGGCGTCTTCTGCTCGAGACACTTCGACCCGGCGAGCCCGCCGCCCAGCGCCTTGAGCGTGAGAGCGCGATCGAGGCCGGCCTTGCGCGCCAGCGTGAGAGCTTCACCGAGCGCGGTCAGATTCACCGCCACGATGATCTGGTTGGCGAGCTTGGTGAACCCGCCCGCCCCGAGCGGCCCCAGATGCGTGATGGTCTTGCCCAGGGTCTGGAAGACCGGGAGCGCCGCGTCGAAGTCCGCCTTCTCCCCGCCGACCATGATGGAGAGCGCGGCGTCGATGGCGTCCTTCTCGCCACCCGAGACCGGCGCGTCGAGCATCCGCACCCCTTTGGCCGCGAGCGCCTTGCCCACCTTCTGGGAGACGAGGGGGGAGATCGTCGACATGTCGGCGAAGAGCTGACCGCGCTTGACGCCTTCGACGAGGCCATCCTTGCCGAGGGCCACGAGTTCCACGTCGGGCGAGTTCGGCAGCATGGTGATCAGCACGTCGGACTGGGCCGCCACGTCCTTGGGGGTCGACGCCGCCTTGGCCCCGGCTCCTACCAGCTCCTGGACCGGTCCCTGGCTCCGGCTGTGGACAACCAGTGGATAGCCGGCCTTGAGCAAGTTCTTGGCCATGGGACGGCCCATGATTCCGAGCCCAATGAATCCAACGACTTGCGCCATGGTGACCTCGTGGGGACCGGATTGGGAGGAGCGACAGCGGCCCGGACAGTGGAGTAACACATGCTCGCGCGGCGAGTCAAGCCATTCCCCAGGCACTTGACAGCGGCGGCGACTCCTGCGAGGCTCTCCGCCGTGAATCCGACGCGCTCGGCTACGGCATGGATGTGGTGGTGGTCGCTCCCTTGAGGGGGCGATCCCGCCGACCAGCGCGCAAACGAGCGATCTAGGCGAGACGAGCCGCCCCCAGGCTGGGGCGGCTTTCGTTTGTGGTCCCCCGCCGTGGGAGCCGGCTCCTCCCCAACAGAGGAGATCCCGGCCATGACCATCGCGAGCCATCTCACGGGCGACAGCTACCTCACCGGCGGGGGCATTCGCGTCCATCGGACGATCGAGGCCATCCCGATCCCGAACGCGATCGAGCCCGTCATCGAGGCGCTCGACGCCCACCGCGGCGTTCTCCTCGCGTCGAGCTACGAGTACCCCGGGCGCTACACGCGGGGGGACATGGGGTTCATCGATCCGCCGCTCGCGATCGTGGCCCGAGGCCGCCGCCAGATCGAACTGTACGCTCGCCTGATCCACACCGTCGACCACGTGGAGGGCCGCCTGCGGCCCGGGCTCGACGCGCTCGACGCCTTCCTCGCGCACGCGTGGGCGGTGACCGTCACCGGGGCGCCGAAGACGTGGGCGATGCAGTTCATCGAGGACCACGAGCGATCCTCGCGCGCCTGGTACGGGGGGGCGGTCGGGCTGCTCGGCTTCGACGGCAACCTCAACACCGGTCTCACTCTCCGGACGATCCGGGTGAAGGACGGCGCGGCGGAAGTGCGCGTCGGGTCCACGCTGCTCTACGACTCCGATCCCGACGCCGAGGAGGCGGAGACGCGGCTCAAGGCCTCTGCCTTCCTCGACGCCCTCCGTCGTCCCCGCGCGGAGACGCCGAGGCCGCGGGTGGAGACGCCCCGGCCGGAAACTGGGCGCCACGTGCTCCTCGTCGATCATCAGGACTCGTTCGTGCACACGCTGGCGAACTACCTGCGCCAGACCGGCGCCCGGGTGCTGACCCTCCGGGCCGGCTTCCTCCCGCGCGCGCTCGACGACCTCCGGCCCGACCTGGTGGTCCTCTCGCCCGGCCCGGGCAGGCCGCGCGATTTCGATCTGGCCGGGACGCTGGACGCGCTGCTCCAGCGCCGGATCCCGGCCTTCGGCGTGTGCCTCGGCCTGCAGGGCATGGTCGAGCACTTCGGAGGCGAGCTCGGGGTCCTCGACTACCCCGTGCACGGCAAGGCCTCGCGCATCAAGGTCCGGGGCGGCCGGCTCTTCGCCGGGCTACCGGAGGAGTTCACCGCCGGCCGCTACCACTCCCTCTTCGCGATCCGTGAGAAGCTCCCGGCGGCCCTCGCGGTGACGGCCGAAAGCGACGACGGGGTCGTCATGGCGATCGAGCACACCGCCTTGCCTCTCGCCGCCGTGCAGTTCCACCCGGAGTCCATCATGTCGCTCGGGGACGACATCGGCCTCCGCCTGCTCGGCAACGTCGTGACCCAGCTGGCCGCCGGGCCTGGCCGCAGCTAGGGGAATGCCCGCAGGCGTGATGGGCCCTCCTGGGCGCGGCGGCGCACCCAATCCGGGTCGAACTCGCTGATCCGCCAGGACCAGTCGGGCTGGCGGCTCATCCGGAAGCGGATCGGGCCCTGGACGGGGTCCCGGTACGAGACCCAGGCCTCCGATCCCCACCCGGAGACCTCGAAGCCCCGCACGACCGCGAGGAGGCCCAGGGGCAGGGCGACCGCGACCGGCTGGATGCCCGCGCGCTCCACGCTGCGCCGGATCTCGGTGCGCACGCGGGTCAGCACCTGCGGGCGGAGGCGGCGGCGGGCGATGCTGGCGGCGAGCTGACGCCCGTTGACCTCGGCCTCGGTGGCGGGCTCCGGCTGGCGGGCGAAGTAGTCGGCCACGATCACGTCGGTCGCGGTGTCGGCGATACGCTCGGCGTCGAAGTAGCCCTCGGCGATCGCCACGTCGTGCCGCTGCATGGCCACGCCCAGGCGGTACAGCGCGTACCGCGGCGTCGTCGTCGCGTAGAGCCCGCCGAGCGCGACCAGCGCCAGCACCGCGACCGGCACGCCCCACGCCCACGCGCGTCTCGGCATCTCCCGTCACGCTACCCCAGGGCCCGCCGCGCCCGCAACCGGCCCATCGCGGACCCGAGGGGTTGACCGCCGCGGCCTCTTGTTGTATTAATATTCTCTATGAGGAATATATATGTATTGGGAGGCGGGGGACGGCGGCGACGGGAGATCCTGGCCCTGGTGGGGGCGGGCGGGGTGCGCTCGCAGGAGGAGCTGCAGCGGCGCCTGCGGCGGCGCGGCATCGCGGTGACCCAGCCGACTCTGTCGCGGGATCTGAAGGCGCTCGGGCTCGCCAAGACCCCGACGGGCTACGTGACGCCGTCCGCCGGGGTCTACGTCCCCGCCGAGGCCCGGCAGGGCGCGCTCGAGCGGGCGGTGGGCGAGTTCGTGCTGTCCGTGCGCGCCGCGGCCTCGCTCGTGGTCGTCCGCACGCCTCCCGCGGGCGCTCATCCCCTCGCCCGCGCCGTCGACGAGGCCGACCTGCCCGACGTGGTCGGCACCATCGCGGGTGACGACACCGTCTTCGTGGCCACCCCCGGCCCGTCGGCCGCGTTGCGGCTCGAGCGCCGGCTGCGCAGCCCGGTGGCCCCCGCCCGCGTGAGCGGGCGCGGCCGCGCCTGATCTCCCCGGAGGAGAGGAGCCCATGTTCCACGACCATCACGACGGCGACATCCTGGTCACCACCGATCCGGCCCGGCTCGACATCGAGACGGTGCACCGCTTCCTCGCCGGCTCTTACTGGGCCGAAGGCATTCCCCGCGAGGTCGTGGAGCGTTCGATCCGCCACTCGATCTGCTTCGGCGCCTTCGACGGCGACCGCCAGGTGGGTTTCGCCCGCGTCATCAGCGACCGGGCCACCTTCGCTTACGTCGCCGACGTCTTCGTGCTTCCGAGCCATCGTGGCCGGAGCATCGGCAAGCGGCTGATGGCGGGCATCACGAGTCATCCCGAGCTTCAGGACCTGCGCCTCTGGACCTTGTTCACGCGGGACGCCCACGGGCTCTACCGGCAGTATGGCTTCCAGGCGGCGCGCTACCCCGATCGGCTCATGGAGCGGCGCCGATCCCGGCCCTATCCGGGAGGGGCGCCCGACGGCATGAAGGAGATGGCGAGATGAGCACCGACCTCGCGGCGATCATGAAGGTGGCGGACCGGCCTCCGGTGGTCATGGTCGAGGGCCACGGCTCGTGGCTCCAGGACGCGGAGGGCAAGACCTACCTCGACTTCGTGCAGGGCTGGGCGGTGAATTGTCTGGGCCACTCCCCGCCCGCGATCGTGGAGGCGATCGCCTTCCAGGCCGGCCGGCTGATCAACTGCAGTCCCGCCTACTACACCGCGGAGATGGCGCGGCTGGCCCGGCTGCTGGTGGACCGCGCCGGGCTCGCCCAGGTGTTCTTCTGCAACAGCGGCGCCGAGGCCAACGAGGGCGCGATCAAGCTCGCGCGCAAGTGGGGCGCCCGCCACCGCGACGGCGCGTACGAGATCATCACGATGGAGCACGGCTTCCACGGGCGCACTCTCGCGACCATGGCGGCCTCGGGCAAGCCCGCCTGGGAGACGCTGTTCGAGCCCAAGGTGTCGGGCTTCCCCAAGGTGCCGCTCGGCGACCTGGACGCGGTCAAGCGGGCGATCACGTCCCGGACGGTCGCCGTCCTGCTCGAGCCAATCCAGGGCGAGGCTGGCGTCTACCCGGCGGGCGACGACTTTCTGCGGGGCCTCCGAGCGCTGACACAGGAGGCGAGCCTGCTCCTGATCCTCGACGAGATCCAGACCGGCATCGGCCGCACCGGCCGCCTCTTCGCCTTCGAGCACGCCGGCATCGAGCCCGACATCCTTACGCTCGGCAAAGGCCTCGGCGGCGGCATCCCCCTGGCCGCCCTCCTCGCCGCTGAGCACACGTGCTGCTTCGAGTACGGCGACCAGGGCGGCACCTTCAACGGCTCCGCCCTCATGACCGCCATCGGCAGCGCCGTCGTCGAGACGGTGAGCCGCCGCGAGTTCCTCGCGATGGTCACCGCGAACGGCGAGTACCTGGCGGAGCGGCTGCGCGAGATCTCGGCCGCCCTCGGCCACGGCGAGGTGCGCGGCCGCGGCCTGCTGCTCGCACTGGAGTTGAAGGGCAAGGACGCCGCCAAGGTCTCCCGGAGCGCAATGGACCGCGGGCTCCTGATCAACGCGCCCGGTCCCGACACATTGCGCTTCATGCCCGCCCTGAACGTGACGCGCGACGAGATCGACCAGATGCTGAAGCTGCTCGAGGCGACTCTGAGCGAAGCCTGAAACGGCGGGGCCGGGGGGCGGCGGGGAGGGGTGGCGGGTGCGCCGGGTGACCCGTTCCTGCCAACCGAGACGAGGCCAGCTACCACTCGGATTGGGAACTGCTGCCCGGGTTTCCGGAGGGAAGCGGATCGTGGTCAGAGGCGCACCCGCCACCCCTCCCCGCCGCCCCCCGGCCCCGCCTACCCGCCCATGAATTGCCCGAGCAGCGTGATGCGCTCGCCTCCGATGAGCGGCGTATCGAGGTCGTAGGCGACACCGAGCACCGCATCGTTGACAAGCACCTCGATGTGCGATCCAAGCTCGGAGCGATCCGCGCTCCACAGCGCCGAGTCCAGCTCCGGGAAGCGGCGGGTGAAGCCGCGCAGCACGGAGCGCACGGTGTCACCGCGCCGAATCGGCTCCTCGAACAACCGCGTGCCGGAGCCGTCCCCGCCGACGTGCTTGGTCACCCACGTGGTGACTTCTATGTTCGCTCGGCTCGCCTTCGGCTGCACCGGCTCTCCGTCGTCTACTTCCGGTAGAGGTCCTTAGCGAGCCAGTCGAGTCCGATGGCGCGCAGTGTTTCTCTCTTGGGCTTGCCGGTCTTGCGGTCGTAGCCGACCGTGTCGTACCAGACGTCGAGCATGTGGTCCCACTGCTTCCTGACGTCGTGCTCCTTCGCCGGGCCATCCACCGGCTGTGAGCCGTAGCGCGCCGAGGGGTACTCGACCTCGGGACCGATGCCGGAGCGCAGGTTGAACGCGCGCAGGATCGCGGCGGTCCGGTTTCCGAAGCGCACCGCGTCTTCCAAACGGTAGTCCCATCCGGTCGCGGCCGATAGGGCGCGAGCGAGGTTCGCCATCTTGGTGCGGAAGGTGAACGAGCAGCCGCCGAGGGAATCCTCGAAATGCCGCCGGCCGCGGATCATGCCGACCAGCTTGGCCACCTGCTCGCCGTCGAAGGGATTGATGCGGCCGGGCGCGCCCACCTCGGTCTGGAAGGTCGGGTTGGCGCTCTCCATCGTCCCGTTGGAGGAGGTGCAGGTGTCGAGCATCTCCTCCCACCGTCCGCGGTGGTCGTGGCCCCTGGGAGAGGCGCCCTTCATGGTGTAGACCGCGCACTCGGCGGCCTTGCCGCCCACCTTCTCGGAGGCGCGCTTGACGCCCTCGGCGAGGACGTCGCCGAAGCCCTGCCGGTGGCTGATCATCTGGAGCAGCTTGTAGGCTCCCTCGACGTCGCCCCACGTGAGGCGGAAGCCGACCTGCTTCTCGGTGAGGTAGCCCTTCTCCATGCACTCCATCACCCAGCCGCAGACCCAGCCGAACTCGTTGACGTCCACGCAGGCCCGATCGATGCGCGTGTTCAGCCAGGAGACCGGCACCTTGTCGGTGAGGCCGATCGTCCAGCCCGCCCCCGCCCAGCCCTCGTACTCGGGCTCGTCCACCCGCTCGCCCTTGTGCGGCCCCTTCGGGATCACCTGGATGTGGCAGTGGCGCATGCCGCAGGCGTTGCACTGGTGGCCTCGATGATCGAAGCCGGCGCGCAGCTTGGTGGCCTCCCACTCCGTCATGTCCACGCCGGTGATGACGTTGGTCGTGTAGTTCTTGATCGGCAGCGCGCCCAGCTTCGAGAGGTTCACCACGCCGGGCAGCGTGCCCCAGTTGTAGAGCGTGGAGGTCGACGGATCGGTCTTGAGATCGTGCGCGATATCGTCGGCGGCCTGGATGAGCCCGCGCGGGTCGCGCGCGCTGAGCGCCTTGGTCCCCCGCACGATGCACACCGCCTTGAGCTTCTTCTTGCCCATCACCGCGCCGCAGCCGTTCTTGGAGGCCACGTGACCGTAGTCGCCGTGGATGGCCGCGAAGCGCACGAGGTTCTCCCCCGCCGGCCCGATGCCGTACACGGAGAGCCGGTGGCCGGCCAGGCCGGTCTCGGTCTCGAGCGCCTGCTGGGTCTCCCACGTGTCCTTGCCGGCCAGATGGGCCGCGTCGCGCACCTCGATCACGTCGTCGTTGATATAGAGGTAGGAGAGCTTCTTGGCTTGCCCCTGGATCACGATCGCGTCGTAGCCCGAGTACTTGAGCGCGGCGCCGAAGAAGCCGTTGGCCTGCGTGGAGGTCGCCCCGTTGGTGAGGGCGCCGCGGGTGATGACGCTGAGCCCGCCCGTCCCCCACACCGGCAGGCCGGCGAGCGGACCGGTGGCCATGATCAGGCGATTGTCGGGATGATCCCACTGCGCCTTGGGGCCGACCTCGTCGTAGAGGATCTTGGCCCCGAGCCCGACCCCGCCCAGGTACTCGCGCATCTCGCGCTCGCTCCAGGGCTGGGTCCAGGTCTTTCCGGTCGAGAGGTTCACGCGGAGCAGCTTGCCCGCATAGCCGCCGGGCTGAGACGAAGCGGGCTTGGGCTTGGCGGCGGCGCGCGTTGCGGTCGCGGTCGGGCTCATAGGGCCACCGATTGGGGAAGCAGGGGTGATTGGGACGGCCGGCCGAGGATCGTCTCGGGCAGCAGCCGGGCCGTGGTGCGCGTGGCGATGAACGCGGGCTTGACGCCGAACGGGTTCTTCTTCAAGTGCGCCTTCCAGCCGGAGAGATCGACACCGGAGTAGACGAGGCCCTTGAGCATGCCCACGTCGTTGGTGGTCCACACCGCCTCGGCGGGACCGCAGATGACGGCGCCGGTGAGGCGGCCGCCGTGGAAGAGCAGCTTGCGGTACTCCGAGCGGCCGGCGCGCAGGGCGGTATAGACTTCGGCCTTCGCGTCCTCCCACTGGCCGAAGGAGGCCACGTCGAGATGCGCCACCTCGACGATGTTCATCAAGAGGCTGCCGCGGTACGCGAGGTCGCGGCCCGCCATGTTGGCGCCCACCACGCGCCCGTGCTCCTGGGCGGTGGGCTCGATGGCGTGGACCTCGGCCACGCCCGTGATCAGGTTGCGCCCGCGCGCCACGTCGCCGGCCGCGTAGATGGACGTGACGCTCGAGCGCAGGTGGTCGTCCACCACGATTCCGCCGGGGCCGTCGGTGGCCATCTCGACCCCCGAGCCCTGCAGCCACTCCAGGTTGGTGCGGATCCCGGTGGCCATGATCACGAGGTCGGCAATGAGCGGCTCGCCTTTCTTGAAGGAGAGCTTGCGCTTGCCCCCCACCGGCTCGATCTTCGTCACGACGGCGCCGGTCCGCACCGCGACGCCGTGATCCTCGAGCCAGCCCTGCACGATGCCCGCGCAGGCGTCGTCGACCATGCGGGGCAGGATGCGCGGTGCCACTTCCACGATGGTGAGCTTCGCCCCCCGTGCCAGGATCGCGTTGAGGATCGTGAACGCGATGAAGCCGGCCCCCACCATGACCACTCGGCGGCCCGGCCCGATCCCGGCCACGACCTGCTTGGCCTCGTCGAGAGTCCAGAAGCAATGCACGCCGGATCCGTCCGCGCCCGGGATGGGGGCCCTGGCCGCCCGCGAGCCGGTGGCGACCAGACAGTCGTCGAACTCCACGGTGGCGTCGTCGTCCAGGGTCAGCGTCCGGGCGGTGGTGTCCAGCTTCTTGGCCTTCCGGCCGAGCAGCGGCTTCACCTTCCAGGCGGTCAGGGCCGCGGGCTGAGCCGTGTAGACGTGGCTCTCCGAGATGGTCCCCCCCAGGTAGTACGGCAAGACCATCCGGGAGTAGGGACGCTCCGCGGACACGAGCGTGATCTCGGAGGCCGTGCCGCCGTTCAACCGCTCTTCTTCCCTGATGGTCCGGATGGCGTTGAGCCCCGCGGTGCCGCCGCCGATGATGAGGTGGCGGGCCGGCATCACCGCACCTCCACCGCGAGCACCCGCCCGGTGCGCTCGGCCGCGAAGTCACCGATCCAGTCGGCGGTCTCCAGCTCCTCGAAGGTGATGGCCTCCGTCGGGCAGGCGGACGCACAGGCGGGCGCGCCGTCGCAGAGGTTGCACTTGTACGCCTTCTGCGTGTCGCCGTCGTAGAACATGGTTCCGTAGGGACAGGCGATCGTACAGAGCTTGCAGCCCACGCAGGTGTCGTCCACCACGTCCTTGGCCCCCACCGCGTTGATCAGGATGGCCCCCACCGGACAGGCGGTCATGCACCAGCCTTCGGCGCACTGGGTGCACGTGTAGGGCGCGTACGAGGTGTAGCCCTCGAAGGGGGACACGCGGATCACCGACTTCGATGGCTGGAAGAGACCGGTTTGCATGTAAGAGCAGGCCAGCTCGCACCGGAGGCAGCCGGTGCACTTCTCGGGGTGGAGCGCGAGGACTTTCATCGACTGTCAGCGACGCTTTCCTTTCCGCCCCGCCGCGGACCGGCCGCGCTCGAGGCGAGTGATGAAGGTGTCGAGCGGAATGGCCGGCATCGTCATCATCTGCACGGAGCCGCGAGCGCCCATCTCGATCGAGATGGACGAGACCGTCTCGTTGTCGGCCGCCTCGAGCACGGTCACGAAGTCGTACGGGCCGAGCACCGCGTACTGGGCGATCACCTTGGCGCCCCGGCGCGACAGCTCGCGATTGACCTTGCGGATCCATCCGGGCCGCGCGTGAATGACCTTGCGGCCAGACTCGCTCAGCGTGCTCAGCATGACGTAGTGGGCCACGACGCGCCTCCCTGGGGCCAGCGAACGGTGCGCGTAGTATAGCAGAGCGCTCAGTCGCTCTCCCCGGTGATGCCGAACTCCACGCGCCCGCCCGCGGACGGTGACCCGGGCGCGGCCACCGGCGCGGCACTCGTGGGCGGCGGGGCGGCCGCTGCGGCGGGCGCGGCCTCGGGCGCGAGCTGCAGCCTCGCCTCCGGGATGCCCTCCACCTTGGCGAGGCGCTCGCGCGTCACCTCCAGGCGGCGCTGGCGCAGCTCGGCGAGCGGACCCGTCGGTACCGGCTCGCGCTTGCGCAGCAGCACGAGCTGCTCCTCCACCGTCATGGGGAGCTGGGCGTCCTTGACGATGACCTGGTAGTAGCGGCGGAGCGCGGTCGGCAGATCCGCGATCCCCTGCTCCTTCTGGAACTTCTCCAGCCGGGCCGCCACCGCGCGCTCCTTGAGCGTCTCCACGTCCGCGAGCGAGGTCACCGAGTTGAGCGTGAGGCCCACGTAGGGCGCGCGCCGCAGGAAGTCGCCCACGCGGACGGCCTGCCGCTCCAGCTCCGGGCTCAGGACCGCGCTGCCCGCCGCGAAGACCATCGGGTCCACCTTGATCTCGTCGATCTTGTCGCCGCTGGTGAAGAGCCCGCCGATGGCCCGGAACGGCGCCTTCAGGATATTCACGATGACGTTCCGGACCGCGGTCCAGATCGCATCGCTGAAATCGAACTGGCGGTCGGTAAGGGTGCCGGTGATGGGCACGTTGACGTGGATATTGCCGTTGCCGTCCTTGATCAGGGCCACGATGAGTCCCAAGGGCAGCCCGATCCGCTTCTTCACCTCGTCGGTGGCCCGCGAGGGCGCCACCCGAAGGTTGCCGACCAGAATGTCGTTCTTGGCCTCGAGCTTGTCCTTCTCGATCTTGTATTCGAACTTGGCGGTCAGGTCGCCGCGCCGGATGATCCAGGCCAGCACGCTGTCCATGTAGGGATTGGCGGCCGAGAGGGTGAACTTCTTGAGCTCGCCCACCATGTCCACGTAGGTGGGAGCGCCGATCGCGGACATCTCCCCACGGATGTCGAGCGCGGAATCGCCCCCGATGAGCGCCTGCACGAGCAGGTTCGCCCGCTGGCTCGCCTTGTTGGAGAGGTCCTTGACCGAGACGGTCAGCTTGGAGATGTCCTGGGAGAACGCGGGCTGGGTCGTGTGGTCGAGGAAGCGGACGTAGCCGTCTTCCACCACGATCTCCTTGAAGTGGAGCTCCATCGTCTCGAGGAGTCCCGGCGATTTGGCGCTCGGCTCCGGCGCCTTCGCGGGAGCCGGCGGCGGGCTCGCCGGCGCGCCCTCCTTGGGCGCCGGAGTAAAGAGCTTCTGTACGTTGATCGAGCCGTCGGCCGCCCGATCCAGCTCGGCCGCCGGCGCCTTGAGCCGCACCTTGGCGACCCGGGCGTGAGTGGGCCAGCCGAAGTCGATGCCGGTGATCTCCATCCGCTCGAGGCGGAGCGGCGCGTCCTTGGCGTCGGGCCTCTTCACGGCCAGGTCGGTGGCCCAGCTGTTGCCGCGCGACAGCGCGGTGAGCTTGCCGTTGACGATGCGCACCCGGTTCTGGCTGTCCGAGCTGAACTTGCCGGCGAAGCTCGCCGGGAAGGGGAAGTAGGCGCGATAGGGCTCGATCGGGGCGTCGCGCGTGTTGAGGGTCAGGGTCACGTCCACCGGGTCGATCCGGACCGCGCCTTTCGCGCTGGTCTTGCCCCCGCCGGGCAGGCCGACGCTGAGCGCGAGATTCATCGGCCGGACGTTGGGCCACGTCACGTCGTCCACCTGCACCGCCAGGTTGCTCAGCTTCAAGACGGTCGGCGGAGCCGAGACCGCCTCGTCGGTGAACGTGGCCGCGCCCTTCAGCGTCACCTTCTCGACCGTGATCTTGTAGTCCGGCGCCGCCGGTGGAGTCGGAGCGGCGGGAGCCGCCGCAGGTGCTTTGCGAGGCGCCGTGGCTTGGCGAGGCGCAGCCGAAGGCGAGCCGAGCGCAATCGAAGAAGAAGTCCCGGTTGCGTCGCCTCCCGGCTTCTTCGTCAGCTCCAACAGATCGATCCGCTCCTGCTTGTCGCGCATCGCCTTGAGGTCGACCCCCTCGACGTCGATGCCGGAGAGGGTGACGACCCGCGACACGAGATTCACTTCCTTGAGGCCCACGCCGATGCGCGGCACCACCAGGAACGGGGTGGTCTTGCCGGGCTGGGTGAGTGCGATGGAGGTCACCGCGAGGTCGCCGGTCACCACGCCGACCGCGAGCCCGCCCGGGCCCGAGCCCAGCTCGAGCTTGACCGCCATGTCCACCCCGGCCACCCCGGACTGCAGCTCGGCGGGCAGCGGCGGCAGATAGGGCCGGACCTGGCGCAGGTTGAAGTTCTGGATGGAGAACTTCCCGGCGAACGAGGTCGGGGTCAGATCGATGTCCCGGGCCGAGAACTCCAGCGGGGAGTCGTTCAGGGCCGCCCGCACCGCCAGCCGCCCGACCGGCCCCGACGGCCGCGTGGTCAGGTTGCCGGCCTCGACGCTGAGGTCGCGCACCTTCCACTCGCTGGCCGGGCTGACCGCCCGATCGACCGCCGAGATGTTGGCCCGGATCAGCGCGAAGTGATCGACCGCGATGGTCCAGCGCGACTTGGCCTTCGGATCGGCCGGCTTGGGCGGGGGCTCCCCTTCCTTCGCGGTGGCCAGCCGCTTCAGGATGTCCGAGAAGCTGAATTCGGTGGGCGTCAGGCGCACGAGGTTGACGGTGGGCGCGGTGAGCCGCAGCTCCGCGACCCGGACGTTCCCGAACACGCTCGACCACGGCACCACCCGGATGTCGAACCGCTCGAACTCGACGAAGGCTCGGGCGGGGTCCGCCTCGGCGAGGCGGAACTTCTTGATCGCCACCCGCCCGGTGAACAGGTTGATGTCGATGTCCTCGATGCTGGCGGCCCGGCCGGTGATCGCGGGGATCTGCTTGAGGGCCTGCCACTTCACGATCTCGGGCAGGCTCCAGACGAACGCCACGCCGAGCACGAGCAGGACCCCGAGAACGACCAGCCAGCGCTTCAGCCGGCGACTCATCGTCGACTCCGGACCTTCCTAGACGGGCGCCTGGCCCGAGGACGGCTTCAGGAAGGAGTACACGCTCGTGAAGTCGCGCCGCCCGAGCCCGTGCGAGGAGGCGAGCCGGTACACCTGCTGGGCCGCCGGGGTCACGAAGAGCGGCACTCGCAGATTTCGCGCCGCCTCCACCGCGAGGCCGAGATCCTTGCACATGAGATCGGTCATGAAGCCCGGCGCGTAGTCGTGGGTGGAGGCCGCGTTGGGCAGGATGCCCGGCACCGGATGCATGAAGCCCATCAAGAAGGTGTTACCGGAGGACTTGGAGATGACGTCGGTGACCACCTTCGGGTCCATGCCGAAGCCCTCGGCGATCCGGAACGCTTCGCTGACCGCCACCCCCACCACCCCCGCGATCAGGTTGTTGCAGAGCTTGACCACTTCCCCGCTGCCCACCGCGCCCACGTGGATGACGTTGGTGCCCATCGCGGACAGCGCGGGCCTGGCCTCTTCGAAGTCGGCGGCGGCCCCGCCCACCATGATGGCGAGCGTGCCGTCGGTGGCGCGCGGCGTGCCGCCCGAGACCGGCGCGTCGATGAATCGCACGCCCCGCTCCTGCGCCGCCTTGGCGACCCGCTGCGAGACGGCGGGATCGATGGTGGACATGTCCACGCACAGCGTCCCCTTGCGCGCCGCGGCCAGCACGCCCCCGTCGCCGGTGTACACCGATTCGACGTGGGGCGACGAGGGCAGCATGGTGACGACGAGGTCCGCGGTGGCCACCGCTTCCGCCGCCGTCGCCGCCGCGGTCATCCCGGCCGCGGCCGCCGCCTTCACCGCGTCCCGATTGGTGTCGAACGCGGTCACCGTGAAACCCTTCTTGACGAGATTCTTGGCCATGGGCAGCCCCATGGTGCCCACGCCGATGAAGCCGATGCGCGTCATGCCTTGCCTCCCTCGGGTCGAAGCGAGATGCCCGCCCACTCCTCGATGAGACGGGCGATCGCGGTGTGGCCTGATCCGCCATGCCGCGCGCCATCGCCAGCCGGTAGATCTCGGCGGCGGCGCGGGTCACCGGCGACGGCACCCCCGCCTCCTGGGCCAGCCGGCCGTACCCGTCCAGGTCCTTCATCATCAACCGGATCCGGAAGCCCGCGTCGAAGGAGCCGTTCGCCACCTCCGCGGGCGAGGCCGCCCACCGGGTCCCCCGGGCCAGCAGCGGGCGCGCCGCGTCTTCTCGCACGTCGTGCGCCGCCAGCGAGTAGCCGCCGTCCAACAAGCGGCCCGCCATGGGTGCGCCCATGTTCCCCAGCCCGATGAAGCCGACCGCCTCGGTCATGTGGTTTACTCCCTCACATGCTGCTGGGCCTGCTGCTCATCGCGGTCGCCGCCGTCTCGTGGGGAACGACCGGCGCGACCATGACGCTGCTCTCACGTGAGGCCGCCGCTTCACCGCTGCTCGTCGGCTGGAGCCGCCTCGCCATCGCCGCGCCCTGTCTCGTGCTGGCCGCCGCCTTCACCGCGCGGCGTGGCGCGCGACCCGGCGCACGGCGCCCCTGGCCGTCGCCCGCCGATCTGCCGCTCTGCGCGGCGCTCGGCCTGGCCATGGCCGCCTACCAGGTCTGCTTCTTCCGCGCCGTGACTCTCGTCGGCGTGGCGACCGCGGCGCTGCTCGCCATCTGCTCCGCGCCCCTGCTCATCGCGATCCTGGCCACCTTGTTCCTCGGCGAGCGGCTCACCCCGCTCGTGCGTCTGTCGCTCGGAACGGCGGTGGCCGGGACCGCGCTGCTCGTGGTCGGCCCGCGCGGGCTCGGCGAAGTCGCGGGCCACTTCGGGCTGGGGGCGCTACTGGCGCTCGGCGCGGGGGTATCTTACGCCGTGTACGCGGTGGCCGCCAAGGGGCTTCTCGCCCGCGTCACGCCGCTCGCGGTCTCCGCGATCACCTTCGCGTTGGCCGCCGTCTTCCTCGCGCCCGCGCTGCTCGTCGAACCGGCGCCCGCCGCCGCGATGGCCGCGGGCTGGCCGCTGCTGTTCTATCTCGGGTTGGCTCCCACCGCGGTGGCCTACGTCCTGTTCACCGCGGGTCTCGGCCGGGTGCCCGCGACGACGGCCGGCATCGTCTCACTCCTGGAGCCGCTCACCGCCACCACGCTGGGCCTGCTCGTCTTCGGCGAGCGCCTGGGCGCAATCGGCGCCGCCGGCGCCCTCCTCCTCCTCGCCGCCCTGACCCTTCTGACCCTCACGAATGGGGTCAGGTCTTGAATTACGACATTTTCCCCGAGGACGGCTGAGTCCTCGGGCGCTGGAAATGTCGTAATTCAAGACCTGACCCCGACGGTGACGGCGCGGCTGAAGGTGCAGTTGGGGACGACGCAGGAGTGCTTGCCGGAGCCGCCGCCCACCATCACGTAGATGTCCTCGGGCGCGGGCACGCGGGGCAGCCGCGCCGATTCGTCCGTCACCTTGCTCATCCACTGCGGCCAGTCGTGCATGCCCCACATGCCGGAGAGCTTCATGCGCCCGAGCGGCATGCGCGCGTTCTCGAAGACGAAGCGCTGCACGTCGGCGCGCGAGAAGCCGTCCGCCGCGATGGTGGCGGCGTGCTCGGGCCCGAGCACGACCAGGAGCTGGCTCTGCGAGAGGTACCAGCCCACGTTGGAGCCGAGCGTGGTCGCCACGTCGGCCACGTTGTTGAGGATGCCCGGCGCGGTGGTGGAGACGTGGTCGTTGACGTTGTGCGGGCCCTCGCCGCCGAACACGGTGACCGCGCTCTGCTCGGCCTCGAACCCGAGCGCCACGTGCAGCGGCTCCCAGGGGGTGGCGTCCTCGCGCTCGGCGATGGCGTAGGCGAACTTGGCCGGGCTGCCCTGCGTCGCCATGTCGCCGCGCCCCGGCCAGCCGCCGCCCACGTTCATGAGGATGAGCCGGATCGCGCGCCCGATGGTGGCGTTGGCCCGAAAGCCGGGCCCGAAGAGGCCGGAGCCCGCGTGCATGCCGATGGTCCGCGCGTACGGCCCGCTCACCACCACGAGCGGGGCCACCGGATGGGTGGTGGCCTGCACGCCGTAGAGATTGAACGCGGGGTCCAGCATCGCCCGCACCGCGGCTACCACGACCGGGAAGTACACGGGCTCACAGCCCGCCATCACCGCATTCGCCGCGAGCTTCTCGATCGTGCATTCCCGCCAGAGCGGCGGCATGAGGCCGATGGTCTCCGCGGGCTCGGCCCGGGCGCCGGCCAGCATCGCGCCCACACGCTCCGCGGTCGGCGGCACGAAGGGCAGCCCGTCGCACCACTCCCGCTTGCAGAACTCGGCGTAGACATCCTCCTCGGGGAGGGTCAGCGTGGCGTCGAGGGCTGGGCTCACCGAGCGCCTATCGCCCGCCGAGCATGGCGCCGAGCTGCTCGACCGCCTGCGCGGCCCGCCGGCTCACGCCCTCGGGCGCCTCGCCGCCCAGCGGATGCTCGATGACCAGCAGCGGGAGCCCGGCGGCGCCGAGTGCGGCCATCTCCCCGACGGCCAGGCGCTGGAACACGGTGGTGGTGATCAATCCCGCGGGGGTTCCGCCCTTGGCCAGCTCCAGCGAGTCGTGGAGACTCCACGACGTGCAGGAGCCTCAGTCCGCGGAGCCGGCGAAGACGAGGTCGCAGTCCTTGGCGAGGGCCTCGATGATCTCGGGCGCGGCTCCGGTGGCCGCGTTGGCCTTGCGGAGGTGCACGACGCGCGCGACGCCGTGGCGGGCCTTGAGCAGCTCCCCGATGCCGGTGACGAGGCGGTCGAAGTTGTGCTTGGTATTGTCGAGGAAGCCCACCGTGAGCCCGCGGAGATCGGCGGGCATCGGCGGGATCGCCGTCGTCGCCGTCCGGGGCTCGCCCACCGGGCTCAGCACCGTGATGAGGGGCATGTCGGGCAGTCTCCTGCTCTCAGCGGGTGAACGGGGTGGAGCGGGCCAGCAGCCGCTGCACCGCCCCGGCCATCTCTTCCAGAACACTTCGCTTGATGCGGATGCGAACGCTCTCGACCGGCTCCGGGCTGCCCGCGCGGTGGATCACGAGCGCGCCGGTGAATTCGGTGGCGGTCTCGTCGGTCATGGCGAGGCCGCGGAGCGTCAGCATCTCCCACTCCGCCTCCGCGGGCGCGCCGTGCCGCTCCGATCCCGACTCCATGCCGTCGTATAGTACCGCACATGCTCGTCCTGGCGCTGGATGTCGGCACCAGCTCCGCCCGCGCGCGCGCCTTCGACGCGAGCGGCCGCGCCCAGCCGGGCGCAGAGGGCCATGTGGCGTACGAGCCGCGCACCACGCGCGACGGCGGCGTGGAGCTGGACGCCGACCGACTGCTGGAGGCGGTGGCCCGCGCCATCGACGACTGTCTGGCCGGCGGCGGCCCGGGCGCCGGCCGTATCGAGGCGGTGGGCGCGTCCGTATTCTGGCACAGCCTGCTCGCCCTGGACGAGACGGGCCGGCCGCTCACGCCGGTCATCACGTGGGCGGACACGCGCAGCGCTAAGGCCGCGGCCGATCTGCGCGCCGCGCACGACGAGCGGGCGATCCACGCTCGCACCGGGGCGCCGCTGCACTCCACGTTCTTCCCGGCGAAGCTCCGGTGGCTGCGCTCCGCGCGTCCCGAGCTCTTCGACCGGGCCGTCACGTGGTGCGGCTTCGGCGAGTATCTTCAGGCTCGGCTCACTGGCTCGATGAGCGTGAGCCTCTCCATGGCCTCGGGGACGGGCCTGGTCGACCAGGTTCGTGGCGGGTGGGACGCGGCGCTGGTCGAGGCCTCCGGCATCCTCGCGAGCGCGCTCCCGCCCATCGACGACACCCCGCGACTCGGCCTGGCCACGCCCTGGGCCTCCCGCTGGCCCGCGCTCGCGCGCGTGCCCTGGCATCCGGCGCGCGGTGACGGAGCCTGCTCCAACGTGGGCTCGGACTGCGCGGACCCGGGACGCGTCGCGCTCAACGTCGGCACCTCGGCCGCGCTCCGCGTGGTGCTGCCCGAGCGCATCGGAGCACACGCCGCCACGCCCTGGGGCCTCTGGCGCTATCGCGTGGACGCCGGGCGCGCGCTGGTGGGCGGCGCGACCTCGGAAGGAGGCAACGTGCTCGCGTGGTGCCGCAAGACGCTCGCGCTGCCCCGGGAGGAGGCGGTGCTCGAGGAGGCGCTCGCCGCGCGGCCTCCCGACGACCATGACCTCACCGTCCTGCCTTTCTTCGCGGGCGAGCGCAGCCCGGGCTGGCGGCCGGAGGCGCGCGCCGCCATCACGGGGATGTCGCTCGACACCCGCGCGCTCGAGATCACGCGGGCGCTGCTCGAAGGCGTAGCGCTGCGACTGGCCGAGGTCTATGACCGGCTGCGCCCGCTCGCCGCCGCCGATCACGCCGTGGTGGGCTCCGGCGGCGCCCTGGGACGATCGTCGGCCTGGGCCCAGATCATCACCGACGCCCTCGGCGTCCCGGTGGCCCTCGGGAACGACGCGGAGGCCTCGGCCCGTGGCGCAGCCCTGCTCGTCATCGAGGCCCTCGGCCTGCCGGCTCCCCCTCCGCTCGAGCCCACCCGGCTCCTGCAGCCCGATCCCGAGCGTCATGCCCGGTATCGGGCTGCCCGGGAGCGTCAGTCACGCCTATACGACAACGTTGTCGGCTTTCACGACTCCTGAGAGAATGGATCTCGCGGAACCATGCGAATCGCAATCGGCTGCGACGACTCCGGCTTCCCGATCAAGGAGCCCCTGGTAGCCGCCCTCGAGGCCGAGGGACACGACGTCCTCGACCTCGGTACCTTCTCGACGGAGCCCGTGGACTATCCCGACTACGCCCGGGCGGTCGGTCAGGCGGTTCTGCGGGGCTTCGTGGACAGTAGCGTCCTGCTCTGCGGCAGCGGCGCCGGTGGGGTGATCGCGGCCAACAAGATGCGAGGCATCCGCGCCGCCCTGTGCCACGACGCCGCCTCCGCGCGCAAGAGCCGCGAGGAGGCCGACGCCAACGTACTCTGTCTCGCGGCGCCGGGGCTCGAAGTCAAGACCGCGATCGAGATCGCGCAGATCTTCATCGGTACCCAGTTCGAGCCGGGTGAGCAGCAGGCCCGGCAAGTGGTCAAGATCGGCCAGCTCGAGGCCGGGCTGCTCGGCGCCGACAAGGCACCGCTCAAGCCCGGCCCGGGCGACGCCAAGGCGGCCGCGAAGCCCGCAGCGGGGAAGACCCAGGCGGCCAAGCCGGCCGCGCGCAAGCGCGAGGCCGCCAGCGCCCAGCCGGCCGCGCCGCAGCCGGTGGCCGCGCCCGCGGTCACGAGCCCGCCCCTGGTCCTCCCGGACCCGCTCAAGCTGCCGGCGGTGGAGGAGACGCTGCGCTTCCTGGAGGCGCGCGAGTTCCTCGACCGGCTGTGGGTGAAGGACGCCACGCTCTGGGAGGGCGACGCGGCCAGTGTGCGCAACCGCCTCGGCTGGCTCACCTCCCCCACGATCATGCGCGGACACTCGGAGGACATCCGGAGCTTCGCCGACGAGGTGCGCCGGCTGCAGTACTCGCACGTGGTGCTGCTCGGCATGGGCGGCTCCTCCTCCACCGGAGAGGTGTTCAACGAGACCTTCGGCTCGAAGATGGGCTTCCCGGATATGCTCGTGCTCGACTCCACCGATCCGGGCGCGGTCAAGCACGTGCTGGAATCGATCAATCTGAGCCGGGCCCTCTTCGTGGTCGCGAGCAAGTCCGGCACCAGCGCCGAGACCCTGGCTGCGTACGCCTTCTTCCGGGGCCAGGTCGAAGCGGCGGCGTCCCCCCGGCCCGGCATGCAGTTCGTGGCCATCACCGATCCGGGGCGGCCGCTCGACAAGCTCGCCACCGAGACCGGCTTCCGCCGCACGTTCCTCAACCCCGCGTCCATCGGCGGGCGCTATTCCGCGCTGTCGTTCTTCGGCCTGGTGCCGGCCGCGATGATCGGGGTGGACATCAAGCTCCTGCTCGAGCGCGCGAACGGCATGGTGGAGACCTGCGGCAACGAGGTGGGGGTGCGAGGCAATCCGGCCGTGCAGCTGGGCGCGGTGCTGGCCGGGCTCGCGCGGGCGGGCCGCGACAAGGTCACGCTGGTGCTCTCCGAGAAGATCCGCTCCCTTGGCGGGTGGATTGAACAGCTCCTTGCCGAATCGCTCGGCAAGGACGGGACCGGCCTCGTGCCGGTGGTCGACGAGCCACTGGGCGCCCCGAACGTCTACGGCGACGACCGGGTCTTCGTGGCCCTCGTGCTCGAGGGCGACGGCAGCCACGACGCGGCGCTCGCCAAGCTGTCGGACGCCGGCCATCCGGTGCTCCGGCTCGTGCTGCGCGACCCCATGGACCTGGGCGCCGAGTTCTTCCGCTGGGAGCTGGCCGCTGCCACCGCGGGCGCGGTGCTCGGCGTCAACCCCTTCGACGAGCCCGACGTGGCCCGGACGAAGGAGAACGCGGCCACACTGCTCACGGAGTGGCGGCGCTCCCGGCGCCTGCCCGAGTGGCCGTCCGACGTCGAGGAAGACGGCATCGTCCTGATGACCAAGTCGAACAAGAAGCCGGGATCGGTCAGCCGCGGGCTCGCCGCCCATCTCGCGATGGGCGCGCCGGGCGACTACCTGGCCATCCAGGCCTATCTCACGCCGACCGCGGAGGCGGGGCGGGTGCTCCAGGAGATCCGGGTGGCGCTGCGCGACCGTCTCCGCATCGCGACCACGGTGGGCTGGGGCCCGCGCTACCTCCACTCGACCGGTCAGCTCCACAAGGGCGGGCCCACCAGCGGCCTCTTCATCCAGATCACCGGCGACGATCGGGAAGACGTGGCCATCCCCGGCGCGGGACACGGATTTACCACGTTGAAAGCTGCCCAGGCCCTGGGCGATCTCCAGAGTCTGCGCGACGGCGCGCGCCGGGTCGTCCGGCTCCATCTGACCGGCAAGCAGTCCCAGGCTCTGCCGCAGCTCCTGCAGATGGTCCAGGGACTGACCAAGAGGCTGTGACCGGCATGACCGCCACCTCGAACGACGAATCCTGCACCCTCGTCATCTTTGGCGCTTCGGGAGACCTCACGAAGCGCAAGCTGCTTCCCGCGCTCTGGTCCATGTTCCAGGGTCGCGTACTGCCCGAGCCCTTCGCGGTGGTCGGGGTGGCGCGATCGGAGATGACGAACGAGCAGTTCCGCACCCGCATGCGCGAGGCCATCTCCGACTTCGCCCGGGTGCAGCCGCCCTCGGCCCGCGTCTGGGACCGCTTCGCGCAGGCGCTCTTCTACTACGCGGGGGATCCCGCCGATCCGGCCATGTATCCCGGGCTGACCGCGTACTTGAAGCGGGTCGAGCAGGAGCGCGGGACCGGAGCCAACCGCCTCTTCTACGTCGCGACGCCGCCCTCGGTGTACCCGCACCTGGTCACCCGCCTCGGCGAGGCGGGCCTCAACCGGGCGGCCGAGAACAGCAACGGCTGGGTGCGGATCATCATCGAGAAGCCGTTCGGCCGCGACCTCCACTCCGCGGGCGCGCTCAACCAGGTGGTGGCCGGCGCCTTCAGCGAGGACCAGGTCTACCGGATCGATCACTACCTGGGCAAGGAGACCGTCCAGAACGTCCTCGTCTTCCGGTGGGCGAACGGCATCTTCGAGCCGCTCTGGAATCGCAACCACGTCGACCACGTGCAGATCACGGTGGGCGAGTCCATCGGGGTCGAGGGCCGCGGCGCCTACTACGAGGAATCGGGCGCGCTGCGCGACATGATCCAGAACCACATCCTGCAGCTCCTCTGCCTGGTGGCCATGGAGCCGCCGGTCACCTTCGACGCCGATCCGGTGCGCGACGAGAAGACCAAGGTGATGCGC
>Ga0187893_10003903_pt1 | contig 29283 bp, 26 predicted proteins | sample MA1701074metaG_FD_139574 | JGI IMG/M metagenome (GOLD analysis project Ga0187893, IMG submission 139574) | White microbial mat communities from a basaltic lava cave in the Kipuka Kanohina Cave System on the Island of Hawaii, USA - MA170107-4 metaG ...
CCTGGAACGCCTGCAGGGCCATTTCGGCGACCGCGCCGGGCGCTTCCTGTCGGTCGCAGCGCGCGCCCGGTTTCCGCTGTCGCTCAGGTACGCCGCCAGTCCCGTCTTTGCGAACGGCGTGCTGCTGGGCAATGCGGCCCAGGCGCTGCATCCGATCGCCGGACAGGGTTTCAACATCGGTTTGCGCGATGCGTGGGAATTCGCAGACCTGTTGCTCAATCGCGACGATCGAGATCCGGGAAGCGCAGCCGGCCTTGCCCGATACCGGTCGGCCCGCAGGATGGACAGGCTGGAAGGAATCGCTCTTACCGACTCGCTGGTCAGAATTTTTTCCAACAATTTCGCGCCCTTGCGTGCTGCGCGCGGGGCGGGACTGGCGTTGCTCGACATTTTGCCGCCGGTCAAGCGCGCATTCATGCAACGGATGATCTTCGGCGCAAGTTTGTAACAACGGGTAGCAATTACGTGTGCTCAATGCCACATCCTTTACGCTAAAATGGCGCTCCTCTTTTTTTTGCCCGCGCAAATGCACATCGGACCTCATGCTCTCAGAAACAATCTCATCGTTGCACCGATGGCGGGCGTGACAGATCGGCCGTTCCGCCAGTTGTGCAAGGCGATGGGTGCCGGGATGGCCGTATCCGAGATGATTTCCGCGAATTCGCAATTGTGGAACACGGCGAATTCACAGCGGCGTTCCGATCACCAGGGTGAGGTCGAACCGATTTCCGTACAGATCGCCGGCGCCGACCCGCAAATGATGGCGGACGCGGCACGGCACAACGTGCAGAGAGGGGCGCAGATCATCGACATCAACATGGGTTGCCCGGCCAAGAAGGTATGCAATGTCGCCGCCGGGTCGGCATTGCTGCGCGACGAAACTCTGGTCGGAAGAATTCTTGATTCCGTGGTCGCAGCGGTCCGAGTGCCGGTAACGCTCAAGATCCGCACTGGGTGGGACGCGCACAGCAGGAATGCCGTGCGAGTGGCAATGATCGCGGAATCCGCCGGCATCCAGGCGATCTCAGTCCACGGCCGCACCCGTGCCTGCGGGTTCTCAGGCAACGCCGAATACGACACGATCGCCTCCGTGAAATCCCAGGTCCGTATCCCGGTGATCGCCAACGGCGATATCCGTTCACCGGAGAAGGCTCGCGAAGTTCTTTCCCGTACCGGCGCCGACGCGGTCATGATCGGCAGGGCGGCGCAGGGCCGCCCGTGGATATTCCGCGAAATCGGCCATTTCCTCGCCAGCGGCGAACATCTGCCCGCGCCTGAAGTCGCGGAGGTTCAAGGCGTGTTGGGACAGCACTTGCGTGCGCTCTACACGCTGTACGGAGAGCACGCCGGCGTGCGAATTGCACGTAAGCACATTTCCTGGTACACGGCCGAGCTTGCCGGCGCGGCCGCATTCCGCCAGACCATGAATCGGCTGGAAAACTCGCGGGAACAGCTGATCGCAGTCGAGGACTTTTTTAACGACCTCGCCGGGTTGGGGGTGCGCCTGACCTATAACGAGGAACTCGCGGCATGATGAATGACAACGAAATTGCCCGCTGCGTGCGCAAGGCAATGGACGGCTATTTCAGGGACCTGGACGGGGAGAAACCCTGCGCCATATACAATATGGTGATCAGTTCTGTGGAAAAGCCGTTGCTCGAGCTGGTGTTGCACCGTGTTGCCGGCAACCAGACCCAGGCTGCGCAATTGCTTGGACTGAATCGCAATACGCTGCGCAAGAAAATGAAAGGGTACGGCATCAAGTAGCACGCCGTTGCCCTCCCGCATCAACCCGCCCGCGTGTCGATCGCGCGGGCGGTTTTATTTTTTTGGTCCCCCAATGAATCGTAGACAAGCCCTGATAAGCCTTTCTGACAAGAACGGGGCGGCCGACTTCGGCCGCGCACTACAGCGTTTCGGATTCGAAATCTTGTCCACAGGCGGTACGGCCAAACTGCTCCGCGGGGCCGGAATCAAGGTTACCGAGATTGGCGATTACACCGGTTTCCCGGAGATGCTCGACGGCCGGGTTAAGACTCTGCATCCCAAGGTGCACGCCGGCATTCTTTCACGCCGCGATCTGCCGGCGCACACCGAGGCACTGGAAAGCATGAGCATCCCGACCATCGACCTGGTGGCGGTGAATCTGTACCCCTTCGTGGAAGCCGTCTCCAGGGCAGATTGCTCGCTTGACGAGGCCGTCGAAAATATCGACATCGGCGGCCCGACGATGGTGCGTGCGGCGGCCAAGAACTGGCAGTACGTCACAGTGATCACCGATCCGGCGGATTACCCGGCGCTGATCGCGGAAATGCAGTCCGCTAATGGCGCGATCAGCGTAGAAACGCGTTTCCGTCTGGCACGAAAGGCTTTTTCCCATACCGCAGCCTACGACGGTGCGATTAGTAACTACCTTACGTCCACCGACATTCACGGCAATCGCGGCGGATTCCCGGATCAGTTCAATTCGAGTTACATCAAAGTCCAGGACCTGCGCTACGGTGAGAATCCGCACCAGCAAGCCGCGTTCTACCGCGACCTGATTCCGGTACCCGGTGCGCTGAGCAACTATGTGCAAAAACAAGGCAAGGAACTTTCTTACAACAATATCGCCGATGCCGATGCAGCCTGGGAATGCGTGAAGACTTTCGAGCAGGCGGCGTGTGTAATTGTCAAGCACGCCAATCCCTGTGGTGTGGCGGTGGCCGCAAACGCCGCCGAAGCATATCGCCGGGCATTCAAAACCGATCCGACTTCGGCTTTCGGAGGCATCATTGCCTTCAATCGCGAACTGGACGAGGAAACCGCTGCCGCGGTGTCGCAACAGTTTGCGGAAGTGCTGATTGCGCCACGGGTGCTGGCGGGCGCCGCGGGAGTGCTGGCGCAGAAGAGTAATCTGCGGGTTCTGGAAGTCGCGACTGATTCCGGAGGCAACGCCTACGATACCAAGCGCGTCGGCGGCGGCATGTTGGTGCAGACCCCCGATTCGACGAACCTCCGGGCGGGCGACCTGCGCATTGTGACGAGAAAGCAAGCGAGCCCACAGCAGCTAGTAGACCTGTTGTTCGCGTGGCGCGTCGCCAAGTTCGTCAAGTCGAACGCCATCGTGTTCTGCGCCGACGGCATGACTCTGGGCGTGGGCGCCGGACAGATGAGCAGGGTGGACAGCGCGCGCATCGCCTCGATCAAGGCGCAGACTGCAGGCCTGTCGCTAAAGGGTTCGGTAGTGGCTTCGGATGCCTTTTTCCCGTTCCGCGACGGCGTGGACGTCGTTGCCGGGGCAGGCGCTTCCGCGATCGTCCAGCCCGGCGGAAGCGTGCGCGATGAGGAAGTCATTGCCGCCGCGGATGAACACGGTCTGGCCATGGCCTTCACGGGCGTACGCCATTTCCGCCACTAGCATGATCTGGTCCGCTTCAGCGCCGAGGGTGCCAACAGTCACAATCCGTCGACAGCGAACCGTGGTGGCGCGGTGAGTGTGGATCGGAGAGATGACGTGTCACGGTAGAGAGCATTGCCCTGCGATTCTGGTGTAACCCCGGATCTTCCCATGGCGTAGGCGGCGACTTGGCGGCTGGATTTCTTCTCGGGCTCAAAGTATGAACCTAATGGTAGTCGGTAGCGGTGGTCGCGAGCACGCGCTCGCGTGGCGCCTCGCGCAATCGCCACGTATCGGGCGTATCTACGTTGCGCCCGGCAATGCCGGCACAGCACGCGAGGACGGGCTGTTCAACGTACCGATCACCTCTATCCCGGAACTTGTGGATTTTGCCCGCAAGGAGTCGATTGCGCTCACCGTTGTCGGCCCCGAGGCGCCGCTCTCGCAAGGCATCGTAGATTCATTTCGCGCGGCTGGATTGCGGATATTCGGCCCGACGCAGCGGGCCGCGCTACTCGAGTCGTCGAAGGACTTTGCCAAGTCCTTCATGGTCGCGAACGGCATTCCGACAGCGGCGTACGCTACATTCACCGACGCCGGCGCTGCTCGCGATTACATCAGGCGGCAAGGCGCGCCAATTGTCGTCAAGGCCGACGGACTTGCGGGCGGCAAGGGCGTAGTCGTGGCGATGACGCTCGATGAGGCCCTCGCCGCGATCGATATGATGTTCGTCGAACCGAGGGTGGGTGTCGCGGGCTCGCGCGTGGTTGTCGAGGAATTTCTCGAAGGAGAGGAAGCGAGCTTCATCGTGCTGGTGGACGGCAAGCACGTCCTTCCGCTGGCATCGAGCCAGGACCACAAGCGCTTGCTCGACGGAGACCATGGCCCGAATACCGGTGGAATGGGTGCATATTCCCCGGCTCCCGTGCTTACCCCGACGATCCACGCGCGGGTCATGCGTGAAGTCATTCAACCGGTGGTTGACGGGATGGTGAGGCAGGGCACGCCTTACACCGGATTTCTTTACGCCGGCCTGATGATCCGGCCGAATGGCGACACCAAGGTGCTCGAGTTCAACTGCCGCTCGGGCGATCCGGAGACCCAGCCGATCATGTTGCGGCTGAAAAGCGACCTGTTCACGCTAATCGATCATGCGGTCAACGGCAATCTGAAAAACATCGAGGTCGAGTGGGACCGGCGCGTCGCGCTCGGCGTGGTGATGGCCGCCGCAGGATATCCGCAGAATCCGCGCAAGGGCGACGAGATTACGGGGCTGACGCGTGCCGGCAACGATTTCCACATTTTTCACGCCGGAACAGCGCTCTTGGAGGGCAAGGTCGTCGTCGACGGTGGCCGGGTGCTATGCGTGACCGCGCTTGGCGACACGGTCCGTGTGGCACAGCGGCGCACCTACGAGATCGCGGAGACCATCCAGTTCGCTGGCCGGCAGATGCGGCGCGACATCGGCTTCCGTGCCATTGGCGCCAAGAAAAGCACTCTGTAGACGCGCATGGACATCGAGACGATCAGCGAGTATCTGACCGGCCTGCAGGCCTGGATCGTAGGCCGCCTGGAGGAGACTGACGGCAATACCTTCCGCCGCGATACGTGGAAACGTCCCGCCGGCGGCGGGGGCGTAAGTTGTCTCATCGAAGAAGGCAATCTGTTCGAACGTGGCGGAGTCAACTTTTCCCACGTCACCGGTTCGTCGCTCCCACCTTCTGCCACCGTGTCGCGCTCCGATCTTTCGGGACGCTCGTTCCAGGCAATGGGCGTTTCGCTCGTGTTGCATCCGCGCAACCCCTATGTCCCCACTGTCCACATGAACGTGCGTTTCATCGTAGCCGAAAGAGGCGACGCGGATCCGGTTTGGTGGTTCGGTGGCGGGATGGACCTGACGCCCTACTACGGATTCGAGGAGGACGCGGTCCACTTCCACCAGACTTGCCAAGCTGCGCTCGCTCCCTTCGGAACCGACGCGCATCCAAAGTTCAAGAAATGGTGTGACACGTATTTTTTCCTCAAGCATCGCCAGGAGCCGCGCGGAATCGGCGGCATTTTCTTTGACGACCTGTCCGAGCCGGATTTCGATACCTGCTTTGCGCTCACTCGCAGTGTGGGCGATCATTTCGTTGACGCCTATTTCCCGATCGCCGAACGCCGAAAGGATCTGCCTTACGGCGAGCGGGAACGCGATTTCCAGGCCTATCGACGCGGGCGATACGTCGAGTTCAACCTCGTGTACGACCGCGGGACGCTTTTCGGACTGCAATCCGGCGGCCGTACCGAATCGATCCTGATGTCGCTGCCGCCGATGGTGAAATGGCGCTACGACTGGAAGCCCGAGCCCGGAACCGCCGAGGCCGTGTTGTACGAGAAGTTCCTCATAGCCCGCGACTGGGTCCAGGATCCAGGATTCTAGGCCCGGAGTACGCACTTGTCGTACAGGTCTTTGAATCTTCCCTGCGGATCGTACTTGCGCTTCAATCGTCGGTAGGCCGCCTCGCCGTATATCCCCCAGAACTGCTCGCGGGAATAGTAGCTTTCCGAATAAAGCGACTTGATTCCGCGCAGCGCACTGACTTTGCGTTCGACGAGCCGGTTGAAGTATCCATCAGGGTGCGCGGCCCGGGATTTCACCACGTCCCAAAAGCCGAAGTTGACATGGGTCGTATCCGCGGCCAGCGGATACAGGTCGAACCGCGCATGCGGATCGCCTGCCCGGATCGGACAGATCCAGACAGGCAGAATGCCGATCTCGCGCTGGAAGAAATCGAGAAATTCCGCAGCGTGTTCGATCGGAATGTCGACGTCCTGTATCACCGACTCGCGATACAATCCGGATAGTCTGTCGAGGCGGCGGGTAAGTTTCCAGCGGCTGTTCCAGCGCATGATCCTGGTATAGGTACGCGAGTTCAGACGCGACTTGCCGAAAAGCCTGCGGATAAGCGGCTTCTGAGCGCCGAAATTTCTCGAGCACCAAAACCAGTCTGTGTCCCATCGCCAGAGAAAATCTCGTGCCGTGAGGTAATCGGTGGTCTTTTCACGTATCGAGCGATAGTAAATGTGCTCGAACGTATAGTCGCTTGTAAACGGCGCTTCGTCTGTAAAACTTCCCGTTGTCACATACAACTCGTCGGTGCCGAATACCACACCGTCGACAAAATCGCTTTGCGACGCACAGGCTCTTTCCAGGGCGGCAAAGTATTCTTTCGGATCGCGATAACGTGAATGATCGATACGCACGAATCTTTTGACCGGCTGCAACCTGGCCCGCACTCTGAGTGCATAACCCAGCGTGCCGTAAGAATTGGGAAAACCGAAGAAAAGGTCACTGTGCTTGTTCGAGGGCGTACACAAATAGATCCTTCCGTCGCCGGCCAGAACCTCCATCTCGATCACGGTGTCGTGCACCAGGCCGTGGCGAAAGGACGTAGCCTCAATGCCGACGCCGGCGACAGCTCCGCCAAGCGTGATCGTCTTCAGTTGCGGCACCACCGATGGCATCGAGCCCTGTCGCAGCGTTTCCTCCACCAAGTCCTCGTAGCTGATCATGCCTTCGGCATCCACCCAGCCTTCCTGCGTATTGACCTCCAGCACGTGGCCGAATTCGCGCACGTCAAGACGTTGCACCGTACCCGGCGTGCGGTCGCGGAAAAGATTGGAGGTATTTTTTCCGAGCGCGAGGTGGCCCGCTCCAGCCTGGAGCTGTGAGACAAGTCGCGCCTTTCTCGCTGTGTAGTCCTGCATGCGCTGCCCGGGAGAAGGATCGATCGATGCCGCGCGGGCCCGAGTACGCTCAGCGGGGCTCGTAGAGAAAGGAACGGCTCATCGGATAATTGTCTTTCGAGACATTACCTTTGCTGAATACGATCTGGAACAAGTGCGTGCGGGAGCGGGGCGAGCGGAACATTTCTGCACAGGCATACAGGTACGTGCGCCAGACCCGACGAAAATGCTCGTTGAATTTCGCGGGATCGAGCGCGCGGATCTTCTCCCAGTTGCGGTCGAATCGCCCGGCCCAGACATCCAGAGTCAATGCATAGTGGCGGCGCAGATTCTCGATGTCGACCACCTCGAGACCGCATTGCTCCATCGCCACGATGGTTTCGGCGAGGCCCGGGATCCAGCCTCCCGGAAACACGTGCTTGCGGATGTAAAACTCGGTATCGCGCGTGCCGACATGACCGATGAAATGCAACATGCCCAACCCACCGGGTTTGAGGAAATCCGCGTGGGCTTTGATGACGGCGCGCAACTGGTCGCGCCCGGCATGCTCGAGCACTCCGATCGATACCACCTTGTCGTATTGCCGGTCGACCTCGCGAAAATCCGCCTCGCGCACTTCGATCTTTCCCTCGAGCCCGCGGCGACGGACCTCGTCTCGTACCGCCTGCACCTGCTCGGGGGTAGTGTTGACACCGGTGGGAACCGCCCCGTAGTGCTCCAGGGCATGAAACATGAAGCCGCCGAATCCACAACCGATGTCCACCACCGTCTCGTTGCGCGAAAGTCGGATCTTGCGACAAACGTGATCGATCTTGTTTCGCTGCGCCTCCTCGACCGTCGCGGTGCCTTCTTTCCAGTACGCGCAGGTGTACATCATCAACGGCAAATCGAGCCAGTTTCGGTAAAACTCGACGCCGAGACCGTAATGAAAACGTGCGTTTTTCCGGGCCCGGTCGATCGAGCGATTGGAGAAGCGCCACTCGTGCCAGTGATTGCGAATGAATATCAGCGGGCTCGGGTGATGAGCGAATCCGCCATCGAGGCCGACCCGGAACGCCGCACCGAGATCTCCCTCGATATCGATGTCGCCGTCGAAATACGACTCGATGAACCCAATGTGGCCGAACAGCGCGGTGCGAAGCTCGGCGGAACGCGTACGAATAAATATCGTGAATGCCGGTGCGCCGGCGCCGTTTCGGTAGCGGGAGCCGTCGGAAAACTCGACGTGGAAGCACGCACCGGTACTCTCACCCAGTGACGCCAATCTGCGCTGTACCAGTCCGGTCACCAATCTCGCTCACCTCGCCATGGTCCGGATGCTGCGCCCACGTCGGGACACCAACACCCGGTTGCGCCGCCTATTCTCCCAGATATGCCTGCCGGACCTGTGGATTGTCGAGCAATGCACGCGCGTTGTCTGACACCGTGATAAGGCCGCTTTCCATCACGTATCCCCGGTCGCTGATCTCCAACGCAAGTTTCGCGTTTTGTTCGACCAGCAGCACGGTTACACCCTCCTGCGAAATCGTGCGTACCGTAGAGAATATCTTCTCGACCATGATCGGCGCCAGGCCCATGCTCGGCTCATCGAGCAACAGCAGTCTCGGGCCGCTCATCAACGCGCGCCCGATCGCGAGCATCTGCTGTTCGCCACCGGACAGCGTCCCCGCAGTCTGTTTCCGGCGTTCCGAAAGCCGCGGGAACAGCAGGAATATGCGGTCGAGGTCTGCACGAACCGCTGCGCGATCATTGCGCGTGTACGCGCCCATCTCCAGATTCTCGTGCACTGTCAGACGGCCGAATACCCCGCGGCCCTCCGGTACCAGAGCCAGTCCGCGCTCGACAAGCTGGTAGGACAGCAGCTCGCTGACATCCTCGCCGCGATAGTGGACCTTGCCGGCATGGTGCAGCATGCCGCAGATCGCCTTTAGCGTCGTCGACTTGCCCGCGCCGTTGGCGCCGATCAATGCCACCATTTCGCCTTCGCCCACGTTCAGATCAATGCCCCTCACCGCATTGATGCCGCCATAGGCTACCTTCAATCCGGCAACTTCCAGTAGGGTTTTCAAGGCAACACGCCTCCAAGATAGGCGCGAATCACTTCAGGATCGTTCTTCACCGCCACCGGTTCGCCCTCGGCAATTTTCTTGCCGTAATCGAGGACCGCCACCCTGTCGCATAATCCCATCACCAGCTTGACGTCGTGCTCGATCAGCAGGATGGTTACGCCATCGCCGCGGATCTTGATGAGCAGACGGCGCAGGCCGGCGGTTTCGGTGGCGTTCATGCCCGCGGCCGGTTCATCCAACGCAAGAAGTTTCGGCTCGGTGGCAAGCGCTCTCGCGATTTCCAGACGCCGCTGGTCTCCGTAGGACAGGTTTTTCGACAGTGCGTCCGCGTGGCGCGCAATGCCGACATAGTCGAGCAACTCGCTGGCGCGACGGTGGATCGACGACTCTTCCGCCATCGTGCGCCTGCCGCGCAGAATCGCACCGATCGCCCCGGCATGGGTGCGCGCGTGACGCCCCACCATGACGTTTTCCAGTGCGGTCATGTTGCCAAACAGGCGAATGTTCTGGAACGTGCGCGCGATGCCGTGCGCGACTACGTGATGCGGCTTGAGACCGATCAGGTCGATGCCGTCGAATTCGAAACGGCCGGCATCGGGCTCGTACAGCCCTGTAAGCACATTGAATAAAGTGGTTTTTCCCGCTCCGTTAGGGCCTATCAGGCCGTAAATCTCGCCGTGATGGATGGCAAGCGACACGTCGGACAAAGCGGTTAGGCCGCCAAAACGCTTTTCTATATGGTGCGCGTCGAGCAACACCGCCGTCGCATTCGGCATTCTTGTTCAGTCCTGTTCAGCGAATTCTCTCTTGCGCGTCTTTGACGGCCAAATGCCGGCTGGCCTGTACAGCATCATGAGTACAAGCGCCAGGCCGAACAACAGCATCCGGATGACTTCCGGTTCGATCAGCATTCGGCCGAACACTGCTCGTTGTACCGGTTCCACGGTATAGCGCAACACTTCCGGAACAAAGGAAAGAAGCAATGCGCCGATGATTACGCCGCCGATATTTCCCATCCCACCCAGGACCACCATGGAAAGCACCATGATGGATTCGACGAGCACGAAGCTTTCCGGACTGATGAATCCCTGCATCGCCGAAAACATGCCGCCGGCAATGCCGCCGAAACTCGCACCCATCGCGAAGGCAAGCAGCTTGACGTTGCGGGTGTTGATGCCCATCGCCTGTGCGGCGACTTCGTCCTCGCGGATTGCGACCCAGGCACGGCCGATTCGTGAGTTCTCCAAACGGAGATTGATCACGACAACCGCGAGCAGCAAGAACATGAGCAAGTAGTAATACTTGATCGGGCCGCTGAATGTCAGCCCCAGAAGGTTTTCGCTTCTGGCAAAACTTAAACTGCCAATCGTGACCGGGTCAATCAGTGTGACGCCCTGCGGCCCGTTGGTAAGGTTGACGGGCTGCGACAGGTTGTTGAGAAAAATGCGCACGATCTCGCCGAAACCCAGGGTCACGATCGCGAGATAGTCACCGCGAAGCTTCAACGTCGGCGCACCCAGCAAGATCCCGAACAGGCACGCCATCGCCGCACCGATCGGCAAAATCACCCAGAACGGCAGGTGCAGTCCGAAATGCGGCGAAGCAAGCAGCGCGTAAGCATAGGCCCCGACCGCGTAAAACGCGATATAACCGAGATCGAGCAATCCGGCGAAACCGACGACGATGTTAAGACCCAGCGAAAGAAAGATGAACAGGATCGCGAGATTGGTGATGCGCACCCATGCCGTTCCGACCGACGCCAGGACGAACGGCAGTACTATCAGCGCAGCCGCCATGAGCACGATCCCGACGGAAAGCGCGGCTGGATGGCGCCGCATTTTGGCCAGCGCGTCAGTCATCGGCTTCCCCGACTCACGCCCGGTCTCCGACGCGTTCGCCGAGCAGTCCGGACGGCCTGAACACCAGCACCGCGATCAGGACAAGAAAAGCGAACACGTCCTGATAGTTGCTGCCGAACAGAACGAAATGCTGGTTCTCTTCACATCTCCCGGCAAGCGCGTCCGCTAACCACGAGTAACGGCACAGGTCGGTCAGTTCGCCGATATATCCCGCGCCCAGCGACTCCACGACCCCGAGCAGGATGCCACCCAGCATTGCACCCGCAAGATTGCCTATTCCGCCGAGGACTGCGGCCGCGAAAGCCTTCATCCCCAGTAAAGCCCCCATCGTGTAGTGGGCAACGCCGTAATAGGTCCCGACCATCACGCCGGCAACGGCGCCGAGCCCTGCTCCGACGATGAACGTGAACGCAATCACCTTGTTCACGTTGATTCCCATCAGCCCGGCGATCTGGCGGTTTTCCGAGGTGGCCCGCATCGCGATCCCCAGCCGGGTGCGGTACACCAGCGCGGTAAGTCCGCCCATCATTGCGATCGATGAGAGAATGATCGCGATCTGCACAGCGCTGATGTGCGCACCGCCAACCTCGAACACCGGGTTGGCTACGACCTGCGGAAAAGAAATCGGGGCGCGGCTCCAGATCATCAGAGCGATGTTCTGCAGGATGATTGAAATTCCGATAGCAGTGATGAGCGGCGCCAGCCGCGGCGCACCCCGCAGCGGCCGGTACGCCACACGCTCCATCGCGTAACCCACGCCCATGCACACCGGGATCGCGCACGCGGCACCGGCCAGAACGATCAGCACCGGTGTAAGGCCCGTGTCGGCGCCGGCCAGCGCGGAAATTACTGTGAGGGCAATCATCGCGCCGATCATCACCACTTCCCCGTGCGCGAAGTTGATGAGCTGGATGATGCCGTAGACCATGGTGTAGCCCAGGGCTACGATCGCGTAGACGCTTCCCAGAGTCAGGCCGTTGATGATCTGCTGCAGAAAAATTTCCACGGCGCGTCCGGGCCGGTGATTCGCGGGTCAGGTCAATGCAGGCGCGCCGGCGCAAGCGGCGCCCGCAAGGGCCGTTTGCGCCGGATCATGGTGTCGCAGTGCTGTATCGCGCTCCCGCTTCGGCTTGCTTTCGTGTTCAGGTCGCGCCCTTGACGAAATCCTCGAACATGATTGACTTGCCGCCCTTGATGATCGCGATGGGCGTGATGGTGCCGCCCTTCATGATGAATATTGTCATCTCGGCATCCTTGCGATCGCCACGCTGATCGAACTCGATCCTGCCGCTGGCGCCCCGGAAATCGAGTTTGGCGAGTTCGGGCAGATAGACCGCCGGATCGACCGAGTTCGCCTTTTGCATCGCGGTGATAATCAGATTTGCCGCGTCGTAGGTAAACGGCGCATAAATCAGCGGGTCAGTATTGAACTTCGCTTTGAAGGCATTGAGAAATTCCTTGCTCGCCGCCTGTACCGGTATTCCCGCCTGGGAGCAGATCATTCCTTCGGAAGCGTCACCCGCAAGTTCCTTCATCTTGTCCGTGCATGCGCCGTCGCCGAAGGCGAACACGGCCTTGAGGCCCAATTCGCGTCCCTGTCTGAGCATAGGACCCGCGCCCAAATCCATGCCCCCGTAAAACACGGCGTCCGGATTTTTTCCCTTCAGCTTCGTCAGGATCGCCTTCCAGTCGGTGGTCTTGTCGGTGCCTTTTTCGCGCGGCAATACGACTACGCCGGCAGCCTTGAGGGTCTTTTCCACTTCGTTTGCCAGACCCTCGCCGTAGGACGTCGCGTCGTCGATGACTGCGACGGTCTTAGGCTTGTATTGAGCGCTGAGATAACTGGCGATCGCCGGGCCCTGCTGGTCGTCACGGCCAACGGTGCGGAAAACGTTGTTGAATCCCTGTTCGGTAAGCTTCGGATTGGTGGCGGAACCCGAGATCATCGGAACGCCCGCCTGGTTATACACAGAGGAAGCGGGAATGGTGACGCCCGAGTTCAAGTGCCCGACTACACCGGCGACTTTCGCATCTACGAACTTCTGCGCGATGATCGGACCTTTGTCCGGTTTACCCTCGTCATCCTCGCTGAGCATCTCGAATACGATCTTCTCTCCACCGATGGTCATGCCCTTTGCGTTGGCTTCGTCGATCGCGAGCCTGGCGCCGTTTTCGTTATCCTTGCCCAGGTGAGCGATCCCCCCCGTGAGCGGCGCCGCATGACCGATTTTTACGACCCGCTCGAGCGACGAGCCGCTCTTGGCCTTTTCCTCCTGCTTGCCGCACGAAACCAAAGCCGTCGCGAACGCGACCGCGGCAAGGAATGCAACGATTCGCTTCAAGATCGCCGGAATTTCGCTGTTCATGATCTCTGTCCCCTCCAATTAAGCGCGCCAGAAATCCTTCCGCGATTATCGGCCACGCCTCGAATCATTGTCAATTTTCGCCCGTAATTCATCGGGTTGTCGCTCGCCGCAAAAAAGCAAAAAGCCGGCGCTTGCCGGCTTTTTCCCTGGTTCTGAAAAACTACAGATCTAGAGAGAAAGAATCCAATCCACCAGGATTTTGGCTTCGTCTTCCTTGACCGGGTTGGGCGGCATCGGGATGGTACCCCACACGCCTCCGCCGCCGTTGATGACTTTCTTGATGAGCATGCCCTCGGCATCCTTGTTGCCCTTGTATTTCTTAGCGATCTCGACATAAGCCGGGCCTACCAGTTTCTTGTCCGTCGCGTGGCAGGCCAAGCAATTCTTCGACCCGGCCAGTTCTTTGGCCTTGGCAGCGTCCGGCGCCGCATTTGCCCACCCCGCCAGCGCTACACTGGCTGTCGCTGCGATTACTAGGAGAAATTTCTTCATTTGCTCGTGCCTTTCGTTACAGGTTGAATTCGAACGCCCGGCATTTTATCGGTTTCTGGCCCGACTTGGAAACCGTCAACCGGATCGGATCATCGGGCGGCTGCACACGCTCGCGAGCAGCACGTCGAGATCCTGGAAAGGTGCAAGACAAGTAACGCCTCGACACAAATGGGCGTTGACAGCGTCCCCCGCAGGCTTGTCCAGCACGCCGGGCGGCGCCGCAACTGCCGTATCGAGCGCCAGAGTCAGTGTATCGGGCAAGTAGAGCCGCGACAGCGCCCGTTGCCACTCGTGCAAGAGCTGGCGCGGGCCGCGCAGCACCACCGTCTGCGTTGGCTCCAATACCTCGGCGAGCGCGGTGCACAGTGTTGCGAATCCGGCCGGGTGCTGCACCATCGACGAGTAAAACAGCCTTACCGTGGCTTCGGCCGCCTGCAGATAGCGTGGCTCGCCAAGCAAATGACCGAGCCGGACGAGCGCAAGCGCCGCTATGCCGTTTCCCGAGGGCGTTGCGTTATCGTGGCCGGGTTTGGGCCGCAGGATCAGTTGCTCGTGATCATGACTGGTGAAAAAAAATCCGCCTGCGCGACGATCCTCGAAATGCTCGAGCAGCGTCCCGGCAATCGCGGTGGCGAACTCGAGGTCTGGATTGCGGAATTCCGCCTGCAGCATCTCCAGTATCGCAGCCAGCAGGAAGGCATGGTCGTCCACATAGGCATTGAGGTGGGCGCGCTCGCCTTTGCAGGTCGCCAATAACCGCGCCCCCTTCCACATCCTGGTGTGCAGGAAATCCAGCGCGCGCCTCGCGGAGTCCAGCCAGTCTGCGCGCCCGAATGCTCTCGCCGCATGCGCCAAGCCCTCTATCATCAGCGCATTCCAGCTGGTCAGGATCTTGTCGTCCCGGCCGGGGCGCACGCGTGTCTCGCGCGCGGCGAGCAGTTTCGTCCGCGCGCTTTGAAGCAAGTGCTCGCATTCGGCCGGTTCGCGTCCGAGTTGTTCCGCAACTGTCTGGAGCGACCGCGCGACATGAAGATTCCACGCGTGGTTTTCGAAGTTCGGCGCCTGTTCCATGCCGTAATACGGGATCGCCACGGCCGCTTCTTCCTCGCTAATCAGCGCGCTAACTTCATCGCGCGACCATACGTAGTACTTGCCTTCCTCGTGCTCCGAATCAGCGTCGAGCGAAGAATAGTAGCCCCCTTCGGGGGATTGCATCTCACGCATCACCCATGACGCGGTTTCCTCGCAGACACGCGCGAACAGCGGATCGCCGCTGATCAGCCAGGCATCCGTGTACAGCTTCAGTAACGGCCCGTTGTCGTAAAGCATCTTCTCGAAGTGGGGAATCAGCCAGTACTGATCCACGCTGTAGCGGCAGAAACCGCCGCCGAGTTGATCGTATATTCCGCCCATCGCCATTTTCCCGAGCGTGAACAGCACCAGGTCGCGCAGCCGGTTGTCGCCGATCGAGCCGGCCGCCCGAAGGCAGAAAGACAATTCGTACGGATGGGGAAATTTCGGGGCCGCGCCCAAACCCCCGTGCGTTTCGTCGAAGCTGGCGCGCAAGTTCGCTGCCGTGGCGTTTATCGGCGCCGCACTGAGAGCGATCTCGCCGGGCGGTGCCGGTAACGTTCGGTTCATGAACTCGAGCAGAGATTCGTTCTGCTGGTCGATCTCTGCGCGTTTTCCGCGGTAGACCTGTGCCACGTGCTCGAGCAACGGGCCGAATCCCGGCAAGCCGTAGCGCGGGGATTTCGGGAAGTAGGTGCCGCCGAAGAACGGTTTCTGCTCGGGCGTGAGAAACATCGTCAGTGGCCAGCCGCCGGCCCGCTGAGTGAGCATTTGATGCGCCGTCTGATAGATTTGGTCGAGATCGGGTCGCTCCTCGCGATCGACCTTGATGTTCACGTACAACCGGTTCATGGTAGCCGCGATCTGCGGGTCTTCAAAGGACTCGTGCGCCATCACATGACACCAGTGGCAGGCGGAATAGCCCACCGAAAGCAGGATCGGCTTGTCCAGCTCACGCGCGAGACCCAGCGCCCTCTCGCCCCAGGGATGCCACTCGACCGGGTTTTCGGCGTGTTGTTGCAGGTAGGGGCTGGTTTCCGCGGCAAGACGATTTGGCATGGTTAGAGTCCCAGTTCCGCCCAGATCTGTTCGATGCGTTGCTTGACCTGTTCATCCATGGCGATCGGCTTGCCCCACGCGCGTGCAGTTTCACCCGGCCACTTGTTGGTGGCATCCAGCCCAAGCTTGGATCCCAGGCCCGCCAGCGGACTCGCGAAGTCGAGATAGTCGATCGGCGTATTCTCGGTAATCAGCGAATCTCGCGCCGGATCCACGCGCGTAGAGACCGCCCAAATTACCTCCTTCCAATTGCGCACATCGATGTCGTCGTCCACGACGATGATGAACTTGGTGTACATGAATTGGCGCAGGTAGGACCAGATGCCGAACATCACGCGCTTGGCGTGCCCGGCATACTGTTTGCGCATGCTCACCACTGCAATCCGGTACGAGCATCCTTCCGGCGGCAGATAGAAGTCCACGATCTCCGGAAACTGCTTCGCGAGCAGCGGCACGAATACTTCGTTCAGCGCTACACCGAGGATCGCCGGTTCGTCCGGCGGCTTGCCGGTATACGTGCTGTGATAGATCGGATCGCGGCGCATGGTCATGCGGTCGATAGTCAACACGGGAAATTCTTCCCGCTCGTTGTAATAGCCGGTGTGATCGCCGAACGGGCCCTCGAGCGCCGTGTCTCCGGGATGGATGCAGCCTTCCAATACGATCTCTGCAGATGCCGGCACCTGCAACCCGGACCCGATGCACTTGGTCAGTTCCGTTTTCGACCCGCGTAACAGCCCGGCAAACTGGTACTCGGATAGGCTGTCCGGTACCGGCGTCACCGCGCCGAGGATGGTGGCCGGATCGGCGCCGAGCGCGACCGCGACCGGGAACGGCTGCCCGGGGTTGAGCAAACCATGGTCGCGATAATCCAGGGCGCCACCGCGATGCGCCAGCCAGCGCATGATCACCCGGTTGCGCGCAATCACTTGCTGGCGGTAGATACCGAGGTTCTGTCTCGCCTTGTGCGGTCCGCGGGTCACCGTCAACCCCCAGGTAATCAGCGGTCCCGCATCGCCCGGCCAGCAGGTCTGCACCGGCAGCCTCGAGAGGTCAACGTCGGCGCCTTCCCAGATAATTTGCTGGCAAGGCGCGCCGGAAACCACTTTCGGCGCCATGTTCAGGACCTGCTTCAATACCGGCAACTTGTCCCAGGCGTCTTTGAGTCCCTGCGGCGGATCCGGCTCCTTGAGGTAGGCCAACAGTTTGCCGATCTCCCTCAGCGCGCCGACGGATTCCTCACCCATTCCCATTGCGACGCGCCTAGGTGTGCCGAACAGATTGCCCAGCACCGGGATATCAAAACCCTTCGGCCTCTCGAACAGGATCGCGGGACCCTGCGCCTTGAGTACGCGGTCGCAGATCTCGGTCATTTCCAGGTTGGGCGAAACCTCGGCGGCGACACGCCTGAGTTCTCCCTGTTTTTCCAGTTGAACGATGAAGTCGCGAAGATCGTGATAGTGCATGTTCAAGGGGTGGGTCAGATCGTCGGATTGAGCCCGCCGTCCATCGCAATGACGGCGCCGGTCGCGTGGGCCGCGAGGTCAGAAGCGAGCAACAACGCGACCCGCGCGAGGTCGGCGACGATATTCTTTACTCGAGGCAATCTGGCTGCAGAGGTGTCCAGGTTTACGCGGTCGCGCGAAACGATCGCGAATTTCGCACCCCGATCGAAAGATGCCCCTGCGCAGGCAAGACCGATGCTCTTGCTGCCGCCGCTGATGAGCGCCGAGCGTCCTTTCAGTTCAAGATCCATGGCAAACCCGACGTGAATGACCTTGTGCCACTATAGGCAGGCGGCCGGTGCACAACAACCCTCAGATTGGCGTCGGGAGCCGGAAACTCGCGACCAGGCCGGCAAAGACCGTGGCACCGATCCAGTTGTTGTGCCGAAACGCGCGGAAACACGACTCCGGATCACGATGCCTGATCATCCGGTATTGCATCACCGCAAAGCCTGCCGCCATCAGCAACCCGGCGAAAAAGTAGATTCCCAGCGCATGGCGCCAGCCGATCCAAGCAAGAATCAACAGAAATACCGCGTGGCAGATCATGACTGCAGCGACGTCGTGACGGCCGAAAGTAATGGCGGAAGTCCTGATGCCGATCCTGCGATCATCGTCTCGATCCACCATCGCGTACTCGGTGTCGTACGCAATCGCCCAGAAAACGTTGGCGAGCAGCAGCAGCCACGCAACCGAGGGAACGCTGCCGGTCTGCGCTGCGAACGCCATCGGGATGCCGAATCCGAAGGCGACGCCGAGGTAGGCCTGCGGCAGGATGAAGACGCGTTTGGTGAACGGATAGGTCGCCGCGATCACCACCGCGGGGACCGACAAGAGGACAGTGAGCATGTTGAGTTGCAGCACCAGTGCGAAGGCCGCGAACGCCAGTACCGCTGCCACGATCAATGCGTCGCTGGGCTTGATCAGCCCTGCGGCGAGCGGCCGGTCACGAGTGCGCGCAACATGGCGGTCAAAGTCGCGGTCGGCGTAATCGTTGATCGCGCAGCCGGCCGAACGCATCAAGACCGTTCCAAGAATGAAGATCCAGACGATCACCCAGTCCGGAAACCCGCGAGAAGACAGCCATAGCGCCCAAAGCGTGGGCCACAATAACAGCAGAATACCGATCGGCTTGTCGAGCCGGATCAGCTTCTCGTAGGCATTGACACGTTCGAGCAAAGTCACCGCGCAATCCGCATCAATTCGAGACCCTTATCTTGGCTAATGCGGTCAGGACGCCCTGCATGATTGCCACCGGCGCGGGCAGACAGCCCGGCACCGCGACGTCCACCGCGATCACGTTGACGACGCCCGCACAACTAGCTGGCGAGAGCCGGCACAAATCACAACAGCATTACCCTCACGGCCGCGAAAAGCGGGGAGTCAAAAATCATTTCGCTGGGCAACGATTCAAGGTACCGTCGATGATAACATCCGGCTTCCTGCTCTCCCAAACCGGCCGGCGCTTCTCAGACTTTCAGAAGATCCTGCCTGCCGCCCAGCCAGCGCTCGATATGACGCCTGGCGCTTCCGGCGTGATCTCGCAGCAACTGCGGCGCGACATCGCGCGCCGCTTCGAGGAGATCGAGATCCTTCTCCAGGTCGGCGAATCGCAGCATCGGCACGCCACTCTGGCGCGCACCAAGAAACTCTCCCGGACCGCGCAAACGCAGGTCGTGGCGCGCGATTTCGAAACCGTCAGAATTTTCGTAGATGATGCGCAGCCGCTCGCGCGCATTGTCCGAGAGCGGGTTCTGGTACAACAGAATGCAGACGCTGGACTCGTCTCCGCGGCCCACCCGGCCGCGCAACTGGTGTAGCTGAGACAAACCCATGCGCTCGGCGTGTTCGATCACCATCAGCGATGCATTGGATACATCCACTCCGACCTCGATGACAGTTGTCGCGACCAGCAACTGGATCTGGTTGGACTGGAAGCTGGTCATCACGGTCGTTTTCTGCTGGTTCGACAGCCGCCCGTGCACCAGCCCGACTTTCAATTCCGGGAACGCCTGGCGCAGGCCATCATAGGTCTCGACCGCAGTCTGCAACTGCAGCGCCTCGCTTTCTTCAATCAGGGGACAGACCCAATAGGCCTGCCTGCCCGACAGGCAGACGTCTCGCACCCTGCGCAACACTTCGTCACGGCGTGTATCGGACAACAGCTTGGTCACCACCGGCGTCCGGCCCGGTGGCATTTCGTCGATCACCGAGACATCGAGATCGGCATAGAAACTCATCGCCAGCGTGCGCGGGATCGGCGTGGCACTCATCATCAGCTGGTGCGGCTGCAGCGCCTTATCCGCACGGCTGCCTTTCATGCGCAACGCGAGGCGCTGGTGCACGCCGAAACGATGCTGCTCGTCGACGATAGCCAGTCCCAGTTTTCTGAACACGACTTCCTCCTGGAACAGCGCATGGGTTCCAACCGCAAGCTGCGCCTTTCCTGACTCGACCGCCGCGAGAACGTTGATGCGGTCTTTTTTTTTCAGGCTGCCCGCCAGCCACGCCGTCTCGATTCCCAGCGGCTCCAGCCAGATGGAGAATTTCCGATAATGCTGCTCGGCAAGAATCTCGGTGGGCGCCATCACCGCGGCCTGGTAGCCGCTTTCGATTGCCTGCAACGCCCCGAGAGCCGCCACGACGGTCTTGCCGCTGCCGACATCACCCTGCAACAGGCGCTGCATCGGGTGCGGACGCGCAAGATCGCTGCGGATATCCTTGAGAGTGCGCGCCTGTGCGCGGGTGAGCTGAAACGGCAACCTCGCCAGCAGACGCTTCGACAATTCCGAGTGCTGCATCAGGGGATGCGCGTGCACGCGGTTGCGGCGATCGCGATGCAAACGCATCGACAGTTGTTGCGCCAGCAATTCGTCGAATTTCATCCTGCGCCACGCTGGATGGGTATGCTCGACCAGCGACTGCGCGTCAACGTCGGGAGTCGGACTGTGAAGAACCTGAACGGCCTGCGCGAACAAAGGGAGATTGAGCTTTTTCCGCAACGGCTCCGGTAGCGTGTCCTCGAGGTTGGCGCGCTCGAGTGCGCGGCCGGCAAGTTTGCGCAAGGTATCCTGACCCAGTCCGGCGGTGGTTGGGTAGACCGGGGTCAACGCCTGCGGCAATGGCACGTCCCCCCGTAGTACCCGGAAGCGGGGATGCACCATCTCCCCACCGAAGATGCCCTGACGGATTTCGCCCATCACGCGCACCCTCGCACCGGCCGAGAGCGCCTTTTTCTGGCTCGGATAGAAATTGAAGAACCGCATCGTCAACGTGGCGCTGCCGTCATCGACCTCGGAAACAAGTTGCCTGCCGGGACGGAATCTGACTTCGGTCCTCACCACCGTGCCCTCGACCTGCACAGTGTCGCCCGAAACCGCGTCTCGAATCGAGACGATGCGAGTCTCGTCCTCGTAGCGTAAGGGCAGATGCAGCACCAGATCGGTGAGCTGGAAGACCCCCAGGCGCGCCATTTTGTCGCGCACCGCGGGGGTGGCGAAGTTCAATGAAGGATGAGGATTTTGGCGTAAGGCGGAAGAACTTTCCTTGGCATTTGATGCAACCCGTGCAGATGCGCGTTTCTTGCTAGCGTTGAGGATAGGCTGCTTTTCCCGTTGTGGAAGTGCGCGTTTCACGCTGGCCGCCTTGGGCGGCGCCTGCACCGGTCGGATACCTGCTCCCGATTTCCCGCCTCACACATTACCCCTTGCTCCTCTACCGTTCACGCCTTCACAAGTATCGCGTCGATCTCCACCAGCGCGCCGCGAGGCAACTGTGAAACGCCCACAGCGGAGCGTGCCGGGAACGGCTGGCTGAAGTACTGCACCATGATCTCGTTCAGATGCGCAAAATTGGCGAGGTCGGTGAGAAACACGGTGAGTTTCACCACGTCGTCAAGACTCGCGCCCGATGCCGCAGCCACCGCACGCAGATTGGCGAATACGCGATGGATCTGCGCGTCAATTCCTTCGACCATTTGCATCGTCGTCGGATCGAGGCCGATCTGCCCGGACAGGTAAATCGTGCCGCCCGCCTGCACGGCTTGGGAATAGGTTCCGATCGCCTGAGGGGCGTCTTTGGTACTGAGTGCCTGTTTGGTCACGGCCCGCTCCGGGGTATAGAATGTTGCGCCGAAACATCAGGGCCGGCAGCCGATCGCAGTAAGCCCTGACTGTGGAGTGGCGATCATAACCGATGGGACTACCGCGTTGCGGCCCTCGGATCATACGACTGAATGGGATTCAACGCCCGGCAATACGGCTTTGCCGAAACTACCTCAAGCAGGTTGAAGAAAAATCATCCAAATTCGATCGCCGCTGCGGATGCGTATCTCGAAGCCGGCGATCGCGGCGACTGCGCGCAGCGAGTACGCCGGCGCCCCGCAATGACGGCCAATCCTCGACCTTCATGACTTCCACTTCCGTCAGGAACGCAAGACCGGGTGTGGCCGCGCTCGTCGTCGCGGCTATCGGAGTGGTATTCGGGGACATCGGCACCAGCCCCCTGTACACCATGAAGGAAGTGTTCGGCGGCAAGTACGGGATCCCGCTGACGCACGACACCGTACTCGGCGCGCTTTCGCTGGTGTTCTGGGCGCTGATCATCATAGTCACCATAAAGTATGTGGTTCTCATGATGCGTGCAGACAATCACGGCGAAGGCGGCATCATGGCACTGCTGGCATTGCTTTTGCGCACCACCGGGACGCACGCGCGAACGCGCTGGATCCTGATGTCGCTGGGCTTGTTCGGCGCTGCCCTTTTTTATGGCGACGGAATGATCACGCCGGCGATTTCGGTGCTCTCTGCGGTGGAAGGACTCAACGTTGCAACCCCGGCACTCAGCCCCTATGTCGTTCCTATAACCATTGTGGTCTTGTTGATCCTGTTCCTGCTGCAACGAGGCGGTACTGCCAGTGTGGGGGCGTTGTTCGGTCCGGTCATGATCGCGTGGTTCCTTATTCTTGCCATTCTCGGCATCGTAAACATCGCTGACCAGCCGAGCGTGCTTGCGGCCATATACCCGGGTTATGCAGTGCAGTTTTTCCTGCAAAACAAGTTCCACGGTTTTCTCGCTCTCGGCGGCATCGTGCTGGCGATTACCGGCGTTGAAGCCTTGTATACCGACATGGGCCACTTCGGCAGAAAGCCGATGCAAGTCGCGTGGCTTTACTTTGTCCTGCCCGCGTTGCTGATGAATTATTTCGGCCAGGGCGCGTTGTTGCTTCACGATCCCTCGGCGATCCAACACCCGTTTTACCGCATGACGCCGTCTTGGGCGCTGTATCCGATGGTGGGTTTTGCCACGCTTGCGACGGTCATCGCATCACAGGCAGTGATTTCCGGCACCTACTCGCTTACTCGGCAAGCGATACAGCTCGGCTATTGCCCGCGTCTGGACGTCACCCACACGTCCGAAAGCGAAATTGGACAGGTATACATGCCGTGGATCAATTGGGTGCTTTGTGCGTGCGTCATCGGGCTGGTGCTGGGTTTCGGTTCCTCCAGCGATCTCGCCGGCGCCTACGGTGTTGCCGTCACCGGCACCATGGCGATCGACACGGTGCTCGCGTTCGTACTGGTGCGCCGACTGTGGCGCTGGCCGCTGTGGACGGCATTACCGATGTTGTTGCTGTATCTTCTCATCGACCTTTCTTTCCTGAGCGCCAATGCGATCAAGCTGGTGCACGGCGGCTGGTTCCCGGTAGCGGTGGGCGTCATCCTGTTCACGCTGCTGGCTACCTGGAAACGCGGTCGCGAACTGCTGATGGAACGGCTGGCGCCGGGTGCGATCCCGATCGAACCGTTCATCCAGAGCGTCACGGCGCATCCGCCCACCCGGGTTCCCGGCACCTCGGTGTTCCTTACCGCGGCGGCGGAGGGCGTGCCGCATGCGCTGTTGCACAACCTCAACCACAACAAGGTGCTTCACGAGCGTGTCGTGTTGCTCACCGTGCACACGCGCGATATCCCTCACGTTCCCGACGAGGATCGCATCGAGATCGTGCCCCTTGGCGGTGATTTCTACCGGGTGATCGCACACTATGGTTTCAAGGATGAGTCGGACGTGCCGCGCGCACTCGAACTTGCTGCGGCGAAGGGACTGAAATTCGAAATGATGGAAACCTCGTTCTTCCTCAGCCGACAGACGCTGATTCCGAAGGTCGGCCCTGGAATGGCGCTGTGGCGCGAAAAACTTTTCGCCCTCATGTCGCGCAATGCAGCGAGCGCCACGACATTTTTCCGGATTCCCGCCAACCGTGTGGTTGAATTGGGTACCCGCATCGAACTTTGATGTCCTAATCACACCAATTGCTGGCTGAAATCCCCGCGAGAAGTGAAACGGCGCCGTGCGGTGTTACGAATCCTCACCGTGCGCGTGTGTCGAAGCGCAAGGGCTCGCGCCCTGCCTGATGACGATTTCGCGGGTTATTCCACGAACTAGTGGAACCGGAAGCTAGCCGCTGGCGGCAAGTCTCGCATGCATCCCAAGACGGTCGTCCACAATCTCGAGGCGCTGTTGTCGCAGGGTAAGGACTCGGCACTGCTGCGCTTCAGCCTGGGAGCCGAGTATCTTAAACTGCGGGAAACCTGGGTCGCGGTGTACCAGTTTCGGCGCGCGCTCGAGATGGACCCGAATTATTCCGTGGCATGGAAGCTGTTGGGGATGGCGCTGGCCGATGCCGGTGTCCTGCGCGACGCACTAGACGCTTATCGCCGCGGAATCGAAGTTGCGGAGCGCCGTGGCGACAAACAAGTGGCCAAGGAGATGGCCGTTTTCGCTCGGCGCCTGGAGAAACAACTGCAAACCTGAGTATGTCAATGTGATCAACCCGTCCAGTTGGCCGATCTCCGGCGTGGATTTCACCAGCCGTCCCCGCAAACAAAAACCGATCACCATCGCGACTGGATTAATGCGCCGTCACGCATTCCGGTTCGACGGCTTCGAGGAGTGCCGCGACTGGAGAAGCTTCGAATCGTGGTTAAATCGCGACGGCCCTTGGGTCGCCGGTTTCGACTTTCCGTTCGGCCTACCGCGCGAGGCGATCCGAGATCTGTGCTGGCCGGCAACCTGGCATGAACTCGTCCGGCATTGCCGTTCGCTGGGTCGCGAGAGTTTTCGTGCGGCGCTCGACCGCTACCGTGAAGGCCGCCCGGCAGGCAAGCGCTATGTTCACCGCGCCGCGGACCATCCGGCCGGCTCGCACAGTCCGCTCAAGCTGGTGAATCCTCCGGTCGGGTTGATGTTCCTCGAAGGTGCACCGCGATTGCTGGAGGCTGGCGTCACGATACCGGGTGTGTGCAAGGGCGATTCGCAACGGATTGCGTTCGAGGCCTATCCGGGATTTGCTGCGCGGCAAATGGTGAAGGGGTCTTACAAGAACGACGCTGCGGCGAAGCAGACCCCGCAGCGAACGCGCGTGCGAAAGGCGATCGTCGCCGCGCTGGTCACGGCCGACAATCCATTCGGCTTTGCCTTGAGCGCATCCCTGCGGACGTTGAAATCGCTGGTGCGCGACGCCACCGGCGACCAGCTCGATGCTGTGCTTTGCGCCCTGCAGGCGGCGTGGGCGTGGCAGCGGCGCGATCACAATTATGGACTGCCCGTACATGTCGATCCGCTGGAAGGATGGATTGTGATGGTGCCAGAGAGGTGAGGGTGCGGTGCTCGCTGGTCGAACTCAGACGCCTGTTTTCGTAGGGGAATGGCCCACGGATTAGGAGGTCGCGAGTGCCGCGATACCCCCCATTGATACCCCCTGGGACACGCCTGTCGACGCCGATCGGCTGTGACGTGCGCCAGACTTTCCCGTTCGGTCTTAGAACGGCTCATTTGATGCACCGCTTATCGGTTCATCCCTTTGACGAGCTACGAGCAGGAAGGAATTATACCTTTCAGTCGACTTATTCCTGCAGAGCATCCGTGAGGTTCGCGAAGTTCCACAAATGCGTCATACGGTCAGTCTGCCAGTCGAAATTATTTCCAGCCAGGAATTCGCTATCGTCCTCCACCAAGATGTCCGGACACTTGCGAAGTGCGGCTAGAAAGCGACGAAAGGCTTGCAAACAAGCTTCTCTGCCCGCGGAATTGTTGTCGTAGAAGTGGGCATCCGCAATCCCAAAGACCGTCATTCGATAAGGGAGTCCTTTCGGCAATTCTCGCTCTATGTCAGTAATAGCGACACGTATCTCAACCATTTCAAGTGCTACGTCGCTGAGGATGCCCTCGATCGCCTTCTGCTGAGACCGCAGACGCTCAACAAGTGATGCAGGCCATGCTGGCCTGGTATAACGAAGTGCAAGCCATTCCGATAGACGCGCGACTGCGCGTGGGGATAAGACACGCTTTGGATCCGGCGCAGCTCCGTCAAGTGCGTCTCTAGGAAGCCAGTACCGATCAGTTCCGTGAGCTTCTAAAACGGGGCCATCAGGCCACGGGCGAAAGCTCAAAAACCTAGTGCTCTTCAGTCCTGATTTAGTGCTATCAATTTTATCTTGTGTTTTTGCCAACAAAACCTCGACATATGGCTCCTGAGACAGCTTGGTCGCTACGACATCACAGGTCTGCGAAACCACGATGAGCCATTCTTGAGCCTGTAGCTCGTGTGGGACATGACCTCCGCGCTGTAGCGGCGGGAGATTCTTGCAATGATCAGGTGATAAGACGCTGCCGGTTCTCCATCCACTGGCATGCAATCGCCCGCCGATGGTATTGGGGTCCGACAACACTACTCATCTTTCTGAAGCTGCCCAATAAGGGGACGCGTCTTGATACCCGCTTGCCGGAGTTTTTCATCTCTTCGGGGAGATCGTTTCGATAACATCGCGGCCACTTTGCCGAATAGAGAATGGATCGCTCCATGATCGAGTTGATGCGCGGACAACAGCGAAAGCAATGTCTCTCCACTGCTAAAAGGCTCTAGTAGCAATTGACCGGCAGGAGAATTTGATTGCTCGTTCCACTCTTCTGCGAGCTTTGCAAGATCCGATAGCCGAGACCAATTGGCAGGCGACAAATGCAGTGATTCGTCATTAGCTAACCATTTGTACAGAGCGGCGCGCGATACTCTACAGACACCGGCCAACTCGGTGCTGGATAGTCCGAAAGCCGCCTGAACGGTCGTCAAGCGTTCAACGCGCAGATCAACATTTCCATGCCGATCTGGCTCCGATGCCAATTCTGCAGACGGACCTGCAAACCATAGCAATGGAAACGACGTGCCAACATCGTCAATTGACAAAAAAGACGCAGCGGTGGCACTGCCTAGAATTGTCGCGAGCGCCTCCAGCGCAGTGCTATCAACATTGACTGACGGCATTGAGCGGTAAAATAACGCGACTTTTTTCCAGTCTGATGTTGACCAAGTGCAGGCACCAACGTCATAACCCGTTGACTGTCGCATGGTATTAATTACCTTTGCCCGACTATTCTCGAGCACGACATCTTTAATCACATCCAAATCTCTTTTGCCTTCTTCGAAATTGCGCCGTTAAAAAACAACGAAACGTCGTTATGCATTAATGTAAATGCATCCGCCAGTTCCTCAGCCACAAGTTTCCTGCCAATTGGGAGGAGGCGATCAGTATCGATGCAACCTATTAGTTCCTGACTCTGTGCCCGTCGTTGCGCCTCGACCATTATGTCCCCAAGCGCGACTTCAATCGGACCAAAATTTGGCGGAAAATGAATGCCACTCGCCAATCGAGGAACTACTCGGATATTCACCCCCCCAATGTTGAATGGGTAGTGCGCAATGAAGTAGGCTTGGTCCATCTGGGGCGCTCCAACTGGTTGTAGCCCTCGCAAGGATTCCACCAGATAGTCGGATACCGATTCGTTCTTCTTGGGCAATATGTAATCGATATATCTCAAACCCAATTGTTCCACAAGAAGATCTGGAAACGTCTTCTCCGCGGTTTTTAGCATCAACGCTACCGTCTCGCGAAATGTTTCGAAATTCTTGTATTCAGTAGCGTGAAGCGCCATTGCACGAGCAGAGAGATCAATCCCAATCCGCTGGCTTTCAGTGAAAAAGCGCCAAGCCTTGTCTTGAACCGCGCCAGGCTGATTGTTGGTGAATTCAAACCGCAAAATGTTTGCTTCCTGGGTCCGAGGGAATTGCTTCCGTATGTCCGCCTGAAACTCGGGAACGTGACGATCTATCGTGAGATAGGGAGAAAATCGAACTTCAGCGACAACATAAGCCAAAGGTGGATTGCGCCAGCTACCCATGCGAGTAGTAGCTGTTGCTTTTTTGGAGGAACGGGTCATTGGATAGGGCCCTGGCCCTTGGTCGAGCGGTTGACACTTTAGTTGACAATTTGCGTTTTTGCAAGTTCATCAGAAAATGGGCCTTTCATGGGGCGGAATTCTGTGAAAGTCCCGACTCGTGGTCTCCAGGCGCCCGAGCGGAGCGCTGTAATCAAATAGTTTCACCGCAATAAGGTGTTTGACGTCGCCCTCTCGTTGAATCGGCCCATCGACTGCGAGCAGCTTCGATCCCAGGAACGCGCGCAATGCAAATCCCCCAAGAAGAAGTAGGGTTCCAAAGATCTCCCGCTGCCCACACCCGCGTAAGCTATGCCCATCAGACGGCGGCACTTTTACAAGGTTGCGTCGGTGCATCGTAAACTCAATGGGATCTCGAAAAATCACACTGGATCCTGAACACTGCAATGCGTTCGCCGCTATCGGAGCCAATATGCCAGCTGTCGACATTTTCCCGATTGAACTCACAGAAAGAGAAGCACATCGACTAGCAGATCTCTACGGCGTGCTTGCGGACCTTCGGATGGTGCTTAAAATCTGCGATCTCATACTGCAGAAGATTGGACCGAAGGACAATCTTGTTGAAGTGGAGGCCCTTCAGGCCGCAGCTCTTGTTCGGTATTGTCGAACCACAGGTGGGGTGCGGACATCCTTCTCTATCTCCATGGATTGGATAGAGCGCCTGCCGTCAGAGCTTCAACAGCTCCACAATGAGTTTCACGCTCTGCGCGACAAGCATATCGCTCACTCAGTGAATGACTGGGAGTTGAATGTGCCCGTCGCACAGTACCGCTTGAACCGGGAAACAAATAAGGGTGAGGTGATCATGGTCTCGGTCCAGGGGCATCGCATAGTCTCAATGCACGAGGAAGCGATTGTCCACCTTCAACGATTGGCAGGCGCCTTAGCGGATATGTTGGAGGGCGAATTCCAGGTGGAGCGTGACAAAGTCTTGGAGATCGCGAAGAGGATACCTCAGGATGAGATCGAAAGAAGAATGGGGACACCTCCTAGGGTCCCCGGTCGAGGCGCTTTAACTGAACCGCGTCCTCGCTAGGATTAGGAATCTTTAGCCGACGATTTCTTTACTTTGGTCAAGGAGCAGACGGAAGAAGACCGGGGGCGGTATGCTTTCGCGGAGGATGAAGCGCGGGCCAAGCCAGTGGGGTTGTGGAGCGATCCGCATCCGGTGCCGCTGTGGGAGTGGAGCAAGGCGGCGCGAAATTCTAATTAGAGAAGATTTCAGTGTTGAGGAACATGATCGCGGAGGGAGATTGAGAACCATGTGCTTCCGAACTCTAGCTTTCGTTGTCTTCGCGTTGCTTTCGATGCCGATTTCGGCCGGCACGATGGACGATGTTTTCGCTGCATACGACAAGGGCGATTTCGCAACTGCTGAGCGGCTCGTGCGGCCCCTCGCATATAAGGGAGATGCAATTGCGCAGTCCATGCTCGCGATTTTGTACGCCAACGGCCAAGGCGTGC
>Ga0187893_10003904_pt1 | contig 29272 bp, 29 predicted proteins | sample MA1701074metaG_FD_139574 | JGI IMG/M metagenome (GOLD analysis project Ga0187893, IMG submission 139574) | White microbial mat communities from a basaltic lava cave in the Kipuka Kanohina Cave System on the Island of Hawaii, USA - MA170107-4 metaG ...
CGGCCCTCCGGGCACGCGATCGGCAACTCGGCCTCAGTGTCGCGCAGGAGGAGCGACAGATCGCGTAGTCGTCACCTGAGCCGCCGCTTGAATTTCAACAGCGAGAGGGACATCCCCTGGTGCAGAGTTTAAGATTGTTGCAACTGCCCACCTAAAGCAAATTGATCGGGTTATCACGGACGTAACTGGCTCCGCGGTCACTCTTAAATCAAAGAGCCCAAAAGCCATTACCGCGGGTTTTGCCGCAGTGAATTACTCAGAGAGGTGGACCGGAATCGAAGGCACTCGAAGTTTCCCAGTACAGCGAAAACCTCAAAAGGCGCTGCAGGAGTCAGAGGAGACTTCGCGGCGGCTCCTTGAGATAGCCCGTCCGGCCTTCGACGAATTCATGCTCCTTAGGTTCAGGGCAACGAACGAACCGCCGTACCCGTTCGAGTGGTTGAGCCTGAACAATACAGCGGCGGACTATGCCGCTGCACTGGTGCGCATCGCTCATGAATACGACGACCGCTTCTAGATGGTGTTGGCTGCCGACCGATCGTGCGAATCGAACCGATCGCCGTCCAAGCGCCCGAAGCGAACGATGCCCACGCCGAGATAAGCCACGCGTCGTTGGCGCGAGCGCGGCGAGCGTTGCCCACGCGGCCGACGGCCGCGCCTAAGACGCCAGCGCCCGTTTCCGCCGGTACATTTCCCGGTCGGCCTGATCGATCAGCGGATCGAAGTCCCTCGTCTCCGGTGGCACGGCGACGACGCCGATGCTGAGGTCGACGCCGTCGGGCAGTTTCCTGACAATCGCCGATTCCAGGAAAGCGCGGCGAATCTGACTCGCCTTGTTGCGCGCCTCCGTCTCGCTCGTCGACAGCAGGATCAGGAACTCGTCGCCGCCCCAGCGAAACACGTAGTCGGCCTGCCGCGTCATCTCTTTCAGGATCTGACCGGTCGTAATCAGCACTTCATCGCCGGTGTGATGCCCGCGCTGGTCGTTGATCGCCTTGAAGTGATCGATGTCGAGATAGAGCAGCGACAGCGGCAGGTCGTAACGGCGATGCTGCTCGAGCTCGTGCTCGGCGATCTCGGAGAGGAAGCGACGGTTGTAGCATTTCGTCAGCGGGTCGGTGACCGCCATCGCCTTCATCTCGTCGCGGCTCCTGGCCAGCTCGGCGGCGGCGGAGCGCAGCTCCATGATCACGTCTTCGAAGACGAGCAAGTGCGTGCCGAGCATCAGGAGCGCCGCCGAGAGGAAGTTGAAGTAGGCCACGCGCGTCGAGGCGGCGCCGATGCCGCCGGTGAGCGCGGCCACGGTCAGCACCATGACGTTGACGGCCAGGACGCTCGAGGCGCCGAGGCCCGCCAGCATCGGCCCGGCCAGGCGCTTGGCGCGCGCGAGATTGAGATACTCGACCGCGGCGCGCAAGTGCCAGTAACTCATCACCAGGAACGCCGGCAGGATCACGGCGCCCGGGCGCAGGAACGCGGCCGCACCGATCGTCCACGCGGTGGTGAGGCCGAAGGCCCAGAACATGCCGCGCCTGATCTTCGCGGGCCCGCGGAACCACGCCGCGCCCAGGCGAATGCCGGCGCCGAACACCATTGCGGCGATCGCCCAGATGAAAACCGCGAGTCGCCCGACCGAGAGCCGATCCGGCGTGTCGGCGGGATTCGGCGCCGAATCGACGCTGAGGATCAGCATCATCACCGCGCCGGCGACCCACGAGGTGACGCCGGCGAGCACGTACGGCCGCGGGCGGAACAGGTAGAGGAGAAACAGCGTGACGGCGGGGACGAACATCAGCAGCCCGCCGAGCTTCCGGATCTCGACGGCCAGGATCGGATTCGGGCGAAGTGCGGACCAGCCGCCCTGCGCGACGAGGGGAGTGGCGCCGATCAGCAGCGCGATCGAGACGACGAGAATCGTCTTGGCCGCCTGAGTCATCAGGTCGGCTTCATTGTACGCGCTCTGTCACATCTGATACAGCATTAGATAGACGATCACGCCGGTGATCGACACGTAGATCCAGAGCGGCAGCGTCCAGCGCGCGATGCGGCGGTGCTTGTCGAACCGGCGTGACCACGCGCGTGACACGGTGATCATGACCAGCGGCACAATGGCCGCCGCGAGAATGACGTGGGGGATCAGCACGGCGAAATACACAGTGCGTATCAGTCCGGTTCTTCGGAACGGCACCGAGCCAACGTTCAAGTGGTAGATCACGTACGAGGTGAGAAACAACCCCGACACGATCAGCGCGCCGATCATGCAGTTGCGGTGTTTCGTCCGCTCGCCGCGCTTGATGAAGATGTATCCGGTCACCAGGAAAACGAACGAGATCGCGTTGAGTGTAGCGTTGAGCGCCGGCAGATCGGTGACGCTCATCGTGCCCGATGGTCGAACACCAGCAACGCCCACAGGACCGGGAGATACACGATCGATCCGAAGAAGAGCCGCCGCGCCGTGGCGAGGTCGCGCTTGGCCGAGAATTCGAGGCTCAGGAACAACAGGATCGCTCCGAGCGTGATCGCGCCGACGAGGTAGTACGGGGTCGCCAGCCCGACGCCCGTCGGCAGCATGCTGATTGGAATCAGCACCGCGGCATACAGGACTGCCTGCCGGCCTGTGGACCGCCCATCCGGCTCGATCACCGGCAGCAGCGGCATGCCGGCGCGCGCGTACTCGTCGCGATACATCCAGGCGATGGCGAGGAAGTGCGGCATCTGCCACATGAAGACGATGCCGAACAGCACCCAGGCTTCCACCGACAGGGTGTTGGTGGCCGCGGCCCAGCCGATCACTGCGGGCAGCGCGCCCGGCACCGCACCCGCGATGGTCGACAGCGACGTGCGCAGCTTGAGCGGCGTGTAGAAGAAGATGTAGCTCGCCGTCGTGACCAGCGCCACCCCGGCCGAGAGTGCATTCACGAAGTAGGCAAGCTGGGCGACCCCAATCACCGTCAGGGCCAGGCCGAAGGCCGTCCCCTGGCTCACCGAAAGCCGCTGGTCGGCCATCGGCCGCTGTTGCGTGCGACGCATCAGCCGATCGGTGCCGCGCTCCCACACCTGGTTGATCGCTGCCGAACCGCCGGCCACGAGAAACGTGCCGGTCAGGGTGTGGGCGAAGTCAGGAAGGGTCACGCCGCGCCGGGCGCCCAGCGAGTACGCCGCCGCGGTGGTCAGCAGGACGAGAAAGTTCAGACGCGGCTTGGTCAGCGTGAGATAGTCGCCGGCCCGCGTGTGGGTCTTGATCGCCGCGGACGGGTGCGTCTCAACGTGCGAAGGTGAATGCGACATCCTTCGCTTCTTTCGCGCCGATGGTGACCTGCTGCGTGCGCGTGCCGAGCGTCTCGTGCCAGGCTTCGAGGGTATAGGTGCCCGGCGGCACGTTGGCGAGCACGACTTTCCCGTCTGCCGCCGACGTGCCGAAGTAGGGATGATCGAGAACGCCGACAAACGCGGTCATCCACGCATGGACGTCGCACTTGAACGGCACCATCACTTCTTTGGTGGCGAACGTGCGCTCGAAGCTGACGCCCTCGAGCGGTGTCGACATGTTGAAGCCCTGATTGACCACGCCGTTGGCGCGCACGTTGTGCAGCAACGGATCGCTGTTGAGAATCTCGATCGGTTGGCCGACGCGGACGCCGAGCACGCGCGGCGTGTACTGGCATTTGTCCTGGTCGAGCATCACCGCCTTGGCCGGGAGCGGAAACCCAAACGTGCCGAGCCCGTCTTTCACATAGACGAACACGTTCTGCAGGGCCTGATTCGGGCCGACGCTGAGCGATTCATCGGCGCGCGTCGGCGCGCCATTTTCCGTGACGCATTTCGGATCGCCGTCGAGACGGTACATCCGCGGCGGCGGCACGGTGCCCTCGAACGTGATGGTCGCGGTGATGGTACCGGCCGTTGCCGGATCCACGGCCGGGCCCGCCGGCGCGGCAGGGATGGGAGTCGAGTTCCCCCCGCAAGCCACGGCGATGCCGAGAACGAGGACAAAAACCGCCGGCTTCCCAAAGCGCATCCCGCTATTATCCTCACCCGCCCTTCGGGCGGGTATCTTGCCGCAACGGGGAGGCGAAAGGTAAAATGTGAAGTTCGTAACCCGAGTGCCGGTATCGTCTAGGGGTTAGGACACAAGGTTCTCAACCTTGGAACCGGGGTTCGAATCCCCGTACCGGTACCAACCTTCGCTCACGCTTGCCAACGGCGCGTGAGCGTCGGTTGGCCATGCGAAGGTTGTCCACCAGGCGCGCAGCGCGAAGGTGGACGTCAGGCCATGCAACTTGGCCTCACGCCAGGCCGAAGGCTCACTCATGGGCAAGCCGCCTCAATTCGTTTGCACCGGCAAATGAGTCCGGAATCGTGTCCCCTTATGCAGGTCACTCTCGACCTCGATGAAGCCGTGGCTCTCGTGGATGATCGCGTAAACGGTCGACAAGCCGAGTCCGGTACCGCAACCACTTTCCTTGGTCGTGAAGTAGGGCTCGAAGATCCGCGACATGATCTCGGGTGTCATGCCAATGCCCGTGTCCGTCACATCGATGACGAGTGACGGCTGACGTTCGTCGAGGTCTCCGCCCGGCATGACCCCGCTCGAAGTGGTGATCCGCAGCAGGCCTCCGTCCGGCATCGCATCACGCGCGTTGATGGCCAGATTCATCAGCACTTGCTCGAGCATGCCCTTGCCGAGCCGCACCCTCGCGGCAGAGGTGTGCGGGCCAATCTCGACCAACACGGCGCGGCCGACGAGTCGTCGCAGCATGCCTTCCATGTCGTCGAGAATCGCGTGAGCATCGACCACCTCGGGCTGGCTCGCCCCCAAACGCGAGAACAGCTTCAGCTGGCGCGTCAACGAGATGCCGAGTTCGCCCGCGCGCTTGATCTCACGCAGCTCCATCTGTACGCCCGCGCCGGCGTCTGACTCGGCGGCGCAATCGGCGAAGCCCAGGATCATTGTCAACACGTTGCTGAAGTCGTGGGCCACGCTGCTCGTCAGGCGCCCGAGTGCCTCCATCTTCTGCGCGTGGCGAAACCGATCCTCCAGTTGCCTGCGCTCGGTGACGTCGCGGCTGTTGATAATGCCAAGCCGCCCGCCGTCGTCATCGACAAAAGGCCGTCCGATGGCCTCCAGGATCCGCCAAGTCCCGTCGGCGTGTCGGCTCCGAAACTGCGTCGGCCGCGACGGCTCGTTCTTCGTGATGCTGTTGTGGAAGACGGCGCGAACGCGCTCGAGGTCGTCCGGATGAATCTGCTCGAACACACTTCTGCCGCGGCGATCCTCAGCGGCATGGCCGAGCAGCCGTTCGGCGGCCGGGCTCTGATACTGCACGATGCCCTGATGGTCGACGACGGTGATGATGTCGAGCGCGTTCTCGATCAACGCGCGGTGATAGCGCGCCGAACGCTCGATCGTTGACTCCGCTCGTTTGCGCTCGGTGATGTCCAGCATCACGCCGCGCAAGGCGCTCGCGCCATCCACGATCGCAGCGAGCGCAGGAATCGCACCTTCGTGCGCGTCAATTGCGCGTCGATGCCGACGGCGCTCGTTGAGAGCGAGATGTTCGGACACGATCGCGGCGCGTTCACCGGAGCGGTTGCGGCGCGTCCAGGCCGCTTCGAGATCGCCAATCAGGGCATACTCTTTCTCGACGAAGTGGGCGATCTGCCACTCGACGTGCAACCCAAGTTGCTGCGCGCCTTGCAGGACCGCGAATTCGAGCGGCTGGGCGGCAACCGGACGCTGCGCGTGGACGTCCGTGTGATCGGCGCCACCAATCGCGACCTCGAGGGCATGACCGCCTCTGGTCAGTTCCGGTGCGACCTGTTCTCTCGACTGAACGTGTTTCCGATCCGGCTGCCGCCGCTGCGCGATCGACGGACAGACATTCCGGCCCTCGTCCGGCATTTCGTGCAGCGATCGTCTCAACAACTGAAGCGAACGATCACCAGCATTCCCGCACCCGCGATGGAGTGGCTGTGTGCGTGGCATTGGCCAGGCAACATCCGGGAGCTGCAAAACGTCGTCGAGCGCGCGGTGATTCTGTCGAAGGATGGCGTGCTCGATGTTCCTCAACACGAACTTCAGCCGTCATTGTCTTCTGGCGACGGGCCGCGCGACCGGCTGGCCGAATTGCAGCGCGACGCCATTCTCTCGGCCTTTCGTCAGGCGAATGGTGTCATTGGCGGCGCGGACGGGGCGGCAGCCCGTCTCGGCATCAAGCGCACGACGCTGCAGTCGCGGATGCGCAAGCTGCGCATCAGCCGGCCCGGCTATTAGGCGTGCACCGGCCGGGCACCCGCACTCTCACCCCTGAGGGCTGACTGCGCCGCCTCGGCGGCCGAGCCAGTAGTCGAGCGAGAACCAGTCTGCATCGCGCGGCGTGAACGCCACGACCAGCAGCATCAACGTGCGGGGAATGACGTGGCCGTTGAAATTGAACAGCGGCTCGATCAGCAGGTGGCCGTAGGTCACCGTCATCAAAATCACCGCCAACGCTACGAGGCATTCACGTACGCGCCAGCCGACCACCACCATCCAGCCGGCGGCGAACTCGACGACCGGAATCACCGTGCCGACGGTCCAGAGCATCCAGATCGGAATCCACGTGTTGGCGTACGGAACGATGAAGAGCTTCTGCGCGTGGCCGACCGGCGTCAGCTCGAAGGTCTTCCAGTAGCCGGCCATGCCGAAGATGAGCCCGAGGATCACCCGGGCCGTGAGCACGCCAACGGCGCGCATGGCTTGATCGGACATCCGTGAACCATATGCGATCGTCGTCGCCGGTTGAAGCGCGATTGCGAAGTGCCGGCCGCTAAGTAGCGTCTGCGTCCGGCTGCTCGGCCGTCAAGTGCTGCCGCAGGAACCGCAGGGTCTGGCGCAGGACCTCGCGCGACATCCGGCTGTCGTCGAAGAGATCGAAGGCATGCGGGCCCTCTGCGTGGTTCACGACCGTCATTGGCAGATTCTCCTGAAGTCCCTGACGGATGAAGCTGTCGGTGGACGGCGTCATCGCCGGAAACTGATCGCGCCCGGCTCTCGTGATCAGCAGCGGCACGTCGCGACGGAGATCCGCAACCGTGCGGCCGGCGCCGGGGTTGGCAAAGCCAAACTGCCTGGCCGCGTCCGCCACGCCGGTCGCGCCGTCGAGGTCGAGGAAACATCCGTAGCCGAACACCGCACACGCCGGCGTTCGACTGGCGTCCCGCATGACGGTCATCAGCGCCGTCGGGACACACCCGGATACTGCGACAACCCCTACGCGCTGCGGATCGATCATCAGCGATCCCGCAGACTCGTAAATGTGCTCGAAGACGGTCCGCAGGTCCGCGACCGGATCACGGTTCGTATAGGCGATTGCCGCCATGCCCGAGACGGCGATCAACTGGCACATCGAGATCGTCCAGCCGATCTCCTTGTAGGTCAACGGGGTCGCCCGCGGCTCCTTCGTCTCCGGAAAGCCCGCCACGATGATCACCGCGGGCCAGCGACCAGCGTTCGGTTGGCCTGGTGGATGGTAGAGGTCAAAGCGACGGAGAGGATCTGTCTGACCGTACGGGAGGTCGCGACGTACGGTCACGGCGTCCATTCCGGCCAATTGCAGGCACACTCGGCGCGTGAAAATGTCACTCGGCGGCACTTGAGCCATGGACCCTAGTGTGATTGCTCTTGTGGCCCTTGCGTCCAGTGGAGATAATTGACATCTACTTGCCGGCAATTACGCGCCGGCGCCTGCCACTGAAGGACTCCGAACGGAATTAGGCGAGCCAGCTTAGGACGCGACGGCGTTCACGAACTTGGTGTCGACGTTCGCGCGCTTGAGCAGACCCTCGAATCCGGCCTTGTCCACTGCTTTGAGATAGGCCTCTTCCGGTTCGACGATCTTCTTCGACACCAGTTCCATCAACGCATCGTTGAGCGCGACCATCCCTTGCGTGCGCCCGACCTGCATCATCGACGGAATCTGGAACGTCTTGGCTTCGCGAATCAGATTCGAGATCGCGCTGTTGATCAGCAGCACCTCGAGAGCGGCGGCGCGGCCGCCGCCGATCTTGCGGCAGAGATTCTGTGCGATCACGCCCTTGAGGGATTCCGACAGCATGATGCGGATCTGCGCCTGCTGCTCGGTCGGGAATTGGTCGATGACGCGATCGACCGTCGACGCCGCGGTGGTCGTATGCAGCGTACCAAACACCAGGTGGCCGGTCTCCGCGGTTTCGATCGCGATGGCCACGGTTTCCAGATCGCGCAGCTCGCCGACCAGAATGATGTCGGGATCCTCGCGCATCGCCGCGCGCAAGGCCTTCTTGAAACCGCCGGTGTGCGTGCCGACTTCGCGCTGGTTGATCAGGCAGCCCTTGTTTTCGTGCACGAACTCGATCGGATCCTCGATGGTGATGATGTGATCGGTCCGGTTGCGGTTGATGTAGTCGATCATCGCGCACAGCGTGGTCGACTTGCCGGAGCCGGTCGGGCCGGTGACGAGCACCAGGCCCTTGTTCAGTTTGCAGAGCTTGAGGATGTGCGGCGACAGACCGAGTTCTTCGGCGGTGAGAATTTTCGCCGGGATCACGCGAAACACCGCGCCGCGGCCCTTCCGATCCATGAACATGTTGGCGCGGAAGCGGGCGAGGCCCTTGACCTCGTACGCGAAGTCCGTGTCGTTCTGCTTGGCGAATTCGGCGCGATTCGGTTCAGGAGTGATGGGCTCCATCAGCGCCACGATGTCGTCGTGCGTGAGCGCGGCCGCGCCCTCAGTGAGCGGCTGAATGTGTCCGTCCTTACGAACCATCGGCGGCATTCCTGTCGAGATGTGCAGGTCGGACGCTTTCGCCTCGACCATCAATCGGAACAACCGGTCGATCGCATTGCCGGTGGCCACCGGAGCCGGCGATGGCGCGGCAGCCGCCTGTGGGCTCGAGGGGGGAACGCTCGGCGGCGCCGGGTCTGCCGCTGCAGCTGGCGTCGTCGCCGGCGCAACAGCAGCCGGCGGTGGAGGTGGCGACGCCGCGTCGCCATTTTCGGGCACGATGCTCACCGCGATCTCCGACCCGTTGCGGAGGACGGTCACCTTGAACGGCCCGGTCGGTGACTGGTAGTCGAAGTCAACGGACTTTTCTTGCGGGAGCCGGCGCCGCGCGTGCTCGGGCATGATCGGCAGAATGAGTTGCAGGATCTCCTCGCGGGTCATCGACAGGGCTGAGACCTCCTGAGCACCCGCTCCGGTCAGGATGCGGGCCGGCGATCCAGCCGCGAGCCGGAGACCCGATCCGGCCTTATCCAGCATGGCCTTGAGCATTCCGTCGACGCCGTTCACCTGGTCACCTCGCTCAACGCCACGATATGGGCGGAATTGATTAGGAGCGTTCGGTCTTCGAGCTCCAGGTATCGAAAGTTTTCCTCAATCCGGGCGTAGTCGCTCAGCCGATCCCGGCCTGGCGGCCGGGAGACGACAACGTTTCCCACTACGGTGTCGCCGGTTGTCAGTAGTACCTGCACTTTGCGCCGGGTCCCGAGGTCGTAACCAGCGTCCAGCTGGGCTTCGATCATCTGTGGAGGGAGCGAGACTTTCAAAATATGGCTGCGGTTGACCAGCACCGTTCCATTGGCGGTCTCGAACGGGAAGAATCCCGCCTCGAGATTCATCACGTCGCTGATTCGTTCTGGTCCCGTGTGCAATTGGCTCGCGCCTGCGAGGAAGAACACGCCGGAGAGGGTGGCACCAGTGACCAGCGTGAGTTCCGCGGCTTCGCGCCGCTTCTCAACTCGAAATTCAGACATGGCGAGCACCCGTCTTTTCGGCACATGGCGATGAAATCTTCAAGCCTCAGCCGGCTTTTCTTGCGCGGTGCTTCAGAGTGAGGCTTCCATCAGATAGACGGACAGCTATCCGATTTCTCTCAGGGTCGTGAGCGTCAGCGATCCTTACTCAGCCCAGATCAACACGCGTCCGTCGCGACGCTCGTTGACGTCCAGGATCAGGCCGGGCCCGGCTTTTTCGATGTCTTCAACCCGAAAGCTGACGCCGCGGTCGTCCCAGCCTTGCGGCAGCAGCCAGAACGGAATCGAAAACGTCACGAGCTTCTCCTCGTCCTCGTCCCACGCCATCACGTGCAGCGTCTTCAGCGAGGTGGTCGAGGCCGTGCGGGTCGCGCGATCGACGATGAACTGCGGCCGGTCATCAACGAGTTGAATCAGCGCCTGCTGACCGGGAAATCGTGCGCGCACCGCGTCGAACTGCTCGGTGGCGCTCGTCTCGCTCATCGCGTTGATGCTCATGCTCTGCTGGAAGAACGCGACACTGAACACGACACCGCCGATAGCCAGCACGACGAAGACGAAGAAGACGCCGACGAGGACCCAGACCCAGGTGCGTTTTTTTGATTGGGCGGTTTCGTTCATAGGCTCAGCTCCGTTCCGGCTCCGGTTTCCGACGCGCGGCGAAACACGAGGTCGGCGGCGACGACGTCTTCGACGGCCATGCCGAGAGATTTGAAGATGGTGACCTCGGCGTCGCTGGCGCGACCGGCGACGCGGCCGAGGACCAGTTGGCCGATCTCGCCGCGCACGTGCGAGGCCTCGAACAACCCGTCGGCGATGTTCATCACCACATCGCCGGCCTCCACGAGCGCGCCGGCCCGCGAGTCGACGTAGAGACGGGCGCGTTTCACCAGCGCCGGCGCCATCTCGCGCTGATCGGGCCGGCAGGCGCCGACGCACATTACGTGCGCGCCGTCGGCGACCCACTCGCTTTCCACGACCGGGGTCTTCGACGCGGTGGCCACGACGATCAAGTCGGCGCCGGCGACGGCGGCGTCCGGGGTGGAGCACTCGCGGATCGGGATCGCGACCCTCGGGCTCATCTCGTCGATGAACTGCCGGCGGCTCTGCGGCCGCGGCGACCACACCCGAACATCCTGCAACTGACGGACGTGGGTCAAGGCCTCGAGGTGACTGCGCGCCTGCACGCCGCTGCCGATCAGCGCCAGCCTCGACGCATTCGCCTTCGCCAGAAACCGCGCCGACACGGCCGACACCGCCGCCGTGCGGCCTTCCGTGATGTAGCGTCCGTCCATCATGGCGATGAGCGAACCGGTGTCCGGATCGAACAGCAGAATGGTGGCCAGGTGCGATGGCAGACCCTTCGTGTGGTTCTCAGCGAACACGGTCACGATTTTCGCGCCCATGCATGCCGGCGTCGGCATGTAGGCCGGCATCAACCCGTAGTAGGCCTTGGTGGGTCCTACCGTCAGCACGGCTCGCAGCGGTTGCAGCACTTCGCCGGCGGAAAACCTGGCGAGCGCCGACTCCATGGCGGCGATGAGATCGCTCATCGGCAGCAGCGAGTGAACGTGTTGCTCGGTCAGGAGACGAAAGTGCTGTGCCATGTATACGCAGCCGTTCGAATCGTGTTGGCGTGAATGGTGATGATCGCGTCGACATCCGCGGCATACCCGCCGCTCATGGTCACCGCCACCGGCAGGTGGCGCTGATGGCAACTGTTGAAGACCAGCTCATCCCGCATCCGCAAACCCTCGATCGTCAGTTTGAGCCGGCCCAGACGATCGCCCTCGTACGGATCGGCCCCGGCAAGATAAAAGACGAAGTCGGGCTGATGCCGGTTCAGCACCAGATCCAGGTGAGCGTGGAGCAGCTCGAGGTACTCGCCGTCGCCCGTGCCGTCGGCCAGCGGCACGTCGAGGTCGCTCTTTTCCTTACGGAACGGAAAGTTCTTCTCGCCATGCATCGAAAACGTGAACACCGTTGCATCGCCGCTGAAGATCGCGGCCGTCCCGTTGCCCTGGTGCACATCGAGATCGATGATCGCAATCCGGCGGCGCGCGGCACCGTCCCGTTGCAGTGCGCGCGCCGCCACTGCGACATCGTTGAAGACACAGAACCCTTCGCCGCGATCGGCAAAGCTGTGATGGGTGCCGCCGGCGAGATTCGCCGCGACGCCCTCATCCAGCGCCGCTCGGGCCGCGGCCATGGTCGCGCCAACCGAGCGCCGCGAGCGTTCCACCATCTGCGGCGACCACGGAAACCCAATGCGCCGCTGGGTATCTTTCGGCAGCGTCCCGGCCACGACCGCATCGACGTACTCAGGCGTGTGCACGAGCGTAAGATCCGCCAACGCCGCGGCCGGTGCTTCATGCAGGTCCTCTGACCGCACAATCCCTTCGACCAGGACGCGCTCGCGCAGTCCCGAGTACTTCGCCATCGGAAACTTGTGTCCCTCGGGCAGCGGCAAGACGAATCGATCCGAGTAGAAAGCCCTCACTCGCGACAGATTAAACTGTTCCCGCGTGATCCACCGCATCAAAACGATCGACGCGCACGCCGCCGGCGAGCCGCTGCGGCTGGTCATCGACGGGCTGCCGAGCCCCGAGGGCCGGACCATGCTCGAGAAGCGCGCGTGGGCGCTCAAGCGTCTCGATCATTTACGGCGCGGCCTGATCCTCGAGCCGCGCGGTCATACCGACATGTACGGCGCGCTGCTCACCGAGCCGGTCAGCGCCGACGCGCACGCCGGCGTGCTATTCATGCACAACGAAGGCTGGAGCACGATGTGCGGTCACGGCATCATCGCCGTCACCACCATGGCCATCGAGCGCGGGTTGATCTGGCCGGGCGGCGCAAGCACAGAGAGTCACGGCGGCACGCCAGCTGGCAAACCGACCTCGGTCGATGTGCGCTACGACACGCCCGCGGGATTGGTTCGGGCCCGCGCCCATCTTGCGCACTATGGCGATTCGGTGCGAGTCGATTCCGTGGCGTTCCGTAACGTCGCCTCATTCGTCTTCGAACCGTCTCTCTTGGTGTCGATCGGCGTCCGCAAGATTCCCGTCGACGTCGCTTTCGGCGGTGCCTTCTATGCCATCGTCGACGCCGAGGCCGCCGGCGTGCCCATCGATGCGGCGCATTTGCCGGAACTGAGACGCCTGGGCATGTCGATCGCGCGCGAGGTGGAGAGGCTTCGGCGGGTCGTTCACCCCTGCGAGGGCGGTCTGGAAGGCATCTACGGAACGATCTTCACCGCGCCGGCGCGGTCGCCGGATGCGCACTTACGCAACGTGACGATCTTCGCCGATGCCGAAGTCGATCGATCACCGTGCGGTACCGGGACGGCGGCGGTGATGGCGGTTCTGAGCGACATGGGTCTGCTGACCGACGCTGTCCCGTTCGTGCACGAGAGTATCGTCGGCACCACGTTCAGGGGGCGCGTGGTGGAGCGGGTCCAAATCGGAGAGCGGCCGGCGATCGTCCCCGAGATCGAAGGGTCCGCCTGGATTACCGGCGAGCACACCTTCCTGATCGACGGGGACGACCCACTGAAGGCCGGGTTTCGATTGTAGGTGCCTCGTGCCTGGTGCCTCGTGCCTCGTGCCTCGTGCTACTTCAGATTGGCGATGGCTCCCAGGTCGAGCGCTGATGCGAACTGGTGGAGATCCTTCACGTCCGCCAGGTTGCGTCCGTCGAGCGAAACCATGAAGCGCTTGCCGACGAGGATGTTCAGCGTGCCGTCCTTGTCGCGCGACCGCCACTCCTCGAAGGCGGGATTGCCGGCAAGGGTGACGGCCTTCTGATGACCGTCGCTGGTCTCGTTCATGAAGCCGGTGGCCAGCATCATCGACCACGGCGCGATCAGCATCTGCGCGAACCCGGTGTCGACAATGGTCAGCTCGATTCGCGACTCGCCCTTGCGGTATTCCGTTTCCACTTGCGAGAACGGCACCGGCATCGTCATCCGCTGGCCTCGCGGCTCCTCCACCATTTCCCAGCCCGCCACCTTCGGCAAATGCGATTGCAGCGTCTGGAACGCAATCGGCTCGATTCTCTTGCCGTCGGCGCCGCCGCCGGAGAACGCGTTCGCCACGTCCTGCATCGCTTTGGCCATGTCGCCGGCTGCGGCCGCGCCCGTCTTCGCCGTCGCATCGGCGGCGTTGTCTGCGGCCCGGCCGGCATTGTCCGCGGCCCTGCCGGCGGCATCTGCGGCCCGTCCCGCGGCGTCAGCCGCCCTGCCGGCAGCGTCGGCTTGTCTGTCCGTTTCCGATTGTCCACAAGCCGCCGACATCACGGCCAACGCCAACATCACGATCAGAATATTTTTCATGGTCACCATCCAATGGCCAGTCCATCTTTTCGCAGATCAGATCCACCTAACAACACACCCGTTCGGGGGTCGATGAAAATCGCCTGGTAGCCGCCCATCTGGCCGCGGCCGTCGCGGAGCACGTGACCCTTGGCCTCGAGCCCCTTCCGAACGCCGGCGCCGATGCCGCTTTCCAACGCGAGGCTACCGCCGCCATGGCGCATGCGCGCCGCATCGCCGGCCTCCTGCACGTGCATGCCGAAGTCCACGAAGTTGGCGACGATCTGCGCGTGCGCCTGCGCTTGATTGTCGCCGCCCATCACGCCGAACGACACCCACGGCTTGCCGTCCTTCATGATCATCGCCGGCACCAGCGTGTGCAGGGGACGCTTGTGCGGACCGATCTGATTCGGGTGTCCCGCCGTCAGATAAAAGCCGGAACCGCGATTGTGCAGCGTGATGCCCGTCTCGCCGGCCACGAAGCCCGCACCGAACCCCGCGAACAGCGACTGAATCAACGAGATCACATTGCCCTGGCCGTCTGCGGCGGTCAGGTAGATGGTGTCGCCGCGATCCTGGCCCGTGAAGTCGCGTGCGGGCCCGTACTCTTTCGCCGCCCTGGCCATGTCGATTTCCTTGCGGCGCGCCGCCGCGTAGTCTTTCGACAGCAGCTTCTTCATCACGTCTTTCGCCATGTGGTCGCGATCGGCCAGCCACGCGCTGCGGTCGGCGAATGCGATGCGCTTGGCCTCGGTGACGACATGCAGGTAGTCCGCGGTGTTGTGGCCGAGCTTCTTGAGATCGAAGCCTTCCATGATGTTCAGCATCTCGAGCGCGACGAACCCCTGCGTGCTCGGCGGCATCTCGAGGACGTCGTAGCCGCGATAGTTGATGCTGAGCGGCTCGACCCAGTCGGCCTGGTGGTCGGCAAAGTCGCGCATCTCGAGCAGGCCGTTGCGCTGCTTGATGTCGGCGACAATCGCGCGCGCGATCGATCCCCGGTAGAACGCGTCGCGTCCCTCCTTCGCGATCACCTCCATCGACCGTGACAGTCGCGGATTCGCAAAGATGTCGCCCTGCTTCGGCGGAGGGCCGTCGGGAAGGAACGTGGCCGCCGTTGCTGGATCCGCCGCCAGTGTCGCTGCGCTGTCTTGCCAGTCGTTCGCCATCAGCTCCGCCACGGGGAAACCGTCGCGGGCGAATCTGATCGCCGGCGCCATGGCCTTGGCCAGGCTGATCGTGCCGAACCGCGTCAGAAGCTGATGCCAGCCTTCGATCACGCCCGGCACGTCCACGGTGAGCACGCCGCGGCCGGGCATCTCTTTCAGCCCGCGCTTCGCGAACTCCTCCGGTGTGGCGGCGTAGGCCGATCGGCCCGTCGAGTCGAGGCCGTAGGCCTTCCGGGTCTTGGCGTCGTAGACGATGGCGAGCAGGTCGCCGCCGATGCCGTTCATGCTCGGCTCGACCACAGCCAGCACTGCAGCGGCGGTGACGGCGGCGTCAACGGCGTGGCCGCCGTCCTGAAGGACTCGCAACCCGGCGGCCGACGCCAGCGTCTGGCTCGTGGCGATCATGCCCTGGCGGCCGACCGCCGGCGAGCGTGTGCCGCGCAGGTTGCCGGCCGGCCGATCGCCGGGCTGAATCTGTTGCGCAGTCGAGGTGGTCATGATCAGGGCTGCTCCAGCGACCGCGAGCAACAGACGACGCATGGCGCCTCCAAGGGGTGCGCTCATTGTAATATTCGCGCAGCTAGAATGACGCCGGGACTTCACGGCACGGACGAGTGGCGGAGAGGAATCATGAGCACTCACAGCAAACATCAGGGGCGGACCGTTATCGCTGGCGTCGCGCTGCTCGTTGCGTCGGTGGGCGTGGGCGTCGCGCAGTCTCCGAATCCGTTCGGCCGCCCGTCGGCCGACAAACCGCAACCTGGCGCGGGGATCGCCGCGGCGCCGGGATCGCGGGCGCAGGGCTGGCTGACCCAGGGCCGTTCGGAAGTGCTGGCCCGCCATGGCATCGTGGCCACGAGCGATCCGCTCGCATCTCAGGCCGGCCTCGAGATCTTGCAGAAAGGCGGTAACGCGATCGATGCGGCAGTGGCCGCCGCCGCCGTGCTCGACGTGACGTCGCAGAACGACACCGGAATTGGCGGCGATCTCTTCGCCATCATCTGGTCGGCGAAGGACAAGAAACTGTACGCCCTCAACGCCGCCGGCTTTGCGCCGTCTGGTTGGACGCCCGAGTTCTTCACCACCAAGCTCAAAGCGACGCGCGTGCCCGGCAACGGTGTCAACGCCGCCACCGTGCCCGGCGCCATCGCCGGCTACGACGCAATGTTGAAGCGGTTCGGCAGTGTGACGTTCAAGGAGGCCTTCGAGCGCGCGGCAAGAATCGCCGAAGAGGGCTGGGGCCTCGCTGAACGGCGGCATGCGGATCTTCGCAATTCGGTCAAAGGGCTCGCGGCGGATGCCGATTCGGCGCAAACCTTTCTCGAGAACGGAGAGGCGCCGGCGCTCTACAGCATCATCCGCAACCCCGGACTCGCGAAGGCGCTGCGCCTGATCCAGGCGCAGGGACGCGACGCGTTCTACAAGGGCGACATCGCCAACGCCATCGTCGCCAAGGTGAAGGCCGGCGGCGGCGTGATGGAGCTCAGCGACCTCGCCGCGTTCGAGCCCGAATGGGTCGACCCGATCTCGACCAGCTATCACGGCCACGACGTGTTCCAGTTGCCGCCGCCCGGTCAGGGCTTCGCGGCGCTGGAGATGCTGAACATCGCCGAGGTGTGCGCGCCGAAGCTCGGAATCTCGCTCACGAAACTCGGGCCGTCCGACCCGATGAGGTGGCATCTGCTGGTCGAAGCCAAGAAGCTGGCCTACTCGGACCTGCTGTCGAAGAACGCCGATCCGAAATTCGCGACAGTTCCGGTGGCGGAGCTCATCTCGAAGGAGTACGCAGCGACGTTGTGCAGCCGGATCAATCCCAACGTGGCCTCGAAGCCGGGCATCTCCGGCGGCACGGAAGGTGGCACCATCTACATGTCGGCGGCGGATCGCTGGGGCAACATGGTGTCGCTGGTGCACAGCGTGTTCGGTGTCTACGGCAGCCGCGCCACGGTGCCGCCGTACGGCTTCGTGCTGCACAACCGCGGCTCGGCGTTCTCGCTCGACCCCAAGAGCCCGAACCTCGTGGCGCCGCGCAAGCGGCCGTTCCACTCCATCATCGCCGGATTCGTGATGAAGGATGGCCAGCCGTTGATGGCCTTCGGCAACATGGGCGGCAGCGTGCAGCCCGAGACGCACGCCCAGCACATCGTCAATATGGTGGACCACGGGATGAACGTGCAGATGACGACCGACGCGGCCCGCTTCACGCACAACCAGAATGGCAACGTGCTGTCTCTCGAGGCCGCGCTGTTCAATCTGGTGGGCGCGGCCCTCAAGGCGAAAGGGCACGAAGTGCGGTCGGTGACCGGCGGAGCGGTCGGAGGGTATCAAGGGATTCTGTTCACGCGCGATCCACGGATGCCGGAGCCGGTGTTCGACGCACGAGCCGTCCGCGACGATTTACCGGTGAACGGCGTCTATCGTGCGGGGTCGGATCACCGCAAGGACGGCCAGGCGGTAGGCTGGTAGACATATGTGCCTCGTGCCTGGTGCCTCGTGCCTGGTGCCTCGTGCCTCGTGCAGTAGGAAAGAACGTTCGGCGCAAGGATGGTGACGCGAAGGTCACGGGAGCCGCGAAGTACATCGATGACCTGACGTTCGCCGGAATGCTCTACGGAGCGACGATCCGCTCCACGATTCCGTGCGGAAAGATCACGCGGCGCCGGATCGATCTGCCCGCCGGCTTCATCGTCGCCGACCATCGCGACATCCCAGGCAAGAACTACGTTGCGCTCATCGAACCGGATCAGCCGTGCCTGGCTGAGGAGCATGTCAGGCACGTTGCGGAACCGGTTCTGCTGGTTGCCCATCACGACAAGCACGGGTTGATCGGCATCGAGCGGCACGTCACCGTCGACTACGCCGCCGCGACGCCCAACTACGATCCGGAAAAATCTGACCTCTGCTTCAAACGGATCGCAATCGACAAAGGGGAGATCGATCGCGGTTTGCGGAATGCCGATGTCGTGATCGAAGGTGAATACCGCACTGGCCACCAGGAACAGCTCTATATCGAAACCAACGGCGTGATCGCCGTGCCTGGCGACGGGCAGATGACGGTCTACGGATCGCTGCAGTGCCCGTACTACGTGCACAAGGCGCTCGTGGTGCTCTTGAATCTGTCGCCCGACAAAGTCCGCGTGATTCAAACCGAAACCGGCGGCGGCTTTGGCGGCAAGGAAGAGTACCCGTCGATGCTGGCTTGTCATGCGGCGATCCTTGCGCGCAAGGCGGGTCGCCCGGTGAAGATGATCTACGACCGCGTTGAGGATCTGATCGCCACCACCAAGCGACATCCGTCGATCGTCCGTCATCGGACCGGCCTTACTCGCGACGGCAAGCTCATGGCGGTGGATATCGATGTGGTCATGGACGGCGGGGCATACGCGACTCTGAGCGCCGTTGTTCTGTCGCGTGGCGTCATTCATGCGGCCGGGCCCTACCGGTGCGATCACGTGCGAATCCGCGGGCGAGCGATGATGACGCACACGCCGCCAAACGGCGCATTCCGCGGCTTTGGCGCGCCGCAAACGCAATTCGCCGTCGAAGCGCACATGGATCGCATTGCCGAACAGCTCGGCATCGACCCGGTGCGGCTGCGCGAGATCAACGCGCTGAAGCCGGGCGACACCACCGCAACCGGCCAGCATCTCGGCGACGACGCCAGTGCTCTCCCGGTCCTGCGTGAAGCCGTGAAGCGATCGCACTTCACGAAGAAGCGGCGGCAGCTGAAAGGCACCAACCGGGGCATTGGCCTGTCGCTGTTCTTCCACGGATCGGGCTTCACCGGCGGCGGCGAGGTGAAGCTCGCGTCGAAGGCCTCGCTGGAGCTGACCGCCACCGGCGCGCGCATTCTCGTGGCCAGCACCGAGATCGGCCAGGGTACGCGGACCATGCACGCGCAGATCGTCGCCGACGCCCTCGGCATTCCATTCGATGCCGTCGACGTGCACGAGGTCGACACCGAGTTCGTGCCCGACAGCGGTCCGACCGTGGCCTCGCGGACCTGCATGATCGTCGGCAAGCTCCTGGAGCGATGCGCGCGCGACATGAAGAAGCGCCTCGGTCGCCAGACGCCGGCGCAGTATTTCCGCGCGCACGGTCCGTTCACGGTGACAGCGCAATACGAACCGCCGCCCGGACTGCGATGGGACGATGAGCGGTATGCCGGGGACGCTTACGGCAGCTACGCCTGGTCGTGCAACGTCGTCGAGCTCGAGGTGGACCCGGTCACCTTCGAGGTGACGCCGATCAACATCACGGCGGTCGCCGAGATCGGCAAGGCGATTCACCCGATGATGGCGATAGGACAGATCGAAGGCGGCACCGCGCAGGGCATCGGCTTCGCGTTGACCGAAGAAGTCGTGATGCAGGACGGCCGCATGGCCAACGCTCAGCTCACCAACTACATCATCCCGACGCCGCTCGACGCGGCGCCGATCGACGTGGCGATCCTCGAACGGCCGTACCTGCACGGGCCGTTCGGCGCCAAGGGCGTTGGCGAGATGCCGATCGATGGTCCGGCGCCGGCGGTGATCAACGCGCTGCGGCATTGCGGATACGATGTGCGCTCGATTCCGGCGACACCCGAGCGGCTGTTGACGGCGCGCCGATGAGGTTCACGCTCAACGGCCGCGCGCGCACCGTGAAGTCGCATCCGATGAAGCGATTATTGGATGTGCTGCGGGAAGACTGCGGCCTCACGGGCACGAAAGAGGGCTGTGGTGAGGGTGAGTGCGGGGCATGCACCGTCCTGATCGACGGCGTCGCCGTCGATTCCTGTCTCGTTCCCGCCGCCCATGTCGAAGGCCTCAAGGTCATCACCATCGAGGGCGCCGCGAAGACGCGGCTCGGCAAGGCGCTGCAGAACGCGTTCGTCGAGCACGGCGGCGCGCAATGCGGCATCTGCACGCCCGGCATGATCCTGGCGGCCGCGCCGCTGAAGCCAGGTGCGTCTCTGCACGAGATCAAGACCGCGCTTGCCGGCAACCTGTGCCGCTGCACCGGCTACCCGGCGATCTTCCGATCGGTTGAGGCCGCATTGACCCGGAAGAAGGAGGTGATACGTGCCCGCGCGCGTTGAGGCGTTGACGCTCGAGCGGCCGCGCTCGCTGAAGGCGGCGTTGTCGATGCTGGCCCGCAATCCGGCGCTGATGCCGATCGCGGGGTGCACCGACGTGTATGTGTCGATGCAGTTCGGCACCATGAAGCCGCAGCGGTTCATCGATCTGTGGAGTCTCGACGAGCTGCGAGGCATTACGGTCAAGGGCGACACGCTCACGGTCGGCGCCCTCACCACCTACACCGGGTTGATCGAGTCCAGACACGTCGTCAGGCGTCTGCCGATGCTGGTGGCCGCGTCGCGCGAAGTGGGCGGCGTTCAGATCCAGAATCGCGGCACGCTCGGCGGCAACATCGCCAACGCGTCGCCGGCCGGCGACACGCTACCGGTGTTGGCCGCCGCGAATGCGCGCGTGGTGTTGCGAAGCAGCCAGGGCCGACGCACGGTGCCGTTCGAGCAGTTTTATACCGGCTATCGCTCCAGCGTTCGCCGGCCCGACGAGCTGATCACCGCGATCGAGTTTCCGGCGATCCGTGGACAGCAGTGGTGGCGCAAAGTCGGCACCCGCCGGGCGCAAGCCATCTCGAAGGTGATGATCGCGGCCGTCCGCGGACGTGACGTCAGAATCGCGTTCGGCTCGGTTGGTCCGACCGTGATTCTGGCGCGCCAGGCGGCGGCCGTCCTGCAGACGGGCGGGTCCGTCGCCGACGCGCAAGCGGCGCTCTTGACGGAAATCGCGCCGATCGACGACATTCGATCGACGCGAGACTATCGCGCCCGTGTGGCCGCGAACCTGCTCGCCCAGTTCTGGAACAATAGCCGGTGATGTTTCGATTTCGCCTTGCCGTCCTGATGCTCTGCGGTCCGGCCCTGTTGTCGGCCCAGGATGACGCGCTCGCCGAGCGCGTGATGGCCCGCCTACGGTCGGCGATGGCGTTGACCTTCCCTGCCAGCGACGGCCTGGGATCGTTGCCGGCCGACGGCAAGTCGAACGAAGCCTGGATGGTGCGGCCCCACCAACCCGGCGATCGCACTATCGAGATTCTAGCCAACCCGCTGAACGAGGAGTACCAGCGGCGCGCGGCGAAGGCCATGGCCGAGATCGAGCTGTCGATCGAAGCGGCGCAACGGCGGGCCGCCGTCCAGTTCGAGCGCGCGATTGCCGAAGCGAAGCGCACCGGGCGATCGCAAGACGTGGACGGTGTTTCGCTGTCGGATGAGGGCCTGGCCGGCGCGCGCATCGACGCCGACTCGCATCTCACCGTCGAAGTGTGGTTCAACCAGCCTGAGTATCGTTTTGAGATTCGGTCCTCGGTCGAGCCGTCGCTCTCGGGCGAATCGGTGATCGGTATTCCAGGCACGGCCGCGGCCGTCTGGGTTATCCCGAACGTCTATCGCGACACACCGACCGGCGCCGAGCGGTTCTGTGAAGCCGAAACCTATATTTACCTGGGACGAACATCGAAGCCGGATATCGACCACACGGATCGCCACCGCTATACGGTGACCGCCATCGGCGGGCTGCCGTCAACGAGCGGCGCCATCTCATCCATCGTGATTCGTCTGCGCGGCAACGAGCGGCTGGTGGCGGATCTAGCCCGAAAGAGTCAGTGGGGCTCAGTGGTGGAACTTATCGAATAGCCTCCGCGTCCTACCTAGATGGAGGCTGTAATGTTCAGGATCTACGATTGGAACTTCTCGAGCACCATCGAGCTGGTGACGGCGGTGCTGCTGGTTGCCACCATCCTGGTTGTGAGCTTCGCCTAGCTGCTCTTGTCGGGCGCCGCGAGATAACTCTTACGCGCCCGCACGGTCATTCCCGGCTTATTCACTCTCACTTCCAGTTTGTGCACCCGGTTGTCGAGCGCGACCGGTGCAAATCCGATCAGGTACTGGCTGCGGAGCTCCTGCGCCACGCGCGTGAACGTCGGCGCGAGCTCGTCGGTCTTCTGCAGCTCGAAATAGCCGCCGCCGGTTTCATCGGCGATGCGGCGTAGATCGCGCGCCGGCCGCGACCGCACCACGCGCATGCCGTTGAAATATTCCGACTCCAGCCCGATGGCGTAGACCATCACTTCCTCGTCGCGCGCCCGCTCGAGCACGGTCTTGAAGCCGACGCGGCTCGACGTGTCTTCACCGTCGGTGAACACCAGCACCACCCGGCGGCCATCGACGCCCTTCAACGCGTCGAGGCTGGTCGCAATGGCGTCGTTCAACCGCGTCGGGTTGCCGAAATACAAATCATTCAGCCCGCCGATCAACTCGTCGCGATCGCTGGTGAAGGTGCCGCTGAGCTGAATCTTGTCGTTGAACGCGCCGACCTGCGCCTTGTCCACCGGCAGCAGCCGCAGCAGGAACTGCTCGGCGGCGCGGTTCAGCAGTTTGAGATTGGCGGTCATGCTGGCGCTGGTGTCGAGCATCACCACCGCGGTGAAGGCCTGCGGCTCGTTCGAGAACAGCGCAATCTCTGCGGGCTTGCCGTTGTCCAGCACGCTGAAGTCGGTTTGCTCGAGCCCGGGTACGAGTCGAGCGCTGCTGTCGACCACGGTGGCGTAAACCGGGACCGTGCGAACACCGGCCCTGAAGACCGGCTGTTCGGGCTGTTCGGCCACGACCAGCGCGCCGGTGAGCACAATTGCCACAGCGATGAAGACCATCGGCTTGCGCATAAGGTTCTCATTGTACCTTGGGACCATCCCATGCCGGACCCAGCCATCGGCTTGTGCGCCGCGTGTTGTCACTGCCGAGTGGTTCCGGGCGGACGCTCGACGTTCTTCATGTGCCAGCGGTCTTTGAGCGACCCCGCCTACCCGAAGTACCCACGATTGCCCGTGGTCGCCTGCGCCGGATACCAACCTCGGCCCGCTGACGACGCGGACGTGCTGAAGGGCCCGCCCCCGCGTTCTTGAGCGTGGTTCGTGCCCTTCAGCCGTCCGCCCCCGCCGGAGGCGGGGGAAGAAACGCTGCACCAGCGAGGCGGGACGAGGGACGCGACGCCTCGCTGGTGTTAAGCTGAATCAATGACGTGGAACGGTTTCGTGATCGCCGCGTGCCTGGTGCTTGCCGGCGCCTGGTCGGGCGCGTGCGCGAGTGATCCCAGCGCGGCATCGCAAACCCCATCGCCGCCGGCCAATCCCGACACCGTGGTGGCGGAAATCGGCGGCCGCAAAGTCACGCTGAAAGAGCTCGACGAGAAATGGGAGCAGTTCGACGCCGCCGAGCGCGCGCGGATCACGCAGCTCCTCTATCAGAACCGCCGCAACATGCTCGACGAGCTGGTCGGCGACATCCTGATCGAGAACGCCGCGAAAGCGGCAAACCAGAGCGTGGACGCGTTCGTCGAGCAGGAGGCCGCGAAGCGGCGGTCGCCGGTCACCGACGCGGAGATCGCGCAGTTCTTCGAGCAGAACCGGGACCGGGCCCAGGGCCGCACGCTGAACGACCTGCGGTCGCAGATCAAGGACTTTCTCGAGGCGCAGCGCCGCATGCAGGCGCGCGCGCAGCTGGTTGAAGATCTGAAGTCGAAGACGTCGGGCGGCGTCAAAGTGCTGCTCGAGCCGCCGCGCTACACCGTGGCGGTGAAAGATCATGATCCCGTTCGCGGCGAAGCCACCGCGCCGCTGACGCTGGTGGAATTCTCCGACTACCAATGACCGTTCTGCCAGAGAGTCGGTCCGACTCTCACGAAAATTCAGCAGACCTACGGCAACAAGGTTCGCATCGTCTACAAGGACTTTCCGCTGCCCAACCACGCCGATGCCTTCAAGGCTGCGGAGGCGGCGCATTGCGCCGGCGACCAGAAGAAGTACTGGGAGATGCACGACGCGATTTTTGCGAATATCCGCAACCTCGGCGTGCCGGCGCTGAAACAGACGGCGCGCGCCCTCGGGCTCGACGGCGCCGCGTTCGATCAGTGCCTCGATTCCGGCAAGCATGCCCCGCACATCCGCGAGGATTACGAACTCGGCGAAAAGATGGGTGTGAATTCGACGCCGACGTTCTATCTGAACGGCCGGCCGCTGATCGGCGCCATGCCGTTCGAAGACTTCAAGCGGGTCATCGACGACGAGTTGGCACGCGTCAAGTAGCTACGGGATCAACACAATCTTGCCGCGGGCGCCGGGCTCCATGACCCGCCGGTGCGCGAGCGCGGCGTCCTTCAGCAGCATTTCAGTGCCGACGACGGGCGTGAGGGCGCCGGACTCGAGGCCGTCGACGATCGCCTGATGCGCGCGGCGGATGTCGTCTGGCGGAATGCCCCAGAGCGCGGTGCCGAATACCGAGACGTCCTTGGTCATGATCTTGCGCGCGTCGATCTCCACGCGGCCGCGATTGCCGATCACGATGATTCGCCCACCCGGTGCGATCACGGTGAGGTCGTGGTCGAGGTTCACGTTCGCGAGCATCTCCACGATCACATCGGGCCCGCGGCCGTTGGTCAGCTTGGTGATCTCGTCGAGGTAACCCGGGCTGCGATGGTTCACCGCGTGCCGCGCTCCCTGGGCGCGCACGACGGCAAGACCCGCTTCAGAACCGGCGGTGCCGATCACCGTGCATCCGGCGGCGGCGGCAAACTGCGTGGCCGCCACGCCAACCCCGCCGCTGGCGCCGTGAATCATCACGACATCACCCGCACGAGCGTTGACGCGACCGAAGAGCGCCCGCCACGCCGTCACGTAGGGCACGAACAGTCCGGCGCCCTGCGTGAACGAGATGCGGTCAGGCAGCCGATGCACCTGATCCGGATTGCAGACGACGACCTGCGCGTAGGCGCCGTGCGCCTTGCCGGCCGACGTCCCGCTGACATAGACGCGATCACCGGCCTTCCATCCGCTCACGCCGCTACCGACCTGATCGATCACACCGGCCGCGTCGGCGCCAGGTGTGTAGGGAAGATCGGGCTTGATGGCGTAGCCGCCCGAGCGCATGTAGGTGTCGTACGGATTCACGCCGATCGCGTGAACACGGACACGCACGTGACCGGGACCGGCGGATGGATCGGGGACGTCCTCGAGTTTCAGGACTTCGGGGCCGCCAAACTCACGCGCGAGAATCGCCTGCATCCCGGAGTACGTATCACGATTCCCTCAGGGCTGTGACGGGATTGATCCTCATCGCGCGGATGGCGGGAATGAATGACGCGGCCATGGCGACCACGGCGAGCACGCCGGCGACGACTGCAAACGTCAGCGCGTCCGTTGGCGCGACGTTGAACAACAGCGACGCCATGAAGCGCGTCAGCGCCACCGCCGCAGCGAGACCAATCGCGGCGGCGGTCGCAGTCAGCAGCAGTCCCTGCCGCAACACCATGCGAATCAAGTCCGCCGGCGTGGCGCCCAGCGCGGCGCGCACGCCCAGCTCGCGCGTGCGGCTGGTCACCGCGAACGCCATCACGCCGTAAGTGCCGATGGCCGCTACGGTGTTGATGAATCGAATCTTCCGGGACGGATCGATCACGCCCGTCTCGTCGAGGGTCTTGAGGTAGTCAGGGACGAGATTCAGCTCGGCGAGCACGCGATCGGACGCCGCGAACCCAAGATCCGTGCGCGTGGCGTGGGCAAAGCTTGCCAGCAGCAAGCCGGCTCCCACGAGCAGCACCTGCGCGAGCGCGAGCGTGGTGCTCTCGATGCCGATTTCCGACAGGCGCGGCAGGTCCGCCGGAGCCACGGCGATCAGCGCGCGCACGCCGATCATCGCCAGCACCAGACCGGCGACACCGCCGGGGACCGCCAGCGTCAAGGTTTCGATCAGCAGCTGCTTGACGATCCGCGACCGATCGGCGCCCATCGCCAGGCGCAGCGATATCTCGGTTTGCCGGCCGGCGGCCTGCCCGAGCAGCAGGTGGGCCACGTTCGCGCAGGCGATCAAGAGCAGCACGGCGACGGCGATCTGCAGCAGCACAATCACCGGGCGGACGTCGCCGACGATCTCCTCGTGCAGCGGACGCACGTTGGCGCCGAGACCGGCATTGGTCTCGGGGTGCCGAGCCGCCAGCTCGGTCATCACGCTGGTCAATTGCGCCTGTGCCTGCTCACGGGAAAATCCCGGCGCGAGCCGGCCGACGACGGCGATGATGTGCGAGTCGCGGACGGACGTGATGTCGCCAGGAAACGGGAAGCTGCGCGGAATGCCACGGTCGCCCGTGGCCCACACGTCCACGCCGTTGACCATCGGCAAGCCGAAGTCCGGCGGCAGGACACCGACGATCGTGTGCGGAATGCCATTCAGGATCATCGACGTGCCGATCGCGCTGGCGGCGGCGCCAAAGAGGCGCTGCCACAATCCATCGGTCAGCACCGCCACTCTCGGCGCTTCGGGACGGTCGTCATCGGGCACCACGACGCGTCCAAGACGCGCCTGGATTCCCAGCACCTCGAAGAAGTTCGCCGACGCCGATGCGGTGTGCACGCGCTGCGCTTCGCCGTGGCCCGTGAGCGTCGCCGAAAAATCGTCGAAGGCGGCCAAGGCGCTGAACGCGGTGGTGCCGCGCCGCCAATCGAGAAAATTCGCCGGCGCCACCATGCGTCGCGGATTGTCGACGCGGGTTTCCCACACCACCATCAGCCGATCCGGCTCCGAGTACGGCAGCGGCTGCAGTACGCTGCCGTTCAACACCGTGAAGATCGCGGTGTTGGCGCCGATGCCGAGCGCCAGCGAGCCAATCGCCGCCAGCGACAACAGTGGGTGACGAACGCACAGCCGTAACGCGAGCCGAAGGTCCGACATGAATGTAGAATCCCGCCTTATGCGAATCGCCCTGTTTGTGACCCTGGTCCTGCTCTCGCCACCGGCGAGCAACAGTGCCGTCCACGCATCTCAGACGGCGCCAGCCGCGAATCCGTTAGCAGCGGAAGCCGATCGGCTCGCCAGCGAGATCAACCCGCAGGTGGTGGCGTGGCGGCGCGACTTTCATCAGCATCCCGAGCTGGGCAACCAGGAAACGCGCACCGCGAAAGTGATCGCCGACGAATTGCGCAAGCTGGGCTATGAGGTGAAGGCCGGAGTTGCGGGGACCGGTGTCATCGGCGTGTTGAAGGGCGGACGCCCTGGGCCCGTCGTGGCGCTGCGGGCCGACATGGATGCATTGCCGGTGACCGAGCAGGTCGATCTGCCGTTCAAGTCCACCGCGAAGGCCGAGTGGAACGGACAGCAAGTCGGCGTCATGCACGCGTGCGGGCACGACAACCACATGGCCATCCAGCTGGGCGCGGCCACCGTGTTCGCGAAGCTGCGCGATCGCCTCCCCGGCACGGTGACGCTGATCTTCCAGCCGGCGGAAGAAGGTCCGGGCGGCGCCGAGCCGATGATCAAGGCCGGCGCGCTCGACAGTCCGAAGGTGGATGCCATCTTCGGCTTGCACGTGTTCCCATTGCCGGCGGGGTCGATCCAGTATCGTCCCGGACCGATGATGGCCAGCGCCGACTCATTCGTCATCAAGGTGCGAGGACGGCAGACACATGGCGCCATTCCCTGGGGCGGCGTCGATCCGATCGTCGTCGGATCGCAAATCGTGCTGGCGCTGCAGACGATCATCAGCCGTTCCGTCAATATCACGGAAGCGCCGGCAGTGGTGACCGTGGGGCGATTCACCGGCGGCAATCGCTCGAACATCATCCCCGACGACGTGGAGCTCGAAGGCACCGTCCGCACGTTCGACGAAGGCGTGCGAAAGAACATCCACGACCGGATTCGCAGCATCGCGGCGAACATTTCCGAGAGCGCCGGGGCGACGGCGACGGTGGAGTTCGGGCTGGGTTATCCGGTGACGCGTAACGATCCCGCGCTGACGGAACGCATGCTGCCCACACTCCGGCGAGCGGCCGGCGCCGACAACGTGCGGCTGGGCCCGCTGACCGGCACGGCCGAGGACTTCTCGTACTTCCAGCAGAAAGTTCCTGGAATGTTCGTGTTTCTCGGCGTGACGCCGCGCAGCCAGGACCACACGAAAGCCGCGATTAACCACTCGCCGCTGTTTTTTGCCGACGAATCGGCGCTGCCCGTCGGCGTCAGGGTGATGGCGAACCTGGCGCTCGATTTTCTCCACGGGAAATAAACCGCCGGAAATAGACGTTGCGCACGCGGCCGACGTGGTCGACCTGCAGTCGATCGATCACGCCGGCAAACCGCGCGTCGAACATCTGGACCTCATCACCTTCGAGCGCGGCGTAGATTGATCCGCCGCGTGATTCAACCTCGCGAATGGTGTTGGCGAGGTCTTCCGGCGCGATGAAGTCCCATCTCAATGTTTCGCGCTTGCCGTACCATCGCAGCGACCCGCTGTGCTGGTTGGCGAGCACGACGCTGTTCGCCGGCGTGTTGACGTTGACCCAGTCGCCCGCGAGTGGATACCGCTCTTCCAGTGTCGCCACCTCCCACCCGCTTGACCTGCGCAAGAGGAGCTCCGAACTTGCAACCGTGATCGCGAGGAAGACCGCCGTAGTGATCGCGGCCGCGGCGCGGTTGCGGGGCCATCGTGCGATGTGGATCAGCCCGTCGGCCACGAGGATGGTGATCGGGACGAGACCTGGCAGCAGGAACCGCAGCGTCTCCCAGTGATCGAACGGCAGGTAGAACAAGTACGGTGCGGCAACGGCGCCGATGATCGCCGCCGGTTTCAGGCGCGGTTCCGGCCGCGCGGCAAAGAGCCCGAGGACCAGACCCAGAAGCCACACCGGTCCGGCGACGGTCCACAGATACGTTCCGAAAATTCCAAGGTTGGTCGAAACGTGATCGATCGCGAACAGGTTTGCCGTCGAGCCGTAGCCGGTGGACAGAGGCGATCCGAACAACCGGTACTGAATCGCCATTTGCACGCCGATCCCCGCTGTGACGCCGGCCGCAGCCAGCGTGGCTCGCACCAGCGGTCTGTCGCCGCGCCGGGCCAGCAGCGGCACGATCGCGGCGGCCACCAGCAGCGCCGGCCGCGTCATCAGCGCGGCGCCCGCGGCAAGTCCGGC
>Ga0187893_10003905_pt1 | contig 29268 bp, 28 predicted proteins | sample MA1701074metaG_FD_139574 | JGI IMG/M metagenome (GOLD analysis project Ga0187893, IMG submission 139574) | White microbial mat communities from a basaltic lava cave in the Kipuka Kanohina Cave System on the Island of Hawaii, USA - MA170107-4 metaG ...
CAACCCACGGATATCAGCAGGATCAACCGTCGACGTTACTGGCCTCGCCTCTTCCTCGACTCTGCCTCTCACACGGAGGAAGACCATGTAGCACCACCCAGGCAATCGAACTTGACAACGGAAGTCATATCAGACGCTCCGGTTCAGCGGCCCGCATAGGCGGGCAGAAGCCCGCCGGAGCAAGTCCGCTGGAACCGGTAGTTGGGCGTCACGTCGCGGGTCATGGCAGTTCCCAGGACCCCTCGGGTCACTTGCTATCGACTCCGTGCTCGACCTGACGTTGGTACTCGGCTGCGTCGAAGTTGCCGAGCGATTCGGCGACCAAGCCACCCTCGCCCATGCGCCACTCTTCGAATCCGCTGATGCGAACCCGCTTACCTGTTCCTCCAGGTCCGGTATTGGTTCCCTCGAGCGTCCACTTGTAGATCACCTTGCCCTGCTTCTCGAGCAGATCATCCATATAGACCTTCAGATCGGGAAAGGCGGTCATGAACCCCTGCGCAGCTTCGGTAATCGCGTTTCGGCCTACGGATGGGGTGCCGCCATTGATGGCTAGCGAACCGCCTGGAGCAAAGAACGCAGCAACGCTGGCTGCGTTCTGGCTGCACCAGGCAAGCCGTGTATCGGGTCGCAAACACGCGAAGCTGAGAAATTCGGTCTTGTGCCATATGGTTCTCCTCCGATTGCCACGCATGATGAAGCGGTGTTCGTGACGCCCAACAAGCGGCATCAGCTGCGGCGGGCGCGTTCAGATCAGGAACCCAGTGGAACCGGCCGGGAGCCTCGCCCGCCGTCTGCTGAAGGCCGGAGTTAGACGGCCATCTCTTAGCGGAGGTTCGACGCCGCTCCGCGGATACAGCCGAAGTCCAACCCCACGCTCGGGCGGGAGCGATGTTCTCAAGACACTCCTCTACCTGCTCTGAAACTCAAACGCGCCAATATCAGGCGCACGCCCACGAGAATCATCATTGATTCCTCTGATGAGGATGCCAGCATCAATGAGCTGCCTGCTCGGCAACAGCCTATAGTCACCCTTCGGTGGATCGGCGAAACCTGGGTCAACGTTGAGGCCATGCCGCTCCTGCCCCGTAGCGGCCCGAAACTCCGCCAAGGTGGGGTGCCGGGCGTCTCCCCATCTCACAAGAGCCCACCCCCCTGCACTTACGAGGTTGTCATGGTCGAAATCGACGGGGTTCTCAATTACCCCGTTAAAGACAGCCCAACCAGTGTTGCTGGCCCATATGTTGTTCCGCGAGACAAGAATCGGCCATAACGCCGGTCCATGGAGGGTGAGAGCAGCCCCCGTCCCCGCATCGACGGTGTTATGAAAAAGATACACTGGGCCAGAACCAGGAGTTTCGGTTCCAAACTTGAAAGCCGTGTAACCACACGGTCCCTCCTGACCGAACGGGCACCCGCGGACCCTGCCGGTGCGATAGATAAGGTTGCGAATGGCGTAGACCGGCCCGATCCGAGCAGGCGCCAAGGCGACGCCAACGAATACGTTGTAAAACGTGTTGCCCCAAATCCGCACGTTCCTACAGTGCCCTTCCACCTCTACCCCATCATCGCCAGCATTGTAGACTAGGTTCTCGTATACGTCGGTCTCATTGCTCGTATCGGCACTTGCCTCCGTGGGACAGACTCCGAAGCCGTCGAAGTAGTCGTGGAAGACATTGCGCCTAATAATGTTGCCTCGCAAATTCGCCCGAGACCGACGCAGGTCGGGCCTCCAAAATCGAATGCCCCCTCGGTCAAGCCAACCTATCGGCTTTTGAAATCCAGGGCGGGCCTCCGGCGGATAAAAGGCATCCCACGGCCAGTCACGGATAGTATCGTAGAACTCGTTGCCTTGAATCACGTTGCGATGAGACTCACGAAAAAGAACGATGCCATGATCGTTGATCGCGAACTTGGATGCCTGCACCACGTTGTCACTGGCGTTCTGCAAGACGAGTGCCGCTCTGATGTCCCCTTGGCCGTAGTGGCGGAACGTGAGGTTCAAGATGTAGACAAAGCTCTGTTCGACCAGGAAGGCATAGCTGCGGCGACTTACCACGATTGCGGCTTTGTTCGGATCGGCGCCATTCGCCAGGCGCACGTAAAGCGCGGTACCGTCAGCGTAGAAGCCGGATATTCCCCATCGCAGGCCCTGCAGGTCCTTGAGACTTTGGTAGGGGTAGAGACGCTGGCCATCAGCGAGCACGAGGTTGATATTAGGTAATGTTGAACTTGTCCTGTAAGTGCCGTCTCCAACGCTCGTCCACGTGAAGGCCCCAGGGTCGGCTCCGTCAAGTATCGCTGTTTCGCCTGGATGGCCTTGAACGATTATTGGGGCATCTGCTCTACCGGAACGCGGGATCTTGATTTCTCCTTGGTAGTAGACACCACCTCGCAGAACAACTGCATCTCCAGGTCCAGCCCGGTTCAATCCAGTTGTTAGGGCGCAAGGTTCGCTCACGCTGCACGCCACTCCACTGCCCGTAGGACTGAAAATAGTGGGACGTCCTCGGGGAGGGTATCGTGATCTCAGCGCGAGTCGAGGCCTTGCCTTCCAAAGTGACGCAATTGAGCACCCCGCCTTCGTCCAATATGGTCATACGCACATCGTAAAAGTGCCCCTGGGTCCAGCCAGAACAGGCTTCCAACGAAGCGTGTGTTGCTCACGCGTGAGAGAGGAAATCCCACGCGATAGGGTTTGCCGCCAGTACGGTACTCAACCGAAGCCGTAGCGTTCCGGTCGGGATCATCGGTGGCGCCGATAGATACGATCACCCCCATCGAGTGGATGGTGCCGTAGAGCTCCAGGGTAGTCGAAGGGCGCGGGGGCAAAGCACTGGCACAGCTGGTGGTTGAGGGCGTGGCTGGGGCGGGCGCTGCCATAGCCAGGGCAGGTGTCGGTTCAGTGAGGGATGTTGGCCGAACCGGGGCCGGCGCAGCAGGACGCCGCAAAGCCGACACGAGAAAGACGAGGACGGCGATGAGAAATACAACAGTCATGCTGACTCGGCGCACGATCCGTCACCTCCCCTGCGCACACGCAAGCAGTTCCAATTCCATCTTGTCTTTCGTGATCACCGGCGAGAGAAGCGCCAGCACTACCCATACTGCGCCAGACCTCCCCGTGCCCTCCCATCACAACCCGCCCCCCCCTCAAGTAGTCGCGGCGAGACAGATGCCTACGGGCATCGGAGCGGAATCATCACCGCCCAGGCCAGCCAGGTAGGTGACCGCGCCACCGCGACCGATACTCGTGCTCCACATATTGTGGCAACGCCGGCCCCGGCGGCAGCGTCAGGTGACGCCGGCGGCGCGCCTGAATGCTGGTCTTCTCGTCGGCGCAGATCACGTAGTCGCGCGGCCCAGGGGTGCCCCTTCCAGAGGCCCTGGTAGAGGTCGAGCACCACGCTGGCTTTCTCCCAGAAGGCGGGGTGGCGCGGGAAGATCCAGGAGCGGTGCTGCCAGGGCCGCAGTGCGTGCCCATCCAAGCAGCGCCAGATCGTGGCCAGGCTAGGGACCGGCTCCCAGCCTTCGGCGTGCAGCACACGCTGGATCTCGGCGACCGAAAACCGCGCCAGGGCAGTCCGCGGGCTGCCGGAAGCTCACAGGCGATGGCGGTGATGGCCACGGACAGGCGAGAGGGAAAAGGTCTTGGGTCGACCCGGACGCGGCGCATCGACCAGCGAGAACCCCTGGACGGCCCAGCTGTTCCGCCATTTGCGGACCCACTGCTCGTGCATACCCAACCGGCGCGCGGCTTCGGCAGTCCCCAGGGTGGGATCAGCGACCAGGAGTAAAGCCAGTCGCGCGCTGCACTTGCGCCCGAGACGCGCTGTGCCGGCGAACCAATAAGCGGGCTTGTTGGAGGTCTGGGTCTGAGAAGGTCGGGCGATAGGCCGGGGGTGGGGCGTCGAGAAGCGCCGTAGGCGCGAGGTAGTTGCTCAATAGTCTCCTCGGCTCTTCGACGAACCATGCGATCCTTCCTACACGAATTTGCGAAATGAGCCACTAAGTAGTGCTAGAGAAGTTGAAGGTTCGCCACCACCTGCCCCCAGTTCTGAACAAAACTTCATAGCCCCGCCTGCCTCGCTTCTGGGCGTGATATCCGTCTAACTACAAATGGACGGAACCGTATAATATGGCGAACATAGACAGCCGCCGCAGTATAACACTTGAGACGCCATAGCAGCCCAGGTGCCGTTTCTCCCTGTCCTGCGCGGCCCTTGCGCGGCGCCGCGCATCACTCCGGCCCCCATTATAATGCAGAGCGCCGCAGTCTAATCCGGCGCCCTACACCCGTGGCCCCCCGGGACCTTGCTCTTGGAACACCCGGTCCGCGGGGCTACGAACCGCATTCGGGCCTCGGTTCAGGACGTGCGTATAGATCATGGTCGTGGTAACGTCCCGGTGACCGAGAAGCTCCTGGACGGTGCGGATGTCGTAACCGTCCTCGAGCAGGTGCGTCGCGAAGGAGTGGCGGAGCGTGTGGCAGCTCGCGCGTTTGGCGATCCCGGCAGTCCGGACGGCCTCCTTCCCGGCCCGCTGCAGGACCGATTCGTGGAGGTGATGCCGGCGCCGCTGACCGGTCAGACGATCCACGTAGGTCCGGGTGGCAGGAAGGACCAATTGCCACGCCCACTCCCGGCCAGCGTTGGGGTACTTCCGGGCAAGTGCGTCTGGCAACTCCACCCACCCGGCCCCCCGCTGGAGATCGGCGAGGTGCTGTCTCCGTACCCGCTCGAGGTGGCGCGCCAGATCAGGCTTCACCGCGGCGGGGAGCATGGTGATCCGATCTTCGGCCCCCTTGCCGCTCCGGACCGTGATCTGGTTGGACGAGAAGTCCACGTCCTTGACCCGGAGTCGGGCACACTCGAGCAGCCTCAGACCCGCACCATACAGCAGTAAAGCCATCAGGCGTGGCACGCCGTGGAGCCATTCCGTCACGGCTCGGACTTCATCGCCTGTCAGCACGACGGGCAGGCGGTGGGGACTCTTGGCGCGCACCACGCATCCAGCCACGGCACCTCCTGTTGCAGGACCTCCCGGTAGAGGAACAGGAGCATGTAGCGACGGATCCGGGCGACGTAGCTCTTCTCCGTGCGGGGGCTGTAGTGCCGCGTCTTGATCGCGTCGCGAACCCGGTCAAGGAGCCGCGGCTCGGGCCGGCGAAAGCCCGGGGCGGTTACAGGAGTATGTCGTCCGCCGACAGCGCGACGTCGGGCAGGGCTAATGGGGAGAGTCGATCGCCACGACGAACCGTCTGGACCTCACGGTAGCCTTCCGGCGTGGGATCCCGACAGACCTCGACCACCCCTTCCCGAAGCCGCACGAGCCAGACCTCGCGCACGCCGGAGCGAGCATACAGCGGTACCTTGATCCTCCGGTCGTACTCCGTGGAGGCGTCCGCGACCTCTACCAGCAGGAGGACGTCATCAGGACGGGGGTGCGCTGTGGCATAGAAATCCGGGCGTGGACGCAACAGCATCAGGTCAGGCAGCGGTTCCGAGTACGGGCTGAGACGAAGGGGGTTTTGCGGGCTAGTGATCGCTCGGTCCCCGACCAGTCGCGAAAACAGAAAGTTCAGGCGGGTGACGACCCCCGCATGCGGGCTCCCGATCGGGACCATTTCTACGATTTCTCCCTCGATCAACTCGACCCGATCGTCCTCGGAGAAGATCCCGACCTCCGCCATGCGGTAGTACTCGTCGACCGTAAAGCGCCGCCGTGTGAGCAGGATGGCCATCTCACCTTCTCTCATCGACAGGTCACCGAGGACTTTGCAGGGATCATCGCGCCCCGACGGGGGGCGCTCAGTCGGCGGCGGGCGCTAGGCCGTATCGCGCGCGGTGGGCGCGCACGGCCTGTGCCTGGACATCCGCGCGGTAGGACGAGCGGACCAACGGGCCGGACTCCACGTACTGGAAGCCGCGGCGCAGCCCTTCCTCGCGCAGCGCAGCAAACTCTGCGGGGGAGTAGTACCGATCGATCGGATGGTGGTCAGGCCCCGGTCGCAGATACTGGCCCAGCGTCAGGACGTCACAATCCACGGCCCGAAGCTCGTCCATCGTTTCCAGGATCTCGTCAGTCGTCTCGCCCATACCGAGGATCATGCTGCTCTTCGTGAACGACGTGTACCCCCACTCCTTGGCACGCCGCAGCAGCTCGAGGGATCGGGCGAAGTGCCCACCACCGCGGACGGTCTTGAACACCCGCCGTGGTGCCTCGATGTTGTGGGCCAGGATCTCGGGGTTGGCTTCGAGCACCGTGTGCAGTGCCGCTGGGTCGCCCTTGAAATCAGGGATCAGGACCTCCACGGTGCAGGCCGGCAACCGGTGGTGAATCGCTCTAATGGTCTCCGCGTAGATGCCCGCGCCGCCATCCGTCTGGTCGTCACGGTTGACCGACGTGATCACCGCGTGGCGCAGGCCCATGGCCACGACGGCGTCCGCGACACGGCCGGGCTCGGCGGCGTCGAGCTCGGTCGGCAGGCCGTGGGCGATGGCACAGTAGCCACAGCGCCGCGTGCACACGTTGCCCAGGATCAGGAACGTGGCGGTCCGGCGGCCCCAACACTCGCCGATGTTGGGGCACCGCGCCTCCTCGCAGACGGTGTGCATCTGCTGCGTGCGCATGATGCCGACCAGATCAGCGAAGTTATCGCCGCCCGGCAGGCGGACTTTGATCCACTCTGGGCGCCGGACGTCAACGGCCATCGCGGAACCCCTCGAACCAGACTTTCATCGTAGTGAGGAACTGCATCGAGACGGCGCCGTCGAAGACGCGATGGTCGAACGACAGGCCCAGGTGCATGATCGGGCGGATCGCGATGGCATCGTCGCGCACCACGGCGCGCTTGACGATGGCATCGGTGGCCAGAATCGCCGCCTGGCCGGGAACAATGATCGGCATGGACCAGATGGATCCGAACACGCCGGGGTTGGTGATCGTAAAGGTGCCGCCCTGAATATCGTCAAGGCCCAGTCGGCCCGCGCGCGCGCGAGTCGTCAGATCCTCGAGGGCCTTGGCGATACTGCTGAGGTCCAGCCGGTCGGCGTGATGGATCACCGGGACGATCAATCCTTCGGCCACCGCGATGCCAACGCCGATGCTGACGGCGGCGCGGGCGATGATGCCGTCGTCACTCCATGCGGAGTTGACGAGTGCATGCGCGCGAAGCGCCTCGGCGGCGGCCCGCACAAAGAACACGGTGTAGGTCAGCGGTGTGCCCTTGCGCCGCCATTCTTCCTTGCGGGCCTCCCGCCACGCGACGACGGCGCTCATGTCCACCTCGATGACGCCGTAGGCGTGCGGGATCTCGCGCTTGCTCTGCGCCATGCGTTGGGCGGTGGAGCGGCGAATCGGTGTTAGCTTGGTCAGGACATCCGCTTCCGGTGTGGGGGTCAGGGCGGCGGGTCTGGAAGCCGGCGTGGCAGGGGCGCCCGACACCACAGTAGTGGCGGAAGCAGCCGCGCCCGAAGCGCGGCTGTTGACATACGCCAACACATCTTCCTTCGTGACGCGGCCACCGGAACCGGTACCGGGAAGGGTCTCCAGCACAGCCAGCGGGATCTGGTGCTCACCGGCGAGGCGCTGCACGAGCGGGGAGAGGCGCGCGCCCCCGGCCACTCTCGCCGCCGGCGCAGGAGTCGCCGCGGTTCGCTCATCGACACGCGACTCGTCTGAGGCGGCGGGGCCACGCTCCATCGTCGGCACCGGCCGGCCGGTCGCCGCGGCGTCGACCTCGATCAACGCGATCGGCGAGCCAACCGGCTTCGTGTCGCCTTCCGCGGCCAGCAGCGTTGTCAAAACGCCCGCAAACGGCGAGGGCATCTCGACGTTGACCTTGTCCGTCGTGATCTCGACCAGGGGCTCGTACTTCTCGATCTTGTCGCCGGCCTTCTTGAGCCATCGAGCGATCGTGCCCTCGTGGATGCTCTCACCGAGCTGGGGGAGTTTGACCTCGACCGGCATGATCCCGCTCCCAGCCCTAGTACGCCGCCAGGGTCCGCATCGCGTCGGCGATCTTGCCGGCCGTGGGGATGAACGCGGCGGCCAGCGGATCCGAGTACGGCACCGCCGGCACGTCCAAGCCGGCCACGCGGAGAATCGGCCCGTCGAGCGCGTCAAACGCCTGCTCGGCGATTGTGGCCGCCACCTCGGCCCCGAATCCCATGAATCGGTTGTCCTCGTAGACAATCAACGCCTTGCTCGTCTTTCGTACGGAGGCGAGGATGGTGTCGGTATCCAGCGGCCGCAGCGTTCGCAGGTCCACGACCTCGGCATCGATGCCCTCCGCGGCGACGTCAGCGGCGGCCTGCAGGGCCTCGTGCAGCATCTGCCCGTAGGCGAACACCGACAATGTCGTCCCGCTCCGCCGGACGAGAGCCGGCCCGATCGGCAGCACGTGGTCGCCGTCGGGCACCTCACCCCGGATCGCCCGGTACAGCCGCTTGTGCTCGAGGAACAGGACCGGATCGGGGTCGCGGATCGCGGCCTTGAGCAGTCCCTTAGCGTCGCCAGGTGTGTACGGTGCCACCACTTTCAGACCCGGCACGTGGGTGAAGAACGCTTCGATACTCTGTGAGTGGTACAACCCGCCGTGGACCTCAACGCCGCCGCCGTAGGGCGCACGGATCGTCAGCGGACAGCCATACGCGCCGTTGCTCCGGTACCGCATCCGGGCGGCCTCGCTCACGATCTGGTTGAACGCCGGATAAATGAAGTCGGAGAACTGGATCTCCGCGATCGGGATCAGGCCGTTTGCCGCCATGCCGATGGCCGCGCCGACGATGAGTGACTCCGCGAGCGGTGTATCCAACACGCGGGCCTCACCGAACTCCGCGTAGAAGCCGTCGGTGGCCCCGAAGACCCCACCTTTCAACCCCACGTCCTCACCCAAGACGACAACGCGCTCGTCGCGGCGCATTTCTTCGTGCATGCCCTGTCGGATTGCGTCGAGCAGCCTCATCTCAGCCATTGATGCCCGCCGCCCCGGCTACCCTTCGAAGTAGACGTTGCGCGTCACCGTGGCGGGGTCCGGCCAGGGCGTCGCTTCGGCGAAGTCGGTGGCGTCGTTGACCTCACCTTTGATGCGGTTGTGCACATCGGTGTAGCGGGCTTCATCCAGCACGCCGACCTGCTCGAGGTAGTGCTTGAAGACGACCAGGGCGTCCTTGCTCCTGCCGGCCTCGATGTCGTTGGTGGGCCGGTATTTCTCCTGGGAATCCTCAGAGGAGTGCGCGGTCAGGCGTTCCACCTTGCACTCGATCAGCGTCGGCCCATCGCCGGCGCGCGCCCGGCGGACGGCCTCCGCGGCCGCCTCGTAGCACGCGAGCACGTCGGACCCGTCCACGACGACACCCGGAAAGCCGTAGCCGGCCGCGCGGGTGGCCACGTCCGCAACAGCCATCTGGAGCCGCAGCGGCACGGAGATGGCGTAGCGGTTATTCTCCACGATGAAGAGCACCGGCAGCCGGTGGATCCCCGCGAAGTTCAAGGCCTCATGCCAGTCGCCCTGGCTGGTGCCGCCCTCCCCGATCGAGGTCACGCACACCTCGCCCGTCTTCCGCAGCTTCGCGGCGTACGCGATGCCGACGGCGTGCAGGTACTGGGTGCCGACCGGGCTGCTCGTGGACAGGATCTTGTGGTCGTGGTGGGCCCAGTGGGCCGGCATCTGCCGCCCGCCGCTGGAGGGATCGCCCGCTCGGGCAAACAGCCCGAGCATCAGATCGCGCGGGCTCATCCCCTTGGCCAGACACGCGGCGAGGGAACGATAGAACGGCACCAGCCAATCGCGGCGCGGATCGACCGCCGCCATCACGCCGACCTGCGCGCCCTCGTGCCCCTGACCAGAGATCACGAACGGCACCATGCCGGCGCGCTGGAGGACCCACATCCGCTCGTCGATCGCCCGCGCCAGGGCCAGGTGATGGTACATGCGGAGCAACTCATCGGCGCTCAGACCGAGGGCCTCGTGTCTGACCGCGGCCGTCCCGGGCATCGCCCGGTCCCTGGTGGCCATGGCGGATTCTTGCCCCCTCTGGGGCGCTCCCGCAGGGTTCGTTCCCTGCACCGCGACCGGGCCTCGTGAGCCCGGGCTGCGCGGAGCGCCTAGATGTGGATCACGCGCCCAAGCGCGTCGAGCGCGGCCTCTTTCACCGCCTCCGACAACGTGGGATGCGAGTGTACCGCCCCGCCGATCTCCACGACTGTACCTTCAAGATACTTGACCGCGACGCCTTCCGCCAGCAGCTCGGTCACCGATGGTCCCAGCATGTGGATGCCCAGAATCTCGCCGGTCCGGGCGTCGCTGACGACCTTCACGAACCCGTCGCGCTCGCCTTCGATAGCCGCCTTGCTGCTGGCTGAGAACGGGAAGCGGCCGACCTTGACGTCGAAGCCATCTTTCCGGGCCTGCTCTTCCGATAACCCCATCGTGGCCACCTGGGGGATGGAGAACGTCGGCCGGGGGACGGCCTGGTAGTTGAGCGGTGGGTGCGCGTGACCGGCGATGGTCTCCACGGCGTGGATCGCCTCATCGGACGCAACGTGGGCGAGGCGGAAGGCCCCGCCGTTCACATCGCCGACCGAATACACCTGCGGCATCGAGGTCCGAAACTCGGCATCTACCTTGACTGCCCCGCGTTCGACGGCGATGCCGGCGTCCTCCAGGCCCAACCCGTCGACCAGCGGCGCCCGTCCCACGGCGACCAGCACGTAGTCGGCCTCGGCTTCCAGCGGCTCGTCGCCGCGCTTCATGGCGATGGCCACCCGCTCGCCGCGGGGCGTGGCCGCACTCGCCGCCGTGCCGGTGTACACCTTCATCCCCTTGCGCGTAAAGATGCGCTCCAGCCCTTTGCCGATCTCCTGGTCCTCGAGGGGAAGGACCGTGGGGAGCAGTTCGACCAATGTGACCTGCGTGCCGAGCGCCGAAAACAGGCTGGCAAACTCCACCCCGACCGCGCCGGAGCCCAGGATGATGACCGACCGCGGGATCTCGGTGAGGCTCAGGGCTCCGGTGCTGTCCAGGATGCGACGGTTGTCGATCGTGACCCCGGGGATGCTGCGTGGCGCCGACCCGGTGGCGATCAGCGCGTGCTTCGCCTCAAGCTCGGTGTCTGATCCATCGTTCGCCGCGACGCCGATCCGGGTGGGAGTCCGGAACCGCGCGGTCCCGGCAAAGACATCGATCTTGTGTTTGCGCATCAGGTACTGGATGCCTTTGTGGAGCCGCTCGACCACCGCGGCCTTGTGCTCGTGCAGGCGCGCCATGTTGACACGCACCGGGCCGATGTCGAGGCCGAGTCCCTGCGCATCCTTGAGGCGCTCGAGCCACTCGGCGGTGTGCAGCATCGCCTTGGTCGGGATACAGCCCCAGTGGGTGCAAATGCCGCCGAGCTTGTCCCGCTCCACCACGGCGGTGCGCAGACCCAACTGCGCGGCGCGGATCGCCCCGACGTAGCCGGCTGGGCCGCCGCCAATGATCACCAGATCAAAGGGATCCGGCATGACTGCCTCCCTGAACACAGATATCCCGGTGCGGGGTCACAACCACGTGGGCAGGTGCTCAGATGACCTTGGGACCGGTCTGGTCGGCAAGCGTTTCGATCGGCTTGCGGCCCGTGAAGCCCTCGGTCGGGCCATGCCAGAATCCAATACGCGCCTCACCGGCCCGCCAGCAGAGAAAGATCGGTAGACCACGCGCTTGAGCTGGAAAGTCCACCAGGCCCATGTCGAGGTCGCGCAGCACTACCCCGGCGGCGTCCACCTCATCGACGAGGCGGCTGAACTCCTGGCTGAGGCCGTCGAACTCTTGCTGCCGCTCGCCGATGACCGAGAGCACGGACTCGCCTTCCTCCAGGCGCTTCCACATGACCTCGAGCAGGTCGTGGAGACGCCGCGCTTCCCCGCGAAGCGACTGGAGGCGCTCGATCCGCGGGGCCAGCGCCGGCAGCGCCGCGTTGGCCTCGGCGAGACTAAAGATCCTCTCGGGCGGCTCTGCGGCCATGCCTACTTTCTCACCCGGACGCGGATCGTGTGGTACCCGGAGGCGCCGTCGGGAAGCGTCGGCGCATCCCGCACGGTCTGCAGGAGGCCGGTCCCATCGCGGGCGCGCACCTTCACGGTGTACTCGCCTGGGCCGGTCGGCGTCCAGACGGCCGCCCACAGGACCCAGGTGTATGTGCCGAGCGATTTCTTGAGCTCGGCCTTGCCCCAGGTTCGGCCGTTGTCCGTGCTGACCTCGACCTCCTGGATGCCGCGGTCGCCGCTGTATGCAACGCCACCCAGGTGGACCTCGCCTACCGGCACCGGCCGCAGGCCGGGGACCCGGAACATCGACGCCGTCTTCACCACGGCCTCGTCACTCCACCCCGAAGCCTGCCAGTATCCGGTGAACTGTGTGGCGACGGCTTCGATCTTGGTCAGCCACTTCGGGTTCTTCATTCCAAACAGCCCGGGCACGAGCATGCGGACCGGAAACCCGTGGTTGAACGGGAGCCGCTCGCCGTTGATCTCGTATGCCAGCAGACTGTCCTGGTGCATCGCCTCGATGACCGGGATGCCCTCAGTGTAGCCATCGGCGCATCGCAGGGCGAACCGGATCGCCGTGGGCTTGACCCCGCCGGCCCGCGCGATGAGATCGCGAAAGCGCACGCCTTTCCACATGGCGTTGCTGATCAGCTCGCCCCCGACCTCGTTGCTGATGCACTCCAGCGTGTGATACCGGCTGACCGACGGCATCGCTCGGATCTCATCGTAGGTGAGTTTCAGGGGCGCGCCGACGAGTCCGATGATCTCGAGGGCCCACTTCGTCGCGTCGACCTTGGGGTCCAGGCCCGCCGGGTTCTTGCTGATGACATAGAAGTCCTTGGTTGGCGTCACCTCGGGCGGCAGGCCCTTGATGCGCTCGAAGAGCGACTGCGCCGCCGCGGCCGCGTGCGCGACCTGCGCGCCGGCCCACTGCGCCAAGACGCCTGCCCCGGCCAGCGCGCTCGCCGCCAGCATCGAGCGTGACAGGAACTCGCGGCGGCTCATCCCCGCCGTCCCCGCGGGCGACCCGGCCTGAGCGCCGCGCCGGCTCACCAGCCGCAGAATGCCACCAAAGACGAGCGCGGTGAACGTGGCGTCCACGGTGATCGCCAGTGCGATCGTGCGCAGGGCAACGGCATCCGGCGCCTCCACTCCTTGCGCACCGAGCAAGGCCGCGAGATACATGAGCGCAGGGGGTGCGGCGATCGCGGCCAGTGCGGCTCCGACCGCCGCGGCTGCCGCCAGCACCGTGAGGCCCGTGGGCCGTCGCCTCGCAGCCCACAAACCGCCGAGCACCGCGCCGACCAGGACGACCGTCGCCATGGTCGTCCAGAAACCGAGCGGTTTGGCCGCGAACTTGAAGCGGACGATCAGGTATCCGAGCACCTGCAGCGGCAGCAGACCCCGGGCGCGCTCCGACAATGCCCCCGCCAGGATCGGCGCGCCGCCGGTCAGAACCCCGGCGACAAGCATCCAGACGAGCGCCGCTCCGCCGATCGCCCCCGCGATCGCGCCGTGCCACGAGAACCACGTCCGCATGGTCCCCACCTCCCCTAAGCCAACGTATCAGCGCCGCCTTAAGATTCCATTAACCTAGGCGGACGGCCCGCAAACACGCACGCCCCGGCTGGAGTGCCGGGGCGCTCCTGTCGGGCAGGGCGGGGCCGGTCAGGCCCGTTCACCCAACCCGAGGCCTTCGATCTCACGCTGCCGCTGCGCGGCCAGTTCGACCAGCCACCCGGGCTCTTCGTAGACATAGTCCTTGCGCAGCGGATGCCCGTGCCAGTCCTCCGTCATCATGATCCGCCGCAGATCAGGATGTCCTTCGAAGGTGATGCCAAACAGATCGTAGGCCTCCCGCTCGTGCCAGTTCGCGGTGCTCCACAGCCCGGTGACGCTGGGCAGGCGGGCGTCGTCGCGCGGCACACGGACCTTGATGAGCAGCTCGTGCCGCGCCTCCATCGAAAACAGGTGATAGACGACCTCGAACGTCTGCTGGTCGGGCCAGTCGACGGCGGACACGAAGGAGCAGTAGTCGAGGCGAAACGGCGCCTCGTCCCGCAGCGCGCGGGCGATCGCGAGCAACCGCTCCGCGGGGATCCAGGCCCCTGGCACATGGTGGGTGAACGTTGTGTCATGTCCGCGGCCCGACGCGGGGTGTGCGTCGGCCGCGCTGTCTTTGGCCACGTGCGCTGCACCGCCGTGCGGAAACGGCTCGACCTCCGGGAACCGCTTCTGCAACTCCTCGACGAGCGGCCAGGACATCTACCGGCCTCCTATGCGGACGATGCCGTGCGCGATGGGTTCCTTGGGCACCGCCCGGCGCAAATCGTCGAGGTCGTAGAGCAGGGTGCTCCGGTTGTACGTGCTGGCCTCGTAGTGCGGGACAAAGACGATGGCCTCCGTCGGGCAGACCTCCACGCACAGCCCGCAGTAGCAGCACTTGTCCATCTCGATGTCGAAGCGCGTGAGGAGTCGATCCTTGGCCCGGCCGCTGGCCTCGATATGAATACACCGGTCCGGGCAGACCCGCTCGCACTGAAAGCAGATGATGCACTTGTCGTTGCCGGTCTCGGGATCGATCGGCAGCGCCAGCAGTCCGTGCCACCGCGGAGACACGTTGACCTTCTCTACGGGGTATTTGACCGTGTTCTTTGGCTGGACCATCGCGCGGATGGTCACCATCAACCCCGTGTAGAGCCCGACGACGCCATCCCACGCCCGCCCTGCCAGTGCCATCCTGTCCCTCCCTACCGGTCCACGTCGGACAGCACGATATCGACGCTGCCCAGGATGGCGATGACGTCCGCCACCTTCCATCCCCGCATCATCTCGATCAGCGCAAACAGATTGGAGAACGACGGCGCCCGGATCTTGACGCGATAGGGCATGTCGTCGCCGGTGCTCACGAGATAGACGCCGAGGTCCCCGCGCGGCGACTCGGTGCGCGCGTATGTTTCGCCACGCGGCAGTTTGACCGTCACCTGCACCTTGCTGCGGATCTCCCCGGCCGGGAGATGCTCGATCGCCTGCTGGATGATCCGAGTGCTCTGCCGCATCTCTTCCATGCGCACCATGTAGCGCGCATAGCAGTCCCCGTCGGTCAGGACGGGCACATCGAACTCCACCTGGCCGTAGGCCTCGTAGGGGAACGCTTTCCGGACGTCAAACGGAATGCCCGACGCCCTTGCGACGGGCCCGGAGGCGCCCATGTCGATGGCGACGTCCCTGGGCAGGATGCCGACGCCCTGGGTGCGCGCCAGGAAGATGGGGTTCCCGGTCAACAGGTCGTCGTATTCCTGGATGTGGGAGGGAAACTCATCGCAGAACTCCAGCGCGCGGTCGGTCCAGCCCGCCGGGAGATCCTCATAGACTCCACCGGGCCGGAAGTACACGTGGTGCAGCCGGCCCCCGGTCGCCTGCTCGAAGAGATCGAGGATGCGCTCGCGCTCGCGGAAGCAGTAGAGGAAGACCGTCGTGGCGCCCAGGTCGATGCCCCAGGTCCCCAGCCAGACCAGGTGGCTGGAGATCCGCTGGAACTCCAGCATGATGGTCCGCAGCCAAGTCGCCCGCGGCGGCACCTCAATCCCGCCGAGCTTCTCGACCGCGAGCAGGTAGCCTTCTTCATTGGCCAGCGCGGTCAGGTAGTCCATCCCGCGGTCGGTCAGGGCGACGTTCTGCAGATAGGTCCGGTATTCCATCATCTTCTCGACGGACGAGTGGAGGTAGCCGATGTCCGGCTGGATGTCGACGATGTTCTCGCCGTCGAGGGTCACGACGAGGCGCAGCACGCCGTGAGTGCTGGGATGCTGGGGCCCCATGTTGAGCAGCAGTTCTTCGGTGCGTAGCGCCACGCCAGCGGCTCCTCCGGGATTCGACGTCGCGCCTAGGCCTTGGCGGCGATCGGTCGCCGTAGGAACGGCTCGACCTTGATCTTGTCCTGGAGCTTCAGGATGCCTTCGATCAGCGCCTCCGGCCGGGGCGGACACCCCGGCACGTACACGTCCACCGGAACGACCTGGTCGATCCCCTTGAGGATCGAATAGTTGTCGTAGTAGAACGGCCCGCCGCAGGTCGCGCACGACCCCATGGACAGCACGTACTTGGGCTCGGGCATCTGCTCCCACAGGCGCCGGACGATCGGCGCCATCTTGATACTGCACCGGCCGGCCACGATCATCAGGTCGGCCTGCCGCGGCGTCGCGCGCGGGATGACCCCGATGCGGTCAAGGTCGAACCGACCCGCAAACGCCGCCATCATCTCGATGGCGCAACAGGCCAACCCGAAGGTGAGCGGCCAGAGACTCGCCGCGCGGCCCCAGTTCAGCATGTACTCGATCTTTGTCAGAATCAGCCCGCCGCCGGGCAGTTGGTCCAGAACGTCGACCGCCTTCTCGAGCGGCAGAATGGTGGAGGGCACGGGGTGGGGGGGCGGTGTGCCAGTGCTCATCAGGTCCTCCTGCGCGGATGGCCCGTGATCGTCACGAGACCTCGACGCTGACGTCATCGCCGTCCACGACGACCGGAAACGCCCGCACGGGTCGGCGGGCCGGTGGCCCAAGCAGATTCCCATTGCGAATATCGAACCGGCTGGCGTGCCACGGACACGTGACGGTGAACCCCTCCACGTCGCCTTCGCCGAGCGGCGCACCCTGATGCGTGCAGGTGTTCTCGATCGCGAACCAGCCCTCCGGCCGGTGAAACACAGCCACCGCCACGCCGCCGACGTCCACGATCGTCGCCGTTCCAAGAGGCACGTCGGATGTGCTGGCCACTTTCACCCGGGGCATACTCCCCTCCTGCGGGGCGTCATCTCATTCCATCGTAGCATCGCACCCGAAGAGCGTCACTAGGGAATCAGCAGGAGTTTTCCAGACGTCTGCCGGCTCTCCAATCGGCGGTGGGCCTCCGCAGCCTGCGCCAGAGGCAGCTGCTGCTCCACGCGCACCTTCAGCGCGCCGGCCTGAATCCATTCGAAGACGTCAGCGGCCCGCTGCAGGATTTCATCCCGTGTCGCCGTGTAGTGACCGGTCGTCGGCCGCGTGAGGAAGAGCGATCCCTTTGTGTTGAGGATCTGCGGGTCGATCGGCGGCGCGGGACCGCTGGACTGGCCGCACAGGACCAGATAGCCACGGGGTGCCAGGACGTTCAGGCTGCCCTCGAACGTCGTCTTGCCGACGGAATCGTAGACGACCTGGACGCCGCGTCCTCCGGTCAAACGCTTCGTTTCCGCGACGAAGTCTTGCTGTGTGTAGAGAATGACATGCTCGGCGCCGGCCCCGCGCGCCAGCGCCGCCTTGGCCTTGGTCGAGACGGTCCCGATCACGTGAGCGCCGATGCGCGTGGCGATCTGGACGAGCAGCAATCCAACCCCACCGGCGGCGGCATGAACGAGTACCCACTCACCGGTGCGCAGCGGATAGGTGGAGCGCACCAGGTAGTGCGCGGTGACCCCCTGCAGCATCACCGCCGCGGCCGTCTTGGTCTCGATCCCCTGGGGGATCGCGACGACCCGCGCGGCCGGCGCCACGATGCTCTCGGCGTAGGACCCCGGCACGCCCATGAACGCCACACGGTCTCCCACGCGCGCGCCTGTGACGTCGGAACCGACGCTCCTGATCATGCCCGCGCCCTCGAGACCGGGCACGAACGGCAGCGGCCGCGGGTAGATGCCGGTGCGTTGATAGACGTCGATGTAGTTCACCCCAGCGGCCTCCAGGCGGACCACGATCTCGCCGGGACCCGGGGCCGGGTCCGGGACGTCCTCGTAGCGGAGCGCCTCGGGCCCGCCGGGCGCGTGCACGCGAATCGCCTTCATCGTACTCCTCCGGGGCTGGTGCCTGCTTGCGTGGGGGGGACTATGAGGGTGGTTCGCCACGTCGGCGATCCTCCCTCTCTACGGCCGGGAGGGTAACCCCGCGCGGGCACAGAACCCTACAGCCGTTCACTCAGGCCTTGCTCTGCCGCGCGAAGGAGCCGTTGATGGGTCCGGCTGCTGATACCGCCGCCCTCGAGGCGAAAGCCCGCGAGTTCCGTAAGACCATTCTGCAAATCATTACCAAGGCTGGGTCCGGTCATCCCGGCGGTTCACTGTCGATGATCGACGTCGTCACAGCCCTCTACTTCCATCACATGCGCCACGATCCCGGGAATCCGCACTGGCCCGATCGCGATCGGTTCGTCCTCAGCAAGGGGCACGCGTGTCCGGCCTGGTACGTGGCGCTGGCGGCCTGCGGCTACTTTGACTCGGCCCACCTGTGGACGCTGCGCGAGATCGGCAGTCTACTCCAAGGGCACCCGGACATGACGCGCACACCGGGTGTGGACATGTCCACCGGATCGCTCGGGCTGGGCTTTGGGGCGGCCATCGGCATGGCGCTGGCCGGTAAGCGGGACAAGAAATCCTACCGCACCTACGTCGTGCTCGGCGACGGCGAAACCCAGGAAGGGTCGATCTGGGAGGGCGCCATGTTCGCGGCCCACTACGGATTGGACAACCTGACGGCCATCGTTGATCGCAACGGGCTCCAGCAAACCGGGCGCACCGAGGAGCGCATCCGTCTGGATCCCCTCGCCGAGAAGTGGCGCGCGTTCACCTGGGACGTCCAAGAGATCGACGGACATGACATGACCGCCATCGTTTCGGCCCTGGACCGCGCCGCCCGCGTGATCGGCCGGCCGCAGGCCATCGTCGCGCGCACCGTCAAGGGCAAGGGGGTTTCGTTCCTGGAGGGTGTCGTCGGATTCCACGGCAAGGCATTGAGCCAGGCTGAACTGACAAAGGCGCTGGCCGAGCTCGACGCGGCGCCGGTGCGGACAGGGTGATGGCGATCCGGCTGGCGCAGGGTACGGCAACGAAGGCCACCCGCGACGCGTATGGCGACGCCCTGGTCGAGGTCGCGCGCGCTCACCCCAGGGTCGTGGCGCTCACGGGTGACCTTCGCGACTCCAATCGCTTGGAAGCGTTCGCGGCCGCGCACCCGGACCGCTTCTTCGAGTGCGGCATCGCCGAGCAGAACATGGTTGGCGTCGCCGCCGGCCTGGCCACGTGTGGCTGGATCCCCTTTGTGAGTTCGTTCGCGGCGTTTCTGCCGGGACGCTGCTATGACCAGATCCGGGTGCTGGTCGCCCAACCGAGACTCAACGTCAAGATGGTCAGCACGCACGGCGGGATCACGGTCGGTGAGGACGGCATGAGCGCGCAGGCCATCGAGGAACTCGCCATGATGCGCGCCCTGGCCAACATGGCGGTCATCGTGCCCGCCGACGCCGTCGAAACGGCCCGCGTCGTGGACACGCTGGTGAAGCACCAAGGACCGGCCTACGTGCGTCTTGGCCGCTCAGCGGTGCCTGTCCTCTTCGATGACACGTACGCATTTGCGTTGGGACGGGCGGCCGTTTTGCGCGACGGCGGCGATGTGACCCTCATAGCCTGCGGGGTGATGGTCGCCGAAGCGCTGGCGGCGGCGGAAACGCTGGCGGCGGAGGGGGTCGGCGCACGTGTCCTCAACATGGCGACCATCAAGCCCCTCGATGAAGACGCTGTGCTTGCCGCTGCCCGCGAGACCGGCGCGATCGTGACGGCCGAGGAGCACAGCGTCCATGGCGGGCTGGGCGGCGCGGTCTGCGAGGTGACGGCGGCCCGCGCGCCTGTCGCCGTCGAGCGCGTGGGCATCGCCGACCGATTTGGGGAATCGGGCACGCCCCGCCAGTTGCTCGAAAAGTACGGCCTGACGACGGCTGAGATCGTCGCCGCCGCGCGTCGGGCGATCAGCCGGAAGCGGCTCCGCTAGCGCCCTCTCCGCCAGAGCCAGCGTCCGCCGAACCTCCTGCGCCAGCGACGCGCGCCGGGGACCCGGTGGGCGCGTCCGGCGTCCGGGCGGCACGCGACGGCGTCGCCGGGCGCCCGGCGCTCGTGGCCGCGCGACCCCACTCCTGCCCAAGGACCAGGCGAGGTGCCCGCACGTACGTTGGCGGCGCGGGCAGGCGGAGCCCTTCCGCCGCGCGCCCGAACCCCCACGAGGCCAGCCACACAAAAGCCATCGGAAACGCCAGCAGCCACCAGTCGCCGCGGTGCAGCGCCTCCCGACCGCGCCACAGCATCGTACCCCAGGTCGGCACCGTGGGAGACACGCTAAAGCCAAAGAACCCCAGGGTCGCCTCGAGCGCCAGCATCACAGGCACGAGACCGAGCGCCGCCGCCAGCAACGGTCGCGCCAGGTGAGGCAGGACATGGCGCTCGCCGATCCACCCCGCCGAGCCTCCGGCCGATTGGCCCGCGTCCACGAAGCGCCACGCCTTGACGCTGGCGGCGAGACTGCGGAGCGACGGGAAAACCAATGCCAGACCGCACGCTGCAAAGATGGTTCCGAGGATGACAGGCGCGCGCCCGGCGACGCTGATGACGGCCAGGGCCAGCGCAAAGGCCGGAATGGCGGCGACGGTACGCCCGAGACCCGCGCCGGCGTCACCCCACGGTCTTGCCCAGCGCCCGGCCCAGACCCCGAGTCCGGCCAGGACGCCACCGACGGCCACGCCAACCGCCGACGATGCCAGCGCCAATCCGAGTGTCATCCGCCCGGCAAAGAGCAACCGGCTGAAGATGTCGCGACCAGAGGCGTCGGTCCCCATCCAGTGACGCGTCGAGGGGCCAAGCTGAATCTCGTCGAGGAGCACGAGGTCAGGTGGGAACCGGACCAGCACAGGCGCTGCGATCGACGCGAGCATTAGGGCCGCGGCCACCACCATCGCAATACGCGTAGCGACGCTGGGCTGCGGGATCTGGGCGGGGGCGCCTGGAGACCAGGGACGGCCGGGCGCGGCGGCGGTCGCGCCGTGGCCGGCCGCCTGCGCAATCGGCCATTCGGGCGGGGCGGTGGTCACCGGGAGGGCGTGCCGGCCTGACGCCAGGCGCACCAGGCGCTCTGCCACCACGATCAGCGCCACTAGTACCAGGAGCGCACCCTGCATGACGGTGATGTCGCGCTGTGTGATCCCCCGTATCAGCACCCGGGCCATGCCGGGCCAGCCGAGAATCTCCTCCACGATCAAGATGGCGCCAAACAACAGGCTCAGCATCGGCAGGGGACGGGCCAGCAGCGGGCGCACGGCGGCTGCCAGGGCGCCCCGCAGGACGTGCCGTTCGGTCGCGCCCCGTGCGCGCGCCGCAGTCGCATGGACGCCGGTCAGGCCAGCGCGGAGCCCGGCACGCATGTCGCGCGCCATGATCGCCGCCAGAGGTAGTGCGACGCTTGCGGTGGGCAGGATCATCGCCCGCCACAGGTACGTGTCGACCAGGCTGAGTTCAAACGGCGGCAGGATCGGAATCCAGGTCAGACGCACGGCGAAGACATAGACCAGCACGCTGGCCAGGAGGAACACCGGCACGAGCAACCCCGCGGTGATGATCGCGTCCGCGGCTCGGCCGACGACCCCCCCGCGCGCGGCCGCAATGGCCAGCGGCACGGCCACGGCCCAGGCCAGGCCGTAGGACACCACGGCCAGCAGCAGCGACCAAGGAATCCGCCTGACGACCTCGGGTCCAACCTCTCGGCCGCTGGACACCGAGCGCCCCAGATCGCCGCGCGCCGCACGGCTCACCCAACGAACGTATTGAATCGGCTTGGGATCGTCAAAACCGTACCACGCGCGTAGCGCCCGCGCCTGTTCCTCACCGCGGCCACCCGCACCCTGCCGGAACTGTACAAAGAACCGGCCTGGCTCCATCGGTGTGAGGTGCACCAGACTGAAGATGACCATGGACGCCCCGAGCAACGTCGCCAGGGCGATACCGATATGCCGGGCTAGGAGCCTATGCGTCGGAGGTCTCCCCGCGTCGTTTCCAGGACGGTTCGCCGGTCGGCCGCGCCTTGCCTGCCGGCTCCTGCAGCCTTCGACCTCCGCCCGACCGGTGGCGAACTGTGAACAACGTTACACCCCCGGCATGACCGATGAAACCGCGGTCAGGGGTGCCGCGCGGTAACGTGACACCACAACGACGTGCCGGGAGGGAGAACAATGCAGCGGGACATCTCCAAGCGACGTGCGGTGAAGAGGGCCGCTGGAACGCTGATGATCGTTGTCACCCTGAACGCGTTGGCGGGCGCCGCGCACGCGGCGTCCCCGGTCCAGGCGATTCGGGCCGTGGCCGAGAACATCCTCGGCCGCGACACGGTCAGGTCCGTGCGCCTGGCCGATGAGGGTGGTACGGCCGTGATCCGGTGGGAATCTGCCACCTATAGGACCGCCAACAAGAGCGAGGTGACGCGCGAACTGCTCTACGCGGAGGCCGCGCTCACCGTCGGAGCGATCTTGGGCGCCCTCTCCGAGATCCGCCGGATTCACTTCACGATGGTCAGGGGTAGCCAGGTCCTGGCCCGCGGAGACTCATCACGGGTGCGGCCCTTGACGGTGGCCTATGAAGCCGCGCTGGGCGGTGGCACGTACACGGCGACCAATGCGCCGGTGCGGCCGGCCGCGCCAGGCGGTGACCGAGCGGCTCAGGAGTTGTAGAACTAGACCTCGGTCCTGGTCGTCGCTGCAGCGCCGGCGGGACCGGCGGCGTGTTCGTCGAGGCCCTGCTCGAGTGCGACCCACGAGAGCGTCGCGCACTTGATCCGTACGGGAAACTTTCGCACGCCCTGGAGCGCGGCCAGGTCACCCAGATCGGCCCCCGGCTCCTGACCGTGCATCATGCCTTTAAACTGCGCGACCAGGGCGTGGACCTCTTGGATCGTCTTCCCCTTGATCACCTCGGTCATCATCGACGTGGACGCTTGGCTGATGGAACACCCCCGCCCCTCGAACCGCGCGTCTTCGACGCGGCCATCGCGCAGCCGCACGGTCAAGAAAAGCTCGTCGCCGCACAGCGGGTTCGTGCCCTCGACGGACACGTCGCTGGGCACGAGCCGGCCGCGATTTCTCGGGTGGGCATAGTGGTCGAGAATGACCTCCCGGTACAGCTCATCCAGTGCCACTGACTTCCTCCTTCACGCGACCCGCTCGCGCAAACAGACGGTGCACCACCCCGAGCCCATCGACCAGGGCGTCGATATCCTCGCGACCGTTGTACACGTGGAGGCTGGCACGGGCGCTGGCTTCGACACCGAAACGCCGGTGCACGATCTGCGCGCAGTGATGGCCCGCTCGCACCGCGATGCCTTCCTGGTCGAGCACCTGGGCGATGTCGTGGGGGTGCACGACGTCGAGCGTGAAGCTCAGCGCGCCGCCCCGATCCACGGGGACTGCCGGCCCGAGCACCCGAAGCCCCGGAATCTCCCGGAGGCGCCTCAGCGCATAGGCGACCAGATCCGCCTCATACGCCGCGATGGTCGGCAGGCCGATCCCCCGCAGGTAGTCGACCGCGACGCCGAGGACGATGCTGTCCGCGATGTTCGGTGTCCCGGCCTCGAACTTATGGGGTGGGGCCTTGTAGGTCGACCGGTCGAGGTCGACGCGCATGATCATCTCGCCGCCGCCGTGGTAGGGTGGCATCGCCTCCAGCAGTTCGTACCGCGCCCACAGCCCACCGCTGCCGGTGGGGCCGAGCATCTTGTGACCAGAGAAGGCCAAGAAGTCGATGCCCAGCGTCGCCACGTTGACCGCTTGATGCGGAACGCTTTGCGCCGCGTCGAGGAGGACGAGCGCGCCCACGCTGTGGGCGCGCTCGGCGACCTGTCGCACGGGATTAATCGTCCCCAACACGTTGGATTGATGAGCGAGTGCTATGAGCTTTGTCCGCTCACCCAGCAGGCGGTCGAGCGCAGACAGGTCGAGCCGGCCCTCATCGGTCACGGGGAGGTAGTGCAGACGCGCCCCACGCTCCGCGGCCAGGAGCTGCCAAGGCACGATGTTGCTGTGGTGCTCCATCTCCGTGATGACGATCTCGTCGCCCGCCCCGATGTTCGTCCGACCCCACGTCGCGGCGACGAGATTGATCGCCTCGGTCGTGCCCCGCGTGAAGATGATCTCCTCTACGCGTGGGGCGCCGAGGAACGTTGCCAGCTTCTCACGCGCCCCTTCATAGCGGGTCGTGGCCTCCTCGGCGATCCGGTAGATACCGCGGTGGACGTTGGCGTTGTAGTCCCGGTAGTACGCCTGCAGGGCGTCCAGGACCACCCGTGGCTTCTGCGAGGTCGACGCGCTGTCCAGGTACACCAGGCGTTTGCCCCCGAAGGTCCGCTCCAGCAATGGAAAGTCTTCACGGACACGCGCGCCGAGGTCCATACCCATCCTCCGTCCTACCGCTTGTGTGGCATGCCGTGGCCCGGCCGGGACTCCGGCGCGAGCATGACGTCGTTGCCGACGACGGTGACCGCGTAGGTACTCACCGGACGTACGGCCGGCAGGGACAGCACCCGCCCGGTCGGCACGTGAAAGCGCGATCCGTGTTTGGGACAGGTGATGATTTCCCCAACCACCGGACCCTCGGAGAGCGACTCGTCTTCGTGCGTGCACAGGTCGTCGATCGCGTACATCCTGCCGCCCACGTTGACCACGGCCACGGCGTGCCCGTTGACCTGCACGCGCTTCGCGGTCCCGGGCGGGATCTCGTCCGTACCGGCGACCCTGACAAACTCGCTCATGCGGCCATCTTCTCCGCGATTCTCTGCTGGATGTGCGCGCGCACCCGCTCCGTGGGGATCCGGTCGAAGATGTCCGCGAAGAACCCTTCAACGATCATGAAGGTGGCCTGCGCTCGAGACAGCCCCCGACTCATCAGGTAGAAGATGTGTTCCTCGTTCAGCCGGCTGGTCGCCGACCCGTGTGTGCACCGGAGATCGTTCGCCAGGATCTCCAGCTTGGGGATGGAGTCCGACCGCGCGCCCCCCGAGAGGATGAGGTTCCGGTTGGCCTGGAAGGCGTTGGTCTTCTGCGCGCCCTTGTCTACCCGGATCAGGCCGGCGAAGATCGCCCGCGCCGTGTCCTTGACCGCGCCTCTATAGAGGAGGTCGCTGAGCGTGTGCGGCGCCCGGTGCTCCTGCAGCGTGTGGAAGTCGATGTGCTGTCGCCCGGTGCCGAAGTACAGCCCGAGCATCTCGGAGGTGGCACCCGCTCCGAGCAGCTGCGATTCCACGTCTACCTTGACAAGCCCCCCGCCGAGCGCCACGACGAGGCTGTGCAGCGTGGCATCGCGATCGAGGTGCGCCCGGATCAGGCTTGCGACTTCCCACATCGGTGCGCCCCACTCCTGGACAAGGACGTACCGCACCTGGGCACCGGAGCGGAGGATCAGTTCGGTCGCGCCGCAGGCCAGGGACCGATCGCCATCTGGCGTGGAACCGTGGAAATCGAGCAGGGTGACCTTACTACCTTCTTCGGCGACGACCAGCGCGTGGGGCAGGATCGCCGCCCCCGGCGTCCCCAACCACGTCTGCGCGACCAGGGGCAGCGTCACTTCGGCGCCCCTCGGCACGTAGAGGAAGGTACCACCGGACCACAGCGCGCCATGCAGCGCACGAAACTTGTGCCCGTCCCACTGGCTGATCGTGCTCATCAGGTGCTCGCGCACCAGGTCGGGGTGGGCCGTGGCGGCAGCGCTCAGGTCTGAGAAGATGACGCCCTGACTCGCCAGCGCCTCGTTAGCGCCCGCGGCGGTGAACAGGCCGTCGGCGTGCGCGATCAGGCCGGCCCGTTCCTCCGGCCCGCCGATGATCGCCGCCAGGTCTCGGGGCGCCTCGGCCCTTCGCTCTGGCAGCACGAACGCGCCGAGATCCAGTCCGGAAATGTCCGTGCGCCGCCACGCCTCGGCGTAGGTGACTGCTGGCAGCGGCAGACGCTCATACGCCTCCCAGGCCGCCAGCCGTTGGTCGCGCAGCCACGCCGGGTCATCCAGCCTGGCGCTGAGCGCTTCCACTCCGGCGAGGGTTAAACCGCCCGTCGTCCGGGCGAGCATGGGCGCTGTGGCTCGATCGGTCACCGGTTCCTTACTCCTCGCTGTGATTCATCTCGCGGTCACGTCTCTCGCTCGTATCCGGTCGCGGAACGAGGCAGGCGTCTTCCCGCCTGCCTCGTTCGATCTGTGACCTGGCGCGAACGCGGGCAGCACGGGGAGGGCACTCGCTACCCGACGGACCCCTCCATCTCCATCTCGATGAGCCGGTTCAACTCCACCGCGTACTCCAGGGGCAGCTCCTTCACGATCGGCTCGATGAAGCCGCGCACGATCATGTTCATTGCCTCATCCGCCTTGATACCACGACTCATGAGGTAGAAGAGTTGCTCGTCGCTCACCTTGGACACCGTCGCCTCATGGGTGATCGAGACATCCTGCTCATCGATCTCCATGTACGGATATGTGTCGGAGCGACTCTGGTCGTCGAGGATCAGGGCGTCGCAGCGGACGGCGCACTTACTGCCCCTGGCTCCTGGGTAGATCTTCACCAGGCCACGGTACCCGGCCCGGCCGCCGTCCTTCGAGATCGACTTGCTGACGACGCTCGACTGGGTGTGCGGCGCGGCGTGAATCACCTTGCCGCCGGGGTCCTGGTGCTGGCCCTTGCCGGCGAAGGCCACGGACAGGATCTCGGCCTTGGCGCCGGGTTCGACCATGTAGACACTGGGGTACTTCATGGTCAGTTTTGACCCCAAGTTCCCGTCCACCCACTCCATCGTCGCATCGCGGTACGCGACGGCGCGCTTTGTCACCAGATTGTAGGTGTTATTGGACCAGTTCTGAATCGTGGTGTACCGGCAGCGGGCGCCTTCCTTCACGATGATCTCCACCACCGCGCTGTGCAGCGAGTCGCTGACGTAGGTCGGCGCCGTGCAGCCCTCGACGTAGTGCACGTAGGAGCCCGGCTCGCAGATGATCATCGTCCGCTCGAACTGACCCGCCTTCTCAGCGTTGATGCGGAAGTAGGCCTGAAGCGGAATATCGACCTTCACGCCAGCCGGCACGTAGACGAACGACCCGCCCGACCACACCGCGGTGTTGAGCGCGGCGAGCTTGTTGTCTTCCGGCGGCACGACCGTCCCAAAGTACTCCCGCACGAGGTCCGGGTGCTCACGCAGTGCCGAGTCCGTGTCGAGGAAGATCACCCCGAGCTTTTCCCACTCTTCCTTGAGGTTGTGATAGACGGATTCGCTCTCGTACTGCGCCCCCACGCCGGCCAGGAACTTCTTCTCGGCCTCGGGGATGCCCAGGCGGTCGAAGGTGCGTTTGATATCCGCGGGCACGTCGTCCCACGTGCGTCCCTTGCCCTCGGTGGGCTTGAGATAGTAGTAGATGTCATTAAAGTCGATCTGGTCGAGATCGGCGCCCCACTTCGGCGTGGGCCGCTGCTGGAAGTGCTCGAGCGAGTGCAGGCGGATCGCCCGCATCCAATCGGGCTCGTTCTTCATGTGGGAGATCATCTCCACGACTTCCCTGTCAAGGCCCTTGCGAGCCTTGAACACAAACTTCTCGGGATCGCGGAATCCCCACTTGTCCGTGTCGAGGTCGATGCCCAGCGGATTTGTGATTGCCATTGACGCTCCTAGTGTACGACCCAAAAGACTTTGCCCGCGCGACGAACCGCCCCTTCCTCTTGCACCTCGGCTGCGACGACCTCAAACTGTTGCCGAATACCCTCGTAGCCGTGTTGCTCGAGTTCCTGGGCCAGCTCGGACCCCCCCGAGACCACGATGCGGCCATCGTACATGATGTGCACGTGGTGGGGCCGGAGGAACTGGAGGATGCGCGAGTAGTGCGTGATGACGAGCACCCCCATGCGGCCCTTGGCATCCTCATACATCTGCATGATGCCGTCAGCGACGACCTTGACCGAGTCGATGTCCAGGCCGGAGTCGGTCTCGTCCATGATGGCAATCTGTGGTTCCAGCAGGGCCATCTGGAGGATTTCGGCCCGCTTCTTCTCGCCGCCGGAGAAGCCTTCATTCACGTACCGGCCGACGATAGACGGGTCGATCTTGAGCGCGTTGACCTTCGCCATCAACAGCTTCTGGAACTCACCCACCGGTATCAGCTCGTTCTTGTACCCCCGCCGCGCCGAGACCGCCGTGCGCAGAAAGCTGGCCATCGTCACCCCCGGAATGCTCACGGGGTACTGGAAGGCAATAAACAGACCCTTCTTGGCCCGCTCGTCCGGCGCCATGGCCAACAGGTCGTCACCTTTGTAGAGGACGTCACCGCGGATGACCTGGTAGAACGGGTTGCCCATGAGCACGTTGGCCAGGGTGCTCTTCCCCGAGCCGTTGGGGCCCATGATCGCATGGATCTCGCCGGCGCTTAGCTCGAGGTTGACTCCCTTCAAGATGACCTTTTCCTCGACCTGGACCTGCAGGTCGCGGATCACCAGATCGGCCACAGCACCCTCCCAACAACGATTGTCAACAGGCTGCAACCCGCGCTAGACGGGCCCACGAACTCAATTCTAGACTAAATCAGTCAACAAATCAACACAGGGACTTCGCGATCGACGTCGCCGTGCGCATCCTTGACAAATTGCTGGACGAGCTGCGGATTGAGTGGAGCGGGCTTATCTGCCAAGGGTTGCCTCCGAATGTCGATGTAGGTCGTCAGCCGGCCGGGATCGCGGCCGACCGAACCTGCCGCTCCAGCGCAGCCCGCGCCCGCGCGGGCAGGAAGGCGGCGCGCGCCGCGGCGGCCAACACCTCGACGATGGCGGCCGGCTCCAGGTGGTGAGCCCGGGCCACGGCGGCGAGCTCGCGCGAGAGCGTGGTCCCGAGCAGTATTGGATCGTCGCTGTTGATCGTCACCGCCACGCCATGCTGCAGAAAGATCGGCAGCGGGTGCGCGGCCAACGACGGGACCAGACCCAGGCGCACGTTGCTCGTGGGACACAACTCGAGCGTGACGCCGCGCTCGCGCAGCCGGTCGAGCAGACGCCGATCCTCGGCCGCGCGGATCCCGTGGCCGATGCGGGTGGCACCGAGCTGATAGACGGCGGTCCAGATCCCCGCGGGCCCGGTGAACTCTCCGGCATGGACCGTGATCCCGAGACCGGCATCCCGAGCCACGCCGACCGCGACGGCAAACAGGGCCGGAGGATAGTTCGCCTCATCGCCCGAGAGGTCCACGCCAACGACGCCGCAGTCCATGGCAGCCGTCGCGTCTTCGATCAGTTGCTCGGCCTCCTCCGGTCCGCGTTCTCGCACCACGGTGACGATCGCCCGGTAGCCAACACCCAGCTGGCGGACGCTGTCCGCGCCCTCCGCCATGGCCTCGAGCATGCCACGCACGCCCAGCAGGGTGAAGCCGCGGCGGCCCCCCACCCG
>Ga0187893_10003906_pt1 | contig 29267 bp, 28 predicted proteins | sample MA1701074metaG_FD_139574 | JGI IMG/M metagenome (GOLD analysis project Ga0187893, IMG submission 139574) | White microbial mat communities from a basaltic lava cave in the Kipuka Kanohina Cave System on the Island of Hawaii, USA - MA170107-4 metaG ...
GCCGCCGCCCTGCCCGGGCCCGTCGTGAACCTCCAGGACGCGCGGTACGAGACGGCGGTCCTCGACACCGGCGAGAACATCGCGCCGGAGGACGAGTGGAGCCGCCGCATCTCCTTCCCGAAACTCTCCGCGGATCGCACGCAGGCGGGCCTGGAGGTCCAGCTTCCGCTCCCGCCTCCGGAGGCGACCGGCTTCAAGGAGATCACGGGCGTCCTCACGTGCGTCGTGGCCGAAGGCACGAAGGAGGTCGACCTCGGGTTCGAGCGGCTCGAGGCGGGCGCCCGGGGCCGGGAGCTCGCCGCCGTCATCGAGAAGATCGAGGACGACTCGTACACCGAGGGTCAGCAGCGGCTGGAGATCAAGCTCGGCGTCTCCCACGACGGCCTCCAGGCGCTCGCGCTCAAGACCGCCGACGGCGCCGACGTCGCGCTCCAGAGCGGCGGCTACTCGTCGTGCAACGACGAGTGCACGTTCCAGTACAGCGCCGCGGGCGCCATCCCGCCCGACGGCCGACTCCTCGCGACCGTGTTCGCCGAGACGCGCCAGGTCGAGGTGCCGTTCGTGCTGAGCAGCGTTGACCTCCTCGGTCTTCCGCGCGCCGCCGCCGCGGAGGCCGCAGCGCCCGCCAAAAAGGAAAAGAAAAAGCGGAAGTAGCGCGCTATCATTCCTGCCTCTTCAGGAGACCGACATGCGCAAGCTCGCCCTCATCCTTCCGCTCGTCGCCTGCATGCTGTCGACGGTCGGCTGCATCGAACTGGAGCAGGAGTACACGATCAATCCGGACGGCTCCGGCAAGGTGGTCGTGCACTGGATCGGCGCCCCGTTCGACCTCGGGCCCGACAAGGCGCCCGACGCGAAGGCGAAGGATCTCCTGAAGGACGAGATCATGAAGTCCGAGGGCGTGGACGCCTGGAGGGACGTGTCGTGCACGGCGCGCGACGACGGCAAGTTCGAGTTCAGGGGCACGGCGTACTTCAAGGACTTCGCGAAGCTCGCGCTCCACAACACCGGCATGAAGATGGTCCGTCTCCGGGCGTCCAAGGACGCGTCGGGCAACCTCGTGATCGTGAACGACCCCGAGAAGAAGAAGGGGAAGCCGATCAGCGAGGAGGAGGCGAAGAAACGGCTCAAGCAGGAGCGCCAGAAGTACCAGCAGGGCAAGGCGATGGTCGAGTCCATGCTCGCGGACCTCAAGGTCTCCGCGAAGATCAACCTCCCCGGCAGGGTCGGCTCCGTGACGAATTTCGCGAAGGCGTCGGACACGTCGATCCGCCTCTCGCTCGAAGGCAAGAAGCTCGCGAAGGCGATCGACGACATGATGATGAGCGACGAGTGGCTCCTGAAGCATCTGCAGGAGAACGGCCGGATGGAGGACGGCGCGCCGGGCGACGACGCCTTCAACGAGAAGGTGTTCGGGGCCAAGGGTCCGATTCAGGCGGTCACCGCCGGCGATCTCAAGCCGCTCTTCGACTACGAGACGGAGGCGGCCGCGGCGCGCAAGGACCACGAGGAGATGGTCAAGAAGATGGGCGACGGTCCCGTCGGCCCGCCGGCCAAGGGCGGCGACTTCAGGGCGCTCAAGGTCGCCGGCATCCGCCACATCTACGAGGCGGACATGGAGCGCGGGCTCGGGATGGGGCAGCCGGGCGTCACGATCTCGTTCCTGGGCGAGCTGCCGGGCTCGGTGCTCGCCGTGAAGGGCGGCAAGATCGTCACCGCGACCACCGACGACGGCGAGGATATCCTGCCCGAGGAGTACATGCGCACGATCCACTTCGTGCAGCTGTCGAAGGACAAGTCGGGCGTCGCGTGGGACGTGCAGCTCCAGTCGCCCACCGACAAGGCGAAGGGCTTCAAGGAAGTCTCGGGCGTGCTCACGTACGTCGTCGGCGAGAAGACGAAGGCGGTCGACCTCGGGCTCGGCGAATTCAAGGCGGGCGCGAAGGGTTCGCAGTTCAACGCGCGCGTCGAAAAAGTCGAGGACAGCCAGTGGCAGGAGGGGCACCAGAACCTCGAGATCAAGCTCGAGTGCCAGAAGGACATCATCGCCTCGTTCACGCTGAAGGACGCGTCCGGCAGCGTGCTGGCGACGACCGACGGCGGCTCCTATTCGATGGGCGACGAGTCGAGCTTCACGTTCACGATCAAGGGGACCTTCCCCGCGAAGGGCCAGGTCGTGGTGAACGTCTACGAGGACCTCAAGACGTACGAGATACCGTTCAAGGTCGAGAAGATCGACCTGCTCGGGAAGCCGATGAAGTAGAAGGCCTACGGCTTCTTGAGGTGCTTGTCGAAGAACTCCTGGACTTCCTTCGGACAGCCGGAGTGGCCGACGCCGGGGAGCATCGTGCGCCCGACGTTCTTGAACCCGTGCCGGTCGAAGAGCTGCTTCGCCGACAGCCACTGCGATTCGAGCATGTTCAGGTACTCGTCCTTGTCGCCCTGGAACACCATCACGGGCAGCGCCTCGCGCTCGGGCGCGTCCGACACCTTCCCGCCGTAGCCGAAGTTCGGGCACGCGGGCGCGGACGCGACGAGCATGTCCGGGTGCGCGAACGTCATGCGGAAGCTGAGGTTGCCGCCGCCGGAGAAGCCGGTGACGTAGAACTTGTCCTGGCCTGAGAACTCCCTGCGCACGTCCTCGAGCACCGCGAGCAGGCCCGGCTCGTCGAACCCCATGCGGTCCCTGTCGGCCGCCTCGAGCACCTCCGCCGGGTACGGGTACTTCGCCTTCACGCCCTCGAGCGCGTTCGTGTTCGTGAACGTGACCGGCACGACGATGATGAACGGGCGATCGCCGCGCACGCCGAGGTGGCCGTTCATCATGCCGAGGAAGTTGCAGCCGGCGCCCTCGACGGCGACGAGGATCGGCCACTTCTTCGCCGGCGACCATCCCTTCGGCAGCGCGAGGTAGTACTGCATCTCGTGCGCGGTCGCCTTCTTGAGCACCGCGCTCGTCTCCGCCGCCTTGAGCTCGACCTCCTTGAGCGCCTTCGCGCGCGCCGGGTCGCTCTTCACCATCTCCGCGCCCCCGAGGAGCCGCTGCGCGCGCGTCCAGTCCTTCTTCCCGAACGCGTCGCGCCACTCCGTCTCGACGAGCGGAGCCGTCGCCTTGAGGTCGAGCTGGTACGCGCGGACGAGCCAGCCGTCCCACTGCGTCTGCTGGTTCGGAAGGTGCTTCTGCGCGAAGAGCTCGCGGTAGAACGCCGAGAGCTTCTTCCCGTACGTCTCGAGCTTCTTCGGGTACTCCTTCTGGTCCGTCTCCGACGCGGCGCTGTCGCCCGTCGCCTTCCCCTTCAGGTCCTTCGCCTTCGCGTTGTCCGCGTCGAGCGCGAGCGCTTCGTCGATGAGCGGCCGCGCCTCCTCGACGAGCTTCTTCGACACGCACCACGACGAGAGCTCGACGAGCCCGGCCGCGATCGCCTTGCGGAGCTCGGACTCCCTGTTCGCCTGTTTGGCTTGCTGTCCGTACGCGACCGATAGAGAAAGAACGATCAGTGCCGCAACGCGCATGGAGTGCCGCCCTCGATGTGCCTGACCACCGCCTGACTATGCATACACGCCACCCATATGCGCCGTTGTGCATATCCCGTGGCGCGGCCAGGCGGATATACTCTCCGCATATGGACGCCCCCCACCGGCCGTCCGTCGCCGGCCGCGCGCTCATCGCTCTCGTCCTCATGATCGGTTTCTACGCCCTCGCCCTCGGCATCGCCGGCGGCCTCCTCTTTCTCATCTACGCGCAGGTCGCCCTCGTCAGGCGCGCGAACGCGAAGCTCGTCCTCCTCTGCGCGATCGGCGCGGGCGTGATCCTCTGGTCGATCCTCCCGCGCTTCGACCGCTTCACGGCGCCCGGCCCCCGCCTCACCCGGGACGCCCACCCGCGCCTCTTCGCCGAGCTCGAGAAAATCGCGCGCGCGGTCGGGCAGGCGATGCCGGTGGAGGTCTACCTCATCTGCGAGGTCAACGCGTGGGTCGCGCAGCGCGGCGGCGTCCTCGGCATTGGCAGCCGGCGCATCATGGGGCTCGGCCTGCCGCTCATGCAGGCGGACACGCTCTCGCAGTTCCGCGCGACGATCGCCCACGAGTTCGGGCACTACCACGGCGGCGACACGTCGCTCGGCCCGCTCATCTACCGCACGCGCGAGGCGGTCATCCGCACGGCCACCAACCTCGAGGGCACCGAGTCGATCATCAGCCTTCCGTTCGTGGGGTACGCGAAGATGTTCCTCCGCATCACGCACGCGGTGTCGCGCGCGCAGGAGCTGTCGGCCGACGAGCTCGCGTGCCGCGTCGTCGGCGGCCAGGCGAACATCACGAGCCTCTGCTCGGAGTACGCGGCGACGGTCGCGTTCGGCCCCTACATGGAGAACGAGTACCTCCCCGCGCTCAATCGCGGGTTCCGCCCGCCGTTCGCCGAGGGCCTCGAGCGCTTCATGAAGGCCAAGGGGATCTCGTCGGCGCTCGGCGACGTCGTCAAGGAGGAGATGGCCGAGGGACGCAAGGACCCGTACGACACGCACCCGTCGCTCAAGGAGCGCGTCGCGTTCGCGCAGAAGCTCCCGCCGGGCACGCTGCCGGCGAACGAGGCCAAGGCCGTCACGCTCCTCGACCGGCTGCCTGCGCTCGAGGTCGAGCTCCTTACCGCGGTCACCGGCTCCGAAAAGATCGCCACGCTCGCCCCCGTCCGGTGGGAGCAGGTCGGCGAGAAGGTGCTCCTGCCGTGGTGGAAGTCCGGACTCGAGGGCTCCGCGGCGACGCTCGCGGGCACGACGCCGGTCGGGCTCGCCGGCGCAGCCGCGCGGCTTCCGGAGATCGGACGGTCGGTCGCGAAGGAACACCTGGGCGACGACGACGCGCGGGGCGCGGGCATCAGCGTGCTGGGCGCCGCCTTCGCGTTGGCGCTCCACGCGCAGGGATGGGCGATCGAGGCCGAGCCCGGCGAGTCGATCGTCGCGCGCAAGGGGGATGCGACCGTCGAGCCCTTCACGATCGTGGCGAAGCTCGCCGCCGGGGAGCTCAAGCTGGACGACTGGCAGAAGCAGTGCGCGTCGCTCGGCATCGCGAACCTCGACCTGACGCCGCGATGAAGCTGAAGTGCCGCCCCGAGGACTTCCAGGTCGACGAGCTCACCGACTTCGCCCCCGGCACCGGCCCCTTCGCGCTCTACCGGCTCACGAAGCGCTCGATCGGCACGCCCGAGGTGATCGACGCGGTGGTCACGCGCTGGGCGATCCCCCGCCGGGCGATCTCGTTCGGCGGGCTCAAGGACCGCCACGCGCTCACCCGCCAGCACGTCACCATCGAGCGCGGCCCGCGGCGCGAACTCAGGCAGACCGGCTTCGACTTCGAATACCTCGGCCAGGCCGCGCGCCCGTTCTCGTCGAAAGACATCCGCGGCAACCGCTTCGCGATCGTCATGCGCGACTTCACGCCGGACGCGCTCGCCCGCGCGGAAAGGGCGCTCGCCGGGACGACCGCGCTCCCGAACTACTTCGACGACCAGCGTTTCGGATCGCTCGGCGCGAGCGGCGAGTTCATCGCCCGCGCGTGGTGCGAGCAGCGATGGGAGCGCGCCGTGTGGCTCGCGCTCGCCGACCCCAACGAGCACGACCGGCCGGACGACCGCGAGCGCAAGCGCCTCGTCCGCGATAAGTGGGGCGACTGGCCCGCGCTCAAGGCCGCGATCGACCGCTCGCACGCGCGGAGCATCGTCACGTTCCTCGCCGACCGGCCCGGCGACTTCAAGGGCGCGCTCGCGCGGATGCACAAGGAGGAGCGGAGTCTCTGGCTCGCCGCGTTCCAGAGCCACCTGTGGAACCGCCTCCTCATGGCGTACCTCCGCGACACGTGCCCGCCCGACCGTCTCGTGGAGGTCGGCGTGAAGACGGACACGCTCCTGTTCCCCGTCGGCGTGACGCCGCCGCCGGCGACGCTCCCGCTCCCGTCGGCGCGCGTGAAAGAGCCGGACGCGCGACTCGACCGCGTGCTCGCGGCGGAGGGACTCGCGCTCCGGACGCTCCGCATCAAGCACCCGAAGGACAGCTTCTTCTCGAAGGGCGACCGCGCGGCGCTGGTCGCGCCCGCGGGCCTCGCGCACGAGAGCGGCCGCGACGAGCTCTACGACGGCCGACGCGCGCTGACGCTCCGGTTCGACCTCCCGCGCGGCTCGTACGCGACGATCCTGGTGAAGCGGATCACCCTTTGAGCGCGATCGCGGAGGATGCGGCACTCGCGGAAATCCACCATCGCTCAGTCTCCCGCGATCCGCATCACCTCGCGCGCCACGTCCGCGTCGTCCGCCACGTAATCGCGCACGCGCCTCTGCACGCGGCCCGATCCGCAAGGACGGGTGCACCAAAGGAGGTGTCGACCGGCTTCAAGGAGCGCCGCCTGAAGCTGGGCGACACCGCGGCGCGCTCGCGGACGTCGAGCAAGCGCTCGCGCTGGCCCCCGCCGACTGGCACCTGCGCGCGGACGCCGAGCGACTCCGCGCGCGGCTGAAACCGTAGCCGCTCGGGCCGCCCTTGACTCGTCCCACCGCTTCCGGCGAAGCTGGTCCCCCGTGGGCGACGATCTCGAGATGCTGCGCGAGGCGATCCGGCTCTCGCCCAACAATATCCCGCTCCGCCAGCACCTGGCCGAGACGCTCCTCGGCCGCGGCCGCGCCGAGGAGGCCGAGAAGGCCTACCGGGAAGCGCTCGCCCTCGCGCCGCAGAACGCCGCGCTGAAGGTCGGCCTCGCGCGCGCCTTCTTCCAGCAGAGCAAGAACGATCCCGCGCTCGTCATCGTCGAGGACCTCGTCCGCGCCCCGGACACGCCGGCCGGCGCCTACGTGCTCCACGCCCGCCTGCTCGTCCGCGCGGGCGACGTCGAGGGCGCCGTCCGCCAGTACAAGAAGGGCGTGGAAGCCGACCCCGCCGTCGCCGACGCCGAATTCGCCGCGCGTCTCGGCATCGGCGCCTCCGAGCACGACGGCATCGTCGAGGGCCGCGTGCGCATCGCGGGCGACGAGCACCCGGAGACCCCCGAGCTCGAGGTCGAGCGCCCGAAAATCTCCTTCACGGACGTCGGCGGCATGGAGCCGCTCAAGGAGGAGATCCGCATCAAGATCATCCATCCGCTGACCCACCCGGAGATCTACAAGGCGTACGGCAAAGCCGTCGGCGGCGGCATCCTCATGTACGGCCCGCCGGGATGCGGGAAGACGCATCTCGCGCGCGCCACCGCGGGCGAGATCCGCGCGGGCTTCATCGCCGTCGGCATCCACGACGTGCTCGACATGTGGATCGGCAACAGCGAGAAGAACCTCCACGCGGTGTTCGAACAGGCGCGCCGCTCGCGCCCGTGCGTCATCTTCTTCGACGAGGTCGACGCGCTCGGCGCCAGCCGCTCCGACATGCGCCAGCATGCCGGCCGCCAGCTCATCAACCAGTTCCTCGGCGAGCTCGACGGCGTCCAGTCGGCGAACGAGGGCGTCCTCATCCTCGCCGCCACGAACGCGCCGTGGCACCTCGACAGCGCGTTCCGCCGACCGGGCCGTTTCGACCGCATCCTCTTCGTGCCGCCCCCCGACGCCGCCGCGCGCGCCGAGATCCTGCGCATCCTCTGCCGCGGCAAACCCGTGAACGACGTCGACTTCGAGCACGTCGGAAAGCGCGCCGAGCAGTTCTCGGGCGCGGACCTGAAGGCCGTCGTCGACGTCGCCGTCGAGGCGAAGCTGCGCGAGGCGATGAAGGCCGGCGTCCCCAGGCCGCTCACGACGAAGGACCTGTCGACGGCTGCGGCCGGACTCAAGCCGTCCACGAAGGAGTGGTTCGCGACGGCCCGGAATTACGCGCTCTACTCGAACCAGGGCGGGCTCTACGACGACATCCTCAAGTACCTGAAGCTCTGATCGATGGCCGAACACCTCCAGCGCGCGTTCCTGCTCTTCGAACAGTCGCGCTACGACCTCGCGGAGCAGGAACTGCGGCAGGCGCTCGCGGAGACGCCCGACGAGGCGGCCGCGCACACGCTGCTGGCGCTGTGCCTGGCGCACCGCGAGGCGTTCGACGAGGCCACCCGCGAAGCGAAGCGCGGCATCGAGCTCGCGCCCGACATGCCGTTCGGCTTCTACGCGATCGGCTGCATCTGCCGCGACCGCAACCGCTTCGACGAGGCGGCGACCGCCGCCGGGGAGGCGATCCGCCTCGACCCGGAGGACGCCGACTACCACGCGCTGCTCGCGTCCGTCCGCATCGCGCAGTCGCGGTGGCAGGACGCGCTCGCGTCCGCCGAGACCGGGCTCGAGGCCGAGCCGGAGCACGTCGCGTGCACGAACCTGCGCGCGATCGCGCTCGTGAAGCTCGGCCGGCGCGCGGAGGCGGGCGCGACGATCGACGCCGCGCTCGCGCGCGATCCCGACAACGCGACGACGCACGCGAACCAGGGATGGACGCTGCTCGACCGGGGCGACCCGAAGCGCGCGCTGGAGCACTTCCGCGAGGCGCTGCGGCTCGACCCGACGAACGACTGGGCGCGCCACGGGATCGTCGAAGCGCTGAAAGCGCGCAACGTCGTCTACGCGATGATGCTGCGCTACTTCCTCTGGATGGCGAAGCTCTCGGGCGGCGCGCGATGGGCGGTGATCCTGGGCGGGTACTTCCTCTATCGCGTCCTCAGGACGGCCGCCGACAACAACCCGAAGGCCGCGCCGTACATCCAGCCCGTGCTCATCGCCTACACGATCTTCGCGCTCATGACGTGGCTCTCGTCGCCGTTCTTCAACCTGCTGCTCCGGCTGAACCGGTTCGGCCGCTACGCGCTCTCGCGCGAACAGACGGTGGCCTCGAACTGGTTCGGCGCGTGCCTGCTGCTGGCCCTCGGGTCGCTGGCCGTGTGGCTTCTGGCGCCCGCGCCGTGGAGCACGTTCGGCCTGCTCGGTGCGGTCGTGTTCGGTCCGCTGCTGATCCCGCTGACGGCCGTCTTCGCGTGCGACGCCGGCTGGCCGCGATGGGCGATGGCCGCGTACACGGTGCTGCTGCTGATGATCGTCGCGGGCGGGCTGGCCATGGTGGTCCTCGGCCCGCCGTCCCAGGCCGCCGGCGTGCTGACCGGGACGATGAGCCTCTTCCTCGGCGGCGTCTTCGTCAGCCAGTTCGTCGGCATGGGACTGGCCGCCGTGACGGTCCGCAAATAGTCACTCGCGCAGAAGCTCCGCCAGCCGCTCCAGCCGCCGCACCTCGCGCCACATCCGCTCCATCTCCGTCGCGCGCGCGCGCTCCGCCTCCGTCGCCCGCGAGCGCATCTCCTCGAGCGCCGCGTCGAGGTCTGACGCGCGCAGCGCCTCGCGGATCCTCCCCGCCGCCGCGTCGCCGCGCACCCGGGCGATCACGTCGAAGAGCTCCGTCGACGCGCGCGCCGTCGCCGTGCCGATCGACTGGAACGAGCCGCCCGTCCCGAGCTGGATCGCGCCGTTCTTCACCGCGATGCCGAAGCGCTCACAGAGGTCCGGCTCGCGTTTCCGCAGGTCGTCCACGTCGAGCGCCTTCACGTCCCACGCGCGCTCGCCGTCGCGCGCCTTCACGTGCACGACGCCGCTCGCGTACTGCTTGAAGTCGACCGACCGCACGACGCCGCTCACGGTGGACGACTGCGAGCACGCGATCGTCGGCTCGCCCTCGGGCACCGGCTCGCCGCGCCGGAGCGCCCGCACGTACGGATGGTCCCACACGAGCGACGCCCTCGGCGCCGCGGCGAGCGCGCGCCGCGCCCCCACGCGCCGCTCCAGCACGGACGACCCGAGTTCGCGCGCGGCGTCCGCAAGCGCGATCGCCGGCACGCGCTTCGCCAGCCGCTCCTCGACCGCCGCGGTCTCGAGCGCGAGCGCCTCGGCCAGCGCGGGATCGGACGGCGCCGCGACGTTCGCCAGCCGCTCCTCGACCGACTTCGCGAGCGCCTTCTCGTACGCGGGCGCGGGGTCGCGGCCCGTGACGAGGATCGCGAGGATGACCGCCGCGGCCGCCGCGAGCGCGCCGATCAGCGTCCACGGCCGCGCCGGTCCCGCGAACCCGGCGACGAACGCGTCCTTTCGCGACGGTCCGCCGCCGACCGCCGCGCGAACGGCGTCGTCCGCGCGCCGCGCGTCCGCCTCCGCCTCCGCGACCGCCGACGCGCAGCCCGCGCACGTCCGCGCGTGCTCCCGCGCCGCCCGCGCCCGCGCGTCGTCGAGCTCGTCGTCGACGAGCTCCGCCGCGATCGACTTCAGCCCGCTACAGTCCATGCTCCACCAGCTGCTTCACCTTCCGCCGCGCCGCGTGCAGGCGCGACTTCACCGTCCCGACGGGAATGCCGAGCACGCGGGCGATCTCGGCGTACCTGCGCTCCTCGTAGTGGAACAGCGTGAGGAGCACGCGCTCGTCCTCGTCGAGCTTCGCCAGCACGCCCGACAGGTCGGTCCGCTCGCGCGGCTCGGGCGCCGGCCCGTCCTCGATCGGCCCCACCGTCACCTTCGCCGGCCGCCTCGCCTGCGCCATCCACGTGCGCCGGAGGATCGCGACGAGCCACGTGAGGATCCCGCTTTCGCCGCGGAACGCCTCGACCGCCTTGAGCGCGCCGCGGAACGTGTCCTGCGTCAGGTCCTCCGCCGCGTGCGGATCCCCCACGAGCGCGCGAGCCACGCGGTAGACGGGGTCGTAGAACCGCACCGCCAGCTCGCGCCGCGCCGCCGCGTCGCCGCGCCGGCAGCCCGAGACGATCTCCGCCTCCTGCATGCGCGGAGTCATTATCCGGCCCGGCGCGACGGCCGCAACCTGCATCACCGCACGTCGACGTCCTTGAATTCCAGGTCGACCGTGTGCCGCACGAACTCCCTCACGGAGAGCGAGATCGCATCGACCCCCGCCTCGCGCGCCGCCTTCGGGACGCGCACCCGCACGCGCAGCGCCCCGTCGCCCTGCCTCTGCACCTGCCGCGCGAAACGGCGCGCGTCCTTCGCCGGGTCCGCCTCCTCGTCGTCGAGGAGCGTCGCCTCGATCTCCTTCCCGCGCGCGCGGATCACCATCGAATCCCTCGCGATCGCGTCCGCGCCCACCTTCCCGCCGTCCTTGAGTCGCAGCGCCAGCTCGATCGACGTCTCGCCGACGTGCTCGACCGTCACCTCGACCTCGCCCGCCGACTGCGAGGCGCCGTCCGCGGGTTTCTCGAACGTCACCTGCTTCTTCGCGCCGGACGGGATGAGAAACGCCGCCTCGCACCGCAGCGACTTCAGCTTCGTGACCGCGCCCGCGATGTCACGCAGGCGGAGCGTCGGCCCTTCCGCGGGCCCGCCCTCCTCGATCACCTGCGTGGTGACGCCGTCGCTGACGACCTTGAAGGTGCGCCCGTTCACGGTCATCGAGCTCACGCTGAAGTTCCCGCCGCCGCGCAGCGGCTGCTCCGCCGCCCACTCGATCGGGCGGCCGCCGTCGTCCGTCGCCTTGAGCGCGCGCACCACGGGCGCGATCTCCGGCGCGCCCGGCTCGCGCTCGACGGCGAGCGTCAGCTCGAGGTCCGTCGTCCGCTTCGCGAAGTCGTTCCGCGAGGTCGAGCGCACGCGCGCGACGCGGAACTTCACCGGCCCCGCGTACGCGGCGGGCGCGTCGACGAACGGGTCCGTCGTCCACGCGATCGCGCGTCCGTCCACGCGGTACGCGAGCCCGGTCTGCCTGGCGACGGCGTCAAGCACGCGGAGAAGCTCCTCCCCGCGCGCCTCAATCGTCACGCGCTTGTCCCTGGCCGCGCGCATCTCGATCCCGAGCGCCTTCCCGAGGTCCGCCAGCGGCGCGTCCTTGAGATCGACGCTCACGCGACGGCCCTCGCCGAGCCCCCGCGTCACTACGCGCTTCCGCTCGATCGCCTCGATCGCCGCCACGGCGCGCCGGGCAACCTCCGGGTCGCTGCTCGTCGCCGCCTCGCGGAGTTTCGCGAGCGCCGCCTCGCCGCGCAGGACGAGCGCGTCCTGCGCCTCCTCGCGTGCCGCGAAGTCGTCATCGCCGAGCCGCTTGATGAGGTCGTCGATCCGGGGATCCTGGGCCAGAGTCAACACAAGCGTCGCGATCAGAGCGTTCATGGTTCCTCCGTGCAGGGTTGGTAGCGCGAACGCGCGCGCGGTTCGAAAATTCGCAAGACGAGGGCGCCCCCGCATCCGCACGGATGGGTGATGCTCTGCGACGCCGCCGAGTCGGCCCTTGTCCTGCTCGCGCAGTCGGGACGTTCCGACGGCTTCGATCCGCTCGTTCACGCGCACCGTCCGCGCGTGCTCCGGCTGGCGCGGGCCATGCTGCGCGACGCGCACCTGGCGGAGGACGCGGCGCAGGAGACGTTCGCGCGCGCGTTCCGGGGGATCGGCGGCTTCCGCCGCGGCGCGCGGTTCGGCTCGTGGGTCACGTCGATCGCCCTCAACGTGTGCCGCGACGCGCTCAAGCGCCCCCACCAGCGGCCGGTCGATGCGGGGCGCCTCGCGCCGCCGCGCCTCCGTCCCGCGATCGACGACGGCATCTCCGCCCGCACGCTCGAGGCGCTGGCGCAGGTCCCGTCGCCGCATCGGGACGCCTTCCTGCTGCGCCACGTGTGCGACCTCCCCTACGCCGACTGCGCGGCGATCCTCGGCGTGCGCGTCGCGACGCTCCGCACGCGCGCGCACCGCGCCCGGGCGGAGCTCCGGCGCCTGCTCATCCCGTTCGTCGACACGGTGTGGCGGATGCGCGCCTGAGCCGCGGCCGCCGCGCGGCGCGTATCAATAGTCATGCTCACCCTCACGCTCGCGCTCCTCCTCCAGGACCAGATCGAGTGGGCCCAGGACCTCGAGTCCGCGAAGGCCCAGTCGGCGAAGGACGGCCGGCCCGTCATCGCGTACTTCACGTTCGAGACCTGACATTGGTGCAAGGTCCTCGAGAAAGAGACCTACCCGGACGCCACGGTCGTGGCCCTCAGCCGCAAGTTCATCTGGGTGCTTGTCGACCGCGACGAGACGCCCGACATCCCGACGAAGTTCTCCGTGTCGGCGTATCCGGCGCTGCTCGTGCTCGGGAAGGACGACGAGAACGTCCACCGCTGGTCCGGCTTCCGCAAGCCCCCGGAGTTTCTCCCGCAGCTCGAGGAAGCGCTCAAGCGGTACGAGCTCTACGCGGCCGGCCAGGCGTACGACGTGCCCACGCCGCGCGCCGCGAAGATCTGCGACACGGGCGATGTCACCACGCTCAAGGCGCCCAGCGAAGACGTTCCCGGGGGCGTCGCACACGTCGGCGGCGCGATCTGGATCGCCCTCGGCGAGAAGCTCCATCGCATCGACCCCACGACCGGCGCGGTGCGGAAGACCGTCGAGCACAAGCGCGTGCTCGGCGGGCTCGCCACCGACGGCAAGCTCCTCTACGCGGCCGACTACGGCTGGAACGTGGGCGAGCCGATCCTCGTTCTGGACGGCGAGACCGGCGAGACGAAGCGCACGATCGTCTCGGAGTCGATGAAGAAGAACAAGGGCGGCCACACGCGCGGCATCGCCTGGCGCGACGGCAAACTCCACGTCCTCTGGGGCTCGCGCGGCACCGTCTACGAGGTCGATCCCGAGACGGGCGAGGTGACGGCCGAGCGGAAGACGGGCGAGACGTGGCTGGCGGGCCTCGCGTGGGACGGCGGGCGTTTCGCGACGGCGACCGCGACGCACCTCCTGCTCCTCGACCGCGACGCGAAGGTGCAGCGCAAGGTCGCGCTCAACTATCCGGTGCGCGCGATCGGCCGCGCGAAGGACGCGTGGCTCGTTCTCGAGCAGCCCGTCTCCGGCTTCGACCGCAAGCACCAGCCGGTCCGCGTGTGGCCGAAGGAGGCGCTCATCCACCGCCTCGCGATGCCGAAGGAGTAGGTCACTCCTTCAGGCGCGCCTTCCAGAACGCGAGCGCCTCGCGGCGGCGCATCACCCGCAGCCGGCCGCCGTCGGGCGCGAACTCCAGATCCTCCCGGCACGTGAGCCGCTCCACAAGGGACGCGCCGTCCTCGTCGGGCTCGACGTTGACCTCCATGTCGAGCCAGTACCGCACGCCCGGCGTCTCGCGAGGCAAGTCCAACGCCAGCCCCGCGGACCGCGCGACGAGTTCCATCGCTCCCCGGAGGGACCCCTTGTAGGCACCCGGGCGCGCGCGTCCCAGCGCCTCCCAGCGCTCGGACGCCAGCGCGGACGCCACCAGCGACACTCGCACGCCCGAGTCGGTCTCCGCCTCCGCCAGGATACGCGCGGCCCCGGCGCGCGACCCCAGCCGGCACAGCGCCGACGCCTCCTCCAGCATGGACGCCCGGCACCACTCCTTGCTCAGGCACGCCTCGAGCGCGGGCACCAGCTTCCGGGCCCCGAGCTGCGCCAGCGCCGCCGCCGCGCCCGCCCGCGTGCGCTCCTCCGGACTCTGCAGCAACGCGGCGATCCCCTCGGCCGCTTCCGTCGCACCGATCTCTGTGAGCGCCACCGCGCACGGCATGCGGAGCACGGGATCCTCGCGCAGCATGCGCAGCAGCGCCGGCGCGGCGGAAGCGAGCTTCATCCGGCGCGCCGCCTCGACCGCTTGCTCGCGGATCGCGGGTGACCCGTCCGTCAACCCGCGCACGACCACGTCCGCCCGTTCCATGACACGCGCGCGTCCGACCACGCTCAGGCCCATCGCCCGCACCGCCGCGATCGGATGATCGAGCAGCTTCGCCGCGGCCTCCGCTCCGCCGGGCACCTCCGCCAGCGCCTCGGCCGCCGGCCAATTCCGATCCAGGACGATGAGATCAACGAGCACGGGGATCGCCTCCGCGGCCTTCAGCGCGCCCAGAGCGCGAACCGCGGAATCCACGTGCCACGCGTGACTGCTGCGCGCGACGTTCAGCAAGTCGGGGATCGCGTCGCGGACTCCGAAACGAGCAAGCGCGTCCATCGCGCGCGTCGGCCAGTACTCGCGATCCTCGCGCACCAGCCTCAGGAGCTCACGCGCGCCCTCCGGCGCGCCCAGCTCCGCGAGCGCCTCGGCCAGGAACAGCCGCTCCACGATCCGAACCTCGGCCTCCAGCATGGCCACGAGACGCGGCACCGCCTCCCGCGCTCCGATCGCTCCCGCCACGTACCGCGCGCGCGAGCGCACGCTGAAGTAGCGATCGTCCAGCAGCGCGGCCACGTCGGGAGCCGCCGCCGCCAGCCGCAGCGCGTCCACCGCATCGAGCGCGTCCCTCCGAACGGCCGGCTCCTCGTCCCGCATCGCCGCGCGCAAGGCATCGAGCGCCGCCGGTCCTTCGATGCGCGCGAGCGCGGTCACGGCCGCCGCGCGTACCCGCGGCTCGGGATCCCGCAGCACGGCGCGGACGGCCGCCGCCGACTCCCGGCGTCCCCACACGGCCAGCGCCGTCAGCGCCGACACCCGTTCCTGCGTCGCGCCGCGCAACACCTTGAGTGCAACCTCGAGGCCGGCGTCCTCATCCAGCTCACGCAGCGCCTCGGCCGCTGCGCGCGCGACGTCCGGGTCCGCGTCTCCCACACGCGACACGAGCAGCGGTACCGAGCGCCGGTCCCCCGCCGCCGCCAGCGCCCGCGCGATCGCCGCGCGGACATCGCCCGACGGATCACCGATGCGCGCCTCGAGCTCTTCACGCGCCACCTCCGGCCCCAGCGCCGCGAGAGCGTCGACGGCGCTCTCCCGTACCTCGTCATCCGCATGCTGCAGGAGCGGCATGATGTGCGGAACGGCTTCCCGGGCGCCGATCGTCACCAGCGCCTCCAGCGAGTCGCAAACGATCTCCAGGTCGCCGCTCTTCAGCAGCTCGACGAATCCGCACGCCGCGTCCTTCACGCGCTGCTCGACGAAGAAGTAGCGCGTCTCTTCGAACTGCGGACCCTTGAGCAGGGGGAGCAGGTCGGCCACCGTCTCGCGCGCCTCCAGCGCCCGCAGCGCCTGCCAGCTCATCTCCGCACTCTCCGCGTTGGCCAGCAGCTTGACGATCTCCGGAATCGCCTCGCGCCCGCGCAGTTCCGCGAGACACTCGAGCGCGGCGTCGCGCACCGTCGCGTCCGGATCGCGCAGCAGGGCGATCGACTTCCGGACCCCGTTCGCACGGTCGGCCAGCCAGGTGTAGGCCAAAAGCGCCTCGGCGCGCACCTCCGCCGACGCATCCCCGCACAAGGGCTCGATCCACTTCAGCGCAGGCGCGTGCCGAAGCAACGCAAGGGCGCCTCCCGCCGCCGCGCGCGTCGCGGGGGACGGATCGTCACGCAGCACCCGCAGCAGCTCCGGGACGCTCTCCTCCGCGCCGAGCGTGCCGAACGTCCAGGCGGCCGCCGCGCGGACGGGGGCACGCTCGTCCCGCAGGAACGCCGCCACGTCCCGTACCGACGCCGCGTCCCCGAGGGAGGCGACGGCCGCAAGCGCGCGGACGGCCACGCTCTCCGGCGCCGTGCGGGCGGCCTGCAGCAGCCCGGGCACGGCCCGCCGCACGCGGCACGCGTCGGCAAAATCCACCGCCAGCTCGACGATGGCCGGCTGGTCGGACGACAGCAGCGGAAGGACGTCCGGAGCAAAGTGACGGGCGTTCCACTGCCGCACGCGCGCGAGCGCCCGCTGCACGACGGCGGAATCGCGGCTCCGCAGCAGCGACGAGTACAGCTCGGAGCATCCGGTCGGGCCGAAGCTGCCGTCCTCCGCGGCCTGGCGCACCTTCTCGTCGGAATCGGAGGTGAGGCGATGGATCACGGCCGCGGTGGCCGGGGTCCGGAATGCGTGCGTTTCGTTCCAGGTGGTCAGCGCGTCGATCGCCTGGACGCGGAGCGCGGGGTCCGCGTCGCGCGCCATCTGCAGCAGGCGCGGCAGCGCTTCCGTCGCCTCCGTGTCGCGCAACTGTCGAGCGGCGAGCTTCCTCTCCTCCGGGTCGACGTCCGGGCCCAGGTAGGGGAGCAGCAGGCGCACGGCCGCGCGCGAGCCGCCGCGCCCGATCAGCTCGATCACCCGGCCGCGCTCGTCGCGATCGCCCGCCCCGCGGAGCGCGCGCTCCGCGAGCTCTTCCAGATCCTCCGGCTCGAGGTCCGCATGTCCCGCCGCCGCGAGCAGCTCGGACGTCCACGCGTGGTCGTTCCCGCCGTTGAGCCGGTCCTCGACGTCCGGCCGCGCCCGGCGCAACCGCGGCGAGAGCCGCTCCATCAGCCCGATCCGGCCCAGCAGCTGCCGCGCCGCGGCCACGACCGCGGGGTCCGCGTCGCGGACGGCGCTCTCGAGCGCGGGCCTCGCCGCCGGCCCCATCGCCCGCAGCGCACGCAGGCCCTCCTCCCGGGTCGTCAGATCCTCGGACCGGAGCCGCTCCACGAGCGACTCCGGCGACGGGTCCTGGAACAGCGCCAGCGCCAGCACCCACGCCATGGAGTGAGTGTACTCCCCTTGACGGTCCCGGCGGAGGCCGCTATAAAAGAGTACTAATTCAGTCCCTTTTGAGGTGACCGATGCTGCGCATGGCGCGGCTGACCGACTACGGGATCCTGCTGCTCACGACGTTCGCGCGCGAGCCGGACCGCACGCGGAGCGCGCGCGAGCTCGCGGAGTCGTCGCGCCTTCCGCGCCCGACCGTCAGCAAGATCCTGAAGGACCTGGCGCACCACGGGCTGCTCGTCACCCACCGCGGGGTGAAGGGTGGCTTCAGCCTGTCGCGCCCGCCCGCCGACATCTCCGTCGCGGAGATCGTCACCGCGCTCGAGGGCCCCATCGCCGTCACCGAGTGCAGCGAGCGGAACGGCTCCTGCCGCCTCGAGCCCACCTGCATCGTCCGCAGCAACTGGCGCCGCATCAACCGCGTCGTCCTCGAGGCGCTCGAGGGGATCACGCTCGACGAGATGACGCACCCGCTCGCGCCGGCCGACCTCCCGAGGACGCGCCATGCCTGACGAGATCATCCACAAGCTGGCCGAGGGCGACTACAAGTACGGCTTCGTGACCGACGTCGAGACCGACACGGTCCCGAAGGGCCTCAACGAGGACACCGTCCGCCTCATCTCGCAGAAGAAGGACGAGCCCGCGTGGATGCTCGACTGGCGCCTGCGCGCGTACCGCCACTGGCTCACGATGAAGGAACCGCGCTGGGCGAACCTGCGCTACCCGACGATCGACTACCAGGACGCGTACTACTACTCCGCGCCGAAGATGAAGAAGGCGCCGAAGTCGCTCGACGAGATCGATCCCGAGATCCGCAAGACGTACGAGAAGCTCGGCATCCCGCTCCAGGAGCAGGAGATGCTCGCGGGCGTCGCCGTCGACGCGGTCTTCGACAGCGTCTCGGTCGCGACCACCTTCAAGGACAAGCTCGCGAAGATGGGGATCATCTTCTGCAGCTTCAGCGAGGCGATCCACAACCACCCCGAGCTCGTCCGCAAGTGGATGGGCACGGTCGTGCCGTACACCGACAACTTCTTCGCGACGCTCAACTCCGCCGTCTTCACCGACGGCTCGTTCTGCTACGTGCCGAAAGGCGTGCGCTGTCCGATGGAGCTCTCGACCTACTTCCGGATCAACGCGAAGTCGACCGGCCAGTTCGAGCGGACGCTCATCGTCGCGGAAGAGGGCGCGACCGTCAGCTACCTCGAGGGCTGCACGGCGCCGATGCGCGACGAGAACCAGCTCCACGCGGCCGTCGTCGAGCTCGTCGCGCTCGACAACGCGACGATCAAGTACTCGACGGTGCAGAACTGGTACCCCGGCGACAAGGACGGCAGGGGCGGCATCTTCAACTTCGTCACCAAGCGCGGCCGCTGCAAGGGCGCGAACTCGCGCATCACGTGGACGCAGGTCGAGACCGGCAGCGCCATCACGTGGAAGTACCCGAGCTGCATCCTGCAGGGAGAGAACTCGACGGGCGAGTTCTATTCCGTCGCCGTGGCCAACCACTGGCAGCAGGCGGACACGGGCACCAAGATGATCCACATCGGGAGGAACACGAAGAGCACGATCATCTCGAAGGGCATCTCCGCGGGCCACGGCCAGAACACGTACCGCGGCGGCGTGCAGATGCTGAAGGGCGCCGAGAACGCGCGGAACTACTCGCAGTGCGACTCGCTCCTGCTCGGCGACCAGTGCGGCGCGCACACGTTCCCCTACCTCGACGTGCAGAACCCGACGGCGCAGGTGGAGCACGAGGCGTCGACCTCGAAGATCGGCGAGGACCAGCTCTTCTACTGCCGCCAGCGCGGGCTCTCGACGGAGGACGCCGTGAACATGATCGTGAACGGGTTCTGCAAGCGGGTGTTCAAGGAACTCCCGATGGAGTTCGCCGTGGAGGCGCAGAAACTGCTGAGTGTGTCCCTCGAAGGGAGCGTCGGCTAATGCTCGAAATCCGCAACCTGCATGCTTCCGTCGGCGACAAGGCGGTCCTCAAGGGCATCGACCTCACGGTGCACGCCGGCGAAGTGCACGCGATCATGGGGCCGAACGCGAGCGGCAAGTCGACGCTCGCCTACGTGCTCGCCGGGCGCGAGAACTACGCGGTGACGCAGGGTCAGGTCCTCTTCAGGGGCAAGGACCTGCTGGCGATGACGCCCGAGGACCGCGCGCGCGAAGGCGTCTTCCTGGGCTTCCAGTACCCCGTCGAAATCCCCGGCGTCGGCAACACGTACTTCATGAAGAACGCGCTCAACGCGATCCGCAAGCACCACGGCCAGCAGGAGCTCGACGCCGCGGAGTTCCTCGCGCTCGTGAAAGAGAAAGCCAGGCTCGTCGAGATGCCGGAGCACCTCATGAACCGGCCCGTCAACGAAGGCTTCTCGGGCGGCGAGAAGAAGAGGAACGAGATCCTCCAGATGGCGGTCCTGAGCCCGGCACTCGCCGTGCTCGACGAGACCGACTCCGGCCTCGACATCGACGCGCTGCGCGTCATCGGCGGCGGCATCAACGCGATGCGGTCGAGGGACCGGGCGATCGTCGTCGTGACGCACCACCAGCGCCTCCTCGACTACGTCGTGCCCGACCACGTGCACGTCCTCGTCGACGGCCGCATCGTGAAGTCGGGCCACCGCGAGCTGGCGCTCCAGCTCGAATCCAAGGGATACGGCTGGATCAAGTGAAAGACACCTACCTCGCACAATTCGAGAAGTCGAAGGGCGGCGCCCTCGCGGACCTCCGCCGGCGCGCGATCGACCGGTTCGCGGCCCTCGGCTTCCCGACCGGACGCGAGGAGGAGTGGCGGTTCACCGACGTCGGCCCCATCGCGGAGACGGCGTTCGCCGCGCCCAACGGCGCCGACGCCTCCCGGCTCGCCGACTTCGCGAAAGGCCCGCTCAGGGCGTGCCAGTTCACGTTCATCGACGGGCGCTTCGAGCCGTCGCTCTCGTCGCTCAAGCTGCCGAAGAGCGTCGCGGCCGGCAGCCTCGCGTCCTTCCTCGCGGAGGATCCGAAGCGCGTCGAGCCGCACCTCGCGCGGCACGCGAGCTTCGAGAAGAACACCTTCGCGGCGCTCAACACCGCGTTCGTCCGCGACGGCGTCTTCCTCCATCTCCCGCGCGGCGTGAAGATCGACGAGCCCGTCCACCTCCTCTTCCTTTCCGCCGCCGACGGCACGCCCGTGGTCTCCCATCCGCGCGTGCTCGTCATCGCGGAAGAGGGCGCGCAGGCGACGATCGTCGAGAGCTACCTCGGCCCCGCGGGCGGCACGTACTTCACGAACGCGGTCACCGAGATCGTCGCGCGCGAGGCCGCCGTCATCGACTACTACAAGGTGCAGCGCGAGAGCCCGAAGGCCTACCACGTGGCGACCGTCATGGCGCACCTCGGCCGGCACGCCGCCCTCACGAGCCACTCGATCTCGCTCGGCGCCGCGCTCGCGCGCAACGACATCGGCGCGGTGCTCGACGGCGAGGGCGCGGACGTCACCCTCAACGGCCTCTACGAGGCCTCCGCGAGCCAGATCGTCGACCACCACACGTCGATCGACCACGCGAAGCCGCACGGCACGAGCCGCGAGCTCTACAAGGGAATCCTGAACGGCAAGGCGAGGGGCGTCTTCGACGGGAGGATCGTCGTGCGCCCCGACGCGCAGAAGACGAACGCGGTGCAGACGAACAAGAACCTGCTCCTCTCCAAGGACGCGCTCGTCAACACGAAGCCGCAGCTCGAGATCAACGCCAACGACGTGAAGTGCAAGCACGGCGCCACCATCGGCCAGCTCGACCGGGACATGCTCTTCTACATGCGCTCGCGCGGCCTCGGGAACGACGACGCGCGGCGCCTGCTCGTCCACGCCTTCGCCAGCGAGATCATCGACGAGGTGAAGGTGGACGCGATCCGGACCCAGCTCGGGGGGTGCCTGCACATCCTCAGCTCATGACGACGCTCGCGACCGGTTACGACGTCAAGGCCGTCCGCGCCGACTTCCCGATCCTCGGGACCCGCGTGCGCGGGAAGCCGCTCGTCTATCTCGACAACGCCGCGACGACCCAGAAACCGCGCGCGGTGCTCGACAGCCTCACGCGGTATTACGAGACGCTCAACTCGAACATCCATCGCGGCGTCCACTGGCTCAGCGAGCTCGCGACGAAGGAGTACGAGCTCGCGCGCTCGAAGGCCGCGAGGTTCCTGAACGCCGCGGACGCGCGCGAGATCGTCTTCACGCGCGGCACGACGGAGTCGATCAACCTCGTCGCGCAGACCTACGGACGCCGCCACGTCGGCGCCGGCGACGAGGTGCTCATCACCGCGATGGAGCACCACTCGAACATCGTGCCGTGGCAGATGCTCTGCGACGAGAAGGGCGCGAAGCTCAAGGTCGCGGCGATGAGCGACGCGGGCGAGCTCCTCGCCGGCGAGTTCGAGAAGCAGCTGTCGCCCCGGACGAAGATCGCGGCCGTCACGCACCTTTCGAACGCGCTCGGCACGATCAACCCCGTGAAGCGCCTCTGCGCGCTCGCGCGGGCGAAGGGCGTGCCGGTGCTCGTCGACGGCGCCCAGGCGGCGCCGCGCATGCGGCTCGACGTCCGCGACCTCGGCTGCGAGTGGTACGCGTTTTCGGGCCACAAGATCTACGGACCGACCGGGATCGGCGTCCTCTGGGGGAGGCTCGCGACGCTCGAGGCGATGCCGCCGTACCAGGGCGGCGGCGAGATGATCCTCTCGGTCACGTTCGAGAAGACGACCTACAACAAGACGCCGCACAAGTTCGAGGCGGGCACGCCCGACATCGCGGGCGCGATCGGCCTCGGCGCCGCCCTCGACTATCTCACGGCGCTCGGCATCGACGCGGCCGCGGCGCACGAGCACGACCTGCTCGAGTACGCGACGCGCGCCGTCTCGGCGGTGCCGGGCGTGCGTCTCATCGGGACCGCGAAGGAGAAGGCGGGGGCGCTCTCGTTCGTGATGGAGGGCGTGCATCCGCACGACATCGGGACGATCCTCGACCAGGAGGGCGTCGCGATCCGCACCGGCCACCACTGCGCGCAGCCGGTGATGGACCGGTTCGGCCTGCCGGCGACGGCGCGGGCGTCGTTCGCGATCTACAACACCCGCGAGGAGATCGACACGCTGGTCGCGGCGCTGCATCGCGTGAAGGAGGTCTTCGCGTGATGGACGAGCTCGAGGATCTCTACCAGGAAGTCATTCTGGACCACTACAAGCGGCCGAGAAATTTCGGCGTGCTCGAATCGCCGGATCGCCTGGTCGAGGGCAACAACCCGCTGTGCGGCGATCGCCTGCACGTCTCCGTCAAAATGAAGGGCGACACGATCGAGGACGTGCGATTCAAGGGCGCCGGATGCGCCATCTCCGTCGCCAGCGCCTCGATCATGACCGACGCGGTGAAGGGGCGGCCGAGAGCTCAGTTCGACGACATGTTCGAGAAGTTCCACGCGATGGTGACCGGCACCGGCGCGGCCGTCGACGGCAAGCTCGCCGCCTTCGCGGGCGTCAGCGAGTTCCCCGTCCGCGTGAAGTGCGCGTCGCTCGCGTGGCACACGTTGAAGGCCGCCCTGGAAGGAAAAAGCGAGACCATTTCAACCGAGTAGGAGGATTTTCCATGCCCAAACCGCCCAACTATCCGCCCGACGCCGTGAAGCCGATGCGCGACGAGCTCGTCGTCGTCGGGTTCGAGGAGCTGAAGACGCCCGAGGATGTCGACAAGGCCGTCGCATCCCAGGGCACGGTGATGTGCGTCATCAACTCCGTCTGCGGATGCGCGGCCGGCGCGGCGCGCCCCGGCATCGCCTCGGCGCTCCAGCACTCGAAGATCCCGGACCGGATCGTGACCGTGTTCGCGGGGATGGAGCACGAGGCCGTGCAGCGCGTGCGCGAGCTCCACGCGCCCGTGCCGCCGTCGTCGCCGTCGATCGTCTTCTTCAAGGACGGCAAGCTCGCCGGCGTCATGGAGCGCGGCCACATCGAGGGGCGCTACCCGCTGGACATCGCCAACGACCTCCGCGGCGCGTTCGACCAGCTCTGCACGAAGGCGGGCCCGTCGATCCCGCCCGAGAAATTCGCCACGCTCGAGTTCGCGAAGGTCTGCGGATCGAGCATCCCGAGGTTCAAGGGGTAGACTCATGCAGGGCGAAGAAGCAACGTTGACCCGCGGCGTGATCGCCGTCCAGATCCCCTACGGCCAGCAGGCGCCGCTGGCCAAGGGCACGCGCGTCATGGTCCACCAGGTCCTCGGCGGCAACTTCACCGTCGTCACCGACCAGGGCATGATGGTCCGCATCGAGGCGGCCGACTCCGACGCGCTCGGCGAGCTCGGCAAGCGCGCGAGGGAGGCGGCGCAGAAGGCGATCGCCTCGGCTCCCACGCCCGCGCTCCCGGCCGACATGCCCGCCGACCAGCAGGACGTCGTGAAGAAGATCTGGGAGCAGCTGCGCACCTGCTACGACCCGGAGATCCCCGTCAACATCGTCGAGCTCGGCCTCATCTACGAGATGGACGTGCTCCGCGTGCCCGACGGCTTCAAGGTCGCCATCAAGATGTCCCTCACCGCGCCCGGCTGCGGGATGGGGCCCGTGCTTCAGAGCGACGTGCAGATGAAGGTCGCCGCGATCCCCGGCGTGAAGAGCGTCGCGTGCGAGGTCGTCTTCGACCCGCCGTGGGACCCGTCGCGGATGACGGAGGCCGCGCGGCTCCAGCTGGGGATGCTCTAATCCGCTGCGCGCCCCCGAGATCCGTTTCGCTCGGCGAGTCGGCCATCGCACCGACCGTAGTACGCGCTCCGGGAGAGCGCCAGAATTTTCGCGTGCCCGCGACTACTTCCTCGCCTCCAGGCTGCGCTTCGCGTAGAAGTACCATTTCGACCCGAAGTACTTCGCGACGATCTCCTCGTACTTCTTGTAGCCCGCCGCGCTGTCGCCCTTCTGGAAATCGCCTCGCGCCGACCAGAAGAGACCCTCGGCGGGTTTCTGGTGCGCCTCGCGCAGCTTCGCGTACGCCTCCATGAGCGGCCGCGCCGCGTCCGTCAGGCCGAACTGGTCGCGGAACGACCAGAACTCCTTCACCCAGCCGTCCCCCGGCTTCGACATCTTCGGCGCCAGCGCCTTCGCCGCCGGGCCCGCCGCGGCCTCCACCTGCTTCGCAGCCGCGGAGGACTTCCCGCGCGTCGCCGCCCACGACGCCCCGCGCCAGTCTTTCTCCTTCGCCAGCCGGTCCGCCGTGGCGGCGAGCTTCTTCGCGTCCGTCTGCGTCACGGCGTCGCACCACTCGATCGCCTCCTTCACGGGCAGGAGCGCGAACCGGTGGTCGCCCTCCTTCGGGTCCCAGAGGCGCACCATCGGGAAGCCCGCGTCGACGAACGAGAAGTGCGCGCTCTGCGCGAGCTCGAAGTCCACCACGTCGTCCGCCCGTCCGTGCACGATCGCGAACGCCGTCCTCTTCTGTTTCTCGGACACCTCCGGCTTGAACCCGTCCGGCTCGCACTGCGTCCAGAGGCCGCCCGCGACGGGGATCGCGCCCGCGAACTTCTCCGGATAATCCATCACGACCGAGAACGTGACGTACCCGCCCTGCGAGTGGCCGCCGACGAACGCCTTCGTGATCTTCAGCTTCGCGACCGCCTCGTCGTACGCCTCGACGATGAACTTCGCGCTGTCGAACGTGTAGTTGTGCCCCTTCTCCTTCGATCCCGTCTCGCCGTCGACGCCCACGAGGATCCAGTCCGGGAACCACTTCATCGAGACGAACGTCTCGACGTAGTCGCGCGCGTTCATGTTCGACCCGTGCAGCCACAGGATCGCCGGCGCCCCCGCCTTCGGGGTGTACGACCTCGGCACGCGCACGCAGTACGTGACGCCGTTCTTCGCCTTCCCCTCCGCAATGTCGGGCGACTGGAGGAGAAGCGCGAGCGCAAGCAACGCCGTCATTTCTTCCTCAGCCGCTCCAGCGCGGCCTTCGCCTCCGCGATCCCGCGCTTCGCCAGCTCCTCGAGCATCGCGCGCGCGTCGAGCCGCTCCAGGAGCACGACGGCGCGGCGGCGACGGACCGTCTCCGCGGAATCGAGGACGGCCAGGATCGCCTCGATCTGCGATCGGCGCTCGCCCTTCGCCTCCACCAGCGCCTCCCGCAGCGCCGCCTCGGCCGCCGCGCCCATCGCTTTCAGCTCCTTCGCCGCGGCCTCGCGCGCCTCCACCTCGTCGGTGTCGAGCGCCTCGATGAGCGACTTCGCGCGCTCGCTCACGCCGGACGGGAGCAGCCGCCCGCGCACGTACTCGACCGCCTTCGCGCGCGCCGCCCCGAGCGTCCACATCGCCTCGTACGCCGCGGCGACGTCCTTCCCCGCCATCGCGGCCCAGCAGTCGTCCATCTCCTGCGGCTTGAGTTCGCGCGGCTCGCGCTCCTCCCACTTCGGCGCGCGGCGGTGCTTCTCGAGCACACCCTCGATCTGCGCGCGCAGGGCGTCGGGCGTGCGCGACGTCATCAGCTCGACGCGCGAGCCCTCGGGATCGAGGTAGTAAAGCGTCGGGATGCCCTTGATGCCGTACTTCGTCATCAGGTCCTTGTGCTTGTCGATGTTCACGTAGACGCGGATGAGCGGCTCCGCCGCCTTGGCGACCGCATCGTCCGAGAACGCGTCCGCGTTCAGTTTCTTGCACGGCCCTCACCAGTCCGCGCAGAAGTACAGCATGACGGGCGTGCCCGTGAGGCGCGCCTCGACGAGCGCCGCGTCGTGATCCGCGCCGTCGCGCCACTCGATCTTCCCCTGCGCGAGGATCGCCAGGGCCAGGACGATGCTCATCCTTCTATTCTACCGCCCCGCCGTCGCGATGGGTCCGTCCTTCCCGGCGCGCGCGCGTGGATGGGTTCTCCACAGGTCGCGGCCCGCATGGCGGTATACTCCGTCTGTACGGATATATCCGTGTATACGGAGTCGACCATGGAAGAGAAGGCGACACCGCTGCGCTGTTACTCGCGTCTGCGACAGATCTTGTCGCAGCGCAAGATGACCGTGATGGAGCTGCGCCGGGCGCTCGCGCGCAAGGGGGTGCGCGTGGACCCGAAGACGCTCTACCGGCTTACGGACCCCACCGCCGAGATCGAGAGGCTCGACACCCAGATCGCCGGGTCCATCTGCACTGTGCTGGGTGTGGATCTGGCGCGGCTTCTGGAATTCGAGTCGGAGCGCCGGAAGATCGGGCTGCGGCGCCTCACGGGACTCCGGCAGCGCCGCCTCGACGCCCTTCTGGAGCGGCAGGCGGCCGGCAGGCTCACCGGCCGAGAGCGCGCGGAGTTGGAGGGGCTTGTCGAAGAAGCGGAGCGCCTGACGCTGGCCAACGCGCGCGTCCTTTCCCGGGCGCGTGAAACGGCCGGCAAGTCGTAGCGCTCAATGCCCGACCGCAAGGAGGCCAAGCCGCGACGCGCGTTCGTCCGGGACCGCGCGTCCGGCTGGAGGAGCTGCGGGACGCATTGCAGCGGTGCCACGCGCGATGCACGATGCATCTCGGATGACGGCTACGCGCAGATGTCCGTGTCCGTGACTTCGTTGCGCTTGGACTTGCGGGCGCGCTCCGCGGCCGCCTTCAGCAGCTCCGCAACCTTGCGCGCCAGCGCATCGACCGCGCCGCTGCTGAAATGCAGCTGCCCCACGTCGGACGGCACCTGAATGGTCACCGTCAACGTCTGCAGGCCGACACCCTGTTTCACCGGCCGGCCGGCGCCCACGACGGTCAGCTCGAAGCCGGACCGCTCGAACTCGTCCGCCACTTCGATCCAGCGCTTGGGGATCTTCACTTCCACGCAGCACCTCTACGCGAGGGATTCTAGTACGTCGGGTCCCAGTTCGAAATAGCGAAGGCCGTTCTCCTCCGATCTTCGAATGTTGTAGGATCATATGCCATGCTAGAACTTGTGGCCGTGTGCATGCTGCAGGGAGTTCTGAAGAAGCAATACAGAACATCGAGAAGAAGCTTCAGGACGCCAAGACCGTGAGAGTGGAAATTCGACTACGGCTCCACGGAGCGACACCGCCCTACTGCTTGCGGGGCCCGGCGTACGGGCTCGTGGGGGACCCTGTTGCTTGGGTCTCAGAACAGGTTCTCGTTCGCGGAGAGATCTTGTGCCAGCGGCTCAGAAGTCGAGACCCTCGTTGTGTCCGATGGCACTACGCTGTGGCATTGCCGATTCCTACTGACGGATGGTGTGCGAAGCAAGCGACTCTCGGAGGTTTCGAAGCGAGCGACTCCCCCGGACGTTGGGTCCGCTCTACGACTCGTGCTCGCCCGTGGAGGTGTGCCCCACACATGGGGCGTACTGAGCACTAAGGACGTCGCCGATGTTGGGATACAATTCCGTGTTGCCGAAGCGAAATTCGGTAGTTCCGACAACAGTGGCAAGTTAGTCAGCTACAAGCTGACTGTGAAGCGCGGCGAGGTCTTTAGCCACCAGACCGTTTGGTACGATCCAGAAACGTTCAAGCTCTTCAAGCGAGTACACAAGACGGACGAACTCCTAATAGAAGAGTCGTACGAGAAGTACGTGTTGGACCAGGCAATTCCAGACGACCAATTCAACCTGCCCGATCAATAACACGGAACCCTCCATGACGGCGTGTAGGCGCCGATGGCCGTCAAAGTCCGGGCCCTCGACCGTTTTCGGACCTCATGTCGGGGTACACCCCGGATGCCGTGCCGATCAGCCGGGTACGGACTTCCTGGAGAAGCCCGTGTCGATGGACGGCTTGCTCGTGAAGGTGCGTCACGTCCTCGACCGGTAGACGGGGAAGAACATCCCCGTCGAGGCGCGGTACGCCTCGTAGTCCGGGAATGCCGCCGCGAGCTTTCGCTCCTCGTTCCGCGCGCGGATCGCCTGGCCCGCGACGAAGACGACGTAGAGCGCGGCCGTCGCGACGTGCAGGTGCAGCAGCGTGTACCCGAGGTAGACCGCGAAGTGTCCCGCGTAGAGCGGGTGGCGGATGAACCGGTAGATGCCGTGCCGCACGAGCGAGCGCGCCTCCGTCATGATCGTGAACGCGCGGCGCAGCGTGAGGAGCCCGACGAGGTTGAGCGACGCGCCCGCCAGCAGCAGCGCGGAGATCCCCGCCAGCGCGCCCGCGTGCGCGGACGACTTCGCGGGCATCCACTCCTCGAACGTGTACGGCATCGAGACGATCGCGAACGGCATCGCGCCGAGCATCAGCGGGAACACCGTCTGCGAGAAGCCGCGCGCCGGCACCGTCGCGCGCCCGCGCGTCAGCCACGCGAGGATGTACCCGCTCAGGATGCCGCTCTCGAGCAGCCAGGTTCCCAGCCGCAGCAGCCACAGCCAGCGGATCTGATCGTGCGTGTACCCGTTCCACGCGTACCACCGTTCCATGTCCCACGACGGCGTGAGGCGCGCGGGAAGAAAGTCGAGCGCGCGGAACCACGCGTCCACCCACGCGACCTCCGCGATCATCCCCGGGAACCGGCGGAACTGGAGGAGTCGCGAGAAGAGCACCGCCGCGACCCCGACGACGCCGAGCGTGCGCGCCACCGCCTCGCGCGCGGGCCAGCGGCCCGCGTCGAACACCGCCAGATCGTTCAGGCGACGGAGGAGGGCCCGCATGCGGCGGTCATCGTACATCGTGGCAGGGCACGACGGAGCGCCGCGGTGACGCGCGAACGGCCACTTGACGACGATCGCCACGCGGCAGGAGAATCGGGAGCAGAAGCAATGTCCACGCCAATAATCGGAGAAGGCTGTCAAGAGACGGGAACTCTCACGAGGTTAGTGGACACGAATCGTTACGAGGCTGGCACACAGTTCCAAAGAGCTACTGCACTGGATATGGGTTTGCCTCCTCCTCTCCGCCCCCGCTCCGGA
>Ga0187893_10003908_pt1 | contig 29260 bp, 27 predicted proteins | sample MA1701074metaG_FD_139574 | JGI IMG/M metagenome (GOLD analysis project Ga0187893, IMG submission 139574) | White microbial mat communities from a basaltic lava cave in the Kipuka Kanohina Cave System on the Island of Hawaii, USA - MA170107-4 metaG ...
CGAAGGGGCGCCCGAAGCCGAGCGACTGGATGAGCGTCACCAGCCCGCAGCAGAACAGATCGGCCGAGATCAACGTCGCCACCTGCTCCGGCGAGAGCTTCAGCGCCCGCCCGATGATGAGCGGCACCGCCACCGCGCCCGCGTACATCACCAGCACGTGCTGCAAGCCGAGCGCCGCGAGGCGGGGCGCCGGAAGTTTCTCGTCCACGGGGTGGACCGCGTTCGCCGTCATGGTGTTGCCTTTCTCGTCGGATGAGCTGTTTCGACGGCCGTGAAGGCCGGCCCGGCTTGCGCCCTCACTCGATCGGAGCGCCGGATTCGAACCAACGCTGCACGAGCCGGCGCTCGTCTTCGGTCATCTGCGTCGCGTTGTTGAACGGCATCAGCTTCTGCACCACCGTCTGCTGATAGACCGCCTGCGCGTGCTGCTTGATCAGCTCGGGCGTGTGCAGCGCGACGTTCTTCTGCTGGAGCTGAGCGTTGTGGCACATCGCGCAGCGTTGATCGATCACCGCGCGTACCTGCCCGAGGGTCGGCGGCGCGGCGGTCTTCGCGACGCTGGTCGAAGGCGCGGGCGCGAGCCAGAACACCATCGCCACCAGCGCGACGCTGCCGCCGATCGCGTGCTCCCACGGCACGCGCTTGCCCTGCACCAGCGCCGAGTGGCGCGCGACGAAGCTGTGGCGGATCAGCGCGCCGGCGAGCATCAGCAGCACGAGCACGATCCAGTTGTTCGGGCCCTGAACCAGCCACCCGTAGTGGTTCGACAGCATCGCGACGAGCACCGGCAACGTGAAGTACGTGTTGTGCACGCTGCGCTGCTTGGCACGCCATCCGTGGATCGGATCGACCGCCTCGCCGGCCTTCATCTGCGCGACGACCTTGCGCTGCCCCGGGATGATCCAGAAGAACACGTTCGCGCTCATCGCCGTGGCAAGCATCGCGCCGACGAGCAGGAACGCGGCGCGGCCGGCGAACAGCTGGCACGCCAGCCAGGATGCGAAGACGACGCAGGCGAAGACGCCGGCGCCGACGATCAGGTCGCCGTGCTTCTTCTGCCCGAAGACGCGGCAGATCGCGTCGTAGACGAACCAGAACGCGACCAGCAACGTGATCGAGGTGCCGATCGCGTCGGTCGGCGACCAGTCGTAGACGCTGCGATCGATGAGGAACGTGCGGGCGTTGAACAGGTAGAGCACCGTGAACAGCGCGAAGCCGGTGAGCCAGGTCGCATAGCTCTCCCAGTAGAACCAGTGCAGGTTCGCCGGCAACGACTTCGGCGCGACCAGGTACTTCTGCGGGTGATAGAAGCCGCCGCCGTGCACGGCCCACAGCTCGCCGTCGACGCCCTTTCTCTTCAGCTCGGGATCGACCGGCGGCGTGAGGCTGTTGTCGAGAAAGACGAAATAGAACGACGAGCCGATCCAGGCGATCGCCGTCACCACGTGGGCCCAGCGCAGCAGCAAGTTGGCCCAATCGAGAACATAAGCATCCATCGCGTGACTCCTGGCTCACCACGGCGGGCACTGTGAGCTTGGGTCGGTGTCGCGATCGGGCCGCCCTTGCGGCCCGCCCACGGCGACGAAACGGAACGGCGGTTACGGATCGACGTCGGCCGCCTCGATGGCGGCGCCGAGACGCTGCGGCATCGGCTCAACTCCCGCGGTAGGTGCTGTAGCTCCACGGGCTCACCAGGAGCGGCACGTGGTAGCGGCCGTTCGCATCGGCGATGCCGAAATCGAGCTGCACCTCGTCGATGAACGGCGGATCGGGCAGCGCGACGCCGCGCGAGCGGAAGTACGGCGCCACCGAGAAGTGCAGGCGGTAGCGGCCGGCCGCCATCCGTGCCGGCTCGAGCAGCGGCGCGTCGGCGCGGCCGTCGGCGTTGGTCGTGAACGTGCGCAGGGTTTCGGCGCGCGCGCCGTGCAGGCGCTCGAGCCGCACCGCCATGCCGGCCGCGGGGCAGCCGTTCATCGTGTCGAGCACGTGCGTGCTGAGATGGCCCATTGGATCCTTTTCCGCTGTGTTCGGGTTGACCCGCTTGAAATCGTACGCAGTAGTGTATACACTTTTGCGCACAGTTCAAGGGATCGTTAACCCGAAGCCGAAATGCCGCGCAGCCAGAAGGCGCTGAAGCTCGTCCCCGCCGCGCGCGCACCGCAGGCGGACGGCAGCGCTACCGATCGCATCGTGCAGTCGATCAGCCAGGCGATCGTCGAGCGGCGCCTGCACCCCGGCACCAAGCTCGCCGAGCAGAAGCTGGCCGACATCTACCAGGTCTCGCGCACGCTGGTGCGCCAGGCGCTGAACCGCCTGAGCCGCGACCGCCTCGTCACGCTCGAGCCGGCGCGCGGCGCGTTCGTCGCGATGCCGAGCATCGACGAGGCGCGCCAGGTGTTCGAGCTGCGCCAGCTGCTCGAAGGTGCGATGCTGCGCCGGCTCGCGCCGAGGATCGGCGACGCGCAGCTCGCCGAGCTGCGCGCGCATCTGAACGCCGAGCGCGCGGCGGTGTCGCGCACCGACATCCCGGGCCGCACGCGCCTGCTCGCCGACTTCCACGTCGTGCTCGCCCGCATGTACGGCAACGAGGTGCTGGCGCAGTTGCTCGCGGAACTGCTGTCGCGCTCGTCGCTCATCGCGCTGATGTACCAGTCGTCGCATTCCGCCGAGGCGTCGTACGCCGAGCACGTCGCGATCGTCGATGCGCTCGAGCGGCGCGACACGCGCGCCGCGGTACGCCTCGCCGAAGAGCACCTCGCGCACGTCGAGCGCAACCTGCGGCTCGACCCGCGCAGCCCCGACATCGCCGACGTGCTCGGCCCGACCGCATGAACCGCTACCCGCGCGACTTGCGCGGCCACGGCCGCCGCCCGCCGCATCCCGGCTGGCCCGGCGGCGCGCGCCTCGCGCTGCAGTTCGTGCTGAACTTCGAAGAGGGCGGCGAGAACTCGGTGCTGCACGGCGACGCCGGCAGCGAGCAGTTCCTCTCCGAGATGTACAACCCGCCGGCGTTCGCGGCGCGCCACCTGAGCATGGAGTCGATCTACGAGTACGGCGCGCGCGCCGGCGTGTGGCGCATCCTGCGCGAGTTCGAGCTGCGCAAGCTGCCGCTCACGGTGTTCGGCGTTTCGATGGCGCTCGAGCGCTGCCCCGACGTCGCGGCGGCGTTGGTCGAGGCCGGCCACGAGATCGCGTGCCACGGCTGGCGCTGGATCTCGTACCAGAACGTCGACGAAGCGACGGAGCGCGCGCACATGGCGCGCGGCGTGTCGATCATCGAGCGGCTCACCGGGCGAAGACCGCTCGGCTGGTACACCGGCCGCGACTCGCCGGCGACGCGGCGCCTGGTCGCCGACGACGGCGGCTTTGAATACGACAGCGACTACTACGGCGACGACCTGCCGTTCTGGCTGCAGGTGCGCAGGAGCGACGGCCGGCTCGCGCCGCATCTGGTCGTGCCGTACACGCTCGACGCGAACGACATGCGCTTCGCGCTGCCGCAGGGCTATTCGCACGCCGACGAGTTCTTCCGCTACCTGCGCGACGCCTTCGACGTGCTGTACGCCGAGGGCGACGCGGCACCGAAGATGATGAGCGTCGGCATGCATTGCCGGCTGCTCGGACGGCCCGGCCGCCTGCGCGCGCTGCAACGCTTTCTCGACCACGTGGCGCGGCACGACCGCGTGTGGATCGCGCGGCGCATCGAGATCGCGCGCCACTGGAAGGCGATCCATCCCTTCGACGCGCAGACGGCTTTCGTCTGGGAGTGACGATGTTGACCTTGCAAGACCTCAACGCTGCGACGCAGGCCGAGTTCGTGCGCCTGCTCGACGGCACCTACGAACACTCGCCGTGGATCGCCGAGCGCGCCTGCGCGAAGCGGCCGTTCGCGTCGCTCGCCGCGCTCGAGCTCGCGCTCGTCGAAGTGGTGCGCGACGCCGGCCGCGACGCGCAGCTCGCGCTGATCCGCGCGCACCCCGAGCTCGCCGGCAAGGCGATGGTCGCGAAGGCGTTGACCGCCGAATCGACGCACGAACAGGGCAGGGCCGGGCTCACCGCCTGCACGCCCGACGAGTTCGCGACGATCCAGCGCCTGAACGCCGACTACAACGCAAAGTTCGGCTTTCCGTTCGTCCTCGCCGTGCGCGGGCCGCGCGGGACCGGGCTTTCGGTCGCCGAGATCATCGCGACGTTCGAGCGCCGGCTCGAGAACCACCCCGACTTCGAGCGCGCCGAGTGCCTGCGCAACATCCACCGCATCGCCGAGCTGCGGCTCGACGACAAGTTCGGCCACGAGCCGTCGCTCGGCAACCTGGTGTGGGACTGGGCCGAGCGGTTGGCCGCGCACAGCGATCCGGGATACGCCGAGCGCGGCGAGCTGACGGTCACCTACCTCACCGACGCGCACCGCGCCGTCGCGCAGCGGCTCGCGCACTGGATGCGCGCCGACTGCGGCTTCGACCAGGTGGAGATCGACGCGGTGGGGAACGTCGTCGGCGTCTATCACGGCGGCGCCGCCAACGCCAAGCGGCTGCTCACCGGCAGCCACTACGACACGGTGCGCAACGGCGGCAAGTACGACGGCCGGCTCGGCATCCTCGTGCCGATGGCGTGCGTGCGCGAGCTGAGCCGCACCAAGCGCAGGCTGCCGTACGGCGTCGAAGTGGTCGGCTTCGCCGAAGAGGAAGGCCAGCGCTACAAGGCGGTGTTCCTCGGCTCGGGCGCGCTCACCGGCCACTTCGACCGCGCCTGGCTCGAGCAGGCCGACGCCGGCGGCGTGACGATGCGCGAGGCGATGGCGCACGCGGGGCTGTGCAGCGACGACATCCCGAAGCTGCAGCGCGACGTCTCGAACTACCTCGGCTTCGTCGAGGTGCACATCGAGCAGGGACCGGTGCTCAACGAGATCGACCTGCCGCTCGGCATCGTCACGTCGATCAACGGCAGCGTGCGCTACGTCGGCGAGGTGATCGGCACGGCGAGCCACGCCGGAACGACGCCGATGGACCGGCGCCGCGACGCGGCGGCAGCGGTCGCCGAGCTGGTGCTGTACCTGGAGCAGCGCGCGGCGCAGGTGGCGCACCTGGTCGGCACGGTCGGCATGCTCGACGTGCCGAACGGATCGATCAACGTCGTGCCGGGGCGCTGCCGGTTCAGCCTCGACATCCGCGCGACGACCGACGCGGCGCGCGACGCCTGCGTCGGCGACACGCTGGCGGAGCTGGCGCGCATCTGCGAGCGGCGCGGCTTGCGCTACCGCATCGAGGAGACCGTGCGCGCCGCCGCCGCGCCGAGCGCGCCGGCTTGGCAGCAGCGCTGGGAACGCGCGGTCGAATCGCTCGGCCTGCCGCTGCATCGCATGCCGAGCGGCGCCGGGCACGACGCGATGAAGCTGCACGAGGTGATGCCGCAGGCGATGCTGTTCCAGCGCGGGCAGAACTCGGGCATCAGCCACAACCCGCTGGAGAGCATCACGAACGACGACACCGAGCTGTGCGTGCGGGCGTTCCAGGCGCTGCTCGAACAGCTCGCCGCGGACACGCGATGAGCGCAACCGAACGGCTCGACGCGTGGATCGACGCGCACTTCGACGACGAGGTGCGCTTCCTGCAGGAGCTGGTGCGCGTGCCGACCGACACGCCGCCCGGCGACAACGCTCGTCACGCGCAGCGCACGGCGGAGCTGCTCGCGGGCTACGGCTTCGATGTCGAGCAGCATCCGGTGCCCGCGGAGCGCGTGCGCGAAGCCGGGCTCGAGTCGATCACCAACCTCATCCTGCGGCGCCGCTACGGCCCGGGACCCGTGATCGCGCTGAACGCGCACGGCGACGTGGTGCCGCCAGGCGCCGCCTGGACGCGCGATCCGTACGGCGGCTGCGTCGACGGCGGCAAGCTCTACGGGCGCGCCGCCGCGGTCAGCAAGAGCGACTTCGCGACCTACACCTTCGCGCTGCGCGCGCTCGAATCGCTCGGCGCGCCGCTGCAAGGCGCCATCGAGCTGCACTTCACGTACGACGAGGAGTTCGGCGGCGAACTGGGCCCCGGCTGGCTGCTGCAGCGCGGGCTGACGAAGCCCGACTTGCTGATCGCGGCCGGCTTCTCCTACCAGGTCGTCACCGCGCACAACGGCTGCCTGCAGCTCGAAGTGACGGTGCACGGCGTGATGGCGCATGCCGCGATCCCGGAAAGCGGCGTCGACGCGCTGCAGGGCGCGACCGCGATCCTGAATGCGCTCTACGCGCAGAACCGCCGCTACAGGGAAGTGCGTTCGCGGGTGAGCGGCATCACTCACCCGTACCTGAACGTCGGCCGCATCGAGGGCGGCACCAACACCAACGTCGTGCCGGGCCAGGTCACGCTCAGGCTCGATCGGCGCATGATCCCCGAGGAGGACCCGGCGCTGGTCGAAGCCGAGCTGCGCGAAGTGATCGCCGATGCGGCGGCGCAGGTGCCCGGCATCGCCGTCGACATCCGCCGCCTGCTGCTGGCGCACGCGTGGCGGCCGAGCGCAGCCAACCTGCCGCTCGTGCAGGCGCTGCAGCGCCACGCCGAAGCCGTGTTCGGCGTGCCGATCCCGGCCGTGGGCACGCCGCTCTACACCGACGTGCGGCTGTACGCCGCGGCGGGCGTCGCCGCGGCGATCTACGGCGCCGGCCCGCGCACGGTGCTCGAAAGCAACGCCAAGCGCGCCGACGAGCACATCGTGCTCGACGACCTGCGGCGCGCCACGAAGGTCGTCGCGCGCACGCTGTACGAGCTGTCGACTCGCAGTCCCTGAAGCGGCCACCGCGGCTGCGCCGGTGCGCGCGGGGCTCGCCGCGCTCGGGATCATCGGCAGGCTGTGAGCAGGTCAGCGCCGCGGCGCGCCGGGCAGCGAGTCGTACGGGACCTCGAGGCTCGGAGCTTGCTCGCGGATGATCTCCACCGGCGCACTGCGCGCGACTTCCTGCAGGTAGGTCGGGAACCAGGTCGCGATCCTCGGGAAGGCGATGATCAGCGCGATAGCCACCACCTGCAGCAGCATGAATTCGAACATGCCCTTGTAGATCGTCGCGAGCGGCCATTCCTTGACCACCTGCTTCAGGTAGTAGGCCGACATCGCCACCGGCGGCGACAGGAACGCGGTCTGCAGCACCACGGCGACGAGCGCACCGAACCAGACCATATCGAACTTCAGCGCCGAGACGACCGGATAGAAGATCGGCAGGAACACGAGCACGATCGCCGGCCATTCGAACGGCCAGCCGAGCAGGAAGATCAGCACCACCACCATCACCAGCATCACGCTCGGCGGCAGCGCCAGCGAAAGCAGCGCTTCGGTGATCCAGTTCGCGGTGCCGAAGCGTGCGAACACCGCGCCGAAGATGTTCGAAGCGACGGCGAGGAACAGCACCATGCTCGAAGTCGCCATCGTCGCGAGCAGCGCTCGCTTCAGCCCCGCCATGGTGAGGCGCCGGTACGCGAGCGCGAGCAGCGCCGCGCCGAGCGCGCCGACGCCCGACGCTTCGGTCGGCGTCGCGAGCCCCGCGAGGATCGTTCCGAGCGTCGCTGCGATCAGCCCGGCCAGCGGCACGACGCCGATCAGCGTCTCCTTCACGATCACGGCGGCCGAGTGCACGCGCTCCTCCTTCGGCACCGGCGGGCCGAGCGTCGGGTCGAGGAAGCTGCGCACGAGCACATAGGCAACGTAGAGCCCGGCGAGCAGGAAGCCGGGCCCGAACGCCGCCGCGTACAGGTCGGCAACCGAAACGCCGAGCACCGGCCCCATCACGATCAGCATCACCGACGGAGGAATCAGGATGCCGAGCGTGCCGCCGGCGGTGATCGCGCCGGCGGCAAGCCGCGCGTCGTAGCCGGTCTTGATCATGATCGGAGCGGCCATGATGCCGAGCACCGTCACGGCGGCGCCGACGATTCCGGTGGCCATCGCGAACACGGTGGCGGTCAGGATCACGACCAGGAACAGCGCACCGCGCACCGGCGCGAGCAGATCGCGGAAGGCGCGGAACAGCCGCTCCATCAGCCCCGCCTGCTCGGTGAGAAAACCCATGAAGATGAACAGCGGCACGGCGACCAGCAGCTCCTCCTTCATCATCCCGACGGTCTGGAAGTACGCGAGGTCGAACACCGTGTCGCCGATGCCGAAGTAGCCGAACGCGAGCGCGAGGAAGAGCAACGTGAAGCTGATCGGAAAGCCGATGAAGATCGCGCCGATCATCACCAGCAGCATGATCAGACCGACGAGCGCGCTGGTGGTCACGCCGCCTCCGCGCTCACGCTTAGACCTCTACCTTCTCTTTGTGCTCCAGCTCGATCCCGGTGCGCGCCGCGTGCACGCTCTTGATCGTTTCGGAGACGCCTTGCAGCAGCAGCAGCAGGCAGGTCACCGGCACCACCGCCTTCAGCGGCCACAACAGCGGACGCCACGGCGTCTGCTCGGAGGTCTCGTTGATGCGCCACGCGTACAGCGCACCGTCGGTGCTGATCACGAACAACGCGATCAGCGCCGGAAAGAAGAACACCAGGTACGCCACCGCGTCGATCGCGCCCTTGGTGCGCACCGACCAGCGCTCCCAGAAGAAATCGGTGCGGATGTGCGCGCCCTTGTGCAGCGCGTACGCGGTGCCGAGCATGAACACCGCGGCGTACAGCATGTAGCTCATCTCGAACGCCCATGCGGTCGGCGCATCGAAGAAGTAGCGCGCCGCGACCTCGTAGCAGACGACAGCGACGAGCGGTATCGAGAGCCACGCGACCGCGCTGCCGGTGCGGTCGGTGAAGCGGTCGATCGCGCGCACCAGCCGTATCTGCGCGGGCACGGGCTCGGGCATGGGGATCCCCCTGCGGTTGCGCCGGCCCGCGGCGGCGGGCCGGCCTGGTGCGGCGGGCCGCGGGTCGCTATTGCTTGGACGTGTCCCGGGGCGCCGCCTTTTCCGGGAAGTAGTAGTTCGCGATGAACGAGTACGGGATGAACGTGAAGCGCTTCGCCGGCACGACCTTCGCGGCGTACGCGCGCTGGCTGTCGTGCACCTTCTTGAAGAACGGGTTCTTCTCGCCCTCTTCCTTGGCGATCGCGTCCCAGGTCTTCAGGTACTCGATCATGACGTCGCCCGGCGTGCGCAGGATCTGCACGTTGTGCTTCTCCTGCAGCTCCTTCAGCGCGTCGGCGTTCTGGAGCTGCCACTTCGCCCACCAGCGGTAGAAGGTTTCGGTCGCCGCCGACTTCATGATCTCCTGCTGCAGCGGCGTCAGCGCCTTCCACACGTCGCCGTTGATCAGCAGCTCGCAAACCGAAACGCTCTCATGCGCGCTCGGCACGTAGTGGTACTTCCAGACCTGGTGAAAGCCGAGCCGCATGTCCTCGACGCCGCCCACCCACTCGGCGCAGTCGATCACGCCGCGCTGCGCGGCGGGGATGATCTCGCCGCCCGGCATGTTGACGGTCGACATCCCCATGCGCTGGTAGACCTCGGCCGAGATGCCGGTCTGCCGGCACTTCATGCCCTTGAAGTCGGCCAGGTTCTTGATCGGCCGCTTGAACCAGCCGAACGCCTGCGGGCCCGCAGGCATGATCGGCAACGGCACGACGTTGAGCTTCAGCTCCTTCTGGTAGAAGTCCTGCCACATCTCGAGGCCGCCGCCCTCGTACATCCAGCCCATCACGTCGACGTGATCCATGCCGAACGTGCCGCCCGGGCCGCCGGTAAACAGGATCGCGGCCTTGTTCTTGCCGATCCAGTAGCCGGCCCAGGCGTGCCCGCCGTCGATCACCTTCTTGTGCACGGCGTCGAGCACCTCGAACGGCGGCACCACCTGCCCGGCGGGCATCGTCTCGATCTTCAGACTGCCGTTCGAGAGCTTGTTGACGCGCTCGGCAAAGAAGGTGAAGTTCTCGTACAAGGTGAGCGATGCCGGCCAGGTGGCTTGCATCTTGAGCACCGTCGTTTGCTGGGCCGCCACGGGCGGGCTGCCCGCGAGCAACGCAGCGGAGACGCACAGGGTCGCGAGCAGACGCGGGCTCCGAAACGAAAGCATCATCGTTGTCTCCTCGGGTAAGACGTTTCGCCGAACGCGGGAAGTAAGCGCCAGTTCGGCCGGGGTGTCAATCGTGTCAGCCCTAGCCGCTTACAGCCGCATGGCAGGCGAGCACAATCGGGCGTGTGATGAACCGTCTGTGGAGCGACGTCGATCGCTACTTCGCCGGGTTGCTGGCGCCGCCCGACGCGGCGTTGCAGGCCGCGCTCGACGGCAGCGCCGCGGCCGGCCTGCCGGCGATCGCGGTCTCGGCCAACCAGGGCAAGCTGCTGCACCTGCTTGCCCTCGCGATCGGCGCGCGCCGCATCCTCGAAATCGGCACGCTCGGCGGCTACAGCGCGATCTGGCTGGGGCGCGCGCTGCCCGAAGGCGGCACGCTGATCAGCCTCGAGCTCGACCCGAAGCACGCCGCGGTCGCGCGCGCCAACCTGGCGCGCGCCGGACTGGAAAGCCGCTGCGAGGTGCGCGAAGGCGCTGCGCTCGACGTGCTCGCAGCGCTCGAGACCGAGCGCCAGCCGCCCTTCGACCTCGTCTTCATCGACGCCGACAAGCCGAACAACCCGCGCTACTTCGAGTGCGCGCTGCGGCTCGCGCGGGTGGGCAGCCTGATCGTCGTCGACAACGTGGTGCGCGAAGGCCGGGTGCTCGATGCCGCGAGCCGCGACGAGGCGATCCAGGGCGTGCGCCGCCTCGCCGAGCTGATGGCCTCCGAGCGCAGGGTCAGCGCGACCGTGATGCAGAGCGTCGGCGAGAAGGGCCACGACGGCTTCGCGCTCGCGCTCGTGGTCGCCGACTGACGCGGCGGCGGGCCGGGCACGATCGCACCCGCGCCTCTCAAGTTGATCCGGCTCCGCCGGGCAACTTGAACCCCCGCGGGGGGCGGGCCGGGCTGGCCCGGCCCCGGGGGCGCTCAAAAGAACGCCATCGTCCTGATCTCGATGCTTTCGCGGCGCGCGGCGCCGGGCGCGGTGTTCGGGTCTTCGAACGCGCTGTGGCCGAGGAAGCGCGCGCGGCCGTCGGTTTCGGAGTCGTAGGTCTTGAGCAGCACCATGTGCTCTTGCGTCATGCGCGGCAGGTACCACCAGTGGTGCTTCGGCGAATGGCGCAGCACGAAGATCTCGCCGGTGCGGTCGCGATAGCGCATCACGAGCTTGATGAAGTCCTCGGGCTGCGACGAGGTGGCGTCGCACATCGCGAGCGGCTTTTCCTCGACCTTGCGGCGCAGCGGCTTCCAGAAGTTGTAGAACGCGACGCGGCGCTTCAGCAGTTCGTCGCCCTCGCCAGGCAAGATCTGCCGCACGCGCAGCGGGCCCGAGTACGGCGTGAAGTCGCAGTGCACCAGCATCACCGGAGCGCGCTGCGTGGTGTTGTGCTCGCTCGTCTGCTGCTGCGCGTTGGCCTTGGTGCGGATCGTGTGGTCGAACACGATCACCCGCTTGGCGCCGACCTGCGCGGCGACGAACTCGGTCACCTGCGGGTAGAACCGGTCGCGGATCGCAGCGTCGTCGTCCCACGCTTCGAACGACGAGCCGAACTCGCGGAACGCGAAGCCCTCGCGGTCGAGCGAGAACGACGCGGCGCGCGACCAGCCGTCGTGCACCGCCATCTTGCGCGCGTCGCCGCCCGGCGCACGCGCCGCGGCAGCCTCCGGCGTTGCGTAGAAGTAGATCTGCGGAGCGACTCCAGTGTCGCTCGTGTAGTTGAAGCTGGCCCGAACGTCGATCGGCTGGTTCATGGTTGGACTGTACGCGCGCGCCGCGGCGCACGCTCGTCCGCTGCCGCCCCTGCTCAGGCCTCGACGATCGCGATCGCCTCGACCTCGATCAGCCACTCGGGCCGCGCGAGCGCGACCACCTGCACCAGGGTGCTCGCCGGCAACGCCTGCGTGAAGTAGCGATTGCGAATCTCGCGGAAGGTCGCGATCCGCGAGGCGTCGGTGATGAACACCGTGATCTTGGCGACATGGTCCAAGGTCGCTGCGCCGGCGGCGAGCGCCGACTTCAGGTTCTCGAACACCTGCTGCGTCTGCGCCGCGAGGTCGCCTTCGCCGACCAGCGCGCCGGCCGCGTCGAGCGCGACCTGGCCCGAGATGTAGAGCGTGCGGCCGGCCTTCGCTTCGACGACGTGCGTGTAGCCCGTCGGCCTCGATAGCGTCGCGGGATCGATGTGCTTCACTGCGGACTCCTTCGAATGTTGGCGACGTGGCATTGTTGCGCCGTGCGTCGCACCGGGATTACATTCGATCGGCGTCGCGGCGCGGTCGCGCCGCCGCATACCAGACACGAGGAGACAACCAATGGCACTCAAGGACAAGGCCGATGCGCTGCTGCGCGCGGCGGCCGACAGCGGCGCCGTTCCGGGCGTGATCGCGATGCTCACCGACAGGAAGGGCTCCACCTACGAGGCCGCGTTCGGGAAACGCGTGCAGGGCGAGGCGGCCGCGATGACGAGCGACACCATCGTGTGGATCGCATCGATGACCAAGGCGCTGACCGGCGCGGTGGCGATGCAGCAGGTCGAGCGCGGCAAGCTGTCGCTCGACGCGCCCGCGTCGGCGGTCGTGCCGAAGCTCGCCGAGGCGGGCGTCCTGACCGGCTTCGACAAGGACGGCAAGCCGCAACTGCGCGCGCCGGCGCGGCCGATCACGTTGCGCCACCTGCTGACGCACACCTCGGGCCTGTCGTACGAATTCTGGAACGCCGACATCGGCCGCTACCAGACCGCGACCAACACGCCCGGCATCATCAGCTGCATGGACGCCGCGCTGACGACGCCGCTGCTGTTCGACCCCGGCGAGCGTTGGGAGTACGGCTGCAGCATCGACTGGGCCGGCAAGATGGTCGAAACGGTCACCGGCCGCAAGCTCGGCCAGGTCATGCGCGACGAGCTGTTCGCGCCGCTCGGCATGGACGACACCGCGTTCTTCATCACGCCGCAGATGCGCGCGCGGCTCGCCAAGATCCATCAGCGCGGCGACGACGATTCGCTCGCGCCGCAGATGGAGCTCGAGATTCCGCAGGCGCCCGAGTTCGAGATGGGCGGCGGCGGCCTGTACGGCACCGTCGGCGACTACCTGAAGTTCCTGCGCGCGATGCTGAACGAGGGCCGCGCCGACTCGGGCGCGCAGGTGCTGAAGCCCGAGACGGTGCGCGCGATGAGCAGCAACGCGATGGGCAGGACGCGCGTCACGATGCTGAAGACGGTCGCGCCGCCGCTCACCAACGACGCCGAGTTCTTCCCCGGCGTCGAGAAGAGCTGGGGCCTGTCGTTCCAGATCAACGAAGCCGACGCGCCGACCGGCCTGCCGAAAGGCTCGCTGATGTGGGCGGGGCTCGCGAACAGCTACTACTGGATCGATCCGAAGAACGGCATCGGCGGCGCGTACGCGACGCAGATCCTGCCGTTCGCCGACAAGAAGTCGTACCCGCTGTTCCTCGAGTTCCAGCGCAGCGTGTACCAGACGTTGCATTGAGGAGAGCCGGGACGAGGGACGACCCGCACCACCTGCAGCGCTTCGTCGACGCGCAGGACCCGGTGGTCAGCCGGGTCCGCGCGGAACTGGCCGCCGGGTCGAAAGCGAGCCACTGGATGTGGTTCGTGTTTCCGCAGTTCAGAGGGCTGGGGCGCAGCGAGACGGCGCGTTACTACGGGATCGCGTCGCGCGACGAGGCGCTCGCGTATTGGCGCCATGCGCTCCTCGGCGCGCGGCTTGCCGAATGCACGCGGCTCGTGCTCGCGGTCGAGGGCAGGACGGCACTGCAGATCTTCCACGCGCCCGACGACCTCAAGTTCCGCTCGTCGATGACGTTGTTCGCGCACCTCGTCCCCGGCGAGCCGCTGTTCCGGCGTGCGCTCGCGCAATACTTCGACGGCGAGCCCGATCCACGCACGGTCGAACTGCTCTCGACTCCCGCCGCATGACCTGGCCCAACTCGCAGCGCCTGATCGTCCTCGTCGGTCCCTCCGGCGCCGGCAAGGACAGCGTGCTGCGCGCGTGGCGCGAGCGGTCGACGGGTGCGGGGCTCTACTTCGTCGAGCGGCTGATCACGCGCGAGGCCGATCCGCACGGCGAGGCGCACCGGCCGGCGACGCGCGAGGCGCTGGCCGAGATGCACCTGCGCGGCGAACTCGCCTGGCACTGGACCGCGCACGGCCTGCGCTACGCGGTGCACCGCGACGCGCTGGCGCCGCTCGCAAGCGGCGCCAGCGTGGTGCTGAACGGCTCGCGCGCGCACCTGCCGGTGATGCGCCGCGGCGCGCCGCTCCTGCGCGTGGTCGAGATCACCGCGCCGCCCTCGGTGCGCGCGGCGCGCCTCGCCGCCCGCTCGCGCGAGGCCGAGGCGGCGCGCCTCGCGCGGCTGCAACGCAGCGTCAACGGCTTCGAGCCCGACCTGCGGCTCGTCAACGTCGGCCCGCTCGACGTGGTGGTCGATGCGCTCGACGGCTGGTGGCGCGCTCTCGAATGAGTACCATCGGCGCGTGATCTCGCACCACGACATCACGCTCGCAACGGGCGCCGACGCGAACGCGATCGCGCTCCTGTCGCGCGAGTCGATCGAGTTCGGCCTCGGCTGGAGCTGGCGCCCGCAGCGCGTGCGGCGCTCGATCGACGACCCGCAGACGAACGTGATCGTCGCGCGCGAGGCGGGTCGGCTCACCGGCTTTGCGCTGATGAAATACGCCGACGCAGAGGCGCACCTGCTGCTGCTCGCCGTGCACGCCGCGCACCGCCGGCGCGGCGTCGGCGGAGCGCTCCTCGCCTGGCTCGAAGCGACCTTGCGCGTCGCGGGCATCGGCACCGTGCACCTCGAAGCCCGCGCGCGCAATACAGCCGGACGTGCGTTCTACCGCGCGCATGGCTTTCGCGAGACGGCGCTCGTTCCCGGCTACTACGGCGGCGTCGAGGACAGCGTGCGCATGCAGAAGCGGCTGTAGCGGAGACAGGCGATGCCCGAAAAGAAATGGCGCAAGCGCACGCTCGGCAAGCGCACGCTCGCCCCCGAGACGTTGATGATGGGCTTCGGCTACGACCCGATGCTCTCCGAAGGTTCGCTCAAGCCGCCGCAGTTCCAGACCTCGACCTTCGTGTTCCGCTCGGCCGAGGACGGCAAGAACTTCTTCGCCGCGATGCAGGGGCGCAGGAAGCTCGGCGAGGGCGAGGAGCCGGGCCTCGTCTACTCGCGCTTCAACAACCCGAACCTCGAAGTGCTCGAAGACCGCCTCGCGCTGTGGGACGAGGCCGAGGCGAGCCTTGCCTTCGCGTCGGGCATGGCGGCGATCTCGACCTGCCTGTGGTCGTACCTGCGCCCGGGCGACGTGGTGCTGCAAAGCCAGCCGATCTACGGAGGCACCGAAACACTGATCCAGTCGATCCTGCCCGAGTTCGGCGTGAGCCGGGTCGGCTTCGACGTCGAAGGCGGTACCAAGGCGATGCTCGCCGCGGCCAGGGAAGCGCGGCACCTCGGCCGCGTCGCCGCGATCTTCGTCGAGACGCCTGCCAACCCGACCAACGGCCTGGTCGACATCGCCGAGGCGCGGCGCGTGTCGGAGTCGCTCGTCGCCGACGGCAAGCGCCCGCCGGTGATCGTCGACAACACGATGCTCGGGCCGATCTACTCGACACCGCTCGCGCACGGCGCCGACATCACCGTCACGTCGCTCACCAAGTACGTCGGCGGGCACTCCGACCTGATCGCAGGCGGCGCGAGCGGCGCCAAGGCGATGCTCGCGCCGGTGCGCCGCATGCGCTCGACGTTGGGCACGATGTGCGACCCGCACACCGCGTGGCTCTTGATGCGCTCGCTCGAGACGCTGAAGCTGCGCATGCACGCGAGCGCGCTCGGCGCACGCAACGTCGCCGAGTTCCTGCACACGCATCCGAAGATCGACAACGTCTGGTACCTCGACTTCCTGCCCGCCGACCATCCCGACCGCGCGCTCCACGAGCGCCAGAACAAGAGCGCCGGGTCGACGTTCTCGTTCGAGGTCAAGGGCGGCGAGGCGGGCGCGTTCGCGCTGCTCGATCGGCTGCAGGTGATCAAGCTCGCGGTGAGCCTCGGCGGCACTGAAACGCTCGCGTCGCATCCCGCGTCGATGACGCACTCGGGCATGGCCGGCTCCGAGTTGAAGCGCTTCTCGATCACGCCGGCGTTGATCCGCATCTCGATCGGCGTCGAAAACCCCGAGGACCTGATCGCCGATCTGAAGCAGGCGCTCGCCGCAGTGGAGGTGCGATGACTTTGCAGCAACTGTTCGGCGTCGAGCTGCCGATCATCCAGGCGCCGATGGCCGGCGTGCAGGGCTCGGCGCTCGCGATCGCGGTCTGCAACGCGGGCGGGCTCGGGTCGCTGCCGTGCGCGATGCTCGACGCCGCCGGGATCGAGAGCGAACTAGGCGCGATCCGGGCCGCAACGCGAGGGCCGCACAACGTCAACTTCTTCTGTCACGCGCAACCCGTGCCGGACGCGGCGCGCGAGCAAGCGTGGCGCGCGCGCCTCGCGCCGTACTACGCCGAGTACGGCATCGACGCGCCGCCGATCGAGAGCGCGCCGGGCCGTGCGTCGTTCAACGCTGAACTGGCCGCGCTGCTCGATGCGTTCCGCCCGCCGGTGGTGAGCTTTCATTTCGGGCTGCCCGAGCCGGACCTGCTGGCGCGCGTGCGCGCGCTCGGCGCGAAGATCGTCTCGAGCGCGACCACGGTCGACGAGGCGCGCTGGCTCGAAGCGCGCGGCGTCGACGCGGTCATCGCGCAGGGGATCGAAGCGGGCGGTCACCGCGGCATATTCCTCAGCGAAGACCTGACGACGCAGGTCGGCACGTTCGCGCTGCTGCCGCAAGTCGTGCGCGCCGTCGGCGTGCCGGTGATCGCCGCAGGCGGCATCGCCAGCGCCGACGGCGTACGCGCCGCGCTCGCGCTCGGCGCGGCCGGCGCGCAGATCGGCACCGCCTACCTGCTGTGCCCCGAGGCCAAGACCAGCGCGATCCACCGCGCCGCGCTGAAGAGCGATGCCGCGCGCCACACGGCGCTCACCAACGTCTTCACCGGGCGCCCCGCGCGCACGATCGTCAACCGCGCGGCGCGCGAACTCGGGCCGATCAACGACGCCGCGCCGCGCTTTCCGCTCGCCACGGCGGCGATGCTGCCCTTGCGCGCAGCCGCCGAGCAACGCGGCAGTGGCGATTTCTCGCCGCTCTGGTCGGGGCAGAACGCGAGCGGCTGCAAGGAGATCGGCGCCGGCGCGCTGACGCGCGAGCTGGCGGGGCCGACGCGGTAACCGGCTGCTGTTCCCGGTGCGCTGAGGGGCTTACGCCTTCCACTTGATGCTGCACCCGATGCTCGGCTTCTGGTCGCCCGAAACGGGCCGGCCTTCGAGCAGTGCATCGAGCGCGGCGCGCAGGTCGCGGCCGGTCACCGGGACGCTGCCGTTCGGGCGGCTGTCGTCGAGCTGGCCGCGGTATGCGAGCTTGCGCTTCGCGTCGAACACGAAGTAGTCGGGCGTGCACGCGGCGCCGTACGCGCGCGCCACGTCCTGCGTCTCGTCGTAGCAGAACGGGAACACGAAGCCGAGGTCGCGCGCCATCTCGGCGAGCCGCGGCGGCGCGTCGTCGGCGTACGCAGCCGGGTCGTTGGCGCTGATCGCGACGATGCCGGCGCGATCGGCGTAATCGCGGCCGAGCCGCGCCAGCTCCTGCTGCACGTGCTTGACGTACGGGCAGTGGCGGCAGATGAACATCACGAGCAGCGCGGGCTTGGCCGCGAAGTCGTCGCGCGAAGCCATCGTGCCCGAGCGCACGTCGGGCAAGGTGAAGTCGGGCGCTTGCGTTCCGAGCGCCAGCATCGTCGAGGGAGTCGCCATTGGGTCCGCCTTTCGAATCAAGCCGCGGCGCGCGCCTTGCCGGCGACGCCTGCGCGCCATTGCAGCATGAGGCGTGCCCACTTATCGCGCGCTGCCTTCAGGTGGCGCTCCTTGACGTGTCCGTAACCACGGATCTCCTCGGGTATGCGCGCGATCTCGGCGGCGAGCGCGGCGTTGCCTGCGTTGAGCGCCGAAAGGAGCTGCTCGATGCACGCGCGGTACTCGGCGATCAGCGCGCGCTCGGCCCTGCGCTCGGCCGTGCGGCCGAACGGGTCGAACGCCGTGCCGCGCAAGCCTTTCATCCTCGCGAGCAGGCGCAATGCGCCGAGCATCCACGGCCCGTACGCGCGCTTCGTCAGCTCGCCCTTGGCGTTGCGCTTGGCGAGGAGCGGCGGCGCGAGGTGATAGCCGAGCTTCAAGTCGCCGTCGAACATCGCGGCGAGCTTGTCGTGGAACGCCTGGCCCGCGTGCAGTCGCGCAACCTCGTATTCGTCCTTGTAGGCCATCAGCTTGCACAGGTAGCGCGCGACGGCTTCGGTGAGCTTCTGGCTTCCGAGCGGTGCTTCGGCGCTGCGCACCTTGTCGACGAACGCCTTGTACTGCTCGGCGTATGCGGCGTCCTGGTAGTCGGTCAGGAACGAGGCGCGCTTCGCGATCGTCTCGTCGAGGCCGGGTTTCTTCGCGAACTCGATCACCTGCGCAGCACTCGTCAACGCCTGCACGGCGGCGAGGTTGTGCGCGGCGCGGCGGCCCCATTCGAACGCGGCCTTGTTGTTCGCGACCTGCACGCCGTTCAGCTCGATCGCGCGCAGCAGCGCGTCGCGCCCGACCGGCACCTTGCCGCGCTGCCACGCGTAGCCGAGCAGCATCGGATTGGTGTAGATCGAGTCGCCGAGCAACTGCGTCGCGAGCTGATCCGCATCGAAGCCGCCGACGTTGCCGGCGCCGGCCGCGCGCGCGATCTCGGCGTCGCAGTGCGCGCCGGGAAACTGCCAGTTCGGGTTGGCGACGAAGGCCGCCGTCGGGCTGCCGTGCGTGTTGAGCGCGACGAAGGTGTGACCCTCGCGCATCACGCTCAGCGTCGCCTTCGTCGCGGTGACGATCGGGTCGCAGCCGATCACCAGGTCGGCCTGCGCGGTATCGACCTTCGTGGTGCGGATCGACTCCGCGCGCTCGGCGATCTGGATGTGGCTCCACGTGCTGCCGCCCTTCTGCGCGAGGCCGGCCGAGTCCTGCGTGACGACGCCCTTGCCTTCGAGGTGCGCGGCCATGCCGAGCAGCTGGCCGATCGTGATCACGCCGGTGCCGCCGACACCGGCGACGACGATGCCCCACGCTTCGCCGGCGGCCGGCAGCGCCGGCTCGGGAATCGCGGGCAGCGCGAACGGGTCGCCCTTCTTCTCCTGCTTCGGCTTCTTCAGCGTGCCTTCGACCGTCACGAAGCTCGGGCAGAAGCCGTTGACGCACGAGTAGTCCTTGTTGCAGGTGTTCTGGTTGATGCGGCGCTTCCTGCCGAACTCGGTCTCGACCGGCTCGACCGACAGGCAGTTGCTCGCGACCGAGCAGTCGCCGCAGCCTTCGCACACCAGTTCGTTGATCACGACCGTCTTCGACGGCACCGCCATCGTGCCGCGCTTCCTGCGCCGGCGCTTCTCGGTCGCGCACGTCTGGTCGTAGACGATCGCGGTGCAGCCGGGGATGTCGCGCAGCTCCTTCTGGATCGCGTCCATCTCGTCGCGGTGGTGCACGGTCGCGCCCGGCGCGAGGTTCGTGACCCCCGCGTACTTGTGCGGCTCGTCGGTCACGACGACGACCCTCTTCACGCCCTCGGCGTCGAGCTCGCGCGTCATCTCGGGCACGCGCATCGTGCCGTCGATCGGCTGCCCGCCGGTCATCGCGACCGCGTCGTTGAACAGGATCTTGTAGGTGATGTTGACACTAGCCGCCACCGACTGGCGGATCGCGAGCAGCCCCGAGTGGAAGTACGTGCCGTCGCCGAGGTTCGCGAACACGTGCCGGTCGGTCGTGAACGGCGCCTGGCCCGTCCATGCGACGCCTTCGCCGCCCATCTGGCTGTAGCCCACGGTCGAGCGGTCCATCCACAGCGCCATGAAGTGGCAGCCGATGCCGGCCATCGCGCGTGAGCCTTCGGGCACCTTCGTGCTGGTGTTGTGCGGGCATCCCGAGCAGAAGTAGGGGATGCGGTCCGGGCTCTGCACCGAAAGCGTCGCGAGGCTGCGCTCCTTGGCGTCGATGACCGCGATGCGCGCCTCCATGCGCGCCGCGACGTCGGCTCCGACGCCCATCTTCTTCAGCCGCTTCGCGATCGCCTTGGCGATGATCGCGGGCGACAGGTCGGCCTTCGCGCGCAGCAGCCAGTTCTCGCTCGGGTTCGGGCGCGACCATTCGCCGCCGCTCTCGTCGCCCTCGGCTTCGTCGAACTTGCCGAGCACCGTCGGGCGGACGTCGGAGCGCCAGTTGTAGAGCTCCTCCTTGACCTGGTACTCGATCACCTGGCGCTTCTCCTCGACGACGAGGATCTCCTGCAGCCCTTGCGCGAACTCGCGCGTCAAGGTCGCGTCGAGCGGCCACACGACGTTGACCTTGTGCAGCCGGATGCCGAGCTGGCGGCACGCAAGGTCGTCGAGCCCGAGGTCGTGCAGCGCCTGGCGCGCGTCGTTGTACGCCTTGCCGCTGGCGATGATCCCGAAGCGGGCGTGGGGCGCATCGAGCACGTTGTGGTTCAGCCTGTTCGCCCGCACGTACGCGAGCGCGGCGTACCACTTGTGCTCCATCAGCCGGGCTTCCTGCTCCAGCCGGTCGTCGGGCCAGCGGATGTGCAAGCCACCCGCGGGCAGCGGAAAGTCTTCCGGTAGCACGATCTTCACCCGATCCGGGTCGACGGCGACGCTCGCCGACGATTCGACGATCTCCTGGATCGTCTTCATCGCCGACCACACGCCCGCGAAGCGGCTGAGCGCAAACGCGTGCAGCCCCATGTCGAGGATGTCCTGCACGTTGGCCGGAAAGAACACCGGCAGCCCGCACGCCTTGAAGATGTGGTCGCTCTGGTGCGCAGCGGTGCTGCTCTTCGCGATGTGGTCGTCGCCGGCGATCGCGATCACCCCGCCGTGCTTCGCCGTGCCGGCCATGTTGGCGTGCTTGAACACGTCCGAGCAGCGATCGACGCCCGGCCCTTTGCCGTACCAGATGCCGAACACGCCGTCGTACTTGTTCGAATGCGGATAGAGCGCGAGCTGCTGGGTGCCCCACACTGCGGTCGCGGCCAGCTCTTCGTTGACGCCGGGCTGGAACACGATGTGCTGCGCCGCGAGGTGCTTCTTCGCCGCCCACAGCGCCTGGTCGTAGCCGCCGAGCGGCGAGCCGCGGTAGCCGCTGATGAATCCCGCACTGTTGACGCCGGCCAGCGCGTCGCGCTTTCTCTGCAGCATCGGAAGCCGCACCAGCGCCTGCACGCCGCTCATGAAGGCGCGGCCGGCCTCCAGGGTGTACTTGTCGTCGAGGGTGACCGATTCGAGCGCGCGTCGAACCGTTTCGGGAAGTGGTGCATTCATGTCTCTTCCCCTCTCGCGCTGGCGGGAGAGGGCCGGGGTTGGGCGAGCCGGAAAGTTTAGGCGCCTTCGCGGCGGCGCGAGGTTCGCGCCCGGATGGCCTCGAAGACGCCTGTCTCGGCATCGGGCCCTCAACGCGTCGGGGCCGCGCACGCCAGGTCGGTGCGCGCGAAGTCGTCCCCTTTGTACAGCAGCGGCAGGCGACGCACCTTGGCCAGCGCGTAGCCGAACAGGTCGCCGAAGTTCAAACCGGCGGGATGCCCGCTGCCTCTGCCGAAGGCGACAAAAGCGGCGTAGGCGGCGTCCATCTCGGCCAACCCGGGAGCGCTCAACTCGAACGGCGGCATGCGAAGCATGTCATCGAGCAAGATCACTCCGCGTTGTCCGCGCCGACCGTGCATCACCATGCGCGCTTCGACTGCTGTCACCGTGCTGACCAAGGCCGTCCCCGAGTTCGCGATCACGCGCAGAAACAAGTCGCGTTCGGGCTCGGCGAACGCGATCGCAACCAGCGCCGACGTGTCGACGACGATCATCTCGGCAAGCCGAGCTCGTCCCACTCGAGCGGGTCGAACGGACGCCTGCGATCGGGAACGCGGTCCATCTGCGCGATGAGCGCGGCCATGCGGGCTTCGATTCCGCTTCGATCCGCCTCGGCTTGGGCCTCTTCGAGCAGGCGATCGACGGCAGCTTCCACCGCGGCGGTCTTGTTCAGCCCGGTGAGAGACGAAAGGCGCTCGATCTTCTCGACGACGTTCGGGTTCGCGATCTGAAGGGCCATCGCTGCCTCATGTTGATCGATTGATATTTAGTATACATGTCAACATGCCCGCGCCGTCAGTCGCGTGAGATGTGTTCCGACTCGAGCGCCGAGTCAACGCCGGTCGCGCCTGCGCTTGTGCGCGTTGCAGCTCGCGCGAGCAGCGCGCGCCCCGGCTGATACGCTCGCCCCATGCGCGCGGTACCGCCCGAAGACGACCGTACGGTGACCCCCGAGCGGCAGTCGAGCCCGCCGACCTGGAACGGCGACGCACTCACCGTCGGCACGCGGCTCGACGAGTTCGAGATCACCGGGCTCGTCGGGACGGGCGGCTTCGGCATCGTGTACCTCGCCTTCGACCACTCGCTGCGCCGCCAAGTCGCGCTGAAGGAGTACATGCCGTCCGAGCTGGCGGCACGCACCGGCTCGGTCACGGTCTCGGTCAGGGGCACGCGCCACACCGAGACGTTTCACATCGGACTCCGAAGCTTCGTCAACGAGGCGCAACTGCTCGCGCACTTCGACCACCCGTCACTGGTCAAGGTGTACCGCTTCTGGGAGGCGAACGGCACCGCGTACATGGTGATGCCGTTCTACGAAGGACTGACGCTCAAGGAAACGCTGCGCCGGCTGGGGCGCGCGCCGGACGAGGCTTGGCTGAGGGATCTGCTCAGGCCGCTGCTCGAAGGTCTCGAGGTGATGCACCGCGAGCAGTGCTTCCACCGCGACATCGCGCCCGACAACATCCTGATCCTGCCGAGCGGCCTGCCGCTGCTGCTCGACTTCGGCGCCGCGCGTCACGTCGTCGGAACGAGGGCGGTGACCGTCATGTACAAGTCCGGCTACACGCCGGTCGAGCAGTACTCCGAGACGCCGCGCGCGGGCTTGGGGCCGTGGACCGACATCTACGCGATCGGCGCGGTGGTCTATTTCGCGATCGCCGGCCACGCGCCGGTCAGCTCGGTGAGCCGGCTCACATCGGACACGTTGACCCCGCTCGCGCAGCTCGCGGCGGGGCGCTACGGCGATCGCTTTCTGCGCGGCATCGACGCGGCGCTGGCGGTGCGGCCCGAGCAGCGGCCGCGCGACATCCGGCAGCTGAGAGAGCTGCTCGGCATCGACGAGGAGCGGACGGTCGCGCGAGCCGTGCCTCGACCCGAGCCCGAGGATGCGCCGGGCGCGACGCCGCTCGCGCCGCAACGCAGCGAGGCGCAGCCGAGGCGCTGGTTCGCGTACGGACTGAGCGGTCTGCTCGTCGCTGGAGTGGCCGGTGTCGCCGTCTTGAAGTTGTCGGGCGACCAGCAGAGCCAAGCGCCTGCGCCTGCGCCTGCGCCCGCGCCCGCTCCCGCGCCCGCTCCCGCGCCCGACGCGACCCCCGCACGGCAGCCGGCACCGCCTTCCGCGCTGGAACCGACCCCCGCGCCACAGGCGCTCGTCGTACCACAGGCGCCCGCCGTACCACAAGCGACCCCCGCGCCGCAGGCGCTCGCCGTACCACAGGCGCCCGCCGTACCACAGGCGACCCCCGCGCCACAGGCGACCCCCGCGCCACAAGCGACCCCCGCGCCACAAGCGACCCCCGCGCCGCAGGCGCCCGCCGTACCACAGGCGCCCGCCGCGCCACAGGCGGTGCCCGCCCCCGAGCCGCCGCCTGCTCCCGCCGCCGAACCGCCTCCGGCCCCGGCGCCTCCCGACAAGCCGCAGTTCAGCGTGCAGCGCATGCTCGACGAGTTGATCGAGGGCCGCGACGGCGCGCACGCGGTCACCGCGCGCGCCGGCACGCAGCCGCTGCGCGTCGCGCGCGACGCACTGCGTCTCGTCGTGGTGTCGTCGCGCGGCGGCTTCGTCTACGTGCTGCGCGCGGCGGCAGACGGATCGGACCCGAGCCTGGTCCTTCCGTCCGGCGCGAACCCCGACACCCGCGTCGCCCCCGGCAAGCCGGTCCAGCTTCGAACGCCGAAGGCGCCGGGGCCGCCCGGCCGCTACCGCTACGTGGTCGTCGTCTCCGACCTGCCGCGCGACTTCTCCGCGCTGCGCGCTGCCGGCTCCGCGCCGCTCGCGGCCGGCGCCGCGCCGCTCGCGGCCGGCGCCGCGGTCTGTGCTGCCGCGTCGCCGTGTTCGCAGTCGTACGGCGCAACCGGGTTCTCGGTCGAGGAGGTCGATGCCGAGGCGGCGGGCGACCCGCGGCCTTCCGAGCAGGCGGCACGCGCTTCATCATCAACAAAGGGGGCGCCGCCTGCCACACCGGCGGCCGGCGCGCGTACAGTCGGCGAAAACAGCGAGCTCTGCAGCAGCCTGCTGGAGCGCGCGTCGTTGGGCGAACCGCTTTCCGCGCAGGAAGCATCACAGCTGCGGAGGAACTGCAGATGATGAACCAACGGAGCCGCGATCTGACCCGCACCCTGTGCGCCAACCTCGTGCTGCTGCTCGCGATCGGATGCGCGACGCCGCAGCAGACTGGCGAGGTCGGTCCCTACGCGTTCGACCAGGCGGCGACGGCTGCCACCGACAACCTCGTCGCGCAGACGCAGAAGCTGCCGGGCTTCCTCGCCAAGGTGGAGGCGTTCGCCAAGGCCGAAGCCAAGCTGACCAAGCGCACGCTCGTCATCGACCCGATGCTCGACGCGACCTCGGGCCAGCAGACCGGCGGCACGCGCCTGCTCGAACAGCGCGTCGCCGAGCGATTGCGCGCGCAACACCCGCAGCTCGAGCTCCTTGCGTTCGAAACCGCCAACGTGGAGAAGGCCCAGTTGCTGCTGACCGGCACGCTCGCACGCGCGCAGGACGGCAAACCCGGCGCCGCGGGCACCTTCCGCATCAAGCTCGCGTTGACCGACCTGAAGACGAAGTCCGTGATCGCGCACGCGTCGGCGCTTTCGCACGAGGAAGGCGTCGACACGAGCCCGACGCCGTACTACCGCGACAGTCCGATCGTCGTCAAGGACAAGGTCGTCGACGGCTATATCCGCACCAGCGGGACTCCGGCCGGCGGCAGCGCCGACGCGGCCTACATCGAGCGCGTGCCGGGGCAACCGCTGATCAACGAGGCGACGACCGCCTACAACGAGGATCGGCCGCAGGATGCGCTCAACACGTACCAGAAGGCGATCGGCACGCCCGCGGGCGAGCAGTTGCGGACCTTGAACGGCGTCTATCTCGCGAGCTGGAAGCTCGGCAAGACCGAGGAAGCCGAACAAGCCTTCGGCAAGGTGGTCGCGTTCGGGATGGCGAACAACGCGCTCGGCGTCAAGTTCTTGTTCAACCCCGGATCGACCGAGTTCTGGTCGGATACGAGGGTGAGCGGCGCGTATCCGTTGTGGCTGCGCCAGATCGCGCGCCAGGCGGTGCAGGTGAAGTCATGCATCCAGATCGTCGGCCACACGAGCCGAACCGGCTCGCAGCAAGTCAACGATCGGCTCTCGCAGCAGCGCGCCGCCACCATCAAGCAGCGCCTGGAAGCCGAAGCGCCCGAGCTCGGCAGCCGCACGCGCGCCTCCGGCGTCGGCTTCAAGGAGAACCTGGTCGGCACCGGGACCGACGACGCGCGCGACGCGCTCGACCGGCGGGTCGAGTTCAAGATAGTCGGTTGCTGAACGACTCCGATCGGAGGCAGGCCGCATTCCGAGCCCCGCGCAGCGCCGAGCGCGCGAAGCGGATACCCTCGGGCCGATGACCGCCCGTCTGCCGCCGCTGCACCTCCTGCTCGCGTTGGCCGTCGTCGCGGTGTGGGGCACCAACTTCGCCGTCATCAAGCACGCGCTCGACGCATTGCCGCCGCTGCTGCTCGCCGCGCTGCGCTTTCTGTTCGCCGCGCTGCCCGCGGTGCTCGTCTTGCCGCGGCCGAAGGTGTCGTGGCGCAACCTCGCCGCCTACGGCGTCGCGATCGGCGTCGGCCAGTTCGGCCTGCTCTACCTGGCGCTGCGATCGAGCATCTCGCCCGGGCTCGCGTCGCTGGTCGTGCAGACGCAGGTGTTCTTCACGATCGGGCTCGCGACCTTGATGCTCGGCGAGAAGGTACGGCTGCACCAATGGCTCGCGCTCGCGCTGGCCGCGGCCGGCATCGTCGTGATCGGGATGCGGGCGGGCGGCGACACGACGCTCGGCGGCGTCGCGCTCGTGCTCGCCGCCGCGTTCTGCTGGGCGAGCGGCAACCTGATCGGCAAGCGCGCCGGCGCCGACGACATGCTCGGCTACGTCGTGTGGTCGAGTCTGTTCGCGGTGCCGCCGCTGTTCGTGCTCTCGCTCGGCTTCGAAGGCGCCGGCACGATCGGCGCTGCACTGCGCGACGCGGACCCGAGCGTGTGGGCCGCGGTGCTGTGGCAATCGGTCGGCAACACCATGTTCTGCTACGCGGCGTGGAACTGGCTGCTCGCGCGGCACCCTGCCGCGGCGGTGGCGCCTCTCGCGCTGCTGATTCCGGTGTTCGGGATGGCGGCGTCGGCGTGGTGGCTCGGTGAGCCGATGCCGGCGTGGAAGCTCGGTGCCGCCGCGCTCGTGATCGGCGGGCTGGCGTTGAACCTGTGGTGTCCGCTCGCTGCACGCGGCGGACTTCGACTTGGCGCGCGAGGAAGGGACTGCTCATGACATCGCCTCGACTTCGGTCGGCATCGGTCTTCGTCGGCGCGCTCGCCGGCGCGTTCGGCACCGCGCTTGCGCAATCGGCGCGCGCGCTGCCCGAGCGCGACCTCGTCGTCGAGTTGCGCCAGGTCGAGGATCGCAGCATGCGCAGGCTGTACGGCGCCGTCGACGAAGGCGCCGGAAGCACCACTACCGCAGCGCCGGCCGGCGCCGGCGCACCGGCGACCACGGGACCGACAGCAGGTATCGCCCGTGCACCGGACCTGCCGCCGCTTCAGGTACGCGTTCCCAACGGCGGGCGTGCCAGCGTGCGCATCGGCGAAGCGATGCCGCTCGAGTTCGTGCGCATCGCGTGGTCGCCGGGAGGGGTCGACGCGGCACAGTCCATCGTATGGGTCGATCGCGGCGGCGGCATCACGGTCAACCCGCGTTGGACCGGCGACGGCAAGCTGGTCTGGATCGAGCTGAGCGCCGAGCGCGTCGATGCGGGCGCACGCACCGAGCCGCTCACCACCGGACGCAACGAGCCGCTCACCACCGCGCGCGCGGTGCTCGGCGAATGGGTCGCGGTCGCGCGCAGCCCCGACGCGTCGAGCCTGCGCCGCAACGGCCTCTCGGTCGGCCGCGACCCCGCGTTCGTGATGGAGCTGCGCGTGACGGCGCCGTAGTGCGGCGGCCGTCCTACCGCCACACGCGCTGCACGCCGACCGAGACGCTCTGGCACCGCCAGCGCGGCTGCGTCACGGTGCCGGCGACCCGAGCGCCGCGCACGAGCGGCTCGGTGCTGCTCGCACCGATCGACAGCACGTCGAGGCCGGCCGCGATGCTCCAGTCGCCGCCGACCGCGCGCCCCGCCTGCAAGCTCCAGCCGCGAGCGCGGCCGCTGGCGAGCCGCACGCGGTCGAAGACACCGTCGTCGAAGCGCACGTCGAGGCGCGACCGGTCGCCCGATCGCGCGCCCAACGCGACGCTCCATGTCGAATCGCTCCAGCCCGCCGCGAGCAGCCAGCGCGGCTGCGTCAGGCGTTCGTCGAGGCCGCTCGCGCCGCCGGCTCCGATGATGTGGCGGCGAAAGCGCTCGACCTGCACGCCGCCCTCGATCCACGCGTTCGGCGCGAGCGACCGGCGCAGCGCGCCTTCGAGCACGAGCGCTTCGCTGTCGGTGCGGCTTTCGACCGCGCTGCCGCCCTGCGTCTGCCCGTCGTAGCGCGCGCGGGTCGCCCAGCCCGACACCGCGGCACGCAAGCTCCAGTCGCTGGCTAGCGGGTGCGCGAGGCGAGCGGCGAGCAGCGGAGCGACACCTCGCTCGGTGACCAGCGTTGCGCCGCTCGCGCTCTTTTCGCGCAGCCGGTGCGACTGCACGCCGAATTCGAGCGCCGATTCGAACGCGGCGGCCGGAAGCGCGAGTGCTGCCGCGCACAACGCGCCGCAGCGGCGCCGCCCGGCGCTCAAAGCTCGGTGTCGATCTGCACCCAGGTCGGTGTCAACGTCGCGTCGACGCTGCCGTCGCCGTTGCTGTCGACGTCGAGCCGCAGCCCGGTACTGGTCACGGTGATCGCGACATTGGAGCCGTTCGCACCCGTGACGACGCCCGCTCCGGAGGTGGGGCGGAGCGCGCCGTTCGGCGTGATCACCGGCTGCGTCGTCGCAGCAACGAGCGACACGCGCCCGAGCTTCGGGAACGTGCCGCTCGCGGTGAACGAGAACGTCTCGCGGGTGTCCCCGGTCGCGTTCACCGTTTCGATGCGGTAGGCGTAGTCGGTCAGCGTGCGCGTCGCACGGACGCTGCCGGCGACGAGGCGCTCGAACGAGAACGAGCCGCTCGTCACGCCGATCGCACTCTGGATGATGTTGCTGTCGTCGAGCGTCACGCGCACCGTGCCGTCGAGCCGCTCGCCGACGCCGGTGCGCGTCGCGGTGAACCCGCTCGCGATCACGTCCGAGACGATCAAGGTGCCGGGGACGTTGACCGAGACGAGGATCGCCGTCAATCTGCCGGTCGACGTGACACCGGCTTCGACGCAGGCGTTGAACGTGAAGTCGGCGCGGTCGCCCGGCGTCGCCGTGTCCGGGTCGGTCACGTCGACCGCAACGTCGATGCTGCCGCCGCTCGCGCAGTTGACCGTGGTCGACGCCGTCACGCCGGCGAGCACTGCGGGCGCCCTGACTTCGAGGCTGCGCCGCACGGCGCCGCCGAGCGCGGCGATCGCCGACGCGGGAACGGCCGGCTCGGCACTGACCTGCACGCCGGTGACGACCGCATTGTTCGGAACACCGCCGCTGCCTGCATCGACCGCCTGCGCGGCGACGCTCGTTGCGTTGTCCTGCGTGATCGCCACGCGCTGCGCCTGCTCGACGGCCGCCGGCTGCGAGCCACCGCCGCCGCACGCGGCGAGCAGCGTTACCGACGCCGCGACGAGCGCGAGCCGGCCGTTGGTTGCGTCTGCTTTCATCCTCGAC
>Ga0187893_10003909_pt1 | contig 29242 bp, 33 predicted proteins | sample MA1701074metaG_FD_139574 | JGI IMG/M metagenome (GOLD analysis project Ga0187893, IMG submission 139574) | White microbial mat communities from a basaltic lava cave in the Kipuka Kanohina Cave System on the Island of Hawaii, USA - MA170107-4 metaG ...
CGCCCCGGGCAACCCGTGGCGCTCCTCGATAGCACGTGGGCCCCCAAACCCCCCCGACGCTCGGAGCGCCCCGGGCAACCCGTGGCGCTCCTCGATAGCACGTGGGCCCCCAAACCCCCCCGATGCTCGGAGCGCCCCGGGAAACCCGGGGCGCTGCTCGATAGCACGTGGCCCCCCCAACCCCCCCGACGCTCGGAGCGCCCCGGGAAACCCGTGGCGCTCCTCGATAGCACGTGAGCGAGCCGCGGATCATCAGCCTGCTTGTTCCTGCCGTGGGGGGGCAGGGTGGGGGCGTGCTCGCCGAGTGGGTCGTGGAAGCTGCCCTGGCCGACGGCTACCTGGTGCAGAGCACCTCGATCCCCGGCGTCGCCCAGCGGACCGGCTCCACGTCCTATTACATGGAACTCTTCGCCGACGGGAGCCAGGGCAGTGCCGCGACCCCCGTGTTCTCGCTCTATCCGGTGCCGGGCGCCCTCGATGTGCTGCTGGCCCCCGAGCTGCTCGAAGTGGGGCGAGCCATCGAGCTGGGCTTTCCCTCGCCCGCCCGCACCACCATCATCGCCAGCTCCCATCGGCTCTACTCGATCCACGAGAAGATCGTCACCGGACGAGGGATCTACCCGGCTGAGGATCTGGTGACCGCCGCACGCGCCTTCTCGCGCACGCTGATCAGCTTCGACGCGCTGGCCCTCGCCCGCGAACACGGCACCGAAGCCAACGCCGTCCTGCTGGGGGCGCTGGCCGCGAGCGAGGTGTTGCCTGTGAGCGAGGCCGCCTACCGCAAGGCCATCGAAGCCAAGGGCGTGCAGGTGGCCGCCAACCTGAAAGGGTTCGACGTCGGCCTCGCACGGGCCCGGGCCGTCATCCTCGGCGAGCCGGACTCGCGTGCCGCCGCTGCCCCCAGTCGCGGGGCCACCGTCGCCCCGCCGGCTGCCTTCACGGATGAGGTGGCGGCGTTACCGGAGCACCTGCGCGTCGTCGTGAGCGCCGCCCTGGCCCGCCTCGTCGACTATCAAGACACCCGCTATGCCCGTCGCTACCTCGCCCAGCTGGCTCCCTTCGTGCGCGGCGACGGTGAGCTGGCGCGGATCGTCGCGCGCCGACTGGCGGTGTGGATGACTTATGAGGACGCCATTCGGGTGGCCCAGCTCAAGACCCGGCTGAGCCGGTTCGAGCGCATCCAGCGCGACGCGCGGGATCCGGCCGGCGAGATCGTGATCACCGACTACCTGAAACCCGATCTCGACGAGATCTACGGCATCTTGCCGCACCGGCTCGTGGCCCCCTTCGCGCGCTGGGCCGAGCGCCGTTGGCCCGACGGGCGACCGACCCCAGGCCAGCATGTGCGCACGACGACCATCTCGGGCTACCTTCGGCTCTGGCTCCTCGCTCGCTGCCGACGTCTCCGCCCGGTCTCTCATCGCAGGCACCACGAGAACGCCAGGATGGAGCGCTGGCTGAGCGCCGTCACGGGCTGCGCGCGCCACGATGCGGGGCTGGCGCGGGAAGTCGCGGAAGCCGCCCAGCTCGTCAAGGGCTACGGGCGGGTCCGGCGCCGCTTGGAGAGCCTCTTCGATGATCTCATCGGACGAATCCTGCGCGCGGTCGAGCTGGAGGCGGCCGCTGGAGGTGATTTCGCGGTCGCGCGAGCGCTCGCCCGAGGGTATCGGACGAGCGTCCTGCAGGGACCGGACGGCGAGGGGCAGGCGCAAGCGATGGCCGAGGATATGATGGGGGGCCTCGAGAGGGCGCCCCAAGCCCTCCCGCGCTCGGAGCGGCCCGGGGAACCCGGGGCGCTCCTCGACAACACGCGGTCGTGATATGAGGGCCCCGACAGGGGCCTACTTGGCGGAAAGGATCCCCACCGGAACGGCGCTCAGGACAAGCTGGGAGGTGTCGTCCTGGAGAGGCGGGGCTGAGGGGTCGGCGTGAACCGCGAATCGATCCCCCTCGTGTCGAACGTGACTCCGGGGCGCGCATCGGAGCCGCGAAAGAAGGCGGACCAGAAGGGGCGGCCCATGGGCTTGATGTCGACTGGTCCAAGCAAGGCCGTGGCCTGGAAGCGGTAGCGCGCGCGGTACGCAAAGCTGTAGAAGGCCCAGATGCTGTACGGTGTGAGCTTTCCGTTGAAGGCGATGTCGAGGGCGAGGTGCATGAATCCGCCGAGCAGGTATCCCGCCAGAGCCGGAGCTTCGAGCCACCACGCCAGCACCGCCAGAACGCCAAACAGCTCGTACGAGTGCAGCACGAGCACGGTGCGCTGCATCGCGCCCTCGAGATAGTAGCGGAGGAACGCGGATGGGCGCAGGTCACGCTGCCGGTCGACGAAGACGTAGTCGATCGCGTGGTCCACGTCGATGAGAAAGCCCCCCGCGGCCACGCCCGCCGTCAGTGGCAGGGAGCCGGTGACGAGGGCGGTGGCGCCGCAGGCGGCGACGGTCGTGACGAGGTGACCTCCCGGACTCATACGAACGTCATGGCTGTTCCGGTTGTCTATCATCGCAAACTCTGTGCCGCGTGGAGAGACGGCAAATCCATGGTATGCGGTTGTTGCCGCGACCGTCACGGCATCCGGCTCTCGCTTTTTCGGACGCTCGAGGGACAATTCGGGGCGCGCTGGGGACCAGGGCCGCGGGGCCGCGCGTGATATACTCCGTCATCGGGTGAGATCCTCTGGAGGCGCCGCTTGTCTGGCTACGTGGCCGTCCTGATCTTCGCCGTCATGATCGTGGCCTTTGCAGTGGTGTCTCTGGCAGCGGCCCGTTTGCTGCGCCCCGCGCGACCCGATCCGGTGAAGCTCATGAACTACGAGTGCGGAGCCGAGCCCATCGGTCCGGCCTGGGTTCAGTTTCCCGTGGGCTTCTATCTGGTTGCGCTCGTGTTCATCGTGTTCGACGCGCTGGCTGTCTTTCTCTTCCCGTGGAGCCTCGTGCTGCGCGAGGCAGGGTTGCCCGCCTTCTGGACGATGGCCGCCTTCGTCGGCATCATCGGGCTCGGCTGGCTCTACGCGTACCGTGAGGGCGTGCTCGAGTGGAAGTGAAGCGGCCCCTGCCTCAGATCCCGTCGCCCGTCTGGAGCGAGGTCAAGGATCTTCAGGAGTGGGAGAAGTATCACCAGGCGCGCGCCGACAATGACAAGACGAGCGAGGCCTTGGCCAGCATCGCCGACGCTATCCACCACATGCCGGGCGGGTGGATCGTGACCACCACGACGGACAAGATCTTCAACTGGGCGCGCAAGTCCTCGATCTGGCCGGTGACGTTCGGTCTCGCCTGCTGCGCGATCGAGATGATGGCCACCTTTGCCTCGCGCTTCGACGTCGAGCGCTTCGGCATGGTGCCGTGGGCCTCCCCGCGCCACTCGGACCTCATGATCGTCTCGGGCACGGTGACCATCAAGATGGCCCCCATGCTCAAGCGAATCTACGATCAGATGCCCGATCCCAAGTGGGTGGTCTCGATGGGCTCCTGTGCGAATTCGGGGGGCCCCTTCCGCCACGGGTATCACGTCGTGAAGGGCGTGGACCGTGTGGTGCCGGTGGACGTCTACGTGCCGGGCTGTCCGCCGACCCCGGATTCCCTCATGTTCGGCTTGCTCAAGCTTCAGGATAAAGTGGCCGAATTCCAGAAGACCGGCACGCGTCCCGCCCCGGCCCCCGAAGGTTAACCGGTGACCGCCACCCAGGCCGTCGAGATCATCCGGGAGCACTGTGAGGTGGAGCCCACCCTCGAGGGCGGCCTCGTGACGATCCGGATGTCCACCGAGCGCTGGCTGGCGGTGGCCCGTGTCGTCCGGGATCGCCTGGGCTGTCACTACTTCAACTGGCTGAGCGCGGTGGACTGGAAGGACAAAGGGCTGGAAGTGATCTGCCGCCTCGAGAACCTCGACCACGGGCTGGCGGTCCTGCTTCGTTGTCAGTTGTCCCCGGGTCAGTCGCACTGCCCGACCTTGACCGGGCTCTTTCGTGGTGCCAACTGGATGGAGCGCGAATGCTATGACCTGCTCGGGGTGACCTTCGACGGTCACCCCGATCTCAGGCGCATCCTGCTCAGCGAGGATTGGGAAGGGCACCCGCTGCGCAAGGACTACGCGGTCGACATGCCCTTCACCCCCTATCGCTGAGGCCATCACCTCGCGCGCCAAAGGAGCCGACGCATGATTCACGAGCTACGCACGTATACGCTGGTCCCGGGGTCGCAGCCGCAGTACCTGAAGCTCAATGCCGAGGTCGGCCGTCCCACCCGGGGCGACAAGTACGGCAAGCTGGAGGGGGCGTGGACGACCGAGTTCGGCACCTTGAACCAGTACGTCCACCTGTGGAGCTATCCGGACCTGGTCGAACGCGACCGCCTGCGCGGTGAGCTGGCCAAGAACGAGGCGTGGAGCAAGGGCTACGTGACCCAGATCCGCCCGTTCATCCTCGCCCAGGAGAACAAGATTCTCTCCACCGTGCTGCCCCTGCAGCCGCCCATGGGCGCCGCGCACATCTACGAGCTGCGCTGGTACCGGACGCACACCGGGAAGGCCGGAGAGTGGCTTGGCCACTTCAAGGCCATCATGCCGACCCGCGAAAAGTACTCGCAACGCGTGGGGCTCTGGCAGACCGAGATGGGACAGCTCAACGAGGTCGTGCACCTGTGGGCGTATCCCGACTTGAACGAGCGCGCCAGCGTCCGGGCCAAGCTCGGGCAGGACCCGGAGTGGCAGGCGTTCCTTGCCAAGGCCGTGCCCCTGCTCGCCCACATGCAGTCCGTCATCCTCACTCCGACCACGGTGTCACCCATGAGGTAGGGCCAGCCACATGGCTGTCACCGCTGCGCGCACGGTCGTCGAGGTCGGCTACGGGGGCAACGAGCGCCTCATGATGAACATGGGGCCCCAGCATCCGTCCGCCCACGGTGTTTTCCGCGCCATCCTGACCCTGGAGGGCGAGACGGTGGTGGCCGTCGACGCCGTCATCGGCTACCTCCATCGCTGCCACGAGAAGCTCGCGGAGACGCTCACCTACGTGCAGTACCCGAGCATCGCCTCCAAGACCGACTACGTGGCGGCCATGACCGCCGAGCTCGCCTACGTCTCCTCTGTGGAGAAGGTGGGGGCCATCGAGGTACCGAAACGCGCCCAGTGGTTGCGGGTGATCGTCGCCGAGTTGCAGCGGATCGCCTCTCACTGCCTCTGGCTGGGGACATGGTGCATGGACATGGGAGGCGCCCTGGGCGGGGGCGCCACCATTTTTCTCTACTGCCTGCGCGAGCGCGAGGCCATTCTCGACCTCTTCGAGTCCCTCACCGGGGCCCGCCTCCTCTACGGCTTTCACCAGATCGGCGGGGTGCGGTACGACATTCCCGCCGGATGGGCGGCTCACGCCCGACAGACGGTCGCCCACATCGAAAGGCGATTGGACGAGTACGAGGCGCTCCTCGAAGGCAATGCCTTCTTCGAGGCGCGGACTCGCGGTGTCGGCGTCATCTCGAGAGACCTGGCTCTGGAGGTCGGCATCGCCGGGCCCCTCCTGCGGGGATCGGGGGTGGGCTTCGACGTACGACGGGCGGAGCCCTACTCGTCGTATGAGAACTTCCCTTTCACGGTGCCCACCGAGACGGCCGGGGACTGCCATGCGCGCTACCGCGTACGCATGGTCGAGTTTCGCCAGTCGATCGCCATCGTGCGACAGGCCCTCGACGGGTTGCCCGAGGGCGCCATCTCCTCGCGCCCAGGCGTGAAGTCGGTCGGGCAGGTGAGAGTCGCCAAAGGCGAGGGATACGCGCGCGTGGAAGGGGCGCGGGGGGAGGTGGGTTGCTATCTGGTGTCCGATGGGGGGCCCAAACCCTACCGCCTGAAGTGGCGGGGGGCCTCCTTCTCGAATCTCGCCGTCCTGCCCCATATCATTCCCGGTCATAAAGTGGCCGACGTGGTGGCGATCATGGGCTCGGTCGATCCGGTGTTCGGGGAAGTCGACCGGTGACCGTGGCCACCTCGGCGGTGACAGCCTTCATCCTGCTCAACGCCGTCATCCTGATGGTGACCTACGTGACCCTGCTCGAGCGCAAGTTCGCCGCCCGCATGCAGTCGCGCATCGGTCCCTTTTACGTCGGTCCGCGCGGCCTCCTACAGCCCATCGCCGATGCCCTGAAGCTCATGATGAAAGAGGACGTGGTGCCCACCGCGGCCGATCGGGGTGTCTACAACCTCGCCCCCATCGTCTTCCTGGTGCCGTGCCTGCTGATCTTCGCCACCATCCCCTTCGCGCCCGGTCTCGGGCTGGCCGACCTCAATATCGGCGTCCTGTTCTTCCTGGCCGTCTCGTCGCTGGAGATCGTCGGCCTGTTCATGGGGGGCTGGGGCTCGAACAACAAGTACGCGCTGCTGTCGGCGATGCGGGCGGTGAACCAGATCATCTCCTATGACCTGCCTCTCATCTTCGCCGCCCTCGTCCCCGTGGTGCTGGCGGGGTCTCTGCAAATGTCGGCTATCGTGGCGGCTCAGCAGGGCCTGTGGTTCGTGGCGTACCCGATCATCGGCCAGCTCGCCTTCCTCGCTTTCCTGGTGGCCACCCTGGCCGCCGAGAACCGGGTCCCCTTCGACATCTTGGAGGCGGAGTCGGAGCTGGTGGCGGGATTCCGGGTGGAGTACAGCGGAATGAAGTTCGCCCTGATCCAGCTTGGAGAGTACGCCCACATGATCGGCTCGTCGTTCCTGGGCGCGCTGCTCTTCCTGGGCGGCTGGCTGGGACCGGGGCCCGAGTGGCTGGGACCGCTCTGGTTCATGCTGAAGGCCGTGCTCATCTTCCTGCTCGTGACCTGGGTGCGCTGGAGCTTCGTCCGCATTCGCGTGGACCAGATCCTGGCCGTGTCCTGGAAGCTCCTGCTGCCGGCCACGCTCCTCATCCTGCTCGGGACCGCCTTCTGGGTGGCGGCGCGAGGGAGCGGCGGCGGTGTCTGACGGCAGCAAGGGGTTGCTGGCGGAGACGGCGCAGCTCGTGGGCGCGGTGGGGCGCGCGATGGGCATGACGCTCAAGAACTTCCTGCGTAAGCCGGTGACCGTGCGCTATCCCGACGTGCCGCGCACCTATCCGGACCGCTTCCGCGGCATCCTCGCCCTCACCTACGATCCGGAGACCGGCGAGGAGAACTGCATCGGCTGCCGGCTCTGCGAGTACGTCTGCCCACCCCAGGTGATCAAGGTCGAGATGCTGAAGGCGGAGAAGCGCAACTTCGCCAAGACGTTTACGCTCGAGCTCTACGCCTGCGAGTTCTGCGAGCTGTGCGTCCAGGTTTGCCCAACCGACGCCATCATCATGATGAAGTCGTTCGATCTCGCGACCGGGGACCGACGCGAGCTCCTCCTCGACAAGGACCGTCTGCACGCCATCGGACTTCAGTTCGAGCCCTCGTGGGCGACCGGCAACCGGCTGCGCGACATGCAGGCGCCCCCGAAGGTGGCCAAGGGGGAGGGGAGCAAGGGGGAGGGAGCCAAGGGTAAAGGAGAGGCGAAGGAGTCGAGCGAGTGACGGGCGAGGCCCTGGGGTTCTGGGCAGTGGCCGTCGTGCTGCTCGCCGCCAGCCTCGGCGTGGTCCTGAGCCGCAATCTTTTCCACGCCGTTCTCTACCTGACAGCGTTCCTGGTCGCCACCGCCGTCGAGTTCCTCCTGCTGCACTCGGCTTTCCTGTTCGCCGTGCAGCTACTGCTCTATGCCGGTGGGGTGGTGACGATCGTGGTGTTCGCCATCATGCTGACCGAGCGCCTGGTGGGTGAGACGCTGACCCAGACCAACCGCTATATCGTCAATGGCGCCGTGGTGTCGGCCGCCGTCTTCGTGGCCATCCTGGGGTTCCTGCTGCGAGTGCCGGGGGACGAGGCGCCTCCCGGGCCCGTTCCCGACACCACCGCCGCCGTGGGGCTTGCGCTGCTCGGCCCGTTCGCGCTGTCCCTGATCCTGCTCGCGGTGCTCCTCGTGGCTGCCCTCATGGGCGCCCTCTACTTCGCGCGCGCCGACGACTAACCCATGCCGCTCCACGCTTACCTCGTGCTGGCGGCCCTGGTGTTTGTCATCGGCCTGTTCGGCGTGCTGACCCGGCGCAACGCCATCGGAATTCTGCTGGGGATCGAGCTGATGCTGAACGCGGTCAACATCAACCTGGTCGCCTTCAGTCGATTCAGCGGCGACGTGGCCGGCATCGTCTTCGCCCTCTTCACCATCGCCATCACGGTGGCCGAGGTCGCGGTCGGTCTCGCCATCGTCATCATGATCTTCCGCGTGCGGCGCACCGTCGAGGCCGACCACCTCGACCTCTTGCGCGGCTGATCGAAAACGTGACGAAATTGGCGCCGGCGATGACCGGTGGGGGGTGTCGGGGGGAGCGCCGCCGCTCCCCCCGACTTTAAATAATGCGAGTCCTCATCTGGTTGCCCTTGGCGGTGCTCGGGCTTCCCTTCGTCTCCTTTCTGGTTCTCGCTCTCGTGCGCCCGCTGCGGCGGAGGGGCCGCGCGGCGGGTGTCGTCAGCATGGTGGCCACGGGGCTGGCCCTGGCGGGCGCCTTCGTCATGTGGTGGGAAGGCTTCAACAGCGTGGCGACCTGGAGCTGGCTCCCCGGTGACGGCGGGCCGATGGCCACCGTGGGCATCATGGTCGACCCGCTCTCGCGCACGATGCTCGTGCTGGTGGCGCTCGTGTCTCTGCTGGTCCAGATCTACTCGCTGGCCTACCTCGCCGACGAGCCCGCTCCTTCGCTCGGGCGGTACTACGCCTACCAGTCGCTGTTCGCCTTCTCGATGCTGGGCCTCGTCCTCTCTCCCACATTCCTCCAAATGTTCGTGTTCTGGGAGCTGGTCGGTCTCTGCTCGTATCTTCTCATCGGCTTCTGGTACGACCGTCCGGCCGCCGCCCGTGCGGCTGTCAAAGCCTTCTGGATCACCAAGGTCGGCGACCTCGGCTTCATCGTGGGGATCGTGATGCTGTGGGCCCTCACCGGCACCTTCGAGTTTCCCGCGCTCTTGCGGATGGCTCAGGAAGGGACGGTGCCCCTCGACGGTCTCGGTCTCATCATGTTCTTGATCTATCTGGGGGCGGTGGGGAAGTCGGCCCAGTTCCCCCTCCACGTGTGGCTGCCCGACGCCATGGAGGGACCCACCCCGGTTTCCGCCCTCATCCATGCGGCGACCATGGTAACGGCCGGCGTCTTCATGGTGACCCGCGCCCACGCGCTGTTCGCGCTCGTGCCCGAGATGCTGACCCTCATTGCCTGGGTGGGGGCCTTCACGGCTCTGCTGGCGGCAACCATGGCCTGCGTGGAGGGCGACATCAAGCGGGTGCTCGCGTACTCCACGGTCTCCCAGCTCGGCTACATGATGGCGGCGGCCGGCGCCGAAGCGCCCTCGGCAGGCTTCCTGCATCTGCTGACGCACGGGATCTTCAAGGCCCTGCTCTTCCTCGGGGCGGGCGCTGTCATCCACGCCGTGGGCACCAACGACATCTTCCGGATGGGCGCCTTGTTCCGGGCCATGCCCCAGACGGCGATCGTCTTCATCGGGGGCACCTTGGCCCTGGCCGGGGTCCCTCCGCTTTCGGGATTCTTCTCGAAGGAAGCCGTCCTGGGCGGGGTATGGGAGAAGCATCCAGGCCTTCCCTTCGCCATGCTGGCCCTCACGGCTTTCCTCACCGCCTTCTACATGTTTCGGGTGATCTTCCTGGTCTTCTTTGGCAATCGCCACCCGGGTGGGCATCCCCACGATCCCCCCGCCCTCATGCGCGTTCCCCTCTGGATCCTCCTCCTGCTGACGGTGGCCACCGGTGTGCAACTCGGGCTGGGGGGAGATGGGCACCATGGTCCAGGCTGGCTCATGCCCCTGTCCATCGCGCTCGCGCTCGGTGGCATCGTCCTGGCCTGGCTGACCTATCAGCGTGGTCTCATCGATCCTGCGCGGCTGGCCGCCTGGCTCGGGCCGCTTGACTTCTTGGCCCGGCATCGCTACGGCGTCGATGCCGTGTTCGTCGGACTCTACCGCGGGTTCTTGCTGGTCTTCTCGCGGCTGATCGGATGGGTCGATCGGTATCTGGTCGACGGCGTGCTCAATGTCGTGAGCGCGTGGTGCCTGCGCGCCGGAGATCGCCTGCGTCACATTCAGACCGGTCAGCCGCAGGACTACGTGTACGGGGTGGCGTTCGGTGTCCTGCTCATCGTGGTCTGGGTCCAGTGGTGGCAGCGATGACCGGCTTTCCCGTGCTGTCCCTCATCACGTGGGCGCCCTTCCTGGGGGCCCTCCTCATCATGTTCACGGCGCGCCATTCGCCGCTCGGTGTGCGCCTCATCGCGCTGACCAGCACGAGCCTCTCCACCGTGCTGTCCCTCTGGATCTACCTTGCCTATGACCGCGAGGTGGCCGGGTTTCAGTTCTACGAGAAGGTGGTGCTGGTGCCCCCCCTGGGGATCAGCTACGAGCTGGCCGTGGACGGCATCAGCCTCTTGATGGTGCTCCTCACCTCGATCATCATCTTCGCCGGCGTCTTCGCCTCGTGGACGGTGAGCGTGCGCAGCCAGGAGTTCTACGCGCTCCTCCTCGCCCTCGTCACCGGGGTGTACGGAGTGTTCGTCTCCCTGGATCTTTTCATCTTCTTCCTGTTCTACGAGCTGGCCGTGCTGCCCATGTACCTGCTCATCGCCATCTGGGGTTCGACGGGCGAGATCCGGCCGCGCGGCATCTTCGCGTGGGCCTACCGGGAGACCGGGGTCGGGACCAAAGAATACGCGGCCATGAAGCTCACCCTGTATTTGCTCCTCGGGTCCGCGTTCATTCTGGTCGGCATTTTCGCGCTCTACATGAAGGCGGGGCTGTCCTCCTTCTCGTTTCTCGAGCTGCAGGCCGTCGGCTTCGAACCCGGGCTGCAGCGCTGGGTCTTCCTGGCCTTCTACGTCGGCTTCGGGGTTCTGGCCGGCATCTGGCCGCTCCATACCTGGTCCCCCGACGGCCACGCTTCCGCCCCCACCGCCGTGTCGATGCTGCACGCGGGGGTCCTCATGAAGCTTGGCGCCTACGGAGTCGTGCGGATGGGTATGGGCCTGTTGCCCGACGCGGCGCTCGAGCTGGCGTGGCTGGTGGGGGGCATTGCCTGCATCAACATCGTCTACGGCGCGCTCGCCGCCATGGCCCAAGGGGACTTGAAGTATGTCATCGCCTACTCGTCGGTCTCCCACATGGGACTCGTGATGCTGGGCGCGGCCACCCTCACCGAGGCCGGGCTGAACGGGTCGGTGTTCCAAATGTTCGCGCACGGGGTGATGACGGGACTCTTCTTCGCTCTCGTGGGTCTCGTGTACGAGAAGGCCCACTCGCGAGAGATCGCCACGATGGGAGGCTTCGGGCGGATGATGCCCGGGATCGCCACCGCCTTCACCATCGGGGGCCTCTCGTCCCTCGGCCTGCCTGCCACGTCCGGGTTCGTGGCGGAGATCCTCACGTTCATGGGCGCGTGGCGCTCGGAGTCGCCGTGGTGGCTGTTCCCGGCGGTGGTCGGGACTTTTCTGACCGCTGTGTATGTCCTGCGCGTCACCAAGCAGATCTTCTGGGGCCCGCCGTCGCCGAATTTCCACCATCTGGACGATGCGCGCGGGCCCGAATGGGTGGCGATCTGCATCCTGGTCGGGGTCATCGTCGTGTTCGGCCTGGCGCCCGGGTTGGCCCTGGGGCCGGTCGACACGGCGACGGTTCCACTCCTGCTCCGGATCGTGACTCCCTGATGGCGTCACCTTTCGTGCTCGAGATCGGTCTCGCGGTTGTCCTGGCCGTCGTCTTCTCGGCGGGGCTCCTCGCGCGGGGTGAGGACCGTCGATTCGTGGGCCGGCTGGCGACCCTCGGTGTGCTCGGGCTCGCCGTCGTGTCGCTATTCCTGGCGCCCGTCGACACCCCCGCCGGGGCGCCGTTCGTGCAAGACGGGCTGGCCCTCTTCGCCAAGCGCCTGTTCCTGGTCGCCACCTTCATTGGCTTGCTGGCCGGTCTCTCGCTGCCGGGGACGCCTTTCGCGCGACGCTCCGCGGAGTATCATCTGCTCATCCTGGCCTCGCTCCTCGGCATGCTCGTGCTGGCCTCGGCGCGGGACATGCTGCTGCTGTTCGTGGCCTTCGAATTGATGTCGATCCCGCTCTACGTGCTGTCGGGGTTCGTGAAGAGGCGCGAGGAGGCCGGGGAGTCGGCCCTGAAGTTCTTCCTCGTGGGCAGCGTGTCCTCCGCCATCATGGTCTATGGTCTGTCGTTCGTCTACGGCGCGGCCGGGACCACCCATCTCGACGGTGTGGCCGAGGCCTGGGCCGCGGGGAATCCGCTCATCCTGCTGGGGTTCCTGACGGCCTTCGCGGGCTTTGGCTTCAAGATCGCCGCCTTTCCCTTCCACATGTGGGTGCCCGACACGTACGAGGCGGCCAGCACGCCGTTCGTGGCCTGGCTGAGTGTGGCACCCAAGGCCGCCGGCTTCGTGGCCATCCTGCGCCTGTATGTTGAAGGGATGACTGAGCACCTCGCCTGGCTGGTACCGGTCGCGGCAGGACTGGCCACCATCACCGTGATCGCCGGGAACTTGATGGCGCTTCCCCAGCAGAACACCAAGCGCCTGCTGGCCTACTCCGGCATCGCCCACATCGGTTACATGCTGATCGGGCTCGCGGCGGCATCGGCGTCGGGGACGGCCATGGTCCTCTTCTATCTGGTCGCCTACGTCTTTGGAAACATGGGCGCCTTCCTCGTGGTCGAGGCGGTCGGGCGCTCCGAGTCCTCCGAGACCCTCGGCGCGTTCTCGGGACTGGCCCAGCGCTCTCCGATGCTCGCGCTCGCGATGCTGCTCTTTCTGCTTTCGCTGGGCGGCATCCCCTTCGTTGCCGGTTTCTGGGCCAAGCTCTACGTATTCTGGGCGGCCGCCGAGCAGGGTCTCTACTGGCTCGTCCTGCTGGGCGCGATCTTGACCGTGGTCGCCCTCTTCTACTACCTGGTGATCGCCAAGCGGATGTACGTCGATGCGCCGCTCCGTCCCGGCCGAATACCTCTGACGCCCTCGCTGAAGCTGGCCCTTGCGCTCTGCGTGCTGGGGATCGTCGCCCTCGGGGTCTATCCCAAGCCCATCGTCCTGGCGGCCCTCCATGTCGCCAGCGGCCTGTTCTGAGTCCGACCGTCTGCACTCAAGACACTGAAAATATTGATATCTATGTAATGACTTGAAGCGTCATAAGTGCCACGGTAGGATTGTACCAACCGGTCGGTACATGACTGAGACCAAGAGCACGATGACCCAGGTGAAAGCGCGAGTCGGGCGCAGCACCCGCGAGGCAATCCTTGCGGCGGCGATGCGGCTCATGGAAGTGCAGGGGTACCGCAACACCGCCCTGGACGACGTTCTGCGCGAGAGTGGGGTAGGCAAGGGGAACTTCTACTATCACTTCCGGAGCAAGGAGGAGCTCGGATACGCCATTCTCGACCAGCTCGTCCAGGCGTTCCTGGAGCGCACGCTGAGCCCCTGCTTCTCGAGCCCCGATAGTCGGCCCACCCGTCAGATCCGGTGCTTCCTCGATCGCATCCGGGAGATCCAGCGGGAACGCAATGGCGTGGGAGGATGCCCACTCGGCAATCTGGTGGCCGAGTTGTCGGACTTGCATGAAGGCTTCCGCGCCCGGCTGAGCGGGGTCTTCTCGGCCTGGAAGGATCGCCTTACGATCGCCCTGCGCGAGGCGCAAGACCACGGCGAAGTGAGCGCCGAATGCCGGCCGGAGGCCGTAGCCCACTTCCTGGTGGCGTCGATCGAGGGCGCCCTGCTCATGACGAAGCTCAGCAAGGACCTCGGAGCCCTGGAGCAGTGTGTGGAGGAGATCAAGCGCTACCTGGCTCTGTACGAGGTTGCCGGATGACGAGTCCAAGCCGTGTGAAGACTGACGCCGAAGCGGCGCTCGTGGAAGCCCTGCGCCGCGAGGATCCGGACGCGGCGGCGACCCTGGTGGAGACGTACGGCGATCGCGTGTATCGGCTCGCCCGCCGGATCACGGGCTCCAACGAGGACGCCGAAGAAGTGACCCAGGACGCCCTGTGGACGGCCGCGCGCAAGATTCACACCTTCAAGGGGGAGTCGGCCTTCGGAAGCTGGCTCTACCGGATCACGGCCAACACCGCCTACATGAAGCTCCGCTCGAGGAAGAGCAAGGCCAACGAGATCGCCCTCGACGACGTCTTGCCGAGCCTCGATGAAGAAGGGCGCCACTTCGAGCCCATGGACGACTGGTCGCCCCGGGTCGACGCCGCCGCGATTCAGGGCGAGCTTCGAGGCCATCTCGAGGAGGCGATCGCGGCGTTGCCCGCCGAGTACCGAACGGCCGTCATTCTCCATGACATCGAGGGGCTGTCGAACCCCGACATCGCCGAGGCGCTCGGCATTAGCCTGCCCGCCGTGAAGTCCCGCGTGCACCGCTCCCGCCTCTTTCTGCGCCAGCGCCTGGCGGACTATCTCAAGGCATCCTGAGAGATGGTGGTCTTCGACTGACCGCCGCCAAGTTGACGGCTGCAGGCCCATGTGGTCTGATAGCCAGTCGGTTCTATTCCGATTCGGGACGGTTAACATGGAAGCGGTCATCGCAGCCGGAGGCAAGCAGTACCGGGTCAGCCCGGGCCAGGTCATCAGCATCGAGAAGGTCCCTGGCGACAAGGGGGCCGCGGTGGAGTTCACGTCCGTGCTGCTGGTGAACCGGGACGGCGAGGTCCTCGCGGGCTCCCAGGCTCTGCAGAACGCGACGGTGCGGGCCGAAGTCGTGCGACAAGCGCGTCGGCGCAAGGTGTCGGTCGTCAAGTTCAGACGGCGCAAGAACTATCGGCGCAACCGTGGACACCGCCAGCCGGTCACCACCGTGCGCATCACGGGAATAGAGGTCTAGCCGTCATGGCTCACAAGAAGGGTGTCGGTAGCTCGCGCAACGGGCGGGACTCGAACCCGCAGATGCTCGGCGTCAAGCGGTTCGCCGGACAGTACGTCACGGGGGGCAGCATCCTCGTGCGCCAGCGGGGCACGCGGTTCAAGCCCGGCGTGAACGTGGGACTCGGCTCCGACGACACGCTCTACGCGAGGATCGCCGGCTACGTCCGCTTCGCGCGGCGTGGGGATTCCCGCTACGTGAGCATCGCCGTCTCCGTCTGAGACTCGGTGCGCGGCCTCCGGGCCCCCCCGCGATGTTCGTCGATGAGATCGAGATCTTCGTCAAGGGAGGCGACGGGGGCGCTGGCTGCATCAGCTTCCGGCGGGAAAAGTACGTGCCTCGGGGAGGTCCGGACGGGGGGGACGGCGGGGACGGTGGTAGCGTCTTCCTGGAAGCCTCGCCCGCCCTGACCACCCTGCTCGATTATCACTACAAGCGCCACTACTCGGCGACCCGCGGCCAGCACGGCAAGGGGGCAAATCGCCACGGCGCCTCCGGCGAGGATCTGATCCTGCGGGTCCCCGTGGGCACCGTCGCCCAAGATCGGGACACGGGGGAGTTGCTGGGCGACTTGGTGAATGGGGGGCAGCGCTTGCTCGTCCAGTCGGGGGCGCGTGGCGGGCGCGGCAATGCCCGCTTCGCGACGGCGACCAACCGCGCACCGCGCCGGGCCGACCTCGGACGGCCGGGGACAGGGCGCTGGATCGGCCTGGAACTCAAACTCCTCGCCGACGTCGGCGTCATCGGATTCCCGAATGCCGGGAAGTCGACCCTGGTGTCGCGCGTCTCGGCGGCCAAACCGAAGATCGCCGACTACCCCTTCACGACCCTGACGCCAGCGCTGGGTATCGTGCGGGTGGATGCCGAGCGGACGTTCGTCATTGCCGATCTTCCCGGGCTCATTCCCGGCGCCTCCGAGGGGAGGGGACTTGGGCATCAGTTCTTGCGCCACACCGAGCGCACCCGGCTCCTCGTCCATGTGCTCGACCTTGATCCCCAGACCGGGCGTGATCCGCTCGATGATATGACGGTCATCAACGACGAGCTGGCGCACTACTCGGAGGACCTGGCGCGTCGCTCCCAAGTCATCGTGGCCAACAAGATCGATCTGCTGGGGTCGCAGGGCGGGGCCGCTTCCGCGGTCCTGCGTCGCCTCGAGCAGCACTGCCTGGCCACGGGGCTCGCGCTGTTCGTCATCTCGGCGGCCACCGGTCTCGGACTCTCCGAGCTGATACGAGGCATAGCGACCCGCCTCGAGGGAACAGGATGGATGCGCGCCGCGAGCTGAGCCCCGCCGGTGCGTCCCTGGGTGATGCGCGGCACGCCCTGCGCACCGTGAAGCGCATGGTGATCAAGATCGGCTCCAGCCTCATCACCTCCGCCGAGACGGGGGTCGATCCCGCGCGGATCGATGCGGTGGCGGGGGAGATTGCGCGCATCCGCGCGGGCCGCGAGATCGTGCTGGTCACCTCCGGCGCTATCGCGGCCGGTGTGGCGCGCCTGGCCCTCTCCGAGCGCCCACGCTCGATCCCCGAGAAGCAGGCGGCGGCCGCGGTGGGGCAGTCCGCCCTCATGTGGCACTACGAGGCTGCCTTCAAGCGCCACGGCATCGCCGTGGGGCAGGTGTTGCTCACGGCCCAGGACATCGGCGACAGGGCGCGCTACCTCAATGCCCGTAACACCTTGTTGGCCCTGCTGCGATTCGACGTGGTCCCCGTCGTCAACGAGAATGACACGGTGGCGGTGGAGGAGATCAAGGTAGGAGACAACGACAACCTGAGTGCACTGGTGGCGTCCCTCATCGAGGCCGACCTCCTGGTGCTGCTGACTGACGTCGACGGGCTCTATGTCGACGATCCCGTGCGCAACCCCGGTGCCCGTAAGATCGACACGGTGGGCGCGGTCACCACCGAGATCGAGGCACTTGTCTGGACCCGGGGGAGCGAGTCCGGGGTCGGCGGCATGGCCACGAAGCTGCAGGCTGCCCAGAAGGCGGCGGCGGCGGGGATTCCCATGGTGATCGCCAGCGGGCGCGAGGGCGGCACCCTCTCGCGCGCCCTCGCCGGAGAGGCGGTGGGGACCTACTTTGCGCCCCGGGCCGACCGGCTCACGGCGCGCAAACGGTGGATTGCCTTCGCGGTGCCGCCCCAGGGGCGGCTCACGGTTGACGCGGGCGCCCTCTCGGCATTAACTCATCATGGAAGGAGCCTCCTGCCGTCGGGGCTGGTGAGCGTGGACGGCGAGTTCGCCGCTGGCGACGTGGTGGCCCTGCTTGGGGTCGGGGGCGGGAAGGAGTTTGCACGGGGCCTCGTGAATTTCGATGCGGATGAACTCAGGCGTCTCCAGGGCGCGCGGACGCTCGAGATCGAGGCCCGGCTTGGCTACAAGGCCGTCGACGAGGTGATTCATCGCGACAACCTGGTCATCCTCTGAACTGGCGGGTCGCTCACTGAGACGGGCGAAGCCGCGGGAGTAGCTATGAGCATTCATGCGCTCGTGGAGGGCAAGGCCCGCGCAGCCCGAGCCGCCGCCGAGACCCTGGCCCTCACCCCGACCGAGACCAGGAACGAGGCGCTGCGCCAGATGGCCCGGGGCTTGGAGGAACGAAGCCAGACCCTGATCGAGACGAACCGAGTCGATGTGGAGCGTGCGCGCGCGGCGGGAAACACCAGCGCATTTCTCGACCGTTTGACCCTCACCGAGGCGAGAATCCGGGCCATGGCCCAGGGGTTGCGCGAGATCGCCGCCCTGGCCGATCCGGTCGGCAGCGTGGTGGACGCCTGGCGGCGCCCCAACGGTATCGAGATCACAAGGGTGCGGGTTCCCCTGGGAGTCATCGGGTTCATCTATGAGTCGCGCCCCAACGTCACCGCGGATGCGGCTGGCCTCTGCATCAAGGCGGGAAACGCGGTGATCTTGCGGGGCGGCCGCGAGGCCTTCGAGTCCAACGCAGTCATTGCTTCCGTCCTGGCCAAAGCCATTGACAAGGCCGGGGGCCCGCCCGACGCGATCCAGTTCGTGGACACGACCGACCGCGAGGCGGTCGCCGCCCTCCTCACCCTGGACGGCCTGGTCGATCTCGTGATTCCCCGCGGGGGAGAGGAGTTCGTGCGCTGGGTGGCCCAGAATGCGCGGGTCCCCGTCCTCAAGCACGACAAGGGGCTGGTTCACATGTACGTGGATGCCGGTGCCGACCTCGAGATGGCGGCCAGGCTGGTCGTCAACGCCAAGGCCCAGCGCCCGAGCGTCTGCAATGCGCTCGAAACCCTGCTCGTGCACCAGGAGATCGCGCCGCGCTTCCTGCCGGCCCTTGCCGGGCGGCTAGCCGCGGCGGGGGTGCAGACGCGCGGTTGCCCAGACACGCAGCGGCTCATGCCCGGCGCCCACGCGGCCACCGAGCAAGACTGGGACGAAGAATACCTTGATCTTATCCTGGCGGTGCGGGTGGTCGCCGATTTCGAGGCCGCCCTCGCCCACATCCGGCGTTACGGCTCGGGGTTGGCCGAGGCCATCGTGACCAACGACCTCGGGCGGGCGCGCCGCTTCACGCGGGAAGTCGATGCGGCCGCCGTGCTGGTCAATGCGTCCACGCGGCTCGTTGATGGCAATCAGTTCGGGATGGGGGCCGAGATGGGGATTTCTACCTCGCGTGTCCACGCGCGGGGGCCGGTGGGGGTGACGGAACTGACCACGATCAAGTTCATCGTGCAGGGTGACGGGCAGATCCGGGACTAGCCGTTGGCCCGTATCGGAATCTTCGGCGGATCGTTCAACCCGATCCACTACGGGCATCTGCTGATGGCCGACCAGGTCTTCGAGATGCTGAGCCTGGACCGGCTCGTGTTCGTGCCTGCCGCTGAGCCCCCTCACAAGCCAGCGTGCGGGCTGGCCCCTGCCATTCACCGCCACGCCATGACACGGCTGGCCACGAGCTCCGATAGCCGCTTTGCGGTGGATGACATCGAGCTCCGCCGAGCCGGGCCCTCCTACACCGTCGACACGCTCGAAACTCTGGCGGCCCGCGGAGACGACTTGATTCTCGTGATGGGGTCGGAGACCTTCCTCGGCCTCCTCAGCTGGCACGTGCCCCAGCGCCTGCCCCAACTGGCGCGGCTGGCCGTGGTGCCGCGCAGCGGCAGTGCCTTCGACCCCCAAAGCCCGGCCGCCCAGAAGGTCCTGCGCGGAATCGGGGCCGACCCGTTCGTCCCCGTCGCAGAGGCTTCCCTGCCCGCGCGGGGCACCCTGCTCGTCCACGCGCTCTCGCTGCCCGTGTCTGCCTCGGATATCCGCGAGCGTGTTCTGAGGGAGCGGTCGGTCGCCTATCGTCTTCCGCCCGCCGTCATCGACTACATGAAGCGGCACCGCTTGTACCGCGAGAGGTGAACCCTGGCATTCTCTTCGGCTGAAGACACGGCGCGGCGGGCGGCCCGAGCCGCGCTCGACAAGAAGGCCTCGGAGCTGGTGGTGCTCGACGTGCGCGCCCTGTCGAGCGTCACCGATTTCTTCCTGGTGTGCAGCGGTCGCTCCGTACCCCACGTGCGCACGATCACCGAGGGGATCCGGAACGAGCTGAGGGCCGAAAGCGTCCGCCCCCTGCACATGGAGGGCACGGCGGAGAGCGGGTGGGTCCTCCTCGACTACGGCGACCTGCTCGCCCACGTTTTTCTCGAGGACACGCGTGCCTATTACGCCCTCGAGCGTCTGTGGGGCGACGCGCCCACCGTTCACGTGGGCGGGTGATCGTTCCATGGGGGGCCTCGATAGGGCCCCCCATGCCTCCCCCCTTCGTCGCGGCCCGGGGAACCCGGGCCGCTCCTCTGAATCACATTCGGTGTTGCGGAGGACGATATATTGCAAGCCCCGGAGACGCATGCTAGCGTGATCGAGCGTGCGGGCGTCGCTGGCGAGAGGAGGTCACGGCCAATGAGAAAAGAGCGACTCGCGACCTTCAAGAAGCGGCTGATCGAGAAGCAACGGCAACTGCTCGATGAGGTCGGCCGCACCGCGCACTACGGCAAGGACCAAGAGGACGACTCCATCAAGGATCTCGGCGACCAGGCCAACACGGCCTACACGCGTGAGTTCTTCTTCGAGCTCGGAAGCGGTGATCGACGGATGCTGCGCGATGTGACCTCGGCTCTGCAGCGGATCGAAGACGGTTCATTCGGCTCGTGCGAGCGTTGCGGGGAGACCATCGCCGAGAAGCGCCTGGAGGCACTACCCTTTGCCCGGTACTGCATCAAGTGTCAGCGCTTGGCGGAGGAGGAGGCGCGGCTGGCCGCCAGCTGACTCAGGCACTTTCCCGCGTGAGCTCGATCCCTCCCACACCCTCGTCGTCCTGATGGCCTCCGCGGCCCTGCTCGACCTGCTCACTTCTCTCGGTCGTGATCTCGGTCGCCTCTTTGGTGTTTCGCGGCGCGGTGGGGGCTCGCGGCGGGGAGGGATCGATTCGCAGCAGGTCCAGTCGTGGCTGGCCGAGGCGGAGGCAGCAGGCCAGGCGGGCCGGCTCGACGAGGCAATGACCCTGTACCGGCGCGTTCTGGGTGAACGAGCGGCCCATCCGGTGGCCCTGCGCGGCTTGCGAGAGGCGGCGCTGGCCGCGGGCCAGTCGGCGGAAGCCATCAACGCCCAGCAGCGGCTCGTCAACGCGGCGCCCTCCCACGAGCGCGCGGCCGAAGCCCAGCGGCTGGCCACCCTTCATTACGCGCAGGCGTCTGAGGATCTCGAGTGCGGTCGTCCCGCCGCCGCCATTCCCCACTTGAAGAACGCGCTCCGCTGGGCGCGGGACTTCGTTCCCGCCACGGTCGCCCTGGGCGACGCCCAGACGCGCCTCGGCGAGCGCCGCGAGGCGGTGCGAACGTGGGAGCGCGCGCTGGACGGCCAGCCGAGCTTGCCCGTGTTGGCACGGCTGGAGCGCGCGTACCGCGACGAGGGCCGCCCGACCCGCATGATCGCGGTGTACCGCGAAGCCATCGCGCGCGCGCCCGACGATCTGGCCCTGGCCGTGGCGCTCGGCCGCGTCTACCTCGATCTGGAGATGCTCGACGAGGCGGCCGACCAACTGGAGAAGGTCGAGGTGCGAGCGCCCGATCTGCCGATCGTGCACGCCTACCTGGCCGCGGTCTTCGAGCGTCGGGGTGACGTGCGCGAGGCGTGCGCGGAGTATCGCCGAAGCCTCCACCTCGCTCGGCTCCTCGACTGGCCCCACCGGTGCGAGGCTTGCCAGGCGACGAGTCTGGGCTGGCAGGATCAGTGTCAGGCCTGCCGCCGCTGGAACACCCTGCGCCCCGCTCAATCCTGATGCGCGCGTGGGCGCTGGCCGCCCTCGATCTTGTCTTTCCCGCCTTGTGTCCGTCGTGTCGGTCGCCACTCGGTCCTGGCCGACGGGACCCTCTGTGCGGGCCGTGCTTCACGGGGATCGCCCGGATCGTGCCGCCCGTCTGTACGCGGTGCGGCCTCCCGCTGTCGCTGCCGCGGACGGTTGACGCCCCGTACTGCCTTCGGTGCCTCGCGGCGCCGCCCGCCTACGACTACGCACGCGGCGCGGGTATCTACGCGGGAGCGCTGCGAGACGCCCTCCGCGCCCTCAAGTTCCAGGGAAAGCGGGCCGTGGCACGGCCGCTGGCGGAGTTGATGCTCGAGCAGGCGACGGCGACCTTCGCGCCGGACGTCGACGCGCTAGTGCCCGTGCCGCTGGCCCGCCACCGGCTCCGCGAGCGAGGATTCAACCAGGCGGAACTGATCGCCGAGCGCGTCGCCCGGGTGCTGACGGTTCCCCTGCGCCGGCGCTGGCTCTTCAGGGTGCGGGAGACATCGCCCCAGAGCGATCTCACCGCCGCCGAGCGAAGAGCCAATGTCGACAGGGCCTTCCTGGCGACGAGCGCCGCCGCCGGAAAGCACGTGATCATCATCGACGACATCCTGACCACGGGCGCCACCGCGGGCGCCTGCGCGCGCGCGTTGCGGGCGGCGGGGGCGAGTCGAATCGGTGTGGCCACGGTGGCAAGAGTCGTGGAAGACCGGTGAGGCGGCCTCGGCTCTCCGCCCTGTTGCCGTGACGGCAGCGGTCGGATATACTTACTAACCGCTCGAATTTTATACCCCATTCGCCCAAGGAGTTCCTCGATGGCCACTCGAGTCGGCGTCAATGGCTTCGGTCGTATCGGTCGTGTGTTTTTCCGGACCACCCTCGGGGCGAAGGACATCGAGGTGGTGGGTGTGAACGATCTGGCCGACGCTAAGACCTTGGCCCATTTGCTCAAGCACGACTCGATCCACGGCGGGCTCAAGGCTGACGTGTCGGCCAAGGGGGAGGCCATCTTCGTGGATGGTCGTGAGATCCGCGTGTGTGCCCAGAAGGATCCCGCTTCGCTACCGTGGAAGGAACTGGGCGTGGACGTGGTCGTCGAGTCAACCGGGCTCTTCCGCGACACGGCCACCGCCTCCAAGCATATCCAGGCGGGTGCCAAGAAGGTCGTCATCACGGCGCCGGCCAAGGATCCCGACGTGACGGTCGTGCTGGGCGTCAACGAGAAGACCTACGATCCCGCCCGCCACCGCATCATCTCGAACGCCTCCTGCACGACAAACTGCCTGGCTACCACGGCCAAGGTGCTCGACGACGCCTTTGGAATCAAGCGCGGCTTCGCCTCGACCGTGCATTCCTACACCAACGATCAGCCGATCCACGACTTTCCCCACAAGGATCTGCGCCGGGCCCGCGCGGGCGCGGTGAGCATGATTCCGACCACGACCGGCGCCGCCACCGCCGTCGGCCTCGTGCTGCCCAAGCTCAAGGGCAAGCTCGACGGGATCGCCATCCGGGTGCCGACCGCCAACGTCTCCGTGGTGGACCTCACGGCGGAGCTGGAAAAGCCGGCCTCGGTCGCCGCGGTCAACGACGCGTTCCGGGAAGCGGCGGCCGGCAAGCTGCGAGGCATCCTGGAGGCGACGGACGAGGAGCTGGTCTCGGTGGACTTCAACGGCAATTCGCACTCCTCGATCGTCGATTTGCCCTCCACCGCCATCGTCGACGGGACCATGATCAAGGTGCTCGCCTGGTATGACAACGAATGGGGATACTCCTGCCGGGTGCGCGACCTGATCCGTTACATCGCGGCTTCGCTCTGATCCTTGCCGAAGCTCACGATTCGGGAGCTTGACCTGGCCGGCAAGCGCGTGTTCCTTCGCGCCGATCTGAACGCCCCCCTCGACAAGGGTATCGTGTCCGATGAGACGCGGCTGACCGCGGTTGTCCCGACCATCAAACACATCCTCGGCGCCGGCGCCTCCCTCGTCGTGGCCTCGCATCTGGGTCGGCCCAAGGGGGGACCCGATCTCAAGTACTCTCTGCGTCTGATTGCCGATCGCCTGGGGGCTTTGCTCGGACGGGCGCTCCCCCTGGCCCCTGACTGCGTGGGTCCGGAGACGACCGCGCGAGCCCAGGCTCTGGTGCCCGGTGAGATGCTCCTCCTCGAGAATCTACGCTTCCACGGCGAAGAGGAGGCCAACGACGACGGCTTTGCCAAGGCGCTGGCTTCGTTGGCCGAATGCTACGTCAACGATGCCTTCGCCGCCGCCCACCGAGCCCATGCCTCCATCGCCGCCATCACGCGATATCTGCAGCCGGCGGCGGCAGGACTGCTCATGGAAGCGGAGCTGGAGGCGCTCGGGCGAATTCTGGAGTCCCCGGCGCGTCCGGTGGCGGCCGTGCTCGGCGGGGCCAAGGTGTCGGACAAGCTCATGCTGGTCGGGAATCTGCTCGGGAAAGTCGACATCCTCCTCATCGGGGGCGGGATGGCGTACACGTTCCTTCGCGCCCTTGGTCACGACGTGGGGCGTTCGCTCCTCGAGCCCGACAAGATCGAGATGGCGCGCGGCGCGCTCGAGTCGGCACGCCGTCGCGGCGTGCAGCTGGTGCTGCCCGTCGACGCCGTGGTGGCGGAGAGCGTGGACAGCCCGGCCGGACGCGCGGTGAGCGTCCGTCAAATCCCGGCTGACAAGATGGGGCTCGACATCGGGCCGCGAACCGTGGAGCGCTTCGCGGCCGCCTTGAAGCCCGCCCGCACGATCGTCTGGAACGGCCCCTTAGGGGTCTTCGAGCGGGCGCCCTTTTCGGAAGGGACGCTTGGAGTAGCACGAGCGGTGGCGGCCTCGGGGGCCTTCTCGGTGATCGGAGGCGGAGACACGGTGGCGGCCGTCCGTCGCGCGGGGGTCGACGCCAAGGTCGGATACATCTCGACGGCCGGCGGCGCCTTTCTGGAGTTCCTGGAGGGGCGCGCCCTGCCCGGCGTGGATGCCCTCACCGACCGATCATAGCGCCCATGCGCACACCCCTCATCATCGGCAACTGGAAGATGCACGGGACGATCCCCGAGGCGCGTGCGCTCGCCACCGGCATTCGCGATGGGTTGACCACGCGGCCGGCCGCCGAGGTGGCGCTGTGTCCGCCGTACACCGCCCTCGCCGCCGTCGGCGCGATCCTCGCCGGAACCCCCCTCGCGCTCGGCGCGCAGAACTGCCACTACGATGCCGCCGGCGCCCACACCGGCGAGATTTCGCCGCTCATGCTGAGCGACCTCGGGGTACGCACGGTCCTGCTCGGTCACTCCGAGCGTCGGCACGAGCAGGGGGAGACGGACGACGTCATCAATCGCAAGGTGCGGGCCGTGCTGGCCCACGATGTGACGCCGGTCCTGTGCGTGGGGGAAACCGATGAGGAACGGCGTCAGGGGCTGACCTTCACGACGATCGAAGGGCAACTGCGGGCGGGTCTGGCCGGAGTGCCCGCCGAGGCAATGGCGCGGCTCGTCCTCGCGTACGAGCCGGTATGGGCCATCGGAACGGGGCTGAACGCGACACCGATCCAGGCGGCCGAGGTGCACGGGTACCTGCGCGGCCTCCTCTCCGAGCTGGCCTCCAAGGAGATCGCCCAGGGCGTGCGGATCCTCTACGGTGGCAGCGTCAAGGCCGACAATGCCGAGGCGCTGATCTCCCAGGCGGAAATCGACGGTGCTCTGGTGGGCGGAGCCAGCCTCAACGCCCAGAGCTTCGTGGCCATCGTCAAGCACGCCGCTCGCGCCAGCGGCGGCCTCGAAGGAGATTGAATGTTCATCGCGCTGGTCGTCCTGCACACCCTGTTCTGCTTTGCGATCATCGGCATCGTCTTGCTTCAATCGGGGAAGGGCGCCGACATCGGCTCTGCCTTCGGCGGCGCCGGCTCCCAGGCCGTGTTCGGCTCCATGGGGACACCGACTGTGCTCAGCAAGATCACCACGGTGGTGGCCGTGCTCTTCCTGGTGACCTCGTTCGGCCTCGCCATGCTGGGCAGCGCCTACACGAAGTCAGTCATCCGGGAAACACAAGCGCCCGCGGCGGCGCCCACGTCCGCCCCCGCCGCCGCCCCGGCTCCCGCTGCGCCGGCCCCCGCTCCGGCCCCCGCAAAGTAGGGCGGATCATGGCAGTCGGGCCTCTGCGCGGCCTCCTCCTCGGGGTGGCGGTGCTCACCCTGATCGGGTGCCAAGGCGAAGTCGAGCGTGTGGTGGAGCGGGTGAGCGGTCGCAGCAGCGATGAGCCCGCCTACGGCGACACGTATGTCGATGCGATGCTCGGGAACATCACCGGCCTCATCCCCAACCTCACGAGCGACAACTACTCGCACGAGGTCGGCAGTCTGCTCTACAACGGCCTGGTGACCTACGATCGTGACCTGAACCTCGTCGGTGACCTCGCCGAGTCATGGACGATCAGCCCGGATTGCCGTCACCTCACCTTTCGCCTGCGCCAAGGAGTGAGCTGGCACGACGGCCGACCTTTCACGGCCCACGACGTCGTCTTCACCCAGCAGACCATGGTGAATCCAAAGACGCCCAGCGCCTACAAGGAAGACTTTCAGGCGGTCGAACGTATCGAGGCCACCGATGCGACGACGGTCGAGATCAGCTACCGCACGTCATACGCCAAGGCCGTCCAGAGCTGGAGTATGGCCATGCTCCCGCGTCACCTGCTCGAGGCGTGGGCGCTCGAGGGCAAGCTTCGGCAGGCGCCGGAGTATCGCTCGCGACCCGTGGGGACAGGTCCCTATCGTTTCGTCGAGTGGAAGCCGGGGGAGAAGGTGGTGCTGGTGGCGAACCCGGCCTATTTCGAGGGCCGCCCCTATCTCGGGAGGATCGTCTACCGAGTCATCCCCAGCCAGGCCACCCAGTTCCTCGAGCTCAAGGCGAAGGGGATCGACGCCATGTCGCTGACCGCGCTCCAGTTCAAGCGTCAAACCGACTATCCGGCCTTTCGACGGGCTTTCAACAAGTTCAAGTACGCCTCGAACGGGTACGTCTACTTCGGGCTCAACTTGAAGGACGAGCGCTTCGCCGATCGGCGCGTCCGTCACGCCTTCGCCCATGCCATCAACAAGCGTGAGCTGATCGATCACGTCATTCTCGGCCTGGGCGTGGAGGCCACCGGCCCCTTCAAGCCGGGCACCTGGGCCTTCAATCCCCACGTGACCACGTATCGCTACGACCCAGCGCGGGCGACCGCTCTGCTGGCGGAGGCAGGCTGGACGGAGAAGAACGGCGACGGCATCCTGGTCCGAAACGGCAAGCCGTTCACCTTCGAGCTCATCACCAATCAGGGCAACGACGAGCGCAAGAAGATCGCGGAGATCATCCAGGCCGCCCTGCGCGAGGTGGGGGTGGACGTCCAGATCCGCACCATCGAATGGGCCACCCTCCTCAAGGAGTGGGTGCGCAAGCGGCGCTTCGAGGCCATCGTGCTCGGATGGGGCATCGGCAACGATCCCGATCAGTACAACATCTGGCATTCTTCCAAGACGGGCCCCGACGATTTCAACACCGTCTCCTTCGCCAACGCCGAAGTGGACGAATTGCTGGAAAAAGGGCGGACGACCTGCGTGCAGGCCGAGCGGGCGCGTTACTATCACCGCCTCCATGAGATCCTGGCCTACGAGCAACCCATCCTCTTCCTCTACTTCCGCGATGCGCTGCCCGTGGTCACCTCGCGCGTGCACGGCATCGTCCCGGGCCCGGCCGGCATCCGCTATAACTTCACGGAGTGGTTCGTGCCCAGGGTGGAGCAGCGCTACACGTCCGGGTAGCCGCCGCGGCCGGCGCCGACGCTACAATAGCCTGGCCCATGCTTCTCTTCGTGCTCCGACGCGTCCTGCTGTCCCTGCCCCTCCTGCTCGGCATCACCTTCATCTCCTTCATCGTGATTCACCTCGCCCCCGGAGAGCCCACGGAGCTTCAGCAGGGAGACCTCAGCGGGCAGGGGAGCGCCGAAGTGCGCGCGCTCCTGCGGCAGGAATATGGCCTCGACAAGCCGTTGCCCCTTCAGTACTGGAACTGGCTCACCCGGCTGATCCGCCTCGACTTCGGCCGGTCGTTCGCCCCGGACGGACGGCCCGTGCTGGAGAAGATCGGGGAGCGGCTGCCCATCACGCTCCTGCTCAATACGATCGAGCTGATCATCATCGTGGCCATCGCCTTGCCGCTCGGGGTGGCCTCTGCCACTCGCCAGTACTCGCCCTTCGACAAGTTCACGACCGTGTTCGTGTTCCTGGGCTTCGCCACCCCGGACTTCTGGCTCGCCTTGCTCCTCATGATCCTCTTCGGCGTCCAGCTCGGCTGGTTGCCGATCTCTGGCCTGCGCTCGATGAACTGGGAATACCTCCCGGCCTGGAAGCAGCCGTGGGATCTGGCGAGCCATTTGATCCTGCCCATCGTGGTCGCCACCTTCGGCGGTCTCGCCGGGTTCTCCCGCTACATGCGCCAGAGCATGCTGGAGGTCGTCCGGCAGGACTTCGTGCAGACGGCACGGGCCAAGGGGCTCGCCGAGCGTGTGGTGATCGGCAAGCATGCGCTGCGCAATGCGGTGCTCCCCCTCGTGACCATCCTCGGACTGTCGTTGCCGGGGCTGATCGGCGGCAGCGTCATCGTGGAGACCATCTTCGCCATCCCCGGAATGGGACAGCTCATGGTGCAGGCCGTGTTCGAGCGCGACTACCCGGTCATCATGGGCAATCTGGTCATTGTCTCCGTGCTCACCCTGGCCGCCAATCTCCTGGCGGACGTCGCCTACGGTCTCGTCGATCCGCGCATTCGGGTCACGCGGGGGCGACGGTAGGGTGGGGCTCTGGAAGGCCTTTGTCAGGAATCGCCTGGCCGTCATGGGCGGGGCGGTGGTGCTGGGGTTGGTGACCTTGGCCGTCCTTGCCCCCTTGCTGGCCCCGTGGGATCCCAATCGGCCGGACGTGCGCAAGACACTCGATCCGCCCTCGATCCAACACTGGTTCGGCACCGACCAGCTAGGCCGCGATGTGCTCTCGCGCATGCTCTACGGGGCGCGCGTCTCGCTGGCCGTGGGCTTCATCTCGGTGGGAATCGCGGCCACCATCGGCGTGATGCTCGGCGCGGCCGCCGGTCATCACGGCGGATTCGTCGACGCCGCCGTCATGCGGATGGTGGACCTCATGCTGGTCTTCCCGCGCTTCTTCTTGCTCCTGGCCGTCCTCGCTTTTCTGCCCCCGTCCATCTGGACGATCATGGTGGTCATCGGACTCACGGGCTGGATGGGAGTGGCCCGTCTGGTGCGGGCGGAGTTTTTGGCGCTGAAGGAACGCGAGTTCGTGATCTGGTCCCATGCCGTCGGGGCCAGCGCGCCGCGCGTCGTCTTTCGCCACGTCCTGCCGAACGCCATGGGTCCTGTCCTGGTGGCCATGACCCTCGGCATTCCCGCCGCGATCCTGACCGAATCCGGACTGTCGTTCTTGGGTCTCGGCGTGCAGCCGCCGTATGCCACCTGGGGGAACATCCTGAACGAGGGCAAGGACGCCATCGAGATCGCCTGGTGGCTGTCGGTCTATCCTGGCCTCGCCATCCTGGTCACCGTGCTCTCCTACAACCTCCTCGGGGAGGGTGTGCGCGATGCGCTGGATCCCCGCCTGCGCCAGGTGGCAGGGCGATTCGGGAGGCGTGGCGCGTAAGGTATACTCGAGTCCCTTTGCCCGACCCGTGGTGAGCCGAAGTGGCGGAACTGGCAGACGCGCACGTTTGAGGGGCGTGTGGGGCAACCCGTGGGGGTTCGAGTCCCCCCTTCGGCACCAGTGGACATGGGGGACCCTAGGAGGGTCCCCCAAACCCCTCCACGCTCGGAGCGTCCCGGGGGACCCGGGACGCCCCTCGGTCTCACGCGCGAACCCCTCCGGCGTTCGGGGCGTTGCGGGGGACACCCGGGACGCCCCTCGGTCTCACGCGCGAACCCCTCCGGCGTTCGGGGCGTTGCGGGGGA
>Ga0187893_10003910_pt1 | contig 29239 bp, 26 predicted proteins | sample MA1701074metaG_FD_139574 | JGI IMG/M metagenome (GOLD analysis project Ga0187893, IMG submission 139574) | White microbial mat communities from a basaltic lava cave in the Kipuka Kanohina Cave System on the Island of Hawaii, USA - MA170107-4 metaG ...
CCGGCGAGCGCTTGGGCAAAGGATGATGTCGGCTCGGCCATGGTGGGGAGAATATGCATCCTGAGTAACCGGGTCGACGGAGCCCGGGTTCCCCAAGGTAGATTGGCGACATGACGCGACGCCGACGCTACGGCATGGCCGCAGGGGTGCTGGTCGCAGCGGGGGTGACCTGTGGTGAAGGATCGGGGCCCGAGCCGCTCCCCCGCCTGGTGCTGGTGCCGCCGTGGGTATCGATCCCGGCCGACGATGCGCTGACCAGCGACACCGTGCGCGCCCGCTTCATCACCGATGCGGGTGACACACTGCCGGCGGGCGCGGTGAGCTGGACGAGCTCCAACCCAGGAGTGGCGTCCGTCGACGCCACCGGGCTGATCCACGCGCACGCCGTTGGTCAGACGACCGTCCGGGGCTCGGCCGGTGGCGATGCGGCCTCGCAGGCGATCACCGTCACCGATCCCGTCCTCGTGAGTGTGGGCGACATCGGCAGCTGCCTGTCGGCGCTCGACGCCGCCACGGCGGCGCTGCTGGACAGCATCGCCGGAACGGTGGTCACGCTCGGAGACAACGACTACTCCGATGGCACGCCACCGCCGGCGTACGGCGTGTGCTTCGACTCGAGCTGGGGGCGTCATAAGCCGCGCATCCGTCCCGCGCCCGGAGAAGACGACCGGCGGGCGGGCAGCCTGTCGGACTACTTCGCCTATTTCGGGTCGGCGGCCCACGGGCCAACGGGCTATTACGCGTTCGATCTCGGCAGCTGGCATATCGTCGTGCTCAACGCCACCCCGTCCGTGGATACGGCGCAAGTGACCTGGCTGCGCAACGACCTGGCCGCGCAATCAAACGTCTGTACGCTTGTGATCGCGCACCGGCCCCGCTTCAGCTCGGGAAACGCGGGCAGCTCACCGGGGCTGACGGCGGTGTTCCAGGCCCTGTACGACTTTGGGGTCGAGGTGCTGCTGTCCGGCAACGACCATATCTACGAGCGGTTCGGACCCCAGGCGCCGGACCAGAGTGCCGACCCGGACAGCGGCGTGGTGCAATTCGTCGTGGGGACGGGTGGCAAGAGCCACGGGGGGTTCCGGGTGCCGCTCGAGTCGAACAGCTTGGTTCGCGACGCGGAGACCTACGGGCTGCTCAGACTGACCCTTCACCCGGGGAGCTATGACTGGCGCTTCGTGCCCGTGGCGGGGAGGACGTTTACCGATGTCGGCACGGGCGTCTGTCACTGAGCCGAGATACCTACGTAGTGACCCAGCCTGATGGCCTCACACCGTTTCCGCTTGCCCGACCGGCGGGCAACGCCAATATTGGCGGGCCTTCCGCTCCCAGGACCGGGACATGGCGGACCCACCGCGGTTGCCCGAAACGAAGCCCGCCTGGCGCTGGTCGCCGGGGTCGCTCTCTATTCAATACAAGCTGCCGCTGCTGATTTCCACGTTGTTGCTGGCCGTGGTGCTGCTCAGCTCCTGGGCCGCGTATCGAGGGGTCCGAACGGCTGCTTTCGTCGCCGCCCGGGAGCGGCTCACCAAAGTGACCGACGAGCTGGCCGGAATGCTGCGGAATTCCGCCGAGCAGCTTGGGTCGCTGACCCAGAAGGCCGCCGCCAACGATTCGATCCGGCGCTTCCTGCTGGCTCCGGGACCGCGCACGCGGGCCGAGGCGGAAACCGCCTTGATGCGAATCGGCCCCAATCCCGCTCAGGTGATCGGGGTCGAGTTGTGGAGCATGCAGCGCCAGCAATTGTTGTCGGTCCGGCCCCACGGCACCGCCTCGTTCCCGGCGGGGGCGCCAGTCGAAAACGTGGAATGGAGCACCAATCCCGATACGGGTGCCGTCGGCTTGCTGCAGCAGCTCGGCGACTCGATCGCCTATCCCGTTTCGGCACTGGTGACCGAGCGCGGGCGGCAATTGGGATACCTGATCCAATGGCGGCGTGGGACGTCGACCGCGCGGGGCCGCGAGGCCACGCTGCAGCTGATCGGCTCGGGGGCCGGCGTCTATATCGGCAACAACCGGGGCGACTTCTGGATGGACTTGCTGCAGACGGCGCCACCGCCGCCGGTCAGCATGCGGACGGCCACGGGCATCGTCGAGTATGCACGCCCCAATTCCGGAGCCGTGCTGGCGGCGGCGCGCCCGCTGGGCCCGTTGCCATGGGTGGTCCTGGTGGAGTTTCCGCGCCACCTCGTGTCCGCGCCGGTCAACCTGTTCGTGAAGCGTCTGGCGGTGATCGACGGTCTGCTGATCGCCATCGGCATCCTCGCGGCCTGGGTGCTGGGTCGCCGCATCGCGAATCCGCTGCGGCAGCTGACGACGGCCTCCGCCGCCGTGGCCGCCGGTGACTACACGCACCCGGTGACGACGACGCGAACGGACGAGCTCGGCCAGCTGGCGGTGGCGTTCAATTCGATGGCGACGCAGGTGCAGGCATCGCAGACCCGGCTGGAGGACCAGGTGCGGGAGCGGACCGCGGCGTTGGAAGAGCGGAACGAGGAGCTGGAGTCGTTCGGCTACTCGATTTCCCATGACCTGCGCGCGCCGCTGCGCACGATGCAGGGTTTCAGCGAAGCCCTGCTGGAGGATTTCGGCGACAAGCTCGACCCGACCGGCCGCGACTACGCGGAGCGTATCGTGGCCGGCTCGCGGCGCATGGACGAGCTGATCCGCGATCTGCTGGCCTACAGCCGGGTCAGCCGCGGCGAGCTCCAGCTCCTGCCGGTCGCGCTGGGGCCGGTCGCCGACACGGCACTCGCCGAGCTGGGGACGGCGCTGCGCGCGCGCGCCGCCACCGTGCGGGTCGCAGACTCGCTCCCCGTCGTGCACGGGCACGCGGGGACGCTGTCGCAGGTGTTCGCCAATCTGCTCGGCAACGCCCTCAAGTTCGTGCCGGAGAGCCGGCCGCCGGTGATCGAAATCGTCAGCGACCGCCGCAACGGCATGGTCCGCGTGTGGGTGATCGACAACGGGATCGGGATCGCGAACGAGCACCGGGAGCGTATCTTCCGGGTGTTCGAACGACTCCACAGCGTTCAGGAGTATCCGGGGACCGGCATCGGGCTCGCCATTGTGCGCAAAGCCATCGAGCGGATGGGGGGGAAGGTGGGGGTCGAGTCGACGCTGGGTCAGGGCAGTCGGTTCTGGATCGAGCTGCAATCCGTGGAGGAACAGGCGGCGACCGCGTGACGAAACCGGTAATTCTGATCGTCGAGGACGATCCGAACGACGTGCTCCTCCTCCAGCGCGCCTTCAAGAAGGCGAACATCGTCGTGCCCCTGCAGACGGTCGGCCACGGTGACGACGCCGTCGCCTATCTGGCGGGGGACGGGCAATACGCCGACCGCGAACAGTATCCCGCTCCCATCCTGGTCCTGCTCGATCTGAAGCTGCCGCGCCGATCGGGCCTCGAGGTCCTGGAGTGGATCCGGGCGCAGTCGGGATTGCGACGCCTTCCAGTGGTCGTGCTCACCTCGTCGAAGGAGGCGGACGACATCAACAAGGCCTATGACCTGGGGGCGAACTCGTATCTCGTGAAACCGGTTGGATTCGACAGCCTGCTCGCGCTCGTGAAGTCGCTGCAGATGTACTGGCTGACCCTGAATCAGCAGCCGGAAATCCCCGCTGCGTAGCCGTATCGGCCCACTGTGATCATCGGCGCCCACGCGCTGATTTATACGCCTCACGTGGAGCGGGTGCGCGCCTTCTTCCGGGACGTACTCGAGTTTCCGTCGGTCGACGCCGGACACGGGTGGCTGATCTTCGCCCTGCCTCCCGCGGAGCTCGGCATCCACCCGACCGACGACCCCGAAGGATCCCACGAGCTCTATCTGATGTGCGACGACATCCACGCCTGCGTCGCGGAGCTGGAACGGAAGGGTGTGAAGTTTCTCCGGCCCGTCAGCGACGCGGGATTCGGGTTGATGACCGCGATCGCGCTGCCGGGCGGCGGGGAGCTGGGGCTCTACCAACCCAAGCACCCCATGGCGATTCCCACGCGACCTTCCGCCTGGCCCGCCGCACCGCGGGCGTGAGCGGTGCGGGAGTGATCTCCCTCACCGATCCCCGTGTCATCTTGGTGGAATGAGAGCCAACCCGCTGCTGCTGGTCGTGCTGGCGTGCGCCGCCGCCGCTCCCGCAGCCGCCGCCCAACGTGCCCATCAGATCGAGCTCGGCGGATACGCTGCCGGGACACGTTACGACCACCTCATGGGCTTACGCTGGCGGATCGGCGCCGGAGTCCGGCTGGGTTATCTGGTCACCGGCGGGCTGGGACTGGAGCTGGAAGGAAACTTCGCTCAGCCCAGGACGCAAACGCCGCTGGTGTTCACGACCGTGCGCTGGGCCAGCGCGAGCGCGGTCCTGAACGTCCGGGCCGGCCTCAATACTCCCTACTTGCTGGGCGGCTACACGCGGATCCAGTACGGCGGCAGTAACGATGCGCCCTACGATTTCGGCGACCACGCCATTCATGGAGCCGTAGGCGATCGTATCAGGCTGTTCGAAGGCGTGGCGGTGCGGCTCGAGGGCCGGGCCATCTTCGCGCCGCGCACCGACCCCCGATTCGGCGGCACGTGGGCCGGTCACTTCGTTGGCTCCGCCGGGGTCACGATGTTCGCGCTGGGCGCCAGGGCGCGTATCGGTGATACCGATCGCGATCGGGTCCGCGACAACGTGGATGTGTGCCCCGGCACACCGGCTGGGGCGATGGTCGATCGTCGCGGGTGCCCGCTGGATACCGATGTGGATGGCGTTGCCGATGGCCTGGATCGGTGCCCCGGCACGCCGTCCGGGGTAACCGTGGACCACGCCGGCTGTCCGCTGGACAGCGACAACGACGGGGTCGCCGACGGCAGCGATCGGTGCGCCGCGTCCCCCGCTGGCGTGGCCGTGGACGCCGCCGGCTGCCCGGTGGCCGTCGTGGATGTGGCTCGGCTGTTCGGGGTGATTCGAGGTGTGAGCTTTGAGGCCGGCGGCTCGACCATGACCCAGGGGTCCTACCAGGCGCTCAACGACATCGCCGCCGCACTGATCGCACACCCCGAGATTCGGGTCGAGATCGCGGCGTACACCGATGATTCCGGTGTCCCGGGCACGATCGTCCGCATGACGCAACTGCGGGCTGAGGTGGTCCGGAGCTACTTGGCTGGTCGGGGCGTGGCATTGAGCCGAATGGTGGCGCGCGGTTACGGGTCGGCGCACCCGATTGCCAGCAACGCCACCCCGGCGGGTCGGGCGCAAAACCGACGCGTGGAGCTGCGGCGGCTGCCCTGAGCGGCAACTCGGTAACCTGAGTCACGGAACGTGTCCGGGCCGCAGCCACAGTTTATGGCTGCATGAAGACACCCCGTCGCCTGGACATCCGGGACATCGTCACCCCGTTGGTGGCCCTGGCTGTCCTGGCCGCTCTCGCGGCGCTGACGCTCGCCGCGAACTAGCCTCCCCCCCCCCCCCCCCCCGGCCGTGGGTGGTAGCTTCGGGCCATGGCTCACGTCGCCACCGAGCTCACCGTCACCCTCCAGTCCAACGTTCCGGGCGCGCTCGCGATTGCGCTCGAAGCTATCGCGCGTGCCGGCATCAACATCGATGGGTTAGCAGAGCAGGAGGGCACGGTCCACGTCCTGACCCGGGATGCCGCCGCGACGCAGCGGGCGTTGCGGGCCGCGGGCGTGCGGGTGAGGGGAGAGAGCGCGGTCGTGGTGGTAGACGTGGCGGACCGACCGGGCATGGCGGCGGGTCTGTTTCGGCGCATCGCCGATGCCGGCCTCAACGTCGACTTCAGCTACATGGCCACGGGAAACCGACTGGTTGTGGGCGGTGACGACACCAAAAAGATCGCTAAACTCCTCGGGTAATTGACCTTACAATGGGTCGTTCAGCGCTTGCTCGGCACTCCTTTCGATCCACCGGGCCAGCGGGGGGAGCGGAGTCAGCGAAGAGCGACGATAACGGATGGGCAGCCCTTCCAGGTCCTGCGGCAACTTCTCACGGTCGATCGATCCCGAGGAGATCAGCGCCGGCAAGACGACCACGGAGTCGCCAGCCGCTTGGGCGCGAGTGCTCACGGTATCCCGTAGCGCCGCGACGGCTGCCGCCCGCGTTTCGGGTTTCGCGTCGTCCCAGAGTAATCCGACTCCCGGAGGTTGCTGCAGACCGGCGCGGGTAAGCGCCGCAGCCGCGGTACGCAGATTTACGATCCAGCGTGCGGCGTCCGCGGAATCGGTCGGTCCATGGGCCACGAGGACGAGCGGCCGGGCGCGATCACGCTCCGACAGTTCTTGCCAACGGTTTACCAGCGCGTCGCCTAACTCCTCAGCACCATCGAGGGCGGGCGTGACACGAGCGGGCACAGGCGGAGGGCGATGGCGGATGGTCATGGAGTGATTGCCGGGCATCGAGTCACTCACGCCGGCGTAGTACTCGATTTCGCGGTAGTGACCGCCGAACGAAGAGACCATCAGCGGTACCACGATGATCGACGTGACCCGCGCGGCGACGAGCCCATCGATCGCATGATCCCAACCGGCGGACTGGACTTCCGGTCCCATGAGGAAGGCGAGGGCCACGGGTCCACGTGACCAACGTACCTGGGTCACGGTCGCGCGGACGCGATCGTTCCACCCGCTGTCGGCGCCGTGCGCGACGACCAGCAAGCCGGTCTGCGCGGCGGCGGATTTCAGGCACAGGACGGTGAAGAGGATCGCAGTGCAGGCGAAGCGTCGCATGAAGTTGGAACTCCGCAATTGAGAATGATTATCAACTAAAGTGGCTCCTTGAGTTAACGACGGCTTCACCGAGAGTCAAGGTGTTTAGAGGTCGGTCGGCAGATCGCGATGACGTGCCGCGGAACGACGCAGTGCAACTCGGTTGATCTCACATCAGCCGGGCGATTTCCCACATAATTCATTATGCGACTGTGGCTTAGCTGATCATGCGGCACCGTTACCTACGGCCTTGGGCTTGCCTGAGGAGAATCTCCCGAGCACTTATGTGCACCCCCGTGTTTTCTCTGCGTGCTGGCGCCCTGGGCGCCCTGCTATTCCTGGTCGGGTGCGGACCGAAAGCGACCCAGGAGGTGGTCCCGGTTCGAGACACGACTCCGCCGCCGGTGCGGGTCGTGACCGAGACCCTCACGGTGCGGGATGCCGAGCTGGAACAGCGCGTGTCCCGGCTCGAGCTGCGACTGATGGAGAAGGACGCCCAGGTCGAGGACCTGCTGGCTCGACTCGATGAGGCCCGGCGCGAGGTCGTACGCTCGATGGCCAAGGTGCAGACCCTGGCGACGCGCGCCGAAGCGGCCTCCGGGATGGCGGAAGCGGAGATCGCGTTGCGAACGTTGCGACGGTCGGCGGGCGGAGAGTCGGCGCCGGAGGCGGCGCGGGCGGCGAAGCTGCTGGAAGACGCTACGAAGGAATTCAACATCCAGAACTATGGCGGCGCGTTGTGGCTCGCCAACCAGGCGAAATCCACCGCGGGCATCGGACGGAGCCGGTTTGCCGGCGGGGATCCCTCGGCCGCGCGGCCCGGCGAAGTGATGTTCGCGGTGCCGCTGCGCCTGCAGACGCTCAGCCGCAGCAACGTGCGCGAGGGGCCCGGAACGGGTTACCGGGCGGTCAGGACGCTCGATGCCGGGACGGCGCTGGTCGGACTGTCGTACGTGGATCAGTGGATGCGCGTGCAGGACGACAGCGGCCACACGGGCTGGGTGTTCTGGAATCTGGTGCAGAAGCGGCAGGTGCGGTCGCGCTGACCGCCGTCCGGCCGCGTCAGCCGGCGCGCTCTTTCGCCTTCGCTTCCTTGACCAGCTTGAGTCCGGCGCGGCGCACCTTGTCGCGCCCTTCACGCTTCGCTTCGTACAGCGCTTCGTCGGCCGCGGCAATGACCTGCTCGGAGGAATCCCCGTGCAGCGGGAATTCGGCCACGCCGATGCTGACCGTCATGCGCCGCCCCGGGAACACCTCCTCGGCGATGCGGGCGCGGATCCGTTCCGCGATCTCCAGGGCCTCCGGCATTCCGGTCTCCGGCAGCATCACCAGGAATTCCTCGCCGCCGTAGCGGGCCACGAGGTCCACCTCGCGCGTGGCCTCGCGCAGGAGGGCCGCCACGCGTGCGAGCACGCCGTCGCCGGCCAAATGCCCGAACGAGTCGTTGTACTTCTTGAAGTGATCGACATCGACCATGAGCAGGGCGAAGGTGTGCTTGAGTCGCTGCGACCGGCGTGCTTCGTCGTTGACGGCCTCCATCAGGCGACGCCGGTTGTACAACCCGGTCAGCCCGTCCGTCACCGAGAGCCGCTCCAGCTCCTCGTTCTTGCGGCGCAGCGTCTCGTTGGCGGCGTCGAGGGCTTCGCGCCCTTCGCGCAGGCGCACCACCATATTGTTGAACACCTGCGTCAGGTAGCCGACCTCCCCCCCGGATAGCACCGGCAGGTCGACGTCGAGATTGCCCGCGGCCACCTTCGCCGCCCCCTTGGCCAGCCGGTGCAGGGGACGCACGATGAAGAGGCCGAGGAAGTAGGCAATCAGGCCCACGCCCACGAGCAGGGCGGCGACCAGGAGGAACATGGTGTTGCGCAGTCTCGTGACCTGCTGGAAGGCACGCGATGCCGGCGCTTCCGCCACGACGGACCACCGCAGCGTGGGCTCGGTGCGCATGCTGCCCACGACCCGTTCACCGTCGTAGCCGCGGTAGCTGGCGAGACTGCCGTCCTGGACCGTGAGGCGTTGCATCGAGGCCGTGGTCAGGCGGATCCCCGAGCCCGTGGCGCGTCCGGTCACGATCTCGCCCTCGGCCGACACGAGATAGACCCGCCCCGAGTCGGACGGCGCGTAGCGGCGCAGGATCTGGTCCATGGAAGACAGGTTCAGCTTGGCCGTGAGCGCGCCCAGGAACCGGGCGCTGGGAACGTGAATCGGGACCGCCACGACCAGCAGCGCCGCGCCGAGGGTGGGGTCCCGATACGGATCGCCCATGGCGTGGTTGTCGTGCAGGACTTCGTCGGTCCAGCCCCGGGGCATCTGAATCGGGCGCACCTGCCGCGCGCTCGTCGCGACGACGGCGCCATTGGGGTCGACCACCATCAGCTCCACGTAATCGGCGAAGCGCTCGCGGACCGAATTGAGGTAATCGGTCAGTCGGCGGATGTTGGGGCTGCGGGAACCGGCGCGGCGCGAGCGTTCTTCCAGGTTTTCGGTCACTTCGTAGGAGCTCGCGAACACGCGCAGCTCGTAGAGCCGTTCCTTGAGCCACAAGCCGAGCTCGCGCGCGCTCTGCGTGCTTGCGCTTCCCATTTCCTCGGTGATCTTGGCGTTGAGGGAGTGCCGGATATGGGTGTACGCGATCCAGGTCGTGAGCAGCGAGGGGATCAGCGTCGCCAGCACGGCAAAGAACAGGATCCGGTTCCGGATACTGTCCAGGCGCAGCAGGTGGGTATGCTTCGAAACCGTTTGTTCCAACTCGCTCAGCCGCATATCGCTCCCGCGTAACCCCATCAAGATTCATGGGCCGTGGACCAACGCAAGTAGGGTGCCCGCGGCCGATGTCAAAGCCAAGCGCGCGCGATGCTTGCAGGATGCGATGCCGGTCATGCGGTCTACTACTCCCGAAGGCGCCGCGTGACTCCGGTCACGGTCCCGGGTCACGGGACCTCACCAGCCGATTCAGGACCTGCGCACTAGCGGCAATCCGGGCCCGCCTGGTGTCCACGCGTCGCGGCTCGACCGCAACACTTCCTTCCATTCTGCAACCCGAACCCGGCTGCCCGCGTCTAAGGAGGGTACGTCCACCTTCCTTTGCCCGAGGTGCCAATGCCCACTCGCGTCCTGACATCGGTGCTGGTGCTCCCACTCCTCGCTGCGGCGCGGGTTTCCGCCCAGGAAGCTGCGGACACATGGCTGGCGGAATGCCGCGGGCGTCACTGGAGCGACCGACCCCACGCCTGCGAGGTGCGTGAGACCGGGATGCGCGCTACCCGCGGCACCTTCACGGCCGATCCCGGGCAAAACGGCGGAGTGGCGATTTACGGCTGGGATCGGGATTCCGTGGCAGTCGTGGCCAAGATCCAGGCGCACGCCAGGACCGAGGAGGACGCCCGCCAGATCCTCAGGGCCGTCCGCATCGCGGCGGCGGGCCGCACCGTCAAGGCGGAGGGACCCGCGCAACGGTCTCGCGAGCATTGGGCCGTGAGCTTCGACATCTATGTGCCGCGCCGGACCGACCTGTCCCTCGAAACCGTGAACGGGCCTCTGTCGGTCGAAGCCGTCTCGGGGACCATGGACCTGCATGCCGTGAACGGCCCGGTTTCACTGTCCGGCGTCGGGGGCGCGGTCACGGCCCGCGTGCAGAACGGTCCCTTGTCGGTTCACCTCCAGGGGGAACGATGGGATGGCACCGGTCTCGACGCGGAAACCGTCAACGGACCCGTCAGCCTCGCCATTCCCGCGCGCTACAACGCCCAGCTCGAGACCGGCACGGTGAACGGCCCGATGGACCTCTCGTTCCCGCTCACGGTCACGATCGAGGGGCGCGTGTCCCACCGCATTCGCAGCCGGTTGGGGGACGGGGGGGCGCCGGTCCGCGTGGTGACGACGAACGGTCCGCTCTCCATCCGTCGCGCACGCTGACGCGTCACCGTCAATCGGCCTCGGGAGCGGGCCGGTTTCGGTAGGGGTACCAGTAGGCCTTCTGCTCCATCAGGTAGTCGACGTGGACGTGTTTGGGCTCCCGGAAGGCATCCAGACCTTCCTCCCCCAGCTCGCGCCCCACGCCGCTCCAGCGCATGCCGCCGAACGGCGCCCCGTCATTGTCGGTGAGGGGGGCGCGCGCGGCGGCCTGAACCGCGGCAGCGACGTCGTCCTCACCGCAGTCGGCGATCGTGCCGAGCGACTCGAGGTGGCGGGATTCGTGACCGAGCGGGTTTCGCTCGAGCGCGGCGAGAGCCAGCGACCATTGATCAGAACGGGGGAGACGTCGCTCATCGAGGCATGTTCGCCGCCCGTGGCCGACCGCGCCAGCCGGGTGCACATTCCGCCACCCTACTCGAGCGCCCGGAGTCTCCATGCCCTCCCTGTCCCGTCGCGAGTTCATGCGGTACGCCGCAGTCACCGGTTTTGCCGCCACTACCCCGATCGTCGCGAGCCCTCCCCCGACGCATCCGTCCCCGCAACCCCGCATCCCCACACCCCCGCCCTTCGAGCTCGACGAGGCCACGATCCGGCAGCTTCAGGACGGACTGCGGAGCGGGGAATACACCTCGCGGCGACTCTGCCAGCTCTACCTGGAGCGGATCGAGGCCGTCGACCGGCGCGGCGGGCTCAGGTCGGTGATCGAGACGAATCCCGATGCGCTGGCGCTCGCCGATCGCGCCGACACGGCACGTCGTGCCAGCGGCGGCCGCGGTCAGGGACCCTTGCACGGCATCCCGGTGCTGATCAAGGACAACATCGCGACCGGCGATCGCATGAAAACGACGGCGGGCTCGCTCGCCCTGGCCGACGCGCCGGCGCCGCGCGACGCGTTCGTGGCGCAGCGCCTGCGCGAGGCGGGAGCCATCCTGCTCGGCAAAACGAACCTGTCCGAATGGGCGAACTTCCGCTCCACGCGCTCGGTGAGCGGGTGGAGCGGACGCGGGGGGCAATGCCGCAACCCCTACGCCCTCGATCGCAATCCGTGCGGCTCGAGCTCGGGTACGGGAGCCGCGATCGCGGCCAATCTCGCGGCGGTGGGGGTGGGTACCGAGACCGACGGGTCGATCGTATGCCCGTCCTCGGCCAATTCGCTGGTGGGGATCAAACCCACGTTGGGCCTCGTATCGCGCGGCGGCATCATCCCCATCGCGCACAGCCAGGACACGGCGGGTCCAATGGCGCGCACGGTCACGGACGCGGCGGTGCTGCTGGGGGTATTGGCGGGTTCGGACCCGGGCGACACGGCGACCGCGGCGGCCGGCGCGCGCCGGCAACCGGATTACACGCAGTTCCTCGATCCCAACGGGCTCCAGGGCGCGCGGATCGGAGTGATGCGGGCCAAGGTCACCGGCTACAGCGCCATCGCCGACCGGCTGTTCGAGTCGGCCCTCGGGGTGATGCAGCAGGCGGGCGCCGTGCTCGTCGATCCCGCCGATATCCCGCACTACGGGGAGTATGACGACGCTGAGTACACGGTGCTGTTGTACGAATTCAAGGCGGACCTCAGCGCCTACCTGGCCGGCCTGGGTGCCACGCCGGCGCAGACCCTCGCCGACCTGATCGCCTTCAACGAACGGGAGCGCGCGCGGGAGATGCCCTACTTCGGGCAGGAGATCTTCACGCTGGCCCAGGAGAAGGGTCCCCTCACGGATGACGCGTATATCGAGGCCCTGTCTCGCTGCCGCCGCCTCTCGCGCACCGAAGGCCTGGACGCCGTGTTCGCCACGCATCGACTCGACGCCCTCGTGGCCCCCACGGGCAGTCCCCCGTGGCCCATCGACCTCGTGAACGGCGACCATTTTCTGGGATCGTCTTCGACTCCGGCAGCGGTCTCCGGGTACCCCAGCGTGTCGGTGCCGATCGGGTACGGGTATGGATTGCCGGTCGGGATGTCGCTCATCGGGAAGGCGTGGAGCGAGCCCGTACTCATCAGACTGGCGTATGCGTACGAGCAGGCGGCCAAACCACGTCGGCCGCCCCGGTTTCTGCCGACGGCGGAGTTGGACTGATCAGCGGTGGCGGTGCTCCATCATCATCATGTCCGACATCCGCGCTCCGCTGTTGCGCATTTCGATGCTGAGGCCTTGCTGGTATACGCTGTCGGCCGGATCCACACCGGGCCAGCGGACGCCGCGCGCGGGGACAAAGAGGCCAGCCACCGCCCCCATGGCGCCGCGGGGGATCAGTTGGCCGGTGGGGTTTTCGTACACCACGGTGACCCGGTAGCGGTGTCCCGGGTCGATGCGGATACCGAGGCTGTTCCACTTGTAGAACCGGGCGACCGGCATCCTGGACACGATGCCGGCCGAGTCGCGCTCCGGCTCGGCGTACCAGATCACCTGTCCCGTGGTGATGTCCTTCAGCTCGAGGGAGCGGGCGTAGTCGTGCACGTGGCCCGAGAGCCCGACGATCTTGCCCGGGATGGCGGGGCTCGACTCCCAGCTCTTCTCCGTGCGTCCAGGTGGGAGATCGAAGCCCTTGGAGCCGTCCTCAGGTTGGCCCAGTGGGAACATGACATCCATGGACCACGGGTACGCGGCGAACAGCGGCCAGGGACGATGCGCGGGGACGTATGAGAGGACGAGACGCAGGCGCACGCCGCGCGCGGCGCGCGGCGTGTAGTTCGCCGCCATGCCGCTGGCGAGGACGCGTTGGCCGGCGACGACCGGCATGCCCAGCAGGAGCCACGGCACGGTGATCGATTGGGTTTCCTTGCTCGCCGCGAGCAGATGCAGCGGCAAGTGTGCGAAGAGATCGCGCCGGGATGGATCCGTCAGGTTGAAATGGTGCAGCATCGATTGGGGCAGTCGATGTCCGGCCAGGTCGAGCACCTCGACATGATAGGCCACCAGCCATGCGTTGATCGGCAGGACCGCGATGCAGACGGGAGGCTCCATCATGGTCAGCCCGTCCGGTGCGGGGGCGGGCTCGAGATCGACCGCGGGCAGCTCGATGATGATCTCCCGGCGATTCTGGTTCACCGTCACGTGAGCCATCGGCAGGGAGTTCACGGGGCTCTGGAGCAGGGCGAGCATCACTCGCATTGACATGGTGCCGGAAACTCCACGCAATCCTCGCCGGAAGCAACCCGTCTCTCGGAAATGACACGCTTGCTACCCGGTCGAAACCGGGACACAATTCGGCAGCAACCGTCCTTCCCAATTCCCCGACGCAGGAGATACCAATGCGACGCGTAGTGTGCTTGTGTGCGAGCGTTTTCCTGTTGCTGGTGGCTGCAACGCACCGCCTGGGGGCGCAGGGCGGAACGCTGCGCGGCCGCGTGGCCGACTCGGCCGGCGCCCCGCTCCCTCGGGCGAGCGTCAGCGTCGATGCGATCGGTCTCCGGACGACGACCAACGATCAGGGCGACTACGAGATCCGGGGGATTCCATCGGGCACCTATAACGTACGGGCGCGGATCCTGGGCTACGTGGCCCAGGTCGCGCAGGTCACGGTGAGCGCCACCGCGCCGGCGCAGCAGAACTTCTCCATGCGCAGCCAAGCGATCGCCCTGTCACCGGTCGACGTGGTGGTCGGGTCGCGCGCCCGTCACACGGCGGCCGAGGAGCTGGCGGTACCGGTGGACGTGTTCCCGGCCGAGGTGCTCGCGCAACAGGGGACCGCGGAAACGGGCCTGCTGCTCCAGGCGGTGGCGCCGTCGGTCAACCTGCCGCATCAGAGCGTCACCGACGCCACCGACATCGTCCGGCCGTTCACCCTGCGCGGCCTGTCTCCCGACCATACGCTGGTGCTCCTGAACGGACTGCGCCGGCACCAGACGGCCGTGGTCAACACGTTCGCCTACGGCACCGGCGCGGGGTCTTCGGGCGTGGACTTGAACGCCATTCCGTCGAGCGCCATCGACCGGATCGAGGTGTTGCGCGACGGCGCGTCGGCGCAATACGGCTCCGACGCCATCGCGGGCGTGGTCAATTTCGTCCTGAAGGAAGGTCCGTTCACGCCCTTCGTGAACGCCTCGGCCGGCCGCTACGTCCCCACCGACTATCCGGATGACGGCACGACGGTCAACGTGAACGGCGGCTGGGGCATCGGACTGGGCCGCGGCTCCCTGTCCGTGTTCGGCGAGTTCCTCGATCGCCAGCCGACCAACCGCGCGTGGGCCGATCCATTCGAGGACGGCGGCACCGGGGTGACCGACTCGGTGAACAGCAAGGGTCAGGTGGTGATCAAGCGCAACGCGGTGGAGCAACCGAATCACCACTGGGGTGACGGCCTGGAAAAGGACGTGATGTCGCTGGCCAACCTGCGTTTCCCGCTCACGGACGCCCGCACCAGCGAGCTGTACGCGTTCGGCGGCTACAGTTTCCGCCGGGGCACAGGGAACGGATACCGGCGCTATCCCGGCAGCGCCCGCAACTGGCCGGAGATTTACCCGCTGGGCTTCCTGCCCGAGTTCAACCCCGACGTGACCGACTATTCGGTGGCGGGCGGCCTGCGCGCGGTCACCAGCGGATGGTCGGTCGATCTCGGCGCCTCGTTCGGCCACAACGACTTCAAGTACAACATCCGCAATACGCTCAACGCTTCGCTCGGGCCCTGCCTCGATCCCGCCGCCCCGTGCGCGCCTGGGCCGGACAGCACGCTCGGCACGGCCGACGACCCCGGGATTCCCAACCAGACGGCGTTTTTCGCGGGCCAGCTCACGCGGAACGAAGTCTCGGTCGGGGCCAGCGCCGCGAAGGTGCTGGAGGTGGGGCTGCAGGCGCCGGTGAACTTCGCGGTCGGCGCGTCGTTCCGCCGAGAATCGTTCAAGATCACTCCGGGCGAGCTCGCCTCCTACATCGATGGCGGCCACCGCGCCCAGGACTCGAGCGACGCCCCGGGGGGCACGCAGGTGTTTCCGGGATTCGCTCCCACGGACGCCGTGGACGCGAATCGCACGAACTTCGGCGCGTATGTCGACGTCGAGACCAACCTGACGCCGCAGCTGCTGGCGACGCTGGCCGGGCGGTTTGAGAAGTACAACGATTTCGGGTCGCGGGCGACGGGCAAGCTGGCGCTGCGCTATCAGCCATCGACGCAGCTCACGCTGCGGGCGGCGGGCAGCACAGGGTTCCGGGCGCCGGGGCTCGGGCAGATCCACTTCAGCAAGGTGGTCACCAACGTCATCGCCGGGTCGTTCGTGGAGGTCGGCATCTTCCCGGTGGGGGATTCGGCCGCGCGCCTGCTCGGCGCCACCCCGCTCCAGGAAGAGACCTCGTTGAACCTGAGCGCGGGGTTTGCCTTCAGTCCCACGGATCGCTTCACCGTCACCGCGGACCTGTTCCGGATCACCATCAAGGATCGGATCCTGCTCGGGGCGACCTTCGATGATAGCGTGACACTGGCGATCCTGACGGGTGGCGGATTTAGCAGCATCGGGGGCGTGCAGTACTTCAGCAACGGGCTGGATACGCGGACGACCGGGGTCGACGTGACGGCCGATCTTCGCGTCCCGACCGCGACCGGCGAGCTCGCCTTCACGGGCTTCCTCAACTACACGAAGAACGACATCACGCAGATCGATCCGTTGCCGACCGTCCTGCAGGGCTCCGCGGAGCCGGGTGTGATCGATTCGCTGACGTACATCGGGATCACCGAAGAGCGTCCGGACTGGCGCGCGACCCTGACCGCCCAGTACACCCTCGGACGGCTGCATGGCCTCGCCCGCGGGTCGTACTACGGCAAGTTCTCCTCGGCGCAGCCGGGCTTCTGCGACCTGTGCCGGGACCGCTACGGCGCCAAGACGCTGTTCGATGCGGAAGTGGGATATCGCTTCAACCAGGTGGATCTCGCGGTCGGCGTGCGCAACCTGCTCGACACCTATCCCGACCAGCCGAGCTCGCTCGTCGACGTGGGTGGGGGGACGCCGGCGAAGGACTTCAACAACAACTTCGGCACCTTCCCCTGGGCGGCGGCATCGCCGTTTGGATACAACGGGCGGTACCTCTACACACGGGCGGCGATTCAACTGAGCCGGTAGTGGTCCACATCGGTACGCCGGCCCGTTCTCCCGATCCCCCGCTCCGCCCCCTGGGAGCGGGGGATCGGCTTGCCCGCCTGCAAGCGGTCGCCCGGCTGTATGACGCCGGGATCCGGATCCCCGGTACGGGCATCACCATCGGCCTCGACCCGATCATCGGTCTCGTGCCCGGCCTGGGCGACTTGATCGGCGCCGGTGTCGCCCTGTGGATTCTCGTGGAGGCCGCGCAGCTCGGCGCTCCGCGGATCGTGCTGTTCCGGATGCTGGTGAACATCGTGATCGACACGCTGGGCGGGGCCATCCCCGTCGCCGGCGACGTCTTCGACGCTTTCTGGAAGGCCAACCTCCGCAACGTGCGGCTGCTCGAGCGTCATCTCGAAACGAAAGCCTAAGCGACGCGGCGCAGCCCATCCGTGATGATGTCGAACAGCTGATCGATCTCCCGCTCCGCGATGATCAGCGGCGGCGAGAGGGCGACGACGTCTCCCGTCACGCGCACCAGCAGGCCGCGCTGGAAGCAGTCCACGAACAGATCGAACGCCCGGGCTCCCGGGGCGCCGGCCCGTGGCTCCAGCTCGATCGCTCCCATCAGGCCGAAGTTGCGCAGATCGATGACGTGCGGCAGCCCGCGCAACGCGTGGATCGCGGCTTCCCACCTGGGGGCGAGGGCCCGGGCCCGCTCGAACAGAGCATCCGCCCGGTACAGCTCGAGGGTCGCGAGGCCCGCCGCGGTCGCCAGCGGGTGACCGGAGTAGGTGTAGCCATGGAACAGCTCGATTCCCGCGGGAGCGGGGGCGGCGTTGATCACGGTCTCGTAGATCCCGCGTCGGACGGCCACCGCCCCCATCGGCACGGCGCCGTTGGTGAGTCCCTTGGCGCAGGTGATCATGTCCGGCACGACGCCCAGGGCCTGGGCGGCGAACGGCGCACCGAGGCGTCCGAAGCCGGTGATCACCTCGTCGAAGATGAGCAGGATGCCGTGCTGGTCGCAGAGCGCGCGCAGCCGCTCGAGATACCCGCGTGGCGGCACGAGGACGCCGGTCGATCCCGCCACGGGCTCGACGATGACGGCCGCGATCGTGTCCGCCCCGCGCTGTACCACGAGGGCCTCGAGTGCGTCGGCCCGGTCGGCACCCGAGCCCGGTTGCCCACGCGAAAACGCATTGCGGGTGAGATCGTGGGTGTGGGGCAGGTGATCGACGAGCGGCAGCAGCTGGGCCGCGAAGGCCTGCTTGTTGTTCTCGAGGCCGCCCACGGAGATTCCGCCGAACCCAACCCCGTGGTAGGCGCGCTGGCGGCCGACGAAGCGGGTGCGCTGCCGCTCGCCGCGCGCCTGAAAGTAGGCGAGCGCGATCTTGAGGGCCGTGTCGACCGCCTCGGACCCGGAGTTGGTGAAGAAGACGTGGTCCAGATCGCCCGGGAGGATCGTCGCCAGCCGGCCCGCGAACTCAAAGCTGCTGGGATGGCCCATCTGGAAGCCGGGCGCGTAGTCGAGCCGGGCCGCGGCGTCCGCGATGGCGCGCGAGATCGGCTCGCGCGCGTGCCCGGCGTTGACGCACCACAGTCCCGCGGTGCCGTCCAGGACCTGGCGTCCGTCCGCGGCCGTGTAGTACATCCCGCGCGCCGACACGAGCAGCCGCGGCGCGCGCTTGAACGCCCGGTTGGACGTGAACGGCATCCATTGCGCTTCGAGAGACGGCAGGGTTGTGACGGGCATGGCTCAAACTGCCGGCAACCTAGGGCTTGCGCAACCGATAGTGTCCCACCAGCCACTCGGTCCCGCCGCGATACGCGAACAGCTCGGCGCAGGCGAGGAAGAATACCCGCCACCGCTGCTGCCACCGCTCGGCCGCCGTGCCGTAGGTGCTGGCGAGCACGCGCTGCACCGTGGGTGCGTGCTCGACCAGGTTGCGCGCCCACGCCTCCGCCGTGCGCGCGTAGTGCTCGCCCTCCACTTCCCAGGTCTTCTCCACGACGAGGGTGCCCTGGAATCGCGGCAGCAGATCGAGCGAGGGCATCACGCCACCGCTGAAGAAGTGCCGGCCCAGCCAGTTGCCGGCTCCGTTGGTCTCGAACGGATAGGCGTAGCGGCGATGACAGAACACATGCACGAACAGCTTGCCGCCCGGCTCGAGCCATCCGCTGATGCGGTGCATCAGCTCGCGCCAATTGTGCATGTGCTCGAACATCTCCACGCTCGCCACACGGTCGAACCGGGCGTCGAGCGTGAGGGTGTTCAGGTCGGTCGTGCGGACCTCGAGATTCGCGGGCTTCCGGGCCTCGATGAAGGCGCGTTGCGAGGCGGAATTGGAGACGGCGAGAATACGGCTGTTGGGGAACCGGCGCGCCATCCACAGCGACAGCGATCCCCAGCCGCAGCCCAGCTCGAGGATCCGCTGCCCGTCGGCCAGCTGGGCGCGGCTCGCGGTCAGCTCGAGCATCGCGGCCTCGGCGTCATCGAGCGTGGTCACGCCGTCGGGCCAGTACGCGCCGCTGTATTTCATGTGGCTGCCGAGGACCTGCTCGAAGAACGCGGCGGGCAGCTCGTAGTGCTGGCGATTGGCCGCATCGGGGACGAGGGCGATCGGTCCGTGCGAGAGGGCGGTGTCGATCGACCCGGGTGCGCGCCGCGACTCCTGCAGCAGCCGCCAATCGAGCAACCGGCGGATGCCCCATCGGAGCATCGGGTCGGGCAGGCGGGCCAGCATCACGTCAGGCGCGCGTGGGAAACCAGGGGAAAAAGACGCTCGTCTCGCGCTGATAGGCGCGGTAGTCGTCGCCGCGGCTCTTGAGCGACTGCCGCTCGGTGAACGGAATCCCGGTGAGGCGGAACAGGAACAGGAACATGAGGACCGGACCGAGCCAGGTGAGCCAGGCCCCGTGCCCGATGAGGACGTAGCTGAACCAGTGCGTCCACTCGAAGAAGTAGTTCGGGTGGCGGGAATAGCGCCACCATCCCTCGCGACACGTCTTGCCCTTGTTCGCCGGGTTGGCGCGAAAGCGCGCCAGCTGCCGGTCGCTGGTGGTTTCGCCCACCACGGCGATCAGCCAGACGAGCACGCCGGCAGCCGCCCAGCCGGCCAACGCCCCGCCCCGCATGGCGGCCAGGATGGGGATCGAGAACAGGGTCGCGACGACGGCCTGGCCCTGATAAAAGACGAAAAAGAACAGCGGGGCCCGGGTGCCCCAGGCCTCGCGCATGGCGCGATAGCGACCATCCTCGGGACGCCCGATGACGCGATCGGAGATCAGGTACCAGGCGAGCCGGCCCGCCCAGAGCGAGGCGAGCGTGCCGACCAGGAGCCGGCGCGCCGGAGCCCCGTCGGACAGCACCGCATAGCCAACGGCCAGGATCCCCATCCCGGCCGACCAGGCGGCGTCCACCGCGGTGGCGTTCTTCGTCTGCAGCTGCCGCAACCACAACAGCGCCATGAGGAGGGCGAGCGCCGCCCACCCGATGAGCAGGAGCCGCATCACGCCGTCGCCGGGTCGCGCTCGAACACCAGCTGGACGTCGCCCAGGAAGCGCTCCCGGAAGCCGCCTTCGCAGTAGCAGAAGTAGAACTGCCACAGGCGGCGGAACTCCTCCGAAAAGCCCTGGGCCCGGAGCCGGTCCCAGCGCGCGACGAAATTCTGCCGCCAGCGCTTCAGCGTTTCGGCGTAATGTGGGGTGATATCCTCGAGATGGAGCAGGGCAAAGCGGGACCGGGCCTCGGCGGCGCGGCGCAGCACCGGCAGCGACGGGATGTTGGCGCCGGGGAACATGTACCGTTTGATGAAGTCCACTTCGCGGCGGGCGCGATGGTAGAAGCGCGGATCGATGGTGATCGCCTGCAAGGCCATCCGGCCGCCGGGCCGCAGCAGCTGGGCGCACTTGCGAAAGAACGCGCCGTAAAAGCGGTGCCCGACGGCCTCGATCATCTCGATCGAGACCAGCTTGTCGTAAGTCCCGGTGAGATCGCGATAGTCGCGCCGCAGCACGGTGATCCGGTCGGCCAGCCCGGCGGCGGCCACGCGCTGACTCGCCAGCTCGTGCTGGGCGGGAGAAATCGTCGTCGTCGTGACGCGGCAGCCGTAGCGACTCGCGGCGTGCAGGGCGAACCCGCCCCATCCGGTGCCGATCTCGATCACGTGATCACCCGGCGACAACGCCAGCTTGCGGCAGATCCGCTCGTACTTCGCGATCGACGCATCCCGCAGCGTGAAGTGCGGCTGCTCGAAAATGCCGCACGAATACGTGAGGGTGTCGTCCAGGAATTCCGCGAAGAACTCGTTCCCCAGGTCGTAGTGGGCGGCGATGTTGCGGCGGCTGCCGCGCCGCGAGTTGCGCCGCAGCGTATGCCAGGCGCGCCGCAGGGGGTGCACCAGACGCGCGAGACCTGACTCGAGACTGTCCAGGACGTCGCGATTGCGCACCATGAGCTGGACCAGTTTCGTGAGATCATCGGTGTCCCACCAACGATCCAGATAGGCTTCCACGGAACCCAAATGCCCGCCAAGCACGACGGCGCGGTAGAACCGGGAATCGCGAACGGTGATCGTGGCCACCGGCGCGTCCGCCTGTGCCGGGCCGAACTGCAGCGCCGGCGAGCCGGCCTCGACGAGGGAGAGCCGGCCGTCCCCCAGCCGCCGGAGGCGACTGAGGAGCACCCGTCTGGCCAGCGCGTCGAGGATGGTCATGCGGACCGCTTCGCCGGATGCGGGTGGAACCGGTTCCCCTTGCGCCAGATCTTGAGGGCGTTCCAATGGATGGCCATGGTCACGGAGGCGGTCATCCATGGATAAGCGAGCAGGGCCCGTGCCAGCGTGCCGCCCGTGATCTCCCGCCGGGTGAGCGACAGGGTGGCGTCGAACAGCTTGCCGCGTGCGTCGTAGTTCTCCATATGCACGGCGAGTTTGCGTCCCGGAGTGGAAAAGCGCCAGACGTAACGATGATCCATGGGCATGAACGGCGAGACATGGAACGCCTTGTCGAACTGAAACCGCAGCCGCCCGTTCATGGCCGGCGTGCGAGCCAGGACATAGGAGTGGCGCTCCTTCCACGGCGTGTTGGTAATCTCCGTCAGGACGGTCTCCACCCGGGTATCCCGCGCGTCGAAGCAGTAATAGAAGCTCGCCGGATTGAAGCAGTAGCCATAGTAGCGGAGATGCGTGAGCAGGCGGATCGGGCCGGCCGGGCGTGACCCCGTCGCGCGTTGTACGGTGTCGCGCACCGCGTCCGCGAGCGGCACGCGACGATCGCCGTGATAATCGGCGCGACGGAACCACGCCGGCGCCGCATGTCGCGCCGACCACAGCCACCGCCCATCGAGCGCTTCCGGCAGCTCGTCCAGGTCCAGGTACATCATGAACAGGCGAAACCGGAACAGGTGCGGCACGGGCCGGCGCCGGCGATGGCGCACCAGACCGGTATAGACGGCGCTGTTCACAACGCGACCCCAGGTGTGATCCGCCGGCAGACGGTGAGCGCGCTCGTCACGCCGGCTTCGTGAAAGCCGTCGCCCCAATAGGCGCCGCAATAGTGTGTCCGGTTGCGGCCGCTGATCTCCGCGTGCCGTGCCTGCGCGCGGATTCCCCCGATGGTGAAGAGAGGGTGATGGTAGGTGAAACGCTGCAGTACCCGCCCCGGGGCGACGGCGTCGGTGCGATTCAACGTCACGCAGTACGTCTCACGGGCGGTGAGCGTCTGGAGCATGTTCATGTTGTACGTGACGGCGGCCGGAGCGTCGGGGTCCGTGCCGAGGTGGTAGTTCCAGGCGGCCCACAGGCGCCGGCGTCGCGGCAGCAAACTCGTGTCGGTGTGGAGCACGACGTCGTTCGCTTGGTAGGGCAGGGCGCCGAGGATGTCGCGCTCCGCCCGGCTCGCGTCCGTCAGGGTCGCCAGGGCCTGGTCGGAATGGCAGGCGAAGATCACCTGGTCGAAGCGCTCGCCGTCCACGAGCACCGACTCCGCCTGTCTCGTCACCCGGCGGACCGTGTGCCCGAGGCGGAGGCAGTGACGGAACGGCTCGATCAGGGCCCCGACATACCGATGTGAACCGCCCTGGATGACGCGCCATTGAGGACGCCCGGCCAGCGACAGCATGCCGTGGTTGTCGAGAAACCGCACCAGAAACGTGAGCGGCATGTCGAGGACGCGCCGGCGTGGCTGCGACCAGAGGGCCGAGGCCATCGGGGCGAGGTAGTGGTCGACGAAGGGGCGGGACAGCCGTTTCGCGGCCACGTACTCGCCGAGCGTGGCGTGCGCGGCGCCGTCCAGGATGGCGTGCGGCGCCGTCCGATTGAATCGCAGGAGGTCGACGACCATTCGATAAAACGACGGGCGCACCAGGTTGCGCCGCTGTCCGAACAGCTGGTTCACCGTCGACCCGTTGTATTCGAGGTCTTCCGCGTCGGCGCGAACGCTGAAGCTCATCGTGGTCGGCTGCGTCGCGACGCCCCCCCTCCCTCCCGTGCGCGCCAGCAGGCGCGTGAAGTTCGGGTAGTTGCGCTCGTTGTAGACGATGAACCCCGTGTCGACGTGGTAGGTCTCGGCTCCCCCCGGCGACGTCATGGTGACGGTGTGGGTGTGCCCGCCCGGCGTCGCGTTGGCTTCGAAGAGGACGACGTCGTGATCCCGATGCAGCAGCGAGGCGGCCACGAGTCCGGACACGCCCCCGCCGACGATGGCGATCCGCACCGTCAGCTCCGGTCCAGGACTCTGGCCGGCACCGCGTGGAGGTTCTTGATGAGCCCGAGCCGGGAGAGGAACCACAGCCCGTAATACGTGAAGTCCACCTCCCACCAGAAGAACCCCTGCCGCGCGGCGCCGGGATACCAATGGTGGTTGTTGTGCCAGCCTTCGCCGAAGGTGATCAGGGACAGGAGTAGGCTGTTCTTGCTGTCGTCGGCGGTCGGGTAGCGGCGCCGGCCCAGCTGATGGGCCAGCGAATTGATGAAGCAGCTGCAGTGGAACAGGACGACGGTACTGATGAAGAAGCCCCACACGAGGAACTGGGCGCCGCCGATCAGAAACAGGGTGCCAGCGAGGGCGAGCGGCACCACGATATCGAACCGATCGAGGAAGCGCAGCTCGGGGTACTTGGCCAGGTCCGGGACCTGCTTCAGGTCGGTGGGGAAGTTCTCCGGCGACGTGATCCAGCCCATGTGGCTCCACCAGAACCCGTGCTGGCGGGGGCTGTGGACGTCCGCTTCCGTGTCGGCGTGACGGTGATGCTTGCGGTGATGGGCGGCCCACCACAGCGGCCCGCGCTGGACGCAGGTCGCGCCGAGCACGGCGAAGACGAGCTGCATGGGTCGAGAGGTTTCGTAGGTCCGGTGCGAGAAGTAGCGATGGTAGAAGCCCGTAATGGCGAACATCCGGGCGACGTACAATCCGGCCGCCACCCCGACCGCAGTCCAGCTCGCTCCCACCCAGATGACTCCCAGGCAGGCCACGTGCATTCCGACGAACGGGAGCACTCGCACCCAGTCCACCTGGTGTCGCCGGGACTGGGCGTGCGCAGGGGAGACCGCGGTGTCGAACCACTGCAGGAGCTTTCCCAGCAACCGTTTGGGTGTCGTCATCGGGGAGCTAATCTAATGGTTTTGGGACACTTCGCCGGTCTTCTCCTTACGACGCCGCCGGGCGGACGGATGGAACCACGGCCCGCAGCGCTCCGTACGGGCACCCAATGTTCCCCCGTCGTACGCCGGCCCTCCTCATGCTGCTGGCCGCTGTCGCCCCCCCACCCCCCCCACTGCTGGCCCAGGGTGGGGAGGATCCTCCTCAAGAATCGCGCCGTGGTCCACGGCATCGCGCCCTCAATCTCGGTGTCGCAGGAGCCGGAGTGTCGATTGGAAACTCACGGCGGTGGACCGGCCTCCGCATCAATTGGCAGGACAACTCGGTCGACCGCGTGACCGGCATCAACGTGACGCTCTGGACTGCCAAGCACAACGAGGGAATGGAGGTCAATGGTTTCGCGCTGGGCCTGGCCGGGCCCGTCGGGGGACGGTTCAATGGGCTTACGGTAGGCGTGGTCGGTGCGGTGGCGGAGCAGGGGTTCACCGGGATTACGCTCGCCGGCATCGGCGCCGTCTCGAATGGCGCCGCGCGCGGGATGACGGTCGCCGGACTCGGGCTCGTGTCGAACGGCGACCTGGTGGGGGTGAACGTTTCGGGATTGGGGACCGTAGCTAACCGCTCGCTCTCGGGCGTGAACGTGGGCGGCCTGGCCGTCGTCGGGAACGGGTCGATCCGCGGCATTACCGCCTCCGGTTTGGCGGTTGTTTCCAATGGGGCCGTGTCCGGCATCAGCGTCGGCGGTCTGGCCGTGGTCGGGAACGGCTCAGTCCGCGGTATTGCCGCGAGCGGCCTGGCGGTCGTGTCCAATGGGCCGGTCGACGGCATTCACGTGGGCGGGCTGGCCGTGGTGGGCAACGGGCCGACACGCGGAATCGCGATCGGGGGACTCACGGCGGTGTCCACGGACCGCATGACGGGTCTCGCCGTGGGCGGGCTGGCGGCGGTGACGACGGGCGGTTTGCGGGGCATCGGCATCGGCGGCGCGCACGTCGAGGGCACATGGATCCAGGGGCTCGCCGTGTCCGCGGTGCGCATCCGGACGTGGGAACTGCGCGGCGTATCGATCGCCGGATACAACCGGATCAAGGGCGATCAGTTCGGTTTGGCGATCGGCGTCTACAATTACGCCAAGCGACTCCATGGGGTGCAGCTGGGACTCATCAACAACGCGCGCAACAACAAGGGCTGGCTTCGGGTCCTGCCGCTCATCAACGTGCATCTGGACTAGCTCCTCGACTGGCGGACGTGATCGAACGCCGCCAGTTTTGGGCGATCCCTCGTCCACCACGCGCAGGAGAGACCGATGCCTCGCTCCGTCGCCTTCGTCACGGCCGTCGCCTGCATCCTGGCGCCCGCGACCGCCCGAGCCCAGGAGACCGCCACCGACACGCTGCTCTCGGTGAATCACTATCTCGACTGGGAGCAGGTGAGCGATCCGCAGCTCTCCCCGGACGGCTCCCAGGTGCTCTACACGCGCACCTGGGTGAACCGGCTCGAGGACAAATGGGAATCGGCCCTCTGGATCATGAGCGCCGACGGCTCGCGCAACCGGTTCCTCACCAAAGGGGCGAACGCGCGCTGGGCGCCGGACGGCTCGCGCATCGCCTATTTCGCCGACGGGGATCCGAAGGGGACGCAGCTGTTCGTCCGGTGGATGGATGCCGAGGGGGCGACCTCGCAGCTGACCCGGGTCGTGGAACCCCCCAGCGATCTGCGCTGGTCTCCGGACGGCAAGTGGCTGTCCTTCGCGATGCTGGTGCGGCGGTCGACGCCGTGGACGATCAGCATGCCCACCGCGCCGACCGGGTCCAACTGGACGGCGGCGCCCCGGGTGGTGGACCGGCTGCATTATCGGCAGGACCGCCGCGGGTTCATGGAAGACGGGTATCTCCATCTGTTTCTCGTGCCGGCCGACGGCGGCACGCCGCGCCAGCTCACGAGCGGAGAGTGGAACGTCGGCGCCAGGTTCGACGGCCTGACGAGCGGGGTAGGCTACGACTGGACGCCGGATGCGAAAACGATCGTCGTGGACGGCTTCAAGGACCCGCAGGCGGACCGCAACTACCGCAACTCGGATCTGTACCTCGTCGACGTCGCGGTCGGGGCGGTGCGGAAGCTGACCACGCGTCCCGGCGTGTGGACCAATCCGGTTTGCTCGCCCGACGGCCGCACTATCGCGTTCAGCGGCTACGACTCGGCGAACGTCAGCTATCGCGCCGCGGATGTCATGCTGATCGGGATCGACGGCGCCGGGATGCGCCGGATTTCCGGCTCGCTCGACCGCGATCCCAGCGGCCTGCGCTGGGCCCCGGATGGCAGCGGCGTCTACTTCACGGCCGGCGACCGGGGCACGAGCAACGTCTGGTTCGCCGCGGCGAGCGGCGCGGGAGGGGCGCGCCAGGTGACCAGCGGGGTCCACATGTTGTCGCTCACGTCCATCGACAGGAACCTGAATGCCGTGGGGACGCGCTCCGATCCGACTCATCCGGCGGATGTGGCACGCTACAACCTGCGGCGACCCGAGCGGATGGTCCGGCTCACGCGGGTCAACGACGACGTTCTGAGCCGCGTCACACTGGGGAGCGTGGAGGAGGTGTGGTATCCGTCGAGCGGCGGCGCCCGGATTCAGGCCTGGATCGTCAAGCCGCCGGCCTTCGATCCCGCCAAGCGATACCCGCTGATTCTGGAGATTCACGGGGGACCGCACGGGATGTACAGCGTGGGGTTCTCCTACATGTTCCAGAATTTCGCCGCCAACGGGTACGTCGTCTTGTACGTCAATCCGCGGGGTTCGACCGGATACGGTTCGGCGTTCGGGAACGCCATCTTCCATGCCTATCCGAGCGTGGACTACGACGATTTGATGGCGGGTGTGGACACCGTGGTGGGGCGGGGGATCGTCGACACGACGCGGATGTACGTCGGAGGGTGTTCCGGCGGGGGTGTGTTGTCATCATGGGTGATCGGCCACACCCGGCGCTTCGCCGCCGCGGCCGTCCGCTGCCCGGTGACGAACTGGCTGAGCTTCGCCGGCCAGACCGACGTTCCCTATTTCACCTACAACTTCTTCGCGGCGCCGTTCTGGGAGAAGCCCGAGCCGTGGCTCAAGCAGTCGTCCCTGATGTATGTGGGCAACGTCACGACGCCGACCCTGCTCATGACCGGTGAGCTCGACCTGCGCACGCCGATGCCGCAAACGGAGGAGTATTTCGCGGCGCTCAAGTACCGCGGCGTGGAAACGGTGATGCTGCGATTCCAGGCCGAATACCACGGGACCGGCTCCAAGCCGACCAACTTCATGCGCACGCAGTTGTATATGCTGAGCTGGTTCCAGAAGCACACCAGGGGCGCACCGGCGACGGCGGCCAGCCACTAGCCAGCGTAACTCGTTGTCGCGTAATAGATTTCTCATGAGTGGTTGCTAAAAACGAACGTTCGTGCTATTATCTGGGCTCAATGGGACTCCCCAAAGGCACCGCCACTCACCACGCCATCCTGGATCGAGCGATCGGGCTGGCCAGCACGGTTGGTCTCGAGGGTCTCACGATCGGCTCGCTCGCGACCGAGCTCAACCTGTCCAAGAGTGGCCTGTTCGCCCACTTCCAATCGAAAGCAGCGCTGCAGGTCCAGGTGCTGGACCACGGTGCCGCCGTGTTTGTCGAGCGCGTGGTACGACCGGCGCTCACCGCCGCGCGTGGCGAGCCGCGCCTGCGCGCCTTGTTCGAGCGCTGGCTCGACTGGGCCCGTTCGGCCCCGCTGCCGGGGGGCTGTCTGTTCGTGCAGGCCGCCGTGGAGCTGGACGACCGGCCCGGACCGGCTCGCGACCGACTCGTCGACTACCAGCGCCAGTGGCTCGACGTCATTGCGACAACACTGCAGAAGGGGATCGAAGCCGGAGCATTTCGTTCCGACGCGGACGCTATGCAGTTCGCCCACGATCTCTACGGCATCATGCTGGCCTACCATCACGCATCACGATTGTTGCACGACGCCCTGGCGGAACCGCGTGCCCGGCGCGCCTTCGCGGCGCTGCTTGGCGCCGCGCGACGTGATGCTCGCCACTAGGAGCTCCTCACCATGCGGCTGTTCCGGTTAGTGTTTCGCGCCATTCAGGCGATCTCCCCCGCGCGCGCGGCGGCGATCGCCGAGCGCCTGTTTTTCACGACCCCGCGCGCCCGGCTCAGCCGAACGATGCAGGCCCATCTCGAGCGCGCCCGGCCGTTCAGCGTGACGGTCGAGACGCTGCGGATTGCCGCCTGGAGCTGGGGCGACGGCCCCGTCGTGTACCTGATGCACGGGTGGGGCTCGCGGGGCGGACGTCTGACGGCGTACGTGGCGCCCCTGCTCGACGCCGGGTTCCGCGTCGTCACCTTCGACGGCCTGGGCCACGGGGTGTCGGAGGGCCGCATGAGCTCGATGCCGCAGTTGGCGCGTACGCTGCGCGCGGTGGTCGATGCCACGGGGCCCGCGCACGGGCTGATCGCGCATTCCCTGGGCGCGTCGGCCGCGACCCTGGCGATGGATTGGGGGCTCGAGGTGGCGCGCGCGGTGTTCATCGCCCCGGCCGCCGATCCCGTCGGCTTTACGGAGCGGTGGGCGGAGCAACTCGGCATGCGTCCCGAGGTGCTGGAGCGGATGCGGCTCTCGAGTCAGCGCCGCCTCGCGTTCTCGTGGGACGAGCTCGATGTACGGGCGATGGCCGCGCGCCGCGCGACCGAGCTGCTGGTCATTCACGACACGACCGATGCGGTGGTTCCCTGGTCGGACGGTGCGGCGATCGCGGCTGCCTGGCCCAACAGCCGCCTCGTGACGACGAGCGGGATGGGGCACTCCGAGGTTGTGCGCGCGCCCCAGGTCGTGTCCCGGGCCGTGGAGTTCCTGCGCGGCCGGGCCGGCAAGCCGCTCGCCGCGGAGCGGACGGCCTCCGGGGAATCCCACGACCTCGAGCGGGAGCTGTTCTTCCGCGCCGATCGCACGTCCGGCCCGGTGCTCTCGGCCTAGCAACCGG